>JAESGM010000393.1_pt1 | contig 41165 bp, 38 predicted proteins | sample 9269721 | NCBI WGS metagenome assembly JAESGM01 (sample SAMN15720920, study PRJNA650825) | algae metagenome | isolation source: Komarekiella atlantica HA4396-MV6 and co-occurring heterotrophs from... | place: USA: Theobald House, Kauai, HI | collected 2009-07-29
CGTATCCGCCGGCGGCCAACATCGACACGATGGCCCGGATACTCTCAGACGTGTCTAGTCCGCAAGCATACCCGGTGCGGCCGCCGCGTGCGGGATAGTCAGACAGCACGAGCGCCACACGGCGCTCCGCGCGCGCTTTCGCGGCAAGCTGGGCCCACGCCGCCGCCAGCGCTGCGACGTAAGAAATGCGGTCCATGGCGGGCCGATGCAGCACACTCGCGTACTGCAGATTGGTGTCGTAGGCACTCTCCGCCTTGAACGAGATCGCTCGGGTGAAAATCCGTCCGTCCAGCTCCGGGAGCACGACGTTCATTGCCAGATCGGTTGGCGACAAACCGCGTGCCGAAGCGGACCACGCGTCCTCGGTGGAGCCGGAAAACGCCACTTGGAGCACGGGGCAATCCGCTTGATCGAGTACGCTCGTATCGTCGTCGCGGCGGGCGGAGAAGGCTGTAGCATTTATGATGACAGCCGGTCGCAGCTTGGCGATCAGCGCCGTAACCTTGTCCCCGGCCTCCGGATCCTTGAGGCTGGTGACCGCAACCGCCAGCGGCTTCATTCCCTGCCGCCCGAGAGCCCGCAGCATTTCCTCTATCGGCGCCGTATCGGCGGCGAGATGATTTGCCCGGTAGAAGGTGACGAGCGCGCATGGAGCATCGGCCGGGCCCTCCGCTATGTCGTCCCCATCGACAATTTCTCCATCGGTGCGGACGCAGATCGCCGAGCCAAGGGCCCGCGGCGGCTCGGAAAGGTCGGGCGCGCCGAGCAAAGCCGCCGCGTAATGCAGCGCGCTGAGCAGATTGTCCGCGCCACCCTCGCGAAAATAATCGTACAGCCGTTCGAGCGCTTTGCCGGGAAGGGTGGATATTCTTGACAGGCGGGCGTCCGGCCGATCGTCTCCCGACAGGGCAGCCAGCATTACCCCACGGGCGCGGCAAACATCGGCGACGCGATCGAAGCCGTATCGCCAGTAGTCCAAGCCGCCGACGCTGCGAATGATGACCAGACGGCTACCGGCGATAACTTGGTCGACATAGAGGTCGACCGACATCGGATGGCGCAGACGCTTGAGGCTAGCCAGACGCAAGCCAGGAAGCTGGTCGCGATGCTTATTCCATGCTGCGGCGAGGCATGACAGATCGCTGTCGTTGAAAGAGAGAACGACAATGTCGGCCGCGCTCTGACCGAGATCGACCGCGACCTCAGCCTCGTCAAGCGTCGCCTGTTCTGTCGGCAGCAGATGCATTCAACTGGTTACTCACCCGCTATAGCGCTGGCGATGGCCTCGCGATCTATTCCCTTTTGTCCGATGATCACCAGGCGACCCTGACGCTGCTCTCCGGGCTGCCACGCACGGTCGAATTGGCGCTGAACCCGCTGACCGACACCTTGCAGGAGAAGGCGCGAAGGCTTGCCTTTGACTTCGACGAAGCCTTTCACGCGCAGAATGTCGTGAATTTGCGTCGCGGCCACGATGCGGTCGACGATCTGGTCCGGATGGTCGACGGCAGGAATATCGAGGACAAAGCTCTCAAAGTCGTCGTGCTGGTGCTCGTTCTCGGCGTCGTGGTGAGAAGGGCGCGCGGCAAGATCGCTCTCCGCCTTCGCATCGAGCCCGAGGAGGACGTCGGCTTCGAGGCGCGCACCCTCGGTAGCCACGACTTTCACCGCACGCGGGATCGCAGACTTTATTTCCGCCATGACGCGCACGCGATCGCCATCGGACATCAGCTCGGCCTTATTGAGGATGACGAGGTCCGCGCAAAGGAGCTGATCCTCGTAAACCTCCTCGAGCGGGTTGTCGTGGTCGACCGATGCGTCGGCGCTGCGCTGCTCGGCCAGCGCGGCCGGATCGTCTGCGAATCGCCCCGCTACCACGGCGGGCCCGTCGACTACGGTGATGACGCCGCTCACCGTGACGCGCGATGCAATCGCTGGCCAGTTGAACGCCTGTACCAGCGGTTTGGGCAGCGCCAACCCGGAAGTCTCGATGAGGATGTGCTCGGGCGGATTGTCCAGCGCCAGGAGACCTTCCAGGGCCGGCACGAAATCATCGGCCACGGTGCAGCAGATGCAGCCGTTGGACAGCTCGACGATGTTGCTCTCGTCGCAACCCTCGATGCCGCACGTCTTCAAGATATCGCCGTCGATCCCGACATCGCCAAACTCGTTGACGATGACCGCCAGCCGCCGGCCGTTGGCATTCTGCAGCACATGGCGCACCAGTGTCGTCTTCCCGGCACCGAGGAAGCCGGTAACGATGCTGCACGGAACCTTGGCCAGCGTGGTCATGCGCTCTCCTTCACTGGTTGCACGAACCCGCGGGGCGGAATGCGCGCGATGACGCCTTTGCGAAACACGCTCGGCCGTTCACGCCACGGCACGATTCCGTCGGCAGAGCGGTGAAATGCGATGATAGTCTCGACGATCCCGTCAGCATCAACCCGAGGATCGAGGTCGCCGATGATGTAGGTCCAGCTTCCTTCGGCACTGACAGAGATGGTGGCAGGGCGTTTGCACACGGCAAGGCATTCGACGGCCTTTACAGTGACGCCGCGCACTCCGGCATCGCGAAGACGGCTCTGCAGTAGCTCGCAGACCGCCGCACCCGGAGCGATCTCGTCGTTCCCGGCCCCGCGGCAAGACGTGCATACGAACACGACTGTTTCGCCTTCGGCTTTATTCGTCATGCGCTTCTCCCAGCCGCGGCCAGAGGGCGCCGACGAAATAGCCTGTCAAAACCCAAAGCATCGCCTGTACGGCGAGCGAGGTCGTTGCAAAGCGCGCAGCCAGCTCGGCCGGTACGTTGCTTTCAATAATCTCGTCGAGATGCGGCGCTCCGATAACGTGCGGAGCCACGAGCAGCGTAACCGCCAGCAACCGCTGCCAGGGCGCATCGTAGCGCAGGAAAAGCCAGAGCGCGGCAGCGGTCGCGACGGCCGTCATGATCCACCACTGTTGCCGCTGCACGAGATCCGCGGCGGCCATCCCCGGGAGTTCCGGCGGCAGGCCCATCGCCGGCGCAAGGCCGGTGGCTACGAAGGCCGCGCTAGCCCAGGCCACCGCGCGGCGCTCGCTCACGGCTTCGCCGGCAGCGAGCATTCCGGCGATGAGCAGCAGTGCGAATCCTACGGCCGTTCCGACGGTAGCGATGCCGGTGTAGAGCGTCCGCTCCCAGCCGTCCTGCGGTGCCCAGGCCGCTGCGTCGTGATCGTCATGCGCACCATGCACAAGCACGATTTCCGGCGGCGCGGCATCGTAAACCGCGCGCACAAGCGGCGTCGCGAGCGACGCATGCTGCGCGTGTGCGCCGCTCTCATACGTCTCGGCTTGCAGGATGAGCGGCGTCGTCGTGAACGCTTGCATCACGGCAATCGAGATGCCAGCGATCAGGCCGGCCAATAGGCCGACCGCCAATACGCGGGTGATCACGTTCAGCCCTCAGTGACAGGGGAAGGCGAGCGTGTGCCGCGTATCGTGCGCTGCGTTGTGGATCGCCATCGGATGCGCGAAGCCGGTCACGAAGACAAGCGTTGTACCCAGCAGAAAAGCTGCTGCGGCCGCCGTACGCGTCTCGGGACGCGTGCGAATGCCGACGATAGGCGTAGATCGACTTCCAGAATTCATTCCGCCTCCTTGGCCACCCCACCGGGGCCGTGCGACTTGTGACGGCAGGTCTCCTGGCTCTCGGGTTCTCGCCTCAGGCCACCTTCCCGGTTTCCCAGTGGTGATACGGCCTGCGACTCGCCGATTACAGTTGCGGGGGCAGCTGCGGAATTCGCCGCGAGGGCGTCACCGCATTCCCTTTTCATCCCCTTGCGGGGCACCGTCACTCGCTTGATAAGGGTTTCCAACGACGCCCGTCAACGAAATTACTCGCATGCCTTCCACCGAACCTTGCCGATTGACGCTCGTTCTCGGCGGCGCACGCTCCGGCAAAAGTCGCCATGCCGAGATGCTGATCATGCGCGCTACGCCGCCATGGACGTATGTCGCAACGGCGCAGGCGTTCGACCGGGAAATGCGCGAGCGCATCGGCAAACATCGAGCCCGGCGCAGCTCTGACTGGCGCACTCTGGAGATCCCCGTCGACATCGCCGATGCCGTCCGCTCCGATGCACCGTTGCTGCTCGATTGCGCGACACTGTGGCTCAGCAATGCGATGCTCGCCGGACGTGATATCGAGGTTGAGACCGATCGCCTCATCGCTGCGATGCGTGAAGCGCCCGGTCCGTTGGTCGTCGTGTCCAATGAGGTCGGCCTAGGCATCGTGCCGGAAACAGCGCTCGGCCGCGACTTTCGCGACGCCCAGGGAATACTCAATCAGCGCATCGCGGCCGTCGCGGACTACGTCGTTTTCATGGCCGCGGGCCTACCACTCACACTCAAGCAACCCGAGGAGTGACATCATGCAGGCACAGCCGGACACCGATCGCCACAAAAGCAAGATGGCCAACCGCAAGGCGGTGCAGGATGCGGAGGTCGCCGGCAAGACGATCGAGAAGGGCCTGCTGATCGTCCACACTGGCAAGGGCAAGGGAAAATCCACGGCCGCCTTCGGACTTCTGCTGCGCGCCCTCGGCCGCGGGATGCGCGCCGGCGTCGTTCAATTCGGCAAGGGCGCGTGGGATACCGGCGAGCGAACGGCGGTCAACTGCTTTGCCGAGCAAGTCGTCTGGCACACGCTTGGCGAAGGGTTCACCTGGGAGACGCAGGATCGCGCCCGCGACGTGGCCGCGGCGGAGCGGGCGTGGGGGAAGGCCATTGAGCTCATGGCGGACCCCACTATCCGCATTATCATCCTGGACGAGCTGAACATCTCACTGCGCTACGCCCACCTCGACGTGGCGGAGGTCGTGCGCGAGCTGCAGCAGCGCCGCGGCGACCTGCACATCGTCGTCACCGGCCGCAATGCCAAGCCCGAGCTGATCGAAGCTGCGGACCTCGTCACCGAGATGACGCCTGTAAAGCATCACTTCGACGCCGGCGTCAAAGCGCAGGAAGGCATCGAGTTCTGATGGTGGCGCGCGCCATCATGTTTCAAGGCACCGGTTCCGACGTCGGCAAATCGCTGCTCGTCGCCGGCTTGGCGCGCGTATTCAAGAACCGCGGCCTGCGGGTGAGACCGTTCAAGCCGCAGAACATGTCGAACAATGCCGCCGTCACCAGCGACGGCGGCGAGATCGGCCGCGCCCAGGCGATGCAGGCGCGCGCCGCAGGCGTTGAACTCAGCGTGCACATGAACCCTATCCTGCTCAAGCCGCAGAGCGACGTCGGCGCGCAGGTCGTGGTTCATGGGCAAGTCATCGGCAACGCGAAGGCCGGCGCTTATCAGACCCTCAAGGCGCAATTGATGCCGAAGGTCATGGAGAGTTTCGCGCGGCTCAGCGCCGAGGCAGACGTCGTGCTGGTCGAAGGTGCGGGGTCTGCCTCGGAGGTGAACCTGCGCGCCAACGATATCGCCAACATGGGTTTTGCCACGCGCGCCGACGTGCCTGTGGCGCTGATCGGCGACATTGATCGCGGCGGCGTCATAGCGAGCCTCATTGGCACGCGAGCGGTTCTGACGCCCGACGATGCCCGGATGATCGAAGCGTTCATCGTCAACAAATTCCGCGGCGATCCGGCGCTTTTTGCTCAGGGAATGCGCCATATCGCGGACGCGACCGGATGGCGGCCGCTCGGGCTCGTTCCCTATTTCGGCGGCGCGGAGCGCCTGCCTGAAGAAGACGCACTCGGTGTGCAGCGTCGTCGTTCGGAGAAGAGTGCCAATGGAAAGACGCGCATCGCCGTTCTCGCCTACCCGCGCATTTCCAACTTCGACGACTTCGATCCGCTGCGGCTGGAGCCCGGTATCGACCTGATGTTCATCGATCCCGGCACGGCTATCCCGGGCGATGCCTCGCTGGTCATCTTGCCCGGTTCGAAGGCAACCATCGCCGATCTCAGAATCGTGCGCGAAACTGGGTGGGACATCGATCTCAAGGCGCACATCCGCCGTGGCGGAAATGTGCTCGGCATCTGCGGCGGTTATCAGATGCTGGGGCGGGAAGTCGCCGATCCTCTGGGCATCGAAGGGCCGGCGGGGACGATCGAGGGACTCGGAATGCTCGACGTCGCAACACAACTGACTAGCAGCAAAACATTGCGCGAAGCGAACGGCCGGTGCTGCGCGGCGCGGGCGGCGTTTCGCGGCTATGAGATGCATGTCGGGCGCACAGAAGGACCAGATCACGCAGCGCGACCGCTTCTTACCTTCGACGATGGGCGCGTCGATGGCGCCATCAGCCGCGATGGACGCACGTCGGGCTGCTACGTGCATGGGCTCTTTGCCGACGATGCGCAGCGCGCCGCCTGGATGCACCGCCTCGGTGCCGATGGGACGTCTCTACGATACGAAGACGACTATGAAGCCACCCTGGACGCACTTGCCGCACACCTTGAGCAGCACGTCGATTGTGATGCGATACTTGCGATTGCGCGGCAGCCGCGACTCACCAACTGATCAAGATGATCGCCAAAGCTGCGACGGCTGCCGCCTGGATAGCGCACGCGCAACGATACAGCGCCAAGGCGCGACGAATATCGCCTGCGCCGGCGGCCGCACGTCCCTCGCCCATCCAGCGATCCTCGACCGCGATGCCCCTGTAGACACGCGGACCGGCGAGCCGTAGGCCGAGCGCCCCGGCTACGGCCGCTTCGGGCCAGCCGGCATTGGGTGAACGGTGATGGCGTGCATCGCGGGCAACCGCAGCCCAGGCGGCGCGCGCACTCGCCCTGGGCAGCACGATGGCGGCGGCAGTGATGAGCAAGGCCGACAGCCGCGATGCGGGCAGGTTGAGGATGTCGTCGAGGCGAGCGGCGGCCCAGCCGAAGGCCCTGTAGCGCTCGTTTTTATGGCCGATCATGCTGTCGGCCGTGTTCACGGTTTTGTATAGCGCGCAACCGGGCAGGCCGCCGACGACGAGCCAGAAAGTCGGCGCGACGACACCGTCGGAAAAGTTCTCCGCGAGGCTCTCGATGGCGGCACGCGCGATGCCGTGCTCATCGAGGGCGGTGGTGTCGCGTCCGACGATCATGGAGACGGCGGAACGTCCCTGCTGCAGCCCGCCGTTCTCCAGTGCGTACGCTACCGCGGCGACGTGATCGTAGAGGCTGCGCTGCGCGATCAGCGTCCCCGCCACGGCGCCGAGCAGCACCAGTCCGAGCTGGGACGGCAGCAGGTGGTCGATCAGCCGCACCAGCGCAATGGTAGCCAAGAGCGTGACGCCGATGCAGGCAAGCAGCGTCAACGCGCCGTTGAAGCGGCGCCGCGCGAACGATAGGGCCGGCCTATTCCAGGCAAGCTCGCACCGTGATAACAGGCGCCCGATCCAGGTGACCGGATGCCCGGCGGCGCGATAGAGCCACTGCGGATAGCCGACTGCCGCATCGAATGCGAGAGCGATGAGAGCGAGTATGGGTTGCATCGGAATTCTGCTTCGGACGGCGGCGCACCGGCGCCTGCTAGCATGATGTCCAGGCCGCTGAAAGCCGTGTTCCACGGCGGCGACCTCGATACCGCGCGCGCGCGTTTTCCCGATGCCGTCGAGCCATGGATCGATCTGTCGACGGGCATCAACCCGCATCCCTACCCGCTGCCCTCGCTGTCGAACAGCGTCTGGACTGCGTTACCGCAGGCCAGCGCCGAGGCACAGTTGCGCCGTTCCGCCGCCGCGGCTTATGGAGCCGCAAGCGTCGACATGATCGCCGCGGCACCCGGCAGCCAGGCGCTGATCCAGATCGTTCCGCGCCTCGTGGAGAGGGCGCGCGTGGCAATCATCGCGCCAACTTATGCGGAGCACGCGGCCTCGTGGCGGCGCGAGGGTCACGACGTTGTCGAGATCGATGACCTCGATGCAATCGGCAACGCGCGCGTGGTGGTCGTCACCAATCCGAATAATCCTACGGGCCGCATCTTGTCGAAACCGGCACTGTGCGCGGTCGCCGAAGCGCTGCGCGTACGCGGCGGCTTGCTCGTTGTCGATGAAGCCTTTGCGGACGTGATGCCGGAGAACACGAGCATCGTGCCGGACCTGCCGTCATCGGCCGTGGTGCTGCGCTCGTTCGGAAAGACTTATGGGCTCGGCGGCGTGCGCCTCGGCTTCGCCATCGCCGAGCCTGCGGTTACGGCGCGGGTCCGTGACATGCTAGGGCCGTGGGCTGTTTCCGGTCCGGCAATGGCGATCGGCACCGCGGCGCTGAGCGACACCCCGTGGCTTGAGCACACCAAGCAACGACTGCAGGCGAGCAGCGCCCGGCTCGACGCGTTGCTGTCATCCAGCGGCTTTGCAGTTGTCGGCGGCTCGCCGCTGTTCCGCCTCGCAGTGCATCCGGCGGCACCGGCAATCGTCGAGGGCCTTGGCCGTTGCGCCATTCACGTGCGGCGCTTTCCCGAGCAGCCGACGTGGCTGCGCTTCGGGCTACCGGGAGATGAGCGGCATTGGCGACGTCTGGAACGAGCGCTGACGGCGGCCCACCGTGATCACCAAGCCGAACACTGGACGACGCCGTGAGAAAGATATTTGTCATCGGCATCGGTGCGGGAAACCCCGACCACATGACCGTGGAAGCGATCGAGGCGCTCAACAAGTCGGACGTGGTGCTCGTGCTCGACAAAGGCGAAGCGAAGAGCGATCTCACTCAGCTTCGCCGCGACATCGTCGCGCGCTTTTCTTCCCGCAAGCCGCCACGTTTGATCGAGGTTGAAAGTCCGGTTCGCGATGCCGGCAACCCATCATACGAGCGGGGGGTCGAAGATTGGCATAGGGCGAAGGCCGATGCGTTTTCGGCACTCATTGCGAACGAAATGCAGGACGGCGAGAGCGGCGCCATCCTCGTATGGGGCGATCCCTCGCTCTACGACAGCACCCTCCGCATCCTGCAGCAGATTAATGCCACCGCCGCTGTGCAGATTGAGTTCGAAGTCATTCCCGGCATCAGCAGCGTGCACGCGCTGACAGCGCGCCACAAAATTCCTCTGAATGCGATCGGCGCCCCGGTCCTCATAACGACGGGCCGCCAGCTCGCCGAACGCATCCCGCAAGACATCGACACCATCGTCGTTCTGCTCGACGGCGGCGCCGGTCTGGACGCGCTCGAGGGAAGCGATTTCCACATCTACTGGGGTGCCTACCTCGGCACGTGCGATGAAGTTCTCATTGCCGGTCACGTGCGCGACGCGCTCGGCGACATCAAGCAGATCCGTGCCGAAAAGCGCACAGCGAAGGGCTGGATCATGGACACCTACCTGCTCCGCCGGACGCAATGACTTCGTGAGCAATGCCCGCGCGCTGATGGCGGTGAAGCGCGTCACCGCACAGCGCGCGTGACGCGTCGTTGCATCCGGTCACTTGCATGTAGGGAACAAATCACCATTGACAGTTGGCCGCGAGTGTCCTGCTATATGGGCGTGCTGGTGGTGCACGCACGCAAGTGTTTGCACCAAGGGAACACGGTGAGGCGGTAACGCCAATCCCGTGGCTGCGCCCGCAACTGTTAGCGGCGAGTCCTCTCCAACATTGCCACTGGCGCCTCGCCAAAGAGGAGCCGGGAAGGCTGGAGGTGACGTTCGAGCCGTGAGCCAGGAGACCGACCTGCACAAGTCGTCCTCCCCTGTGCGGGCCGCGCAGTGGAACGGTCATCCGTAGTGACGACTGATTTGCATCCGCAAGGGAGCTACGTCGGTATGTCGTTCTACGGTGTCATTTTCAGACATTAGCCTTTCAACGTTCCAGTCGTAGACCGCTGTGGCGCTGCTGCGCCCGGTGGATTGCGTCTGCCCGTTTGAGGTTCCGCTAAAGCGCGTCTCGGCGCAGTTCCCCTAACCAGTATGCGTTATGGGGGTCTGTTGTGTATTTGCGTAAGTCGCTCGTCACTAAAGGAAAATCATCCCGCAACTCCGGGCCGCGCGTTCGGTTTGCAACATTCGGAATACTGACCGCATTCGCGGGAGCTGCGTCGGCGCAACAGGCGCCGCAGCCGGCAGCGACATCCGATACCTTCACGCTTCCGCCGGTCGAGGTCACGACCGCTCCGGCGAAGAAAAAACAGAGCAAGAATGCGGCCGGCAAGAAATCGACTGCCGGTGCTGCAGCGGTGCCCAGTAGTGCATCGACAGGCCAGGCGAACGCCACATCCGGCGAAGGCGGGACAAAGCCGGGCCTCAATCTCGACGTGCCTACGACGACCGGAAGCCGGCTCGGCCTTACCCCGCTGGAAACACCGGCAAGCGTCGAGATCATTCCGGCCGAGACGATCCGCGAGCGCGGACAGACGAGCGTTAGCCAGGCGATCACTCAGAACGCCACCGGTTTCACTTCGACGGCATCACCCGGAAATGGCGGTACAGCGCTTGCCGCGCGCGGCTTCGTCGGACACGGCTCGGTGATGCAACTCTACGATGGCACTCGCCTCTATGTCGCCTCGGGGACCACAACGTTTCCGTTCGACACGTGGTCGGCAGAGCGCATCGAAGTGTTGCGTGGACCTGCTTCCGTGATGTACGGCGAAGGCGCCATCGGCGGCGTCATCAACGTCGTCCCGAAGCGCCCCACCGACTACTTCACGCATGAAGGCGAGGTCGCCATCGGCACGGACGGCATGCGCCGGTTCGGCGTTGGCTCCGGCGGACCGATAAGCGACAGCGTCGCATACCGCGTCGACCTCAGCGGATTGCAGTCCGACGGCTGGCTCGACCGCGAGGGTGATTTCGACTCGCTGGCCTTGTCAGGTTCCCTGAGCTGGCGCGCGACAAGCGACCTGAAATTCACGATCTCGCACGATCATGGCGTGCAGTCACCGCTTCGCTATTTCGGCACGCCGCTGATCAACGGCAAGCTGGATGAGCGCCTTCGGGACAAGAGCTACAACGTGCGCGACAGCGACGTGCATTACGTCGACAACTTCACACAGCTCAAAACCGAATGGACCCCCACCGACTGGTTCAGCGTCCGTAATGTGGCCTACCGGCTCACGACAAACCGCCATTGGCGGAATGTCGAATCTTACGCACACAACCCCGGCACCGGCATGATCGATCGCGGCGACTACATCGAGATCTTTCATGACCAGGAGCAGTACGGCAACCGGATGGATGCAACCTTCCGCGCCGCACTTGGCGGTGGCGTGAAGAATGAGTTCGTCGCCGGATTCGACGTCAACAGAATCGACTTCCGTCATACGAACAACTCGCCCTACGATGGCAGCTCGTCGGTAGATCCCTTCAATCCGGACCCTGGATATTTCTGGTTCTCCGACGTGCCGGTGTCGCCGACAACGCCAGGATTCGATTCCGAGGCCGATCAATATGCTCTGTTCGCCGAGAACCGGCTGACACTGTCGGAAGAGCTATCGCTTGTAGCCGGCATCAGGCTCGACCGCCCGACAGTCAGAAGGTTCGACCTGCGCAACGGCTCATCGTTCGAGAAGGAATTCTCCGAAACGACGTGGCGCGTCGGCGCCGTCTACACGCCGGTCCCGGGCCTGGCGCTCTACGCGCAGTATGCGACCGGTGTCGATCCGGTGGGCGGCCTGATCACCGTCAGCCAGTTCAACTCGCAGTTCGAACTGGCGACCGGCCGGCAGGTCGAAGTCGGCGTCAAGCAGTCGTTCCTCGATGGCCTCGGAGAATGGACTGTAGCGGTCTACGACATCGAGAAGAGCAATATTCTCTCTCGTGATCCGGACGACCCGTCGGTTACGCGCCAGATCGGCAAGCAGTCCTCGCGCGGCATCGAGGCGACGGTCGGCCTGCAACTCACCGACACGCTCCGGTTCGACGGCAACATTGCCGTGCTGCAGGCGCAGTACGACGAGTTCGTCAACGGCAGCGGCGTCAGCTTCGCCGGCAAGCGGCCGCCGAACGTGCCCGAACAGATCGCCAACGGCTGGCTCACATGGGCGTTCATGCCGCGGTGGGAAACCTATGTCGGTGTGCAGTGGGTCGGATCGATGTTTGGCAACGATGCCAACACCGTGGAGCGTCCGGACTACGCGGTCGTCAACATGGGACTGAGCTATGACGTCGACGAGCGCAGCCAGATCGCCTTGCGGGCCTTCAACGTACTCGACGAAACGTATGCGTTGAGCGGCGGGACGACGGAATGGCAGCTTGCGCCGCCCCGCTCGGCCGAGATCAGCTATCGCATCAAGTACTGAAATGACAATGCGTGAGGTTGATCTCGCGGCAGCGCCAAGGGCAAAAGCTCGCCCCTGGCGCGAAGCGGTCAAAGCCGGCCGGCGATGGCTATACTGGTTTCATCGCTGGCTGGGCGTTGTCACATGCCTTTTGTGCGTCATGTGGTTCGTTTCCGGCCTCGTGATGCTATACGTGCCGTTTCCCTCGTGGAAAGATGAAGAGCGCGTGGCGCACCTGCCCGCGGTGGCTACCGAACTCGTCCGCATTACGCCCGACGAAGCGATCGGCACGGCGGGCGTTAGGTCGCTCCCGTCGACATTCCGGCTCGAGATGTTCGGCGGTGAGCCGGTCTATCGGATCGCTGCGGATGGCAGGCACGTCGCCATTTCCGCCGCGTCGGGGACGGCCATTACGCGAGCCACGGCTGAGCAAGCGCAGCGCCACGTCGAGGCCGTCTTTCCGGGCACGCGGCCGCAGCTGATCGACAAGATCGACTACGATCAGTGGACCGTCACTCGCCGCTACGACGCGCACCGGCCGCTGTTCAAGTTCGCGATCGACGACGGACTGGCGACTGTCGTTTACGTATCTTCGCGGACCGGCGAGATCGTGCAGAACGCGACCGGCACCGAGCGTTTCTGGAACTGGCTCGGCGCCATACCGCACTGGATCTACTTTTCGCCGATCCGCAAGGATCAGGAGCTGTGGCGACAGTCCGTCATGTGGCTTTCCGGACCGCTCGTCATCGGCGCGATCACCGGTTTGTGGATCGGGATCCTGCGCTTGCGCGTGCGACGGCGATATGCGCGCGGACGTCTGACGCCCTACCGCGGCTGGATGAAATGGCATCACATCGGCGGGCTGGTCGGCGGGGTCTTTCTCACCACGTGGATTGCCAGTGGCTGGCTCTCCGTCAATCCGTTCGACCTGTTCGCACGCACGCGCTTATCAGAGCAGCAGCGTATTGCCTTCGCTGGTTGGAGCGAAGGACGGCATTACGGCATCACGACCGCGGCCATCGCCGCGGCGGGAGCTTCGACGGCCAGCGACATTTCATTCACGTGGATAGGCGGACATGCCCATATCCTGGCCCACGATGGGCCACGCACGAGGCTGGCGGATGCGCCGGTTGGCGCTCCGGTGACGCTGTCCGACGCCATGCTGGTGAAGGCGGCGAGCACGGTGTTTCCTGCGGCCAACGTCACTGACGTTGAGCGCCTGACCGAGGAACACCTCTACTGGTACTCGCACCACAGCCAACGGCCGCTGCCGGTGCTCGAGATACGCTTCGATGATCCCTCCGCCACATGGCTCTACATCGATCCGGCAACCGGTAGCATCGCCGGCTTGCGCGACCGCAGCTCACGCACCTATCGCTGGCTGTTCAACTTCCTGCACGATTACGACTTGCCTGTGCTGCTGCGGAACCAGCCGGCCCGGGACATCATCGTGTGGCTACTGTCGATTGCCGGGCTGGTCGTGTCGGTGTCCGGCGTCGTGATCGGCTATCGCACGCTGAAACGTTCAGCCTAGCGCACGAAGATCGTCGACTGCCACGGGGCACGTTCCTCCCAGCCGTGGCGCTCGAGTTCCGGATCGAGGTGGTTTTCCTCCGGCCAGCCGAGGCACAGATATGCCACGAGCTTCCATTCCGCAGGAACGTCGAGCGTAGCCTTGACCACGTCCGGCTCGATGATCGAAACCCAGCCGACACCGAGGCCATACGCCCGTGCTGCCAGCCACAGCGTCTGGACGGCCCCGACGACGGAATAACGCAACATCTCTGGCATCGTCTGTGTTCCAAGACCGCTTCCGGCGGCCGTCCCCTCGTCGGCGAATACCGCAAGCTGAACCGGCGCCCTTTCCAGGCCTTCGAGTTTCAGGCGTGCGTACAGATTCTGCCTTCGAACGCGGCGAGAGCTGCTGCGTTGGCGCGCCGGAAAGAACGGCGCGCGGCGGCGCGGCGGGGTTCGCTTTCAACGAGGACGAAGCGCCAAGGCTGGCTGAGGCCCACTGAAGGCGCGTATGTCGCGAGTTCGAGCAGCCCGTGAACGAGTTCTGTCTCGACGGGGGCCGTGGAAAAGCGACGGACGTCGCGGCGCCAGAGAACCAGCTGGCGCAGCGCCACTCGGAATTCCTCGTCGAACTGCGGACTGGCGGGCGGCGTTGGCATAGCAAAATCCTGCGCTGGAGCGCGTGTCCTGGCGCAGATCGCACTCCGACCGCTACCAGATGGTGCCCGCTTTGATCATGAACGTGCGCCCCGGCTGAGGGTACGCATTGTAGGTGCCGAGTTGGCTTCCGAAGCCATATGGGTAGGGGCTTGCGATGGCGTAATCGAAATAGTCGGTGTCGAACAGATTCAATACGCCGGCAGACCAGAAGAACTGCTCGAACTCGCCGCTGAGTTGAACGTCTACCGTAGCATACGCCGGAATCATCGGCTGCAGATTGGGTTGATCGTTGTCCATCCTGCGTGCGCCGACGTAGCGGACAACCGTATCGAAGGTGAGAAGATCGTCGACGATGTCCCATGCAAGGCCGATGTTGCCGGTCCAGCGCGAAACCAGCGGAACGTCATTGCCGGCGAACACTCCCTCGCGGAATTGCGCGCGCGTATAGGTAAGGCCACCGCGCAGCCGCACGTCCTCTGTCACCTCCAAAGTGGCGATCGTCTCGTGCCCATAGCGGCGTGTCGGATCGAGATTGACGTTCATCGATTCATAGTTTGGGCCGTAGCGGAAATGGATCTCGTCGGTGAGATACATGTCATAGGCGCTCCACTGGACGTCGAGCGGTCCGTAGAGCCAGCGAACTCCGGCCTCGAAGTCGTATGAGGTCTGCGTGCGCAGGTCGAACGTCGTTGGCACGGAGTTGAACGGCGTGACCATACCGACGCGCTCGTCGACGTTCGGAACGCGGAAGCTGCGTGCATGCCGCGCAAACAGCGATGTGCTGGTCGTCAGTCGATGTTCGATGCCAAGGTTGTAGGCGTAGTTCGTCTCGGTGTCGTTGAGCGGGTCTCCCTCGACATCGCCGAAGCAGCCGAAGTTCTCGCAGCCCGGCGCGTTCGGATCGAAGCTATCGCGCGCACGGATGCCCGTCGTCTGAAGGCGCACGCCACCGCCGATTTCCGTATTGTCGGTGACCGAAACGGTCTGCTGCCAATAGGCGGCGAGCGACCATTGCGACAGGTTATAGCGGTGAATCGGCGACGCACCGAGCCGCTGCAGCCGGTCGGAATCGTAATCAGCGAAGTAGTAGTCGACGCCGAAGAATGCATTGCTCGGCAGCCCTTCGAGCACCGTTTCCATCTTCACGCGCGGCGTCAGCGAGTAGGTCGTCAGCGCCGTATCGACAGCGGTGCGCGGCGCACTGCTCCGCGGATCGGCGAATGTGCCGTAGAACTGCGCCTGCTCTTCCTTGTGCCGCACGCCGCCGTCGACGATGAGCTCCATGCCGGGAGCGAGCTGGTAGGTGAAGCCGACGGTGCCGTTCTGGCCTTGCTTGTCGGCATAATCATACGGATTCAGAGCCCCGCGCCTGTCGGTGATGAGCTCAAAATTGTTCTCCGCTGGCGAATACCGCCGATGCCCCGGCAGCCCGACATGTTGATCGTCGGCGGAAAAATTGACGTAGAAGCTGCCTTGACCGAACGTGTAGCGAAGGTCGGCGACGCCAGTGAGCTGCTCGTATTCGTTGTTTTCGCGATAGCCGTCCGAGCTGATCGCCGTCCCGAAGACGCTATACGACCAGCCCTGGCTCGATCCGTACGCCGAGACGTTGCCCTCCCTGTAATTGAACGAGCCGACGGCACCGTCGATGCGTCCGCCGGGCTTCTGATCGAAGCCGGTGCGCGTGATGATGTTGATGACGCCTCCCACCGCACCATCGCCGTAGAGCACCGCGCCGGAGTTTCCGCGCGTGATCTCGATGCGCTCGATGCTCTCGCGGGGGATCGACGCCAGATCGACGCCGACCATGTCCAGGTCCTGGATACGCCGGCCGTTGACGAGGAAGAGTGTGTTGGAGTTCGCGGCGGCGCCGAAACCGCGCATGTCGACCACGCTTCGTGCTCCGTTGACGCCGCCATAGAGGCTTTGCACCTGGATGCCCGGCTCGCGCGATAGGATGTCCTGGAGTGTTTTTGCTGGAGACCGCTCGATCTGCTCGCGCGTGATCACCGTGGTCGAAGAGCCGGTGATGCCGCCTCCGCTCACTACCGGACCGGCAGCAGCAGGCGCTCCCGTCCCGGCAGCAGGCACCTCAACGGCACCGGCTGAATCTGTATCCGTCAAACGCGTACTGGTGACGTTGGACTTCTTGGGCTTCGACTTTTTCTTGTCTGCTGTTTCGACGACAAGCCCGGGAAGCTCGGTGGGTACTTGCTCTGCCTCTTGCGCGGAGCCAGGAGCCGTTGCCGCCATGACGGCAAGCGCCGAAACGGAAAACACTTGAAGCCGGCGCCAGGCCAGCGAACGAATACCTACGCAAAACATACTCAACACCCGCCGCGATTACTGGGCGGGAGCACGCGAGATAGCCACAGGGCTTAGAGCTGATGCAGGAGGCAGCCACGCTCACGGCGCAGCAAATGCCCGGCCTGCGATACGCTCAGCTTTTCAGAATATGGATCGAGACCCGAGGCACGCCTGACGTAACTCCCAACCGGTTACACATCAGTCGCCGCTACGGCTCTCCGTTCCACCAAGCGTCCCGCATGGAGGATGGGCGACTTGCGGCGGCAGGTCTCCTGGCTTGCGGCTCAGACGTTTCTTCCCGGCCTTCCCGGCGATCCAACGCGGATCGTCAGTGGCATATGCGGAAGAAACTCGCCGCTTACAGTTGCGGGAGCAGCCTCGGCTTTGACAACAGTCGCACCGAGTTCCCATTTTCACCACTGCGTACCACAGCACGCAGCGGAACCGTCGCCCGAGTAAAACGCCATCAAGCGGGTTTTGCGTCAACCGCGAAGGCTGCCGAGCATTTGTTAGCCGCTGGCGATGATGCCCTGGCGCCACATCTCCGATTCGCTCGGGGACATGCAGGTCGCGCGACCCGACCGCATTGCAACAATCGTGGGCCAATCATGGGCGTGGCGAGAACGAAACAGCTAATTCATCGGAAACGCTGGCGATCCCGGCAGGATTCGAACCTGCGACCCTCTGCTTAGAAGGCAGATGCTCTATCCAACTGAGCTACGGGACCTTATGCCAAACGGCTGATTAAGGTTGAACGGCGGCTCTGGCAAGCGATAGACCCGACCCGACGTCCGCATTCTTGAAACGGTCATGGTTGACTGGCACTACCGGCACCAAGATACGGAATCAGAAAGCTATATCCAAATGATGATTGTTTCCCCCTCCGTTCACGTATGTGGCCTGCGGCACATACCCGAGGTGCTCGCCAGTACAGGGGCGAGCCACATCGTCAGCGCCATCAACGCCGACTTGGCGCCGGAAACTCCCAAGAGCATCGGCGCGCGGTGTCACCTCAAGCTGGACATGCACGACATCATCGAGCCGCTCGACGGCGCTCGCGCTCCGGCGCGAGAGCACGTGATAGAGCTCATCGACTTCGTGCACGCCTGGGATCGTCGCGCCCCGCTGCTCATCCATTGCTACGCCGGGCTCAGCCGTTCCACAGCTGCGGCGTTCATCACGCTCTGTGCGCTCAACCCCGAAGCGAGCGAGGAGAATATTGCGCTGGCACTGCGCCGCGCCTCGGATACCGCAGTGCCCAACCGCCGCTTCATTGCCCTGGCCGACCGCATGCTCGACCGCCAGGGACGCATGATCGCCGCGCTCGAGAAGATGGGGCGCAACCGCATTGCGCACGAATGCGTCCCGTTCCGCCTCGAGGGCCATCACGGCCCGATCAGCGCGGCCGCCTGACGGCCGACAGCGTCCGGCAGCAGCTCGAGGGCGAACTTGCGTTCGCCCTTTTTTGTGCCCGGCGTTCGAATTCGCTCTCGCCCCGGCCCCCGACCATCAGCGCACGCACGGCTCTGCATCCGGCCGCCCATCGCCCCCCGGGGGGCGATGCGTGCGCCGCATCAGCGGCCGCCTATCGCGCCGCACGCGCCGACTTGGCGTTGATAACGACGTCAAACCCATGGCAATAAAGCGAGAATGAGCCCGCAGGAATAAGCGGGCCGCGCCATGCATCATACCCGGGGAGGGAAATCAATGTCGGCTAGCACTGCAGGTGTGGGGGATTCCACCCCGCCGCTGCTCTCGCGTGAACGTATCGTCGCCAAGCCAGGCTTCAACCGCTGGCTCGTGCCGCCAGCTGCGCTGGCCATCCATCTGTGCATCGGAATGTCCTACGGGCTCAGCGTCTTCTGGCTGCCCCTGTCGCAGGCGATCGGCATCGACAAGCCTGTGGCCTGCCCCGACATGACGATGCTCGACGCGCTGTTCACGACGACGTGCGACTGGCGGGTCACAGACCTGCTGGTGATCTTCACGCTCGGCATCGTCTTTCTCGGCCTGTCCGCCGCGGTGTTCGGCGGGTGGCTGGAACGCGCCGGCCCGCGCAAGGCCGGTGTTGCGGCGGCCCTCTGCTGGGGCGGCGGCTTCATCATCTCCAGCTTCGGCGTAATGATCCACCAGCTTTGGATCTTATGGATCGGCCTCGGCATCATCGGTGGTATCGGCCTCGGGCTCGGTTACATCTCTCCCGTGTCGACGCTGATCAAATGGTTCCCCGACCGTCGCGGCATGGCCACCGGAATGGCCATCATGGGCTTCGGCGGCGGCGCGATGATCGGCTCGCCCCTCGCCGTCATCCTCATGAACGGTGGAGACCTCATCAACATCGGCGGATGGTCCGTGCATCTGGACGGCTTCCGCAGCGCCACTTCCGTAGGTGTCTGGCAGACCTTCCTCACGCTAGGCATCGGCTATCTGGTGTTCATGCTCGGCGGCGCCTTCGGCTATCGCGTTCCCCCCGACGGATGGGCCCCGGAGGGATGGACGCCGAAGACCACCAACCACGCCATGATCACCACCGGAAACGTCGATCTTGCCGACGCCCACAAGACCCCGCAGTTCTGGCTGATCTGGATGGTCCTGTGCATGAACGTGTCGGCCGGTATCGGCGTGCTCGCCATGGCCTCGCCGATGCTGCAGGAAATCTTCGCGGGGTCGCTCATCGGCCAGCCGGAGATTTCTTTCAACCAGCTGAGCGAAGCGCAGAAGATTTCCATCGCAGCTATCGCCGGTGGCTTCGTCAGCTTGCTGTCGCTGTTCAACAGCGGCGGGCGCTTTGTCTGGGCTTCGGCCTCCGACTACATCGGCCGCAAGCAGACGTATTTCATCTTCTTCGCCCTGGGCATGCTGCTCTACGGTCTGGCGCCAACCCTTGCGCACATGGGCTCCAAGGCCCTGTTCGTCGCGGCCTTCTGTATCATCCTGTCGATGTACGGCGGCGGCTTCGCAACCGTGCCGGCCTATCTGGCTGACATCTTCGGGACCAAGTATGTCGGCGCCATCCACGGTCGCTTGCTCACGGCCTGGGCGACCGCCGGCGTCGTGGGACCGATGGTGATCGGTTACATCCGCGACGTGCAGATAGCTGCCGGGGTACCGCGCGCGCTGGTCTACGACCGCACCATGTATATTCTCGTCGGCTTCCTGCTCGTCGGCCTGATCTGCAACGCGCTGGTGCGACCGGTGCATGCGAAGTGGATGATGAAGGATACTGCCGCAGGAGCGGGACCAGCCAAGGCGGTCACCACAGGATCGTTCGGCATCGGCCTGGGTGGGCTCACCATCGGGACGCTGCTTGCCTGGCTCGCCGTCGGCATTCCGTTCGCCTGGGGTGTTTGGAATACGGTCGCCAAAGCCGTGGCCCTGTTCAGCTGACGCTCTCGGGCGACGGTCTGAGATGAGCGCCGCGCCGAGGTTATCGGCGCGGCGCTTGCGCATCAGGGCTTCACGCCAGGCGCCGCCGCAACGGCTGAACGCGCGAAGCCAGTATCTTGTCGATCCGCCGGCCGTCCAGATCCACGACCTCGAAACGCCAGCCCATTGCCTCGATGGATTCGCCCGTGGCCGGCAGATGGTGCATGTGCGCAAGCACAAAGCCGGCTGCAGTCTGGTAGTCGCGGTTGTCAGGAAGCTGAATTTCCAGTTGGTCGGCCATTTCGTCTGCCGGCATCGCTCCGGACAGGAGCCACGAGCCGTCATCGCGTTCCACAGCGTACGGCTCGCGTCCTTCGGCGTCGGACTGAAAAACACCCGCAATGGCCTCGAGGATATCCGTCGGCGTGACGAGGCCCTCGAAGTGTCCGTACTCATCGTGGATCAGAGCGACAGGCACCTGCGCCTCGCGCAACACCTTCAGGAGATCGAGTGCATCCATCGTCTCGGGTATGATCGGCGCCTTGCGCACGTGCTCCTTTATTTCCAGTGGCTTCCCGGCCAGGAGTGCGGCCAGCAGGACGCGCGTCTCGACGACGCCGATAAGCTCATCGGCGGAGCCCTCGCCCACCGGCAGGCGCGAATGGTTGGTGCTCAGCAGCCTCGTCCGAATCTCATCTTCCGGGAGACTGGCGTCGATCCAATCCACCTCCGGACGCGGCGTCATCAAGCCGAGCACGGCGCGGTCGCCGAGACGCAGGACACCGGAAATGAGCTGGCGCTCGCCGCTCTCCAGGACGCCGGCCGTCTCGGCTTCGGCGACAAGCGCCTTGATCTCTTCTTCTGTAACCACCGTTTCCGGCTGCGGTGCTTGGCCAATCACCTTGAGGACGATTTTCGTCGATGCATCGAGAAGGGAGACGAGCGGCGAGCCGATACGCGACAGCACTGCCATCATCGGCGCTACGATGCAGGCGATGCCTTCGGCGTTGCGCAGCGCCAGGTTCTTCGGCACCAACTCACCGATGATCAGCGACAGGTAGGTGATGACGACGATAACGATGCCAAAGCCGAGCGGCTCGGCGATCGTGGGGCGCAGCCCCGTCTCGACGAGATACTGACCGAGCTGAGTGCCGAGCGTAGCGCCCGAGAACGCGCCTGCGAGGATGCCGACCAGCGTAATGCCGATCTGCACGGTCGACAGGAAACGCCCGGGATCTTCGGCAAGGGCAACGGCGTGCCGGGCTCCGGGTTTCCCCGCCTTCGCCATGGCGCGCAATTTCGAGCGCCGAGCTGAAACGATCGCAAGTTCGGATAGCGCAAACACGCCGTTGAGTACGACGAGAAACGCGACAATCAAGATTTCGAGCACGGGGGTTGCAGGCCGGGCCGGTGGCTATGCCGGGCCTCTCCTATATGGCGGAGCAAAATATCATCAGAGCCAGGGCCAGCGGTCAATCCCCGCTCAGTCGCGCCAGCTCAGGCATGTGCGCTCCTGAGCGCGGATATTCCGTGCGCGGTAACCGCTAATCCCATGACCAGCACAATGCCGGCGGAGGCGTAAGGCGCCCACCGCGCAAAGCGGTCCAGCCAGCCTTGCCGCGAGGCGAGCGCCCGCGCACCCCAGGCCGCCGCCAGCCCGATGCCGACCAACGTCGCAGCCAAGCCGACGCTGAAGGCCGCGACCATAACGACGCCGAGTGCATAAGCACCATGGTGGAAGCAGGCAAGCAGCACGGCGAACGCTGCGGGACACGGCATCAGGCCACCGCTGAAACCGAACCAGGCTATGTCGAAGTTCGTCACCGGCCCCTTGGCCACGCGCTCGCGCACCTCGGCGGCGTGCGCCGCCGCGTGTGCGTCCTCGTCATCCTCGTCGTGGTCGTGGTGATCATGTCCGTGGTGGCCGCCGCCGAAGCGCAAGCGGTACAACATGCGAACAGCCAGAGCGACGATGAGCAGCCCGCCTACGAGCAACAGCCACGGCTCCGCCTTGGCCACCATTTCGGTGTCCTGATAGCGCCACGCGAGAATTGCGAGGCCCCAGATGATGATCGTGTGGCCAACCGTTACCGCCAGCGCCAGCAGGATTGCCTGCTTCGCAGTTCCGTGGATGGCGACGATGAACGCCGACATCAAAGCCTTCGAGTGCCCTGGTTCGAGCGCATGCAGGGCGCCGAGCGCCAAAGCGATGGGCACAAGGAGCAGAATATTGGCCGCACCGCCCGCGATGAGCGCTGACAGATCGGGCATCACAATCGCGCCGTCGCGGCAGAGTGCATGCGATTCATGCCGCGATCATATCTGCACGCCTACGCCACGCAACTAGCGGAAGCGCCGATAGAATCTCACAACGCTGTTATCTCAGTGAGTCCAGCGGCCGATGCGGCCGAACTTGAAGTTCTCCGCATAGGACTTGCGGATCATCTTGCGCGGGGAGGGCTCGTAAACCCGGTAAGCAATCCCCTCGCGCTCGGCGTAGGCGATTGCCTCTTCCTTGCTGTCGAAGGAAAGCTGCACTTCGGCGCGCATGTCGCGCGTGCCGGTCCACCCCATGAGCGGCTCTATTTCGCGCGCACTCGCCGGTGCGAACTCCAGCAGCCATTCCTTGGTGCGCCCCTCGCCCGACTGCATGGCCGTCTTCGCCGGTCTGTAAATGCGCGCTACCATTGGCTCGTCCGCCTATTTCGTATGGTCGGGGCGGCGGGATTCGAACTCGCGACCCCTTGCTCCCAAAGCAAGTGCTCTACCAGGCTGAGCTACGCCCCGCGACCAATAAACGTACGGGTTTCTGTGACTTGGCGCCAGCATAGTCAAGCGGGCAAATACGACACCCCCTGCGATCCGGGGAAAGAATGCTTAAATGCGCGCAGCCGGGCGCGTACGGCCGAGGTCGGCGCGCAGGTCGAGCAACTCGACAAATTGATCCGCCTGCCGACGAAGCTCATCGGCCACCATCGGTGGCTGTGATTGGAGCGTGGAGACAACGCTGACGCGTTTTCCGCGTTCCTGCAGCACCGCGACCAGGCAGCGGAAATCCCCGTCTCCGGAGAAAAGCACGATGTGGTCGACGCTGGCGGCCAGCACCAAAGCATCCACGGCCAAGTCGATCTCCATGCTGCCCCGCGCGCGGCGGCAACCATCGCCGTCCAGAGCAAACATCACCGGCTTGGTCACCACGTTGTAGCCGTTGTAGGCGAGCCAATCGAGCAACGGTTTGATGTTGCTGGCTTCCTCGTCACTCAAAGGAGTGTAGTACGACGCGCGCACGAGCCGTGCGCACTGCTGAAATAGCACTAGGAGCCGCCGGAAATCGACTTCGAACCCGAGAGCCCGAGCCGTTGCGTGCAAGTTCGCTCCATCGATGAAAATCGCGACGCGCTCGTTCTTGTGGAAGTGCATTACCGACCGGGCGTCAGATGTCGTTAGTGGGGGCGCATGTCGACATGCTGGCGCGGCCAACGGCAATGCGCAAGGCCGGACGTGAACCCGCGAAACTTACAACCTGTTGGCAGCCACACCACCCCGGCGTCTATTAACGGGGACGACAATTAGACTGGTGCGTGGCCGGCATTGCCGCCTATCATGGCCCTCATCAGAGCGTCGCACTGAATTGAAATGACGCTGTAATCGCGCTGCGCAGGCCCATCTTGATCTTACCAGTTATACTTTCCGGCGGCTCCGGCACACGCCTGTGGCCTTTGTCGCGCACGATGTATCCGAAGCAGTTCATTCGCTTCTTCGAGGATGAGAAAAGCCTGCTCGGCGCCACGCTGGAGCGCGTCAAGGACGAGGCGTTCGCGCCGCCGCTGGTGATCTGCAACAACGATCATCGGTTTCTCGTGCAGGCAGAACTACAGGCGACGGGGATCACAGGCGGTCAGATCATTCTCGAGCCGGTCGCGCGCAACACCGCAGCGGCGGTGGCCGTCGCGGCACTGGCAGCGGTGGCCAAGAACGAAGACGCCGTAATCGCCGTATTGCCGTCCGATCATGTCGTAAACGACGGTGCTGCTTTCACCGCCAGCCTCAAGAAGGCCGCCGCCATCGCCACGCACGGCAAGCTGGTGCTGTTCGGCATCGCGCCTACCAGCGCGCATACTGGCTACGGCTATATCAAGCGAGGCAAGCGCATGCCCGCCGGCGGGTTTGCGGTCGATGCCTTTTACGAAAAGCCTGATGCCGCGACGGCCAAACGCTACGTTTCGGGCAAGGACTTCTTCTGGAACAGCGGCATGTTCGTGCTGCAAGCGCGCGCGTTCCTCGATGAGTTGCACCGGCTGGCGCCGGACATCCTGCGCGCCGCCAATGCCGCGTTCAGCGCATCGACCAATGATCTCGGCTTCGTTCGCCTCGACCCGGCAGCCTTTGCACGCTCGCCCAGCATTTCCATCGACTACGCAGTCATGGAGAAGACCGACAAGGCGGTAGTGCTGCCGATCGACGTCGGCTGGAGCGACGTTGGCTCATGGTCGTCGCTGTGGGAGACGATGCCCCGCGATGAGCAGAACAACGCGGTTATCGGCGAGGCGGTGGCTGTCGACACCAGCAACTGCCTGCTACACAGCGAGCGGTCTCTGGTCGCCACCGTCGGTGTCGATAATCTGGTCATCATCGATACGCCCGATGCGCTGTTGGTTGCCGATCGCAACCGTTCGCAAGATGTTTCCGGCATCGTCGCGCGGCTCAAGGCGCTCGATCGCCGAGAGCACATCCAGCATCTGCGCAATCATCGCCCGTGGGGCTACTTCGAGACGCTGTCGATGGGAGCGCGCTTCCAGGTGAAGCTTCTGCACGTGAAGCCGGGCGGGCAGCTCTCCATGCAAATGCACCACCATCGTTCCGAGCACTGGGTCGTCGTGCGCGGCACCGCCAAGGTGACCATCGGCGAAACAGAGAAGCTCGTGCAGGAAAACGAGAGCGTCTACATCACCGCCACGCATTGGCACCGGCTGGAGAACCCCGGAAAGGTGCCGCTGGAGATGATCGAGGTGCAGATCGGCAGCTACCTCGGCGAGGACGACATCATCCGCTCCGACGACATCTATCACCGGGCCGCCGACGAGACGAAATAGTGCTATCGGCGCGGCTATTGCTTCTTCGCGAAGAGGGGATGGCGAACCCGATCGCCGGCTTTGATGCCGTGCCGTGCGGCGGCGCCTCCCGGTATCTCGAGCACCGCCGACACTGGCCCCTGCGAACTGATCAAACGCTCCGACAAAGGCTCCGCTCGCTCTTCGATGCGGTGAATGACCCCGTCCGGGCGGATGAACAGCATGTCGAGCGGGATGTACGTGTTGCGCATCCACATGCCGATCTCGCGCGGCTCGCCGTAGGGAAAAAGCATCCCCTTATCGTCAGCGAGTTCGGTGCGGAACATGAGGCCGAGCTGCTTGGCTTGCGGATCCTCGGCGACCTCGATGTCGATCGGGATCTCGGCACCCCTTTCGGGCACCAGCCAGAGGCGGTCGATGCGCAGCTGCGCCACGCTGGGCGCGAACAACAGCGCACAGAGCGCCGCCGTCGAAAAAAGCAGGGCCGCCTGATGGGCAGCCCCGCCATGATTCCTCGGATGTGCCATCGCCCCCTTCAGTGCGTTGGCGGCAACCCTGGCTGACCGTCGGGGCGAAGCTCGGCCGCCATGCAGCCTTTGCAACCATGCCCCCAGCGCACCATGACCATCTGGCCCGGTCGCAGCTCGGTGAAACCGAAGCGCCGCAGCGTCTCCATGTGCACGAAGATGTCGGGCGTTCCCTCACCACGCGTCAAGAAGCCGAAACCGCGCACTCGATTGAACCACTTTACCATGGCTCTTTCCCAGTCGCTCTCCGGCGTCACGATTACGTGCGTGCGCTGTGGCAATTGAGACGGATGGATCGCCGTGCTTTCGTCCATGCTCAGGATGCGGAAAGCTTGCATCCCCTTCGGACGGCGCAGCACCTCACAATGAACTCGCGCTCCCTCATAGGCGGTTTGGTAACCGCCAGCGCGCAGGCATGTGACGTGCAGGAGGATATCGGCTAGGCCGTTGTCAGGCACAATGAAGCCATAACCCTTTGACGCATCAAACCATTTAATCGATCCAACGACCTCGAAAACCTCAATCCCGGCTTCCTCAGCCCGCTCCCGGGTCATCTCGACCGGCGGACTGAAATCAGGAAAATCGGGACGCTTAGAGGAATCCCCCATGGTGGTACCCCGCTACTTGCTCAACGTTGCTTATTTGCAGCCTCGCCTGGCAGCCGGAACACGGAAGAGCCCTCTTCGTGTCCAGCCCCGTGGTGAAGCGGTTCGGAGAATACCATCTGTTAACCAAGCCGCCAGTGGGATTGTCCTTCTGCGCAAGTTGGGGCCGGAATGTCACATGGATGTCCACATTAATGCACACCATTCAATCCATTGATCTTATTAGCTAAACGACGTTCTTATTTCGTCCCCACAATTTCTATGGAAGCGAATTGAGCACAGGTCCGTCCGTTAAATCGGGAGGGAAGAAAAGCGGCGCTGCGATTCGAATTGCCTACACACTGATTCGTATTTTCCACCCTCAATTCGACGCCGCCGAGATGCTCGCAACGGACCGTTGAGGCCGTGACCGGTCCGTTCAGGATGGGCTGACGTGTGGACGATAGGGCGGCTAGTGCGCGACTGGCCGCGTGGAGGCGGCGCCACGCTGTTCCACCAAGGTTGCGTATGGCAAAAATTTTCACTCGGCTCGCACTACGGGAATATGATCCTATTTTTATTTCCCTGGGATGCTTACATGGGAAATAGATTTCACCTATTTTCTGGGCTCTCCAACTAGGGGATCGCTATGACGAGCAGGACCTCATCCGGGCGGGCGGGCAACCCAGCGCCGGGACCCGAGAATTTTTTGCGCGACACCGACGAGCGCAGCGCCGAGGCGCTGGCGCTCGATCGTCGCTTGGCCGCGCTCGACACGCTGGAAGCGCGACTTACCGAGATCGTCCGTTCCGTCACCGGCCGCGTAACCTTCTCCACCAGCCTCGGGCTGGAGGATCAGGCGGTATTGCATGGTATTGCCGCATCGCGTGCGGGTATCGACGTATTTACGCTCGATACGGGCCGCCATTTCCCCGAGACGCTAGACACCCTGGAGGCGAGCGAGAACCGCTACGGCCTCGGCATCAAGGTCATGTTTCCCGACGCCAAGGATGTCGAGGATCTCGTCGCCCGCGACGGCGTATACGGATTTCGGTTTGCGATCGAGAACCGCAAGGCCTGCTGCGACGTTCGCAAGGTGCGCCCACTCAAGCGAGCTTTGAACGGCGCCGCCGGCTGGATCACCGGCCTGCGCCGCGAACAGTCCGCCGGTCGTGCGGAGGTACCTTTTGCCACCTGGGATGCCGAGCACGACCTCCTCAAACTCAATCCCATTGCGGACTGGAGCCTCGAGCGCCTGGAGGCTTATATCGCTGAGCACGACGTGCCCGTGAACGCTCTGCATGCGCGCGGCTTCCCGTCGATCGGCTGTCAGCCCTGCACGCGTGCCATCAAGCCAGGCGAAGATATTCGCGCCGGGCGCTGGTGGTGGGAGAACGAAGACGGTAAGGAATGCGGCCTGCACAACAGGCCTGCCCAGAAGGAAGCTGCTGCATGACGGCCGCGTTTTCCCACCTCGATCTGCTCGAGGCTGAATCGATCCACATCTTCCGCGAGGCCGCCGCACAGTTCCGCAAGCCTGTGCTGATGTATTCCATCGGCAAGGATTCCACGGTTCTGCTGCATCTGGCGCGCAAGGCCTTCTGGCCGCAGAAGCCGCCGTTCCCATTGCTGCACATCGACACGACGTGGAAGTTCCGCGACATGATCGCCTTCCGCGACAAGACAGTGCGCGACTTCGGCCTCGACCTCATCGTGCATACCAATCACGAGGGGGTCAGTCGCGGCATCAACCCGTACGATTATTCGCCGTCGGTCTATACCGACGTGATGAAGACCCAGCCCCTGAAGCAGGCGCTGGACAAGTACGGGTTCGACGCAGCCTTCGGCGGCGCACGTCGCGACGAGGAAAGCTCGCGCGCCAAGGAGCGCGTCTTCTCGTTCCGCTCTCCCGGCCACCGCTGGGATCCCCGTCGGCAGCGGCCGGAAATGTGGAACCTGCTCAATGGACGCCTGGGCCCGGGCGAGACCGTGCGCGTCTTCCCGATGTCCAACTGGACCGAGCGTGACGTGTGGCGCTACATCGCCCGAGAAAAGCTCGACGTCGTACCGCTCTACTTCGCAGCCAAGCGCCCGACCATCACCCGCAACGGCCAGCTGCTCGTGATCGACGACGACCGCTTGCCGCTCCAGCCTGGAGAAGTCCCACAGATGAAGAGCGTCCGGTTCCGCACGCTCGGATGCTGGCCACTGACTGCCGCCGTCCCCTCCACCGCCAGCGACCTCGAGAGCGTTGTCGCCGAGACCATCGGCGCGCGCACATCCGAGCGCCAAGGGCGCCTCATCGATCACGACCAAACGGGCGCCATGGAGCGCAAGAAGCAGGAAGGCTACTTCTGATGACGGCGGCAACGGCTATTCGGCGCGAGGATGCTGCGCCTGTCCTCAAGCAGGAGCTCGACGGCATCCTCCACCTGCTGACCTGCGGCTCGGTGGATGACGGCAAGTCGACCCTCATCGGGCGTCTTCTCTATGACGCTTCGGATCTCTCCGACGACCAGCGCGAGATGATCAACCGCTCGGCGTCGGCCGGCGGCCATCCCGATTACTCGCTGCTGCTCGACGGTCTCGTGGCCGAGCGCGAACAAGGCATCACCATTGACATCGCCTGGCGCTATTTCGACACGTCGAGCCGCCGCTTCGTCATCATCGACAGCCCAGGCCACGAACAGTACACGCGCAACATGGCTTCCGGCGCCTCGCACGCCGACGTGGCCATCATGCTCGTCGATGCGCGCCACGGCGTAAAGCGCCAGACGCGGCGGCACGCGGCTATCCTCGACATCGTCGGGGTGAAGCGTGTCATCCTCGCCGTCAATAAGATGGATCTCGTCGACTGGTCACAGGAAAAATTTCGCGCCATCGAGGCCGATTTCCGCGAGTTGACCCTGCGTTTCGGTTTCCGCGAAGCCATTGCCATACCCGTCTCGGCCGTCGGAGGCGACAACATCGCCCGCCACTCCGAACATATGCCCTGGTACACGGGTGCGCATCTGCTGGAGCACCTGGAGCGCATTCCTTCGCGCGACGTCGCTCCGCGTGGCGCCTTCCGCCTGCCGGTGCAGACAGTACTGCGCGACGGGGCAGATTTCCGTGGGCTGGCCGGCACCGTAGCGTCGGGCTGCATCAGTGTCGGAGATCGAGTCACCGACGTCTTGAGCGGCCAGAGCGCCCACGTACTGCGCATCGCCACGATGGATCGCGACTTGGAGATCGCTCAGCAAGGCCAGGCTGTTGCGCTGCAGCTCGATACCGATATCGACGTAGCGCGCGGCGCGGTTCTCTCCACATCCGACAACCTGCCGACCGTGGCGCAGACGATAGAAGCGCGGCTCGTGTGGCTGTGGGAGACGCCGTTCGATCCCGCTAACGGCTATTTCCTGCGGACCTCGACCGATCTGGCGCCCATTGCCAAGATCACCATCGACACGCTGCTAGACCTCGAAACATTGGCGGTCGAGCCGGCGGCGACAGCGAACGTCAACGATATCGCTAACGTCTCGATTACGCTGGGCCGCCCGGTCGCGGTCGACACTTTCGCCGACAATCAGCCGACCGGAGTGTTCCTCATCATCGACGCCCTCACCGGCGCCTCGGTGGCAGGTGGGGTTATCGCCTCCGCGAGTGCTGGCGACACTGTCGTCGACGACGCCTTCCGTCTCACGCGCGAACTGCTGGCCCGCGGTCTGTGCCGCGATCTCGGCGAGAGCGATGACGACCGTCGCGAGTTCCAGCGTCGCGCCAACGAGGCGGTTCTGTTGCTGCATGCGGCCGGCGTCGCCGCAAAACTAGAAATCTGAGGAGCCACTTTCTGACGATGGCCGACGGGTTGGTAATTCACCTGCGCGGCCGCGTCCGGCTGGACGTCAGTAGCTGAAGCAGAAAGCCACGGTCATGTGGGAAGACTTCCTCCTCTTCGTCGCTGTCGGGTTCGCAGCACAGATGGTCGATGGTGCCATCGGCATGGCCTATGGCGTCACGTCCTCTTCCGTGCTGCTCAGTCTCGGAGTTCCTCCCGCGACCACCAGCGCATGCGTCCACGCCGCCGAAACGTTCACCACCGCAGTATCCGGCGCCTCGCATTGGAAGTTCGGCAACGTCGATCGCAAATTGCTCCTGCGCCTCGCCGTTCCAGGCATGATCGGCGGTGCCATCGGCGCTTATCTGCTCACTAACATTGACGGCGACGCCATCAAGCCGTTCATCAGCGCTTACCTGCTGCTGATCGGCGTTTTCATCGTATGGAAAGCACTGTCGTCCCGCGCACGGAACGGTGCCGAGCCATCGCGGGTCGCCCCCCTCGGCTTCGTCGGCGGACTGCTCGATTCCATCGGCGGCGGGGGCTGGGGCCCGATCGTGACATCGACACTCATCGGCCAGGGCACGACGCCGCGCTACGCCATCGGATCGGTCAATCTCGCGGAATTCTTCGTCACGCTGACGATCTCCGTGACATTCGTTGCCACCATCGGGCTCGATCTGTGGCCGATCATCGCCGGGCTCATCCTGGGTGGCGTCGTCGCCGCACCGTTTGCCGCATACGCGACCAAGATGCTGCCCGACAAAGTGTTGATGATCCTGGTCGGTTGCGTCGTCGCCATTCTCAGCTTGCGCACCATCATCAGCGCCATCTGAACCAAGGCTTGATCCATCCAATATAACGGATATGGTCCCCGCCCGGGACCGACTTCGACTGCAAGAGCCTGACATTGATAGATTTAATGACCTCGGGCTCGTGGACAGCCATCGTCTTCGGCGGTTTTGCCGTCGGGTTCCTCGTAGGTTTGACGGGTGTTGGCGCTGGTTCGCTCATGACGCCGTTCCTGATCTCCGGCGTCGGCATATCACCGGTCCTGGCTGTCGGCACCGACTTGCTCTTTGCGTCCATCACGAAGGCCAGCGCCGCCTGGCGTCACCATGCGCTCGGCAATGTCGACTGGGCTATCGTGCGCTGGCTCGCCTTCGGCAGTCTTCCCGGCGCGGCCGCAGTCCTGCTGTGGATCTTCATTGCTTCGCCCGACCTGCACATCCTTGCAGCGATCATCCGCAAGGTGCTCGCGTTCGCACTCATCGTCAGCGCGCTCTGCGTCGCGGCTTACCCCCTGATCAAGCGCTACGCGATGAAGGCACCCGATGCCGAGGCGTCACCGGCTGTAAAACCGCTGCCCACGCTCATCCTCGGTCTCGTGCTGGGAGTGCTGGTTGCGCTGACGTCGGTGGGTGCAGGAGCCATCGGCGTCGTCGCGCTCACCGCGCTCTATCATGCTCTGTCGGCCCGCCGCCTCATCGGCACCGACATCGTGCATGCCATTCCGTTGACCTTCGTCGCCGGTGCGAGCCACTTCGCCATGGGGCATGTCGACGTCCCGCTGCTCGGTTTATTGCTTGTTGGCTCGGTGCCGGGCATCGCGCTCGGCTCCCGCATCACCGGACTGGTGCCCGACTGGGCACTGCGCGTGATGCTGGCGCTGGTCCTTTTCTGGGCCGCCTATTCTCTCGTGAACCCGATGCGGCACTAGCCCGCACGAACGCTTCCGGCGGGAAGCCTCGCGAGCCAATGCGGGCGTCAGCTCATGGCCTTTACCGGCTCTATGTCGGCATGGAACTGATTGCCGGCCGTTGTCGCCTTGACGTAGCCCGCGCGAACCGCGAAGTCGCCGAAATGCTCGCCGTCCTCGCGCTCCTTGGCGTAGCGCGCGAATATCGGATCGAGCAGGCGCACGATCCGCTCCTTGTCGACGTCCTCGGCATAGAGCTTGTTCAGCCGGTCGCCGTTGAAGGCAGCGCCGAGGTAAAGGTTGTAAAGGCCGGGATTGCGTCCGACGAGGCCGATCTCGGCGAGGTAGGGACGCGCGCATCCGTTCGGGCACCCGGTCATGCGAATGACGATCTCGTCGTCCCTCAGGCCGGCACGATCCAGAGACTCTTCCAGCGCCGTCAGCAGCTCGGGCAGGAAGCGCTCGCTCTCCGCCAGCGCCAAGCCGCACGTCGGCAGCGCCACGCAAGCCATGCTGTTGCGGCGCAGGCCCGAAAGATCGGTGCCTATGTCGATGCCGTGCTCCTGCAAGATCGCTTCGATCTTGCCCTTGGAGCGGGTCGCCACATTCGTGACGATGACATTCTGGTTGGCGGTGACGATGAAGCCGCCCGCATGCTTTTCGGCAATCTCGCGCAGCGCCGTGCGTAGCCGCCAGCCGGGCATATCCTTGATGCGTCCGTTCTCCACGAACAACGTCAGGTGCCACTTCTTGTCGGAGCCCTGCGTCCAGCCGATTACGTCGCCGGTCGATGTGAACTTGAACGGCCGCGGCTCACCGAACTTGTAGCCGAGGCGCTTCTCGACCTCGTTGCGATAGGCGTCGAGACCGCGATCCTCCACCGTGTACTTGAGGCGTGCACGCTTCCGGTTCTCGCGGTTGCCCCAGTCGCGCTGCACTGTCACGACCTTCTCGGCGACATCCACGGCCTGATCGGGGGTGCAGAAGCCTAGCACGTCGGCCGTACGCGGGAAGGTATCGGTGTCGCCGTGCGTCATCCCCATGCCGCCACCGATGGTCACGTTCCACCCTTCAAGGTTGCCCTTGTCGTCGACGACGGCGATGTAGCCGAGGTCGTGCGCGTAAATGTCTACGTCGTTGGACGGTGGCACCGCGATCACCGTCTTGAATTTGCGCGGCAGATAATGCGTGCCGTAGATCGGCTCTTCTTCTTTGGTCGCGGTGCCGCTCTTGTCGATCACCTGCTCACCGTCGAGCCAGATCTCATGATAGGCGCCCGTGCGCGGCAGCAGATGCTCGCTGATCTCTACGGCGAGCTTGTGCGACGCCTCGTGCACCGACGACAGGTACGGGTTCGACGCCGCCAGCACGTTGCGGTTGACGTCGCCGCACGCAGCGAGAGTGTCGAGCACCGCAGCATTGATCGCCTGCATGGTGCGCTTCATGTTCGACTTGATGACACCGTGGAACTGAAACGTCTGCCGTGTCGTCAGGCGCAGCATGTGGTTGGCGTACGTACCGGCGATGGAATCGAGCTGCAGCCACTGCTGTGAAGATGTCACGCCGCCCGGGAGACGCACGCGGATCATGAAGCTGTAAGCCTTTTCCAGCTTCTTCTTGCTGCGCTCGGCGCGCACGTCGCGGTCATCCTGCAGATAGGTGCCGTGGAACTTGGTCAGCTGGCTGTCGTCCTCGGAGATGGCTCCCGTGGAGACGTCCGCCAATCCCTCCGCGATGGTGCCGCGCAGAAGGTGGCTGCTTTCCTTGATGAGCTCGTTCTTCGCCCGCTTGTCGTCAGTCATGGCTTTTGTCCCGTGGCGCCGCCTTGAGGCCGCGCATCAATAAACGTCGCGCTGATAGCGTCCGGCCTTGCTCAGTTCCTTGAGCTTGGCGCGGCCCGCCTCGTCGTCGCCTTGCGCGGCATCGGCAAGAATGCGCGCGAGCGTTACGTCGACATCGCGCGCCATGCCCTTCTCGTCACCGCACACGTAGATGTGCGCGCCCTCCTCGACCCAAGCCAGGATATCGGCACGCTGCTCCCAAAGGCGGTGCTGCACATAGATCTTTTCCGGCTGGTCACGCGAGAAGGCAACGTCGATGCGTGACAGCGCGCCTTCCGCCAGATGCTCCTGCCATTCGAGCTGATAGAGGAAATCGTTGGTGTAATTGCGCTCGCCGAACACCAGCCAGCTCTTCCCCTTCGCTCCCTCCTCGGCACGCTCCTCGATGAAGGCACGATACGGTGCCACCCCGGTTCCGGCGCCGATCATGATGATTGGGCGGTTGCCGTCAGCAGGCAGGCGGAAATGCCGATTGGGTTTCACGTAAACGCGCACCGGGTCGCCGACCTTGCGCCGATCAGCGAAGTATGTGGAGGCGACGCCTCCACGCTTGCGGCCATGCGAGTCCCAGCGCACGGCGCCGACCAGAAGGTGCGCTTCACCGGGATGTGCCTTGGGGCTCGACGCCACCGAATAGAGACGTCCAGGCAACGGCCGCAGCAAGGAGAAGAGCTGCTCGGGAGAGAGCTTCTCAGGATGTGTGTCGAATAAATCGATGAGTTGCCGGTCGGCAGAGAAGCGCGTGAACTCTTCAGGGTCCGCCAGACGCGCGATGTCGGCGCGGTTCGTAAGCTTGGCGTAGGCATCGATCAGCGGCCGCGACAAGGTCGTAATGTCGTAGCTCTCGCGCAGCTTTTGCACGACGTTCCCGCTGGAACCGAGACCGACGACCTCGGCGAGATCGATGGCGAGCTGCGAGTCGTTCTCCGGCAGCACGCCGATGGCATCGCCGGGCAGATACGAGAAGCCCGGTGCATCGGCGGTGATCTCAATGTGCCAGGTTTCGCGCGAAGATCCCGTGCCGTTGAGATTGACCAGCGCTGAAATCTCCCCGGTAAGCGGGTTCTCTTGCGTGAACTGCGGCTCGTCGTCATCTAGGGGCAGCACTCCACCCTTGAAGTCGACGTGCACCACCGTTGTGGCAGCCTCGGCAGGCGCAAGCTCGCCCAGCGCTTTCTCTGTCCACTCGGCAGCCTGCTTGGCGTAGTCGAGGTCGAGATCGACGCGGTCGAAAGCGCGCTTGCCGCCGAGTTCCTCCAGCCGAGCGTCGATAGCCTTGCCGGTAGCGCAGAATTGGGCGTAGGCGGTATCTCCGAGCGCGAGCACGGCAAACCGTACACCTTCGATGCGCGGCGCCTCGGGGCCCATCAATGCGTTGTAGAAGTCGACCGCGCGGCTCGGCGGATCACCCTCACCCCAGGTGGCAGCGTAGACGATGATATTCTTCGCCTTCGAGAGCACGGCAAAGTCGGCATCGGCAAAATCGACAATCTTGGCATCGAGGCCGTGCTTCTGCGCGAGCTTCTTGGTGCGCATGGCCAGAGCTTCCGCGTTGCCGCTCTCGCTGGCGTAAAGCACGGTGAGAGGCTGGCGCGGCCGCGCGGCGGCTACGGGGACGGCTTGGCCGCCGGACTGTGCAGCTTCGAACCCAGCGAAGAACCCAGCGAGCCATGCGCGCTGCTGCGGCGTGGTGCGCGCGACGACGCTGTTGAGGACATCGATGTCCTCAGGCGTGAATGGCGCATTCTTCGGTAGCAACGGTTGGGCGGTCACGCACCCCTCCTAAGAAATCTGACGTCTAGCGATGGATCTAGCACCTGCCGTCCGCGATTTGTCCTGATCGCGCCGTCGCGTCGCTCGCTCCGTTGCCGGGCGTGTCCTGTATCGACTGCCGCGACGCGAAAGTCTCGACCTTTTCGGGCTTAGAGAGCCCTGCTGTGTTCCAGTCAAGCCCGACGAAGATGACCGCCGGCCCGCGAATGCCCTTGGCAGCTATGGCGTTAGTCATTGTTTCAAGGTCGGTGAGCAGGCTGCGCTCGGTCGGAAGAGTACCGTTTTCGACGATCACGATGGGTGTCGTCGGAGAAGCGCCAGCTCGCAAGAGCTGCTCCCGGAACCGCGGCGCCGTGCGCACTCCCATATATATAGCAAAGGCTTGGCCAGGTTTGGCGAGCGCGGCCCAATCGAGGTCGATCGGACCGTCAGCCGAGGCGCCGGTAACCACGGCAAACTGGCGGACCCGGGTCCGCAAAGTGACCGGCAAGCCAACGCTCGCGGCGCACGCGTGAGCTGCCGTTATGCCCGGTACGACCTCTGCCGGGATGCCTGCGGCGCGCACTGCCGACAGTTCCTCGGCGGCCCGCCCGAATACGAATGCGTCACCGCCCTTGAGACGAGCGACTCGATGTCCCTTCAGGGCCTCGCACACCAGGATGCGGTTGATGTCGTCCTGACGTGCAGCATCGCCCTCCGGGTCTTTTCCCACATCGATGCGGATCGCGTCCCGGCGCGCATATTCGAGAATGGCGGGGTTGACCAGCCGGTCCATGACGAGAACGTCGGCCGATTGCAGGTATTGCTGGGCCTTGAGCGTAATGAGGTCAGGCTCGCCCGGCCCGCAGCCGATTAGCGCCACGCTGCCCAGTGGATCAGGCCGCTCATCGCCGACCGCGAGCTGGCGTTCGAGTTCCGATACGGCGGCGTCATGGTCGTCGGAGAGGATGGCCGCCCGCCAGCGCCCTTGCAGTAGCGCCTCCCAGGTCCTGCGGCGTACCACCGGATCGGTTACCGTCTCCTGGACCCGCCGACGCAGGGCTTTGGCGCGGCTCGCCAGATCTCCGAAGTTCGCGGGCAGCCACGCCTCGATGCGGGATTTGATCTCGCGGGCAAGGATGGGCGCCGTGCCCTCGGTTCCAATGGCTACGACTACGGGGTCACGATCCACGATTGCTGGCATGATGAAATCGCTCAGAGCCGGACCGTCGACGACGTTTACCGGCACCTTTCGAGCGCGCGCCGCATGCGCGACGCGCTCGTCGAGGTCAGGATCGTCGCTGGCGGCAAATACGAGCGCCGCCCCCTCCAGTGCAGACTCGTCGAAGCCATGGCGCAACAGCTGTACGGCCGCGCCGGCCGACCTCTCGATCTCCTCGCAGAAATCAGATGAAATGACGCGCAGCCGGCCGGTTGTCTTGCTCAGCAGGCGCAGCTTCTGCGCAGCCTTCTCGCCGCCGCCGACGATCAGGACATCCCGGCCTTCAAGGTCGAAGAACACTGGAAAGTACCGCAAGGCCTTACCTTTCGCTGCCTGTGCGCCGGAGCAACATGCCGAAATAGGGTAAACGACCTACAGCGGCGGGTCCGCGCGCTTCCAGTCGACCGGCTGGTTATAGCCCAGCGAAGTAGATTTTTCTATTCCTATCGGCGGACGGCACTACAAATAAGAAGATCATTCTCAATAACCGTCGCATCGAGGTGCGATTTTCTCATCGCTCTCGCCGCCGCCTGCACGCATCCCGGTGATATGCCACGCCGAGGCGGGGTCGTCAGATCCCGGCTTGACCAGCACCCGCAGTCGCCTTGCAGCCGCATCGAATTGGCCGTCAATTAGAACACCATACGTAACGGATAGCACACGCGTTTGTGAGTGCGTTTGACTTTCCGTATGCGACATCCTGTGTTTTATAGCGGCCATGGCGGTCCGGACGGTCGCGCGTCCTGATCCGCAGACTGGAGCACCTTAATAATAAGGCGACGCTCCAGTGGGTGGGCCCTCGGCGGGGCCATCCTTGTTTTGGAAGGCATCTTGCCGAACAGGAGGAAGCTATGAAGGTTTGGACGAAGCCCGCAGTTCGTGAGCAGGAAGTTGGCCTCGAGGTTACCTCGTACATGCCGGCTGAGATCGACATCATCTAACGACTGTCGATCCACTCACTGACTTCGTGAGTTTCCGACAACGGCGGTCGAGATCTCGACCGCCGTTGTTTTTTCGGGCGTCGGCGCGCCCCCCGACCAGACGACGTCAATGAAAATCAAAGTTCTGGGGTCCGCTGCGGGTGGTGGCTTCCCGCAGTGGAACTGTAATTGCCGCAACTGCGCTGCCGTGCGCGCTGGAACCCCCGGTTTCAGAGCCCGGACGCAGTCTTCGCTGGCGGTAAGTCGCAATGGTACCGACTGGGCGCTGCTCAATGCATCGCCCGATCTGCGTCAGCAGCTCAATGAGACGCCCGAGCTCCATGCCGATCCGAAGGTCGGCCTGCGCCACAGCCCCATCAAGGCAGCGGTGCTGACCAATGGCGACGTCGACCACATCATCGGGCTGATAAACCTGCGCGAGGCGCAGCCATTTTCGATCTACGTCTCGGACCGGGTGCTTGCCACTCTGAACGCCAACTCGGTGTTCCAGGTGCTGGCCGAACCCCTCGTCCCGCGGGTCGAAATAGAGCTGGACAAGCCCTTCGAGCTGAAAGGCGGCGGCGTCGACCTCGGCCTCACCGTCGAGGCTTTCGCAGTCCCCGGCAAGGTGGCCCTCTACCTGGAGGACAAGACCTCCGACAACTTCGGCAGCAAGGAAGGAGACACCATCGGCCTCAAGATTACTGATCCGGCCGAACAGAAGTCCTTCTTTTACATTCCAGGCTGCGCAGCCGTAGATGACAAGCTGGCGGCGCGCTTGGCAGGTGCTCCGCTGGTGTTCTTCGACGGAACCTTGTTTACCGACGACGAGATGCTGCAGCAGGGGCTGCTCAACAAGACAGGCGCTCGTATGGGTCACATCAGCATGTCGGGAGAGGCCGGCTCCATTGCCGCGTTCTCGAAACTCGGCGTCGGAAGGCTCATATATGTGCACATAAATAACTCGAACCCGGCCTTGGACGAAAATTCCCCGGCCCGCAAAACAATAGAAACAGCGGGCTGTGAAGTCGGGTATGATGGGATGGAGGTACGCCTATGACCGACCCGGTCAGCCTGGAGCGCAAGAGTTCGGAATACAAACCGTCCGAGCCGATGCCGGTCGCCGAATTCGAGGCCGCCATCCGTGCGGTTGGCGCCGAGCGCTACCACGACAAGCATCCGTTTCACCACATGCTGCACGGCGGCCAGCTACAGAAGCCCCAGGTGCAGGCCTGGGCGCTCAACCGCTTTTGCTACCAGTCCGCGGTGCCGCGCAAGGATGCGGCCCTGATCAGCCGGCTCCACGACCGCGAATTGCGCCGCGAATGGGTGCATCGCATCCTCGACCACGACGGTTACGGCGATGAGGAGGGCGGCATCGAGCGCTGGCTGGTGCTGACGACCGGGCTTGGCCTCGATCGCGACTACGTCGTTTCCATGAAGGGTGCGCTCCCGGCGACGAAGTTCGCCGTCGAGTCATACGTCACCTTCGTGCGCGAGCAGCCGATTACGGTCGCTGTCGCCTCGTCGCTGACAGAGCTGTTCGCTCCCAAGATCCACAAGGAACGCATCTCGGGGATGCTCGAGAACTACCCCGACTTCATCGACGACAAGGTCATGGCCTACTTCAAGCGCCGCCTGACCCAGGCTCCCCGCGATGCCGACTTCGCACTCGACTACGTTCTGAAGAACGCGAAGACGCGGGAGGAACAGGAGGCCTGTGTCGACGCCGTTCGATTCAAGTGCAACGTGCTGTGGGTACAGCTCGACGCGTTGCAACATGCATACGTCGAAGGGCACATCCCGCCCGGCGCGTTCCGACCGGAGGCTTGAGAATGGGAACTGCGGCGCCACGCCAGCGAACGCTCATTACGGGCGAGAGCAAGCCAGCCATGCCACCCCACATAAAGCTGCGCCACGATGCAGGCCGCGGGCGATGGCTCATTCTCGCGCCTGAGCGCGTTTTCGATCCCGACGACATCGCTGTCGAGGTTTTGAAGCTTTGTGATGGCGCTCGCACGGTGAACGACGTCGTTCAGGTGCTTGCAAAAGAGTACAATGCGCCTGCCGAAGAAATAGAGGCGGACATCATTGCGATGCTCCAGGACCTCGCAGACAAAGGAGTAGTGAAGGCATGAAAGAATCTGCCCCTACCCAAGTCAAACATGTGAAGGAATCGACGGTCACCATGGACGCCGGCGAGATGCGCTGTGACGCGTCCGGTGCCCCCACGCCTGATCCGTCGTGCGCCATCCGCGCTCCGGTGGGCCTGCTCGCCGAGCTGACCCATCGCTGCCCGCTGCAGTGTCCATACTGCTCGAACCCGCTCGAACTGGAGAAGGTCAACACCGAACTCTCCACCGAGGACTGGCAGAGCGTCATGCGCCAGGCAGCGGATCTCGGCATTCTGCAGGTCCACTTGTCCGGCGGCGAGCCGACGGCACGCCGCGACCTGGAGGAGATCGTCAAGACAGCCGCGGAGTGCGGGCTTTACACCAATCTGATCACGGCAGCCGTGCTGTTGAAGCGGGACCGCCTTGAGAAGCTCAAGGAATGCGGCCTCGACCACGTGCAGATCTCCATTCAGGACATCGACACGGCGGCCGAGAACGCCGACCGCATCGGCGGCTACAAGGGCGGCAGCGCCAAGAAGAAGGAAGTGGCCGGCTGGGTGCGCGAGCTGGGCATGCCGCTCACGATCAACGCGCCGATCCATCGCCACAACATCCACAACGTCGAGGCGATCATCAATTACGCCGTGGAGCTCGGCGCCGGACGCGTGGAGATCGCTCACGTCCAATACTACGCATGGGCGCTCAAGAACCGCGCCTCACTTATGCCGACGCGCGAGGCCTTCATGGAAGCGGCCCGCATCGTCGAGCGCGAGCGCGAGCGGCTCAAGGGCGTGATCGTCATCGACGCCGTGGTTCCGGACTACTACGCCAAGTTTCCCAAGCCCTGCATGGGCGGGTGGGGCAAGGGGATCATCAACGTGACCCCGTCTGGACGCGTGCTTCCCTGCCATGCTGCGGAATCCATCACGCATCTGGAATTCGACAACGTCCGCGACCGGCCGCTAGCGGACATTTGGATCAAAGGCGACGCATTCAACAAGTACCGCGGCACCGAGTGGATGAAAGAGCCGTGCCGCACGTGCCCACGTCGCGAGATCGACTTCGGCGGTTGCCGCTGCCAGGCCTTCGCCCTCACTGGCGATGCGGCCAATACCGATCCGGCCTGCTCGCTGTCGCCGCTGCATGCGGAGTGGGCCCAGGTGGCCGATGTAGAATCGCACCAGTCTTCGCCTGAGTTTGTCTATCGGCGCCCCGGTGGTGCGACGCGAAAGCCGGCACCTGCGAAGGCACCCGAGCCCAGCGACGCCTGATTGCGCCCGCACAGCGCTGTATAAATTCTGACCCGCACCCTCGGATAATACCCGAGGGTGCGTCATCGTGTTCAGTCCAAGTTCAGAAAAGACTTGGCACATTAACGACGGCTATTAGAAGATACGCGCGCTATTCAAACGACGCGTCACCGTCGAAAAAGGGAGAAACAACGTATGCTCAGGTGGGTCATCGCTGCAGGTTTCGCACTTGCGCTGCCGTCCATCGCTTCGGCGCAGGACGCTGAGGCAGGCAAGAAGCTCTTCACGAAGTGTGCTCCGTGCCATGCTGTCGGCCCCGGCGCCAAGAACAAGGTCGGCCCC
>JAESGM010000394.1_pt1 | contig 41116 bp, 40 predicted proteins | sample 9269721 | NCBI WGS metagenome assembly JAESGM01 (sample SAMN15720920, study PRJNA650825) | algae metagenome | isolation source: Komarekiella atlantica HA4396-MV6 and co-occurring heterotrophs from... | place: USA: Theobald House, Kauai, HI | collected 2009-07-29
TCGACATCTTCACATTGGCGAGGTCGACGCCCGAGCCGTCCGCCTTGACGCGGATCTTGACGTTGTAATCCACCACCCGCTTGACGGGGACCAGAACTTTCATTCGCTTGAGACCTTTCCCTTGGATTCAGCGTCTCCGTCTAACAAAGGTGCGGGTTGCACCGCTTGTCAGAAATCGACATTCGGGGGCCGAACGGCAGCATCGAAACAGCCCGCCCGGCACAATCGCGGCGGACCGTAGTTTGTGGCGGAATGACCGTCAATAGAGCGTCGGGCGCTCAAAACGGTTGAATTCTATCGATCCCACGGGCCGCGCGACTGCCTTGCCGCTGCCGGCGACGGCGCGACGATCGCAGCCTGCGGCGTGACGATCCGGCGGTCGAGAAGCGGCACTTCCTTGCGCTTGAGCACGACCAGCAGCAGCGCGCCGGCGACGATGCCGCCGATATGGGCGGCCCAGGAAATCTGGTCCTCTCCGGCAAGGGCGAACATGATGAACTGGAAACCGATCCAAAGCGCCAGCACGATCCATGCGGGAATGCGCAATGGCAGGCGGCCGAAGGCCAGCACCCATATCTTCACGCGCGGATGGAGCAGCAGATAGGCCGAAACGATGCCGGCGACCGCGCCGGACGCGCCGATCAGCGGAACTTCGGAGGTGGGCGCCATCATGCCGTGGACGAAGGCTCCGGCGATGGCGCAGGCAAGGTAGAAGACAAGGAACCTCAAATGTCCCATCGCATCCTCGACATTGTCGCCGAAGACCCAGAGGAACAGCATGTTGCCGCCCAGATGGAGAAGGTCGCCATGCAGGAAAGCGTAGGTGACGTAGGACGCTTCTCCAGGCAGAACGGCGAATTCCGGCGGCAGGTCGACATGGTCGAAGGCGACGGAGGGGATGTAGCCATAGGAATAGGCCGCGGCCTGCGTCGCCTCCCAGCCGCCCGCGGCGCTCCAGAAATAGGCGATGACATTCACCGCGATCAGGCCGACGGTCACATATTGCGCCTTGATGAAGCGGAGCCGGTTGGCGTCGTGGAGCGGGATGAACATTCGTCTAGCGGTTCTGGCCGGGGACCCACAGCACGTCGGCGCGGCCGTCATCATTGACAGCGCGGGCGGCGACGAAGAGGAAGTCGGAGACGCGGTTGATGTAGCGGATCGCGTCGTCGCCGACGATTTCGCCTTCGGCCCGCGCCAGTTCCACCATCATGCGTTCGGCGCGGCGCGTGACGGTGCGCGCCAGGTGAAGCGCGGCGGCAGCCGGCGAGCCGCCCGGCAGCACGAAAGTGCGCAAGGGCTGGAGACGCTTGTTCAAAACGTCGATATCGGCTTCGACGCGCGCGACCTGCGAGGCGACGATGCGTAGCGGCTCATAGGGCAGGGGCTTGCCGGTGTCGGGCGCGGCCAGATCGGCACCGAGGTCGAACATGTCGTTCTGGATGCGCACCAGCATCGCGTCGATGTCTCGATGGACATTTTCGGTGTGCACGCGGGCCATGCCGATGCAGGCATTCGCCTCGTCGACCGTCCCGTAGGAGGCGACGCGCAGATCGAATTTCGGCCGGCGCTCGCCCGAGCCAAGCGCCGTCGTGCCGTCGTCGCCGGTGCGGGTGTAGATGCGATTCAAGATGACCAAGTCAGCCTCCGGACTGGCGGGAGAAATAAAGCGCCAGCATGACGAAGACGAGCGCGAGGAACTGAAGCACGACGCGCGCCTGCATCAGCTTGTTGGACGTATTGCCGGAGCCGCCGCGCATCATGTTGATCAGGCCGCGCACCAGAACGAGGGCGACCGCCACCATGAACAGGACGGCAATGACGTTGAAGACGGTGGACATCGATATTCCCGACTGGAAAGAAAGGCGCCGCAAAACGTTGTGGAATGCGCGGCGCGCATTGGAGACATGGTTGCCCGACATTATGGAGCGCGGCCATGCAATCTTCCAGTGGCGGCGGCCGATTGTCTCACCGGCGTCGAGTTTCGGGCAAGCGCCCCGCGCTAGACGTGAAACCGCAGGATGACGGAAACCGTATCCTGGACTTAACTGCAACAGCTTTCGAGGCTTGGGATTGGTCGATGTCTTTGCTGGTCCGACGATGATCCGACAGGTTGTCGCGACGAAGCGGGTGCTCTCCGATGCGCTCGGGCATTTCAACAATGACGACGGCTGGGCGATGGCGAGTCATCTGGCCCTTTCCGCCCTGCTCGCGCTGTTTCCGTTCCTGATCTTCGCCACCTCGCTGGCCAGCTTCCTCGGCGCCAATGCGTTCGCCGACACGGCCGTCCATCTCGTCTTCGACACATGGCCGGAGGAGATCGCCGAGCCGATCGCCTTTGAGGTGACGAGCGTGCTTACCGTCCAGCGCGGAGATTTCCTCACCATCGGCGTGGTGATCGCGGCCTTCTTCGCCTCGAACGGGATCGAGGCGGTGCGGGTCTCGCTCAACCGGGCCTACCGTGTCAGCGAAACACGCTCGATCTTCACGCTGCGGCTGCAAAGCCTCGCCTTCGTGTTCATCGCGACGGTCGGCTTCGTCATCGTCTCGGCGCTGCTGGTCGTAGCGCCGCTGATCGGCGATCTTGCGCAGGAGCATGTGCCCTGGCTCGAACCTTATATGGGCACGATCACTATCTGGCGCTTCATCGTCGCCTCGCTGGTCATCGTGACCGGGCTCGTGGCCGTGCATTTCTGGCTGCCGGCCGGCAAGCGCCGCTTCGTCGACATCGTGCCCGGCATCCTCTTCACGCTGATCGGCTGGGTGATCGGGTCGACGGCGTTTGCGAGCTACCTTTCGCAGTTCTCGTCCTATGCCTCGACCTATGCCGGGCTGGCGTCGATCATGATCGCGCTCGTCTTCCTCTACATCGTCTCGGTGGTCTTCATCATGGGCGGCGAGCTCAATGCCGCGATGAAGCGCTATTTCGAGGCGCGTGCCCGCGTTCCGGGCTGAGCCTTTTGGCCGGGCTGAGCCTTTCGGGTGGCGACCGCCACGCCGATGGTCGTCAGCACCATGCCGCCCGCCTGAAGCGCGTTCAGGGTCTCGTCGAAGAGCAGCCAGGCGACGAGCGCGGTCACCGAGGGCACGAGGAAGAACAGCGACGACACTTTCGCCACCTCACCCTCGCGAATGAGATACATGAGCAGGAAAATTGCGCCGAGCGAGAGCACGAGAACCAGCCAGGCCATGGCGAAGACGAGTTCGCCGGTGAGTTGATAGGTCTGCGTCTCGAAGGCGAAAGTGGCCGCCAGCATCAGCGCCGCACCGCCGACATACTGCCAGATCGTGCCCACCACCAAGTCGCCGCTCGCCACGAAGCGCTTTTGCCAGACGGTTCCAGCGCTGATCGCGAGCATGGCGAGAAAACAGGACAGAAGCGTCGCCGCCGTCACGCCGCCGAGCGCGCCTATTCTTGGAGCCAGCACGATCGCGACCCCGGCGAGGCCGAGCGCCATGCCTGCCCAGTGTTTTGCCGACAGCTTTTCGCCAAGGAAGACAGCCGCCAGCAAGGCGGTCGCCAATGGCTGCAAGCCGACGATCAGCGCCGAAAGTCCGGCAGGCATTCCGTTGCGGATCGCCCAGAAGACGCCGCCGAGATAGATGCCGTGCATCAGCGCGCCCGCGATCATCGCATGAACCGTCTGCCGGCGGTCCATGGCGCGCCAGCGGATCGCCAGGAGAAGCAGCGCCAGAAGCGCGATCGTCAGCGCAAATCGCACGCCGAGGAAGGCGAAGGGCTCGGCCCAGGGCATGGCATAGCGCGCGCCGATGAAGCCGGTCGACCAGAGCAGAACGAAGACAATCGGGACAAGACGGATCACAAGCGGCATGGGAACTCGCGCGAAGAATGTGAAGCCGCTCTAATTGCGTCGGCCCGCGCAATCAAATCGAAAGAATTGAAGCGCAGTTTCATGTTCGATGCGGGTGAATGCAGACGGGGCGCATCCTTGACCCTTGGAGGGGAAGGATAAGCTATGCTTTGGAACCTGAGTTTCGTCTGGCTGTGCATGGCGGTGGCGTCTGTGGCGATCCTGTCGTTCCTGCTCGGCTTGTGTATGGACGCCATCATGGAGCAGGACGGTTTCGGGTCGATCGGCAACACGGTCGTGCTCATCGCCGGCTTCTTCCTGACGATCGCGCTCTACAATCATGCCGGGCACAAATTCCCGGATTTACGGATCGCGACGACCTACGGGATGGCCGGCGCCTTCGTCACGGTGGCGCTTCTGGCGGGATTGAAGGCGATCGGCAGCCGTCTTCGTCTCTAAAGACCGACCATCCGCCGGATGTCCTGCGGCTGCGCGCCGGCCATTCGGAGCGCGCCGAGCGCAGTATCGCCGCGACTCTTGGAAAGCTTGCGTCCATCCTCGCCGAGGATCAGGTCGTGATGGAGATAGGTCGGAGGCGTCAGGCCGAGCAGTTCCTGCAAGAGCCGCTGGCCCGATGTCGCATGAAAAAGATCCCGTCCCCGAACCACATGGGTGACGCCCTGGATCGCATCGTCGACGACGACCGAAAGCTGGTAGCTTGTCGGCAGATCCTTGCGCGCGACGATGAAATCGCCCCAGATCCGCGGATCGGCCGAAATCAAACCCGTCTCGCCTTGCAGACCGAACCCTTCTTCGTGCCAGTCGAGCCGCCCCGAGACGTTGTTCATCGCCGCGTCGACGTCGAGCCGCCATGCAAAGGGCGCACCTGCCTCGATGCGCGCCCGGCGCTCGCGGGAGGGCAGATGGCGCTCGATCGTCGGATAAAGCGGCGCGCCGTCCGGATCGCGCGGCCAGTCGATCCCGCGCGCCTCTTCATCTGCAATGAAGGCGCGCACGTCGCCGCGTGACAGAAACGCCGGATAGACGAGTTCGGCCTCGACCAGCCGGTCGAGCGCGGCGCGGTAATCGTCGAAATGATCGGACTGGCGGCGCACCGGATCTTCCCAACCCAGCCCGAGCCATGCGAGGTCTTCGTGGATCGCGCGCTCGAATTGCATCCGGCTGCGTTCGCGGTCGATGTCCTCGATGCGCAGCAGGAAACGGCCGCCGACCCGGCGCACCAGATCGTGGTTCAGGATCGCCGAATAGGCGTGGCCGAGATGGAGCGGGCCGTTGGGGCTTGGCGCGAAGCGGAAGACGGGTTGCGACATTGGCAGTCGAGAAGCGTTGCAGGGTTGATCCTGCGATTGCTACGCTGGAACGGCAACGAGGACAAATGCCATGCGCCGGATCGACACGCTGGACGACATAGCCGAGGGGCTGAGCGCGCTCGCCGCCGCCGATCCGCGGCTGGCTGACGTGATCGAGACAGCGGATGAAGTGACGCTTCGCCGCAGCGAGCCGGGCTTCGCCAGTCTCGTCTCGATCATCGTCTCGCAGCAGGTCTCCCGCGCCAGCGCGCAGGCCATGATGCGCCGGCTGACGGCACTGGCCGATCCACTGAGCGCGCACGCCGTCGCCGAGGGCGGGCCGGACATGCTGCGCGCAGCCGGCATCTCGCGGCCGAAGCAGCGCGCGATTCTGGCGCTTTCCGAAGCGCTTGATTCGGGGACCATCGACCTTGAGGCGCTGTGCCTGCTCGACGCGGAGGACGCAATCGGACAACTGACCGTGTTGCCGGGAATCGGCCCGTGGACGGCGCAGATCTACCTTCTCTTTTCCGCCGGCCATCCCGACATCTTCCCGGTCAAGGACGTGGCCTTGCAAAACGCCGTCGGGCGGGCCTTTGCCATGGACGAACGCCCGAGCGAGCGCGAGCTTCACGCCATCGCCGAATTGTGGAGCCCCTGGCGCGGCGTTGCCGCACGGCTCTTCTGGGCCTACCACCACGCCACGACGGGACGGAGCGCCGCGCCTGTACTGGCGCCCGCCGACGTCGATCCGCAAACGCGCTTGGGATAAGCGACGCAGCGTCAACAAGTCGCTTCACATCCCTGTCACGTCGGGCTTACATTGTCCGTAGTCGATCACTGCCGTTGCAAGGAGGTGAGTTCGTGACGGTTGCCGTCTCGCCGGATGGCTTGCCTGCTTTGGTGCTGAACGCGGATTACCGTCCGCTCAGCTATTACCCCTTGTCGCTCTGGTCCTGGCAGGATGCGATCAAGGCCGTCTTTCTCGATCGCGTGAACATCGTCGCCGAATACGAACACGCCGTCTCTTCTCCGTCCTTCCAGATGAAACTGCCGAGCGTCGTTTGCCTGAAGAGCTATGTGAAGCCGTCACGGCATCCGGCCTTCACACGCTTCAACGTGTTCCTGCGCGACCGTTTCCAGTGCCAGTATTGCGGCACCCACGAAGACCTGACCTTCGATCACGTCACGCCGCGCCGCTGCGGCGGGGCAACGACATGGGAAAATGTCGTGGCCGCCTGCTCGCCCTGCAATCTGAGAAAAGGCGGGCTTTTGCCGCGCGAAGCGAAGATGTGGCCGCGCCAGAAGCCCTACCAGCCGACCGTCCACGACCTGCACAATAATGGGCGGCTCTTTCCGCCCAATTATCTGCACGAAAGCTGGATCGACTATCTTTACTGGGATGTCGAACTGGAGCCTTGAAAATCTGCCAGCGCTGGCTGCAAACGCGTCGTGGTGCGCTTCCGGTGCTCACGTACCGAAATACGCTCCGGTTCTCGCACGCCACCGCGCTCCGACAAATTTCGGGCTTGCGCCGGGATCAGGCCTTCCTGAACGCCGCCACATAGCCGATCGCGGCGAGGAAGAAGCTCGCCACCGCATTCCAGCCGGCGAAGGACAGGCCGAGGAAACGTCCCGCCGCCTCGTCGCAGGAGGGCGGGACGACGCTGTCGAGCGCATCGAGCAGGCTGCCGCCGGTCGGCGCGGGCGCGACCACGCCGCAATCGGACGGCCCCAGCCACCAGCCCCATTCGACGCCAGCATGGAAGACGCCGAGATAAAGGCTCCAGGTCATCAAGACTGCACCCGTGAGAAGCGTGCCGCGCACAAGCAGCGGCGGCGCCTTCGCGATGGCAGCGATCAGCCCCGCGATCATGATCGGTGCGCCTATGTAATAGGGCGTGCGCTGTTCGAGGCAAAGCTTGCAGGGAATGTATCCGGCCAGATGCTGGAAGCCGAGCGCCGTGCCCACCGTCACCGTCATGCCGATGGCGAGGAGCGCGAGCGCGCCCTTCTGCGCGCGTCCGATCGGATCGGTCAGAGCCATTTCAATTCATTCCTCTAGAACATGTAGCGCACGGCAACGAAGCCGCCGATGAGCAGGACCATGAATGCGGTGAACAGAAGGCCGAGATGCTTCTCGATGAAAAGCCGGATCGGCTCGCCGATGCGATAGAGCAGCCAGGCGACGAAAAAAAAGCGCAGGCCGCGTCCGATAATCGACACGAGGATGAAGGTCACGAGGTCGAGCCCGGTCGCGCCCGAGAAAATCGTCAGCACCTTGTAGGGGAAGGGCGTGACGGCGGCGAAAAGCACGCCCCAGCCGCCCCATTCATTGTACCAGGCCGCCACCTGCTCGAACGAATTCTCCTTGCCGTAGAAGGCGAGAATCGGCTGTCCGACCGCATCGAACAGCCCGGCGCCGATGACGTAGCCGAGGAGCGCGCCCAGTACCGAGGCGACGGTGCAGATGACGGCGTAGCGGAACCAGCGCTGTCGCTCGGCCAGCACCATCGGAATGAGGATCGTATCCGGCGGGATGGGAAAGAACGAGCTTTCGATGAAGGACACGCCCCCCAGCGCCTTTTCGGCGTGGCGCGTCCGCGCGAGCGACATGGTCCAGTCGTAAAGTTTGCGAAGCATCTGGTTCCCCGTTCCGGCCGGCCAGAGCTAGAGCGAAACGGTCGCATCTGCAATGTGATTCGCCGTCGCGGCCGCTCGATATTCCGGTTGACGGGTTCAGGTCGGACCGTATAGTCCGCTGCCATCTCGGAGCGCTTCGCGCTTCAGGGCCCCTGTGGCGGAATTGGTAGACGCGCTCGACTCAAAATCGAGTTCCGCAAGGAGTGCTGGTTCGATCCCGGCCAGGGGCACCAATCCGCCGCTGCCATCCCATCCCAACCGGAGAATCGTCCCGTGGAAAGACGCAGACTTGGCAAGCATGGTCCCGAAGTCGGCGCTGTCGGGCTCGGCTGCATGAGTTTCGGCGGGATCTACGGCGCGACGGATATGGCCGAGAGCCACCGCACGCTTTCGCGCGCGCTCGACCTTGGCGTCGACCATCTCGACACGGCCAATATCTATGGCGAAGGGATTGCGGAAGAAGTGATCGGGGCATTCCTCAAGGATCATCCGAACCGTTTCACCATCGCCACCAAGGCGGGGATCAAGAACCGGCCGGTGCGCGGCTTCGATAATTCGCCCGAGCATCTGCGCGCCTCGCTCGAAGCGTCGCTGAAGCGCCTCGGCGTCGACCATGTCGCGCTCTTCTACGTCCATCGCCGCGAACAGTCGCGGTCGATCGAGGAGGTGATGGAGACGCTGGCGCGGCTGAAGGAAGAGGGCAAGATCGGTGCGATCGGCCTGTCGGAAATCTCTCCGGCAACGCTCGAGCGCGCCAATGCCGTCCATCATGTCGCCGCCGTCCAGAACGAATATTCGCTGTGGACGCGGCTTCCCGAGCTTGGTCTGCTCCAGGCGACAAAGCGCCTTGGAACCGCGCTCGTCGCGTTCTCGCCGGTCGGCCGCGGCATCTTCTCGTCGACGCCGGTTGATCCGGCGCGGTTCGGGGAGGGCGACTTCCGGCGCCAGAATCCGCGCTTCATCGAGCCGAATTTCAGCTTCAACAGCGCATATGTCGCGAAGTTTGCCACGTTTGCGAAACAGCGCGGCCTGTCGCCGGCAACGCTCGCCATCGCTTGGCTCCTGGCGCGCGGCGATCACGTCATCCCGATCCCCGGAACGCGCAGCGCGGCCCATCTGGAAGAGGACGCTGCGGCAATGGATGTCGTGCTGTCATCGGCCGACCTCGACGCCATCGAGGCGATCCTGCCGGTCGGTTTTGCGCATGGCGACCGCTATTCGCAAACCCAGTCCATCGGACCGGAGCGCTATTGCTGACGACGAATCAGCGCACGAAGGCGGTGATCGAAGCGGCGACCAGAGCGATGGCGGCGACCAGCAGCACGAGATAGGCGCGCTTGCGGTCGAACATCACCGCGAAGGAGCAGAACCAGATCGAGACCGCGCCGCCCAGCGCGTAGAGGAATGTCGGTTTGTCGGTCCACATGAGACCGGCCAGCATAAGCCCGCCAATGATGAGGCTGCCGAAGACGATCATCAGGCTAAGGGCGAATCTATCGGAATCCATCAGGCACTCTTTCGTCGCACCGCATTCGATGCAGGCCGCAGCCCGCCTCCCCTACATCGGCTGGCAGGGCCGAAAAAGCAAGCATCGGCGCATCACTGGCCAAGCTTGCGGCGTATGCCGGAGCGGGCGCGCCGCATGAGATCACGCAGCCGGGCTTCGCGCTCGAGGCCGAGCGCGGCGGCGTTGACGAGCTTGTCCGCCTTGGGTTCGAGCCCGACGATGAGCGTGGCGAGCGTCGAGCGCTCGCTCCACATGCGACTCAAGACCGGATGGTCAGGGACAGCGCAGGAATCGCTCATCGTGACGTTGAGATCGTCGAGATGACGTCTGGTCACCTCTGCCATCAGCAGAACGCCGGGCGAGAAGGCGGCGAAATCCTCATCGAACGCCGTCTTCCATGTATAGGCGATGCCGGATTCGACGAAGACGACGAGCGAGGCGACCGGCCGGCCCGAAAGCGAGAGCGTGTGGATGCGGCACATGGCGCGTTCGCTCAAGCCTGCCACCGCCTCGCGCACGAAGGCGGCGCGAAAGCGATCGACGACCATCGCCGTTCCGGCCCGTCCCTTCCACCCGCTCGCTTCCAGCGACAGGAAGGTCTCGACCGCGAGGCGGTTTTCCTCCGGAGTCTCGGCGATGTCGTAGACGAGATCGCCTTTTTCGGCGAGCCGGCGTTCGAGCCGGCGATATTCGCGGTGGCGGCGCTTGCCGAGATTGGCGGCAAGATAGGCTTCGCCGTCCTCGTCCGATCGCAGGATGGGCCGCTCGCGTTCCATGATCCGGATCAGCGGCAGGTTGAGTTCGGCCGCCGCGCTCTGGAGCGTCGCAGCGAAAATGCCGTCGATGCGGATATCGGGAAACTGGATCAGCTTCGGCAAACCCTTCTCGGGCGCCGCCATCAGCCGCAGAAAATCGGCAACGATGCCTTGCGGGTCGTCGCGGTCGACGAGCGGCGTTCCGAGCGGGCCGAACGGGCTCGACCATGTGCGGATCGCGGGCGGGCCGAGGCGCAGCAGCGGACGCTCGACGGAGAAGGGCACCAGAAGCCGAAGCCGGCTTTTCGCGTCGCGCTCGTCGCGCATGACGGCCAGCCGCACCTCGCGGTCTTCGAGACGGGGCATTGCGGGCGCCAGGAAGCGCGGGTTGAAAAAGACATTCGGCTCGATCGCGCGCTGCGCCAGATGATCGAGTTCGGTGACCAGATCGTAGCCCGTCGAGGCGGGATAGATGTCGAGCCGGCGCCCGCGCTCCAGAGGCCGCGCCTCGCGATCCGGCAATGTGTCGCCGGCGAAATGATCGAGCATCGCGGCCGGATGCCGCCCTTCAGCCGTCGCTCCCATCACGCATCCCCTATCTTCGGCGCCGTCGCGCCCATCCACATGTCGATGCCGAGCCTGGCGCGCACGGTGAAAGCGAGCAGCGCCGCCTCGCAGGCCATGGCCACGGCGGTGGCGATCGCCGCGCCCCATAGCCCGTAGAGCGGGATCAAAATGCAATTGAGCCCGACATTGATCACCAGCACCACCGCATAGAGCCGCGCACAGGCGTTCTGGTATCCGCCCATGGTGAGGACGCTTTCGGCCGGGCCGACCGTCGCGCGCGCCACGACGCCGGCGACGAGCACGAAGAGCAGCGGATAGCCGGCCGTGAATTCGGAGCCGAACAGCATCAGGAGCGGTTCGCCGGCGGCAAGCAGAAGAGCCGCCATGGCGAGCGTCGGCCAGAAGGTCCAGCGCACCGTGTCATGGGCGAAAACTGCGAGTTCTCCCGTGCGGTCGCCGTGCATCAGGCCAGCGAAACGCTGTGCAACGCCCGCACGGACCGCGAAATAGACGAAATGGACGAGCGCCAGCGTCTTCACCGTCGCGAAATAGACCGCGACATCGGTCGGCGGCAGGAAGAAGCCCACCATCAGCACGTCGGCGTTTGTCAGGATGTAGATGAACCCCTCGATCAGGAAGACCGGCAGCGAGACCGCCAGCCAGCCGCGCAACGGGAAGGCACGCCTGACCGGTTCGGCCTCGCGCTCGGCGCGGTTCGAGACGGTGACGAGCTGAAACAGCGTCGTCGCATAGGTGGCGACGATGGCGGCATACATGCCGGTCTCGGCATTGGCCGGCGCGCCGACGGCCACGGCAGCTACCATCAGGATCAAGAGCAGGAGCGGGCGAAGGATGTAGGTCGGCAGCATGGCATGGAATGGCCAGGCATGGCCGCGCGCGACGCCCTGCATCAGGTCCGAAAGTCCCATCATCGGCAGGCAGACCATGCCGAGCAGGAATGGGACGATGTGATGCGGCTCGATCCGGTCCGACAACAGGTGGATGATCGCCGCGCCAACGAGCGCGATCAGCGTCGAGGCGGCCAGCACGATCAGCCGGCTCCCCAGAAGCACGCCGCGCAGTTCCGCCATCCGGCCCTGGCCGCGATATTCGGGAATGAAGCGGATCATCGAGGTTTGGAAGCCGAGACAGGAAAGGTTGCCGAGAATCAGCATCGCGGTCCAGACGAGGACGAAGACGCCATATTCGAAACCGCCCATCCAGCGCGCCAGAAAGACCTGGCTGGCGAAGGCGATGACGGCGGAGGTCACACGTACGGCAAAAGCGGTGAACGACATGCGCGCGGCGTGGCTGCGCTCCCCGGAGCCGAAGGCAAGGGCGTCGAACGCTTCGAGATGGGGCCGCGCACGCGAAGACAGCCGCTCGGGCAAAATGCGTTCAGCCGTCGTTGCAGCAGAGACTCGCACGCTCTAAACTTTCTCTTTTCGCGTCCAGCCTCATGGCATAGGGCCAAACACTTTAAGAATCGGTTCGGCGCACGCCGGATCGGATTACGGCCCTCCTCATGCCCAAGCCCGCGCCCTCCGATTTCGTCATTGCCATCGTGATCGGCATCACGCAGACGATCGGCTATGGCAGCCTCTACTATTCGTTCGGCGTCCTCGCCCCGTTCATGGCGCAGGATGTCGGCCTGTCGCTGACGGGCGTCTACGGCCTGTTCTCGATCGCGCTCCTGGCCTCAGGCTTCATCGCGCCGCGCGCCGGGCGGCTTCTCGACGGCTACGACCCCGCGCGCGTGATGGCCATCGGCTCCTGCCTCGGCGCGTTCCTGCTTGTCGCGTGGGCGCTTTCGCCGGGAAGGGTCGCGTTCGGCGTGTTTCTCGTCCTGTCGCAGATGAGTTCGGTGCTCGTCCTTTATGAGGCTGCCTTCGTTCTTGCCGCGCGGCTGTCGCCCGCCAATGCGCGCCGCACCATCACCGGCATCACGCTGATCGCCGGCTTCGCCTCGACGATCTTCTGGCCGCTGACGAGCTGGCTCACGACCGCTGTCGACTGGCGCACGATCTTTCTCCTGTACGCCATTCTCAATCTCCTGGTGTGCGCGCCCCTGCACCTGTTCCTGACGCGCCGGGTGGCACGCGGCGCGACAGGCGAAACGGAGATCGGGCAACGTCTGGCGCAGGGCACGATCGCCTGCCCGCGCGACCGAACGGTCGCCTTCCGCCTCCTGCTCGTTGCCTTCGCGGCCAACGCATTCGTGATGTCGGCCGTGCATCTTCACCTGATCGGCCTTCTGGGCGGGCTCGGCCTTGGCGCATCGGCGGCGCTGATCGGCGCGCTCATCGGGCCGGCGCAGGTCGCAGGCCGCATCGCCGAATTCACCGCCGGCCCGCGGATCAGCGTCATGAGCGTCGCGCTGTTCGCCACCGGCGCGCTGCCGGCGGGGCTCGGCTTTCTCATCGGCGGTTCAGGGTATCTTCCGGCCGCGATCGTCTTCGCGCTCGTCTTCGGCGCGGGCCAGGGCCTGTCCTATATCGTGCGCGGCGTCCTGCCGCTGACGCTCTTCGGCGCCAATGGCTATGGCGCCCGGACGGGCCGGATCAATTCGGTGCGGTTGTTCGTGTCGGCCGGGGCCCCGTTTCTGGCGGCCGCCATCTTCGAGCGCTTCGGGGCACAGGCGGCGCTCGGCGTCATTACTGCTTCAGGCCTCGTCGGGTTCATCGCGATCGTCGCGATCGTCCCGATCCTGCGGCGTGCCGGGCAGTCCGGCGCGCCGACATAAGCGATCAGGCGAAGGAGCCGTGGCAGTGCTTGTATTTTTTACCCGAGCCACAGGGGCACAATTCGTTGCGGCCGACCTTGCCCCAGGTGCCCGGATCGTTGGGATCTCGGTCCTCAGGCGCCACGAGGCGATTGTCCTCGGATAAGGCGGCCTCTTGCGCGAAATCGTCTTCCCCCGTCACCGGGTCGAGATGGTGGCCTTCTACGGCCGGCGCCTGCGGCGGCGGTGCGTCGGCGGCCTGACGCACGAGTTCGACGCGCATCAACTGGCTGGTGACGACCTGGCGCAGATTGGCCAGCATCGACTGGAAGAGCTCGAAGGCTTCGGTCTTGTATTCGTTCAGCGGGTCGCGCTGGGCGTATCCCCGGAAGCCGACGACCGAGCGCAGATGGTCGAGATTGACCAGGTGCTCGCGCCACAGGCTGTCGAGCGTCTGGAGCATCACCGACTTCTCGACATAAGTCATGATGTCGGGACCGAAGCGCTCGGCACGGTCGGCGGCCGCCGCATTCGCGGCTTCCATCAGCCGCTCGCGGATTTGCTCTTCGTCGATGCCTTCCTCGGCGGCCCATTCGTCGACAGGCAGGTCGAGATTGAGACCTTCGCGCACGGCTTGCTTGAGGCCCGCTGCATCCCACTGCTCGGCATAGGCGTTTTCGGGGATGTGGCGCGCGACGAGATCCTCGACCACGTCCTCGCGCATTTCGGCGACGGTGTCGGAGACGTTGCCGCCTTCCATCAACTGGATGCGCTGATCGAACACGACCTTGCGCTGGTCGTTCATCACGTCGTCATATTTCAGAAGGTTCTTGCGGATGTCGAAATTGCGCGCCTCGACCTTCTTCTGCGCCTTTTCCAGCGCCTTGTTGATCCAGGGATGGATGATGGCCTCGTCTTCCTTGAGGCCGAGCTTGGTCAGCATGGAATCCATGCGATCGGAGCCGAAGATTCGCATCAGGTCGTCTTGCAGCGACAGGAAGAATTTTGAACGCCCCGGATCGCCCTGGCGGCCGGACCGGCCGCGGAGCTGGTTGTCGATGCGGCGGGATTCGTGGCGTTCGGTGGCGAGCACGTAAAGACCGCCGGCCGCAAGCGCCTTTTCCTTCAGCCGATGCACGTCCTCGCGTATCGCCTTTTCCTTTGCCTCGCGCTCCGGGCCTACCGGCATGTCGCCCAGTTCGGCCGCCACGCGCATGTCGGCATTGCCGCCGAGCTGGATATCGGTGCCGCGACCGGCCATGTTGGTCGCGATGGTGATCGCGCCCGGCTTGCCGGCCTGCGCCACGATGGATGCTTCCTGCTCGTGGTGGCGGGCGTTGAGCACCTGGAAGTCGGTGAAACCATCCTTCTTCAGCCGCTCGGCAAGCTGCTCGGATTTTTCGATGGAGGTCGTGCCGACGAGGACCGGCTGTCCCTTAGCGCTTGCTTCCTTGATCTCGCGGACGATGGCGCGGAACTTTTCCTCGACCGTGCGGTAGACCTCGTCATCCTCGTCCAGGCGCTGGACGGGCAAATTGGTCGGAATGTCGGAGACGCCGAGGCCGTAGATGTTCCCGAATTCCTCGGCTTCCGTCTGCGCGGTGCCGGTCATGCCGGCCAGCTTGGAATACATCCGGAAATAGTTCTGGAAGGTGATCGAGGCGAGCGTCTGGTTCTCGGGGTGGATCTTGACGTGTTCCTTGGCTTCCAAAGCCTGGTGCAGGCCCTCGGAAAAGCGCCGGCCCGGCATCATGCGGCCGGTGAACTCGTCGATGATCACGACTTCGTCGTTGCGGACGATGTAGTCCTTGTCGCGCTGGAACAGGCGATGGGCCTTGAGTGCGTTGTTGACGTGGTGGACGATGGCGACGTTCTCGATGTCGTAGAGCGAAGCGCCCTTGAGCATACCGGCGTCGCGCAGCAGGTTTTCGAGTTTTTCGGTACCTTCCTCGGTGAAATTCGCCGTGCGCTGCTTTTCGTCGATCTCGTAATCTTCCGCGACCAGCATCGGAATGAATTTGTCGATCTGCTGGTAGAGTTCGGAGCGGTCCTCCAGCGGTCCGGAGATGATCAGCGGCGTGCGCGCCTCGTCGATCAGGATCGAATCCACTTCGTCGACGATCGCGTAGAAATGTCCGCGCTGCACCATCTGGGCGCGCTCGTATTTCATGTTGTCGCGCAGATAGTCGAAGCCGAGCTCGTTATTCGTCGCATAGGTGACGTCGCAGGCATAAGCCGCCTTGCGCTGCTCGTCGGAGAGGCCATGGACGATGATGCCGGTCGAAAGTCCCAGGAAGCCATAGACCTTGCCCATCCACTCGGCGTCGCGGCGGGCCAGATAATCGTTGACGGTGACGACGTGAACACCCTTGCCGGCGATTGCATTGAGATAGACCGGCAGCGTTGCGACCAGCGTCTTGCCCTCGCCGGTGCGCATTTCCGAAATGCCGCCTTCGTGCAGCACCATGCCGCCGATCAACTGGACGTCGAACGGACGCAGCCCGAGCGCGCGCTTGGACGCCTCGCGCACCGTCGCGAAGGCGGGAATCAGAAGATCGTCGAGCGACGCGCCATCAGCGAACTGCTTCCTGAAATCTTCGGTGCGGGCGCGCAGTTGCTCGTCGCTCAGGCCGGAAAGCTCCGCTTCGAGGGCATTGATCGCCTCGACCCTCGGTCGCAGACCCTTGATGCGCCGATCGTTCGAGGAACCAAAAATCTTGCGCGCGACGCCAGCGAGACTGACCATCAAAGGTCCTTTCGAAAAGAAAATTTTCCGGCAGCAACCGGAGCGCCCGTTTGCGGGTCAACGGGCAGGGGACAAGCAAAAAAGCGTCCGGAAAACGGTTCTGGACGCCAAGACGAAGGACAGATAAGAGGGGGCACAAGCGATGTCAACGCCGCTGCCCACGGGCGCAAATGCGGAATTCCGCCACATTCGCAAGGGCTGGAAACAGCATCGAACCCTCACTGGAGTGTCTTCATGAAAGTTTTGTTTCGCCGCTTGTCCGCCGCCGTCGCGCTCATCGCACTGACTTCGGGCGGCGTCTTCGCGCAGGATGCCACGCCCGCTGCGCCGGCACCGGCGGTCGCCGCCGATCCCGCCGCCGTCGTCGCGACCGTCGATGGCGAGAACGTGACCGAAGGTGATCTTGCTCTCGCGCTCCAGGGCCTCGAGCAGCAATTCGCAAACCTGTCGCCCGAGCAGCGGCGCGCTGCCGCTCTTTCCGCGCTGATCGAAATCCGCCTTCTGGCCGCGCAGGCCGAGGAAGAGGGGCTTGACGACGGCGAAGCGTTCCAGCGCCAGATGACGTTTCTGCGCGAACGCGCGCTGCACAGCGCCTTCATCGAGCAGCAGATTGCAGCCAGCGTGACCGACGAGGAAGTCCGCGCCCGCTATGATCAGGAGATCGCCAACACGCCGCCTTCCAACGAGGTGCGGGCCCGTCACATCATCGTCGACAGCGAGGAAAAGGCGCAGGAACTGATCACCGAACTCGACGGCGGCGCCGATTTCGAGGAACTGGCCAGGGAAAACTCCACCGACGGCGCTGCCGCGCAGGGCGGAGACCTCGGCTATTTCGGCCAGGGCCAGATGGTGCCGGAATTCGAGCAGGCGGCGTTCGCCATGGATGTCGGGGCGCATTCGTCCGAGCCGATCCAGACGCAGTTCGGCTGGCATGTCCTCAAGGTCGAGGACAAGCGCCAGCAGCAGCCGCCGGCTTTCGAGCAGGTCGGGCCGCAGATTCGCTCGGTCCTGCTGCGCGAGCGGTATTTCGAGACTGTCGAGGAAGTCCGCGAGGCGGCGGACGTCGAGATCGCCGACGCCGAACTGAAGGCGACGCTCGACGAGATGGAAGCGGCGGCGCAGCCGGGCGCGCAGTCTGAGGCGGAAGCCGAAGCCGGCGGTGACGGCGCCATTGAGGCCGCTCCGTCCGACGAGACGACCGACGAAGCCGAATAGGACGACAGACCAGCGCCATGTCCGCCGCCGTTTCTCCGCTCGCCCCGAAAAGCTACCCGAAGATGCCGCCCATCGACGGCGTCAGGATCGCGACGGCGGAGGCCGGCATCAAGTACAAGGGTCGCACCGATCTTCTGGCGATGGTCTTCGACGAGGGGACGACCGTCGCGGGCGTCTTCACCAAGTCGAAATGTCCGTCGGCTCCGGTCGACTTCTGCCGGGCAAACCTGCCCGGCGGATCGGCGCGCATCCTCGTCGTCAATTCGGGAAATGCGAACGCTTTTACCGGAAAAAAAGGCCGTGAAACCACCGAAATGACGGCTGTTTTGGCGTCAAAAGCGGCCGGTTCCAGCTCAAAAGAGGTGTTCTTGGCCTCTACCGGGGTCATCGGCGAGCCTCTCGACGCCAAGAAATTCTCTCATCTTCTCGACGACATGGTCGTCCGCGCCGAACCGGACCTGTGGGCCGAGGCCGGCAAGGCGATCATGACGACCGACACTTATCCGAAATATCTGACCTCGACCTGCCAGATTGACGGCGTCGATGTGACGATCAACGGCATCGCCAAGGGCGCCGGGATGATCGCGCCGGACATGGCGACGATGCTCTCCTTCGTCGCGACCGACGCGCCGATCAGCGCGAAGGCATTGCAGGACCTTTTGTCGAAGGGCGTCGGGATGACGTTCAATTCGGTGACGGTCGACAGCGACACGTCGACCTCCGACACGCTGATGCTGTTTGCCACCGGGGCGGCCGAAAAGCGCGGCGCGGCGCGGATCGAGGATGCGGACGATCCGCGCCTTTCCAATTTCCGCCGTTCCCTCAACAAGATGCTGAAGGCGCTGGCGCTTCAGGTCGTGCGCGACGGCGAGGGCGCGCGCAAGCAGATCGGCGTGACGGTCACCGGCGCGAAAAATGCGCGCTCGGCCAAGCGCGTGGCGCTCTCCATCGCCAATTCGCCGCTGGTTAAGACGGCGGTTGCCGGCGAGGACGCAAATTGGGGCCGCGTCGTCATGGCCATCGGCAAGGCCGGCGAACCGGCGGACCGCGATCTCCTCTCGATCTGGTTCGGCGACATCCGCGTCGCCCATGGCGGCGAGCGCGACCCCGAATATTCCGAAGACGCGACCTCGGCCTATATGGCGGGCGACGAAATCGACATCCGCGTCGACCTCGGCCTCGGGCGCGGGCAGGCGACGGTGTGGACCTGCGACCTGACCAAGGAATATGTCGCCATCAATGGCGACTATCGCAGCTAGGATGACTGACGCCGACCTGCCCACCGTCAGGCGTTTCGAGGCGGCGGGCTTTCGCGCCTGGCCCGCGCAGATCTCCTTTTACGACGGTACGTGGTCGATCCGCCTGACGCCCGACATGACCGCGCGACGGCTGAATTCCATCAATCCGCTCGACCGGGGCGATGCGAGCGATGTCGATCGCAGGATTGCGGTGCTCAGGGCACGTTTCGTCGATGCGAGGCGTCCGGTGACCTTTCGCATCTCGCCTTTGGCAAGCCCGCAACTCGTCAATCATCTCGATCGCGCCGGCTGGTCCGTCATCACGCCGTCGCTCGTCATGCAAGCCGATCTGGCCGGGTTGAAGCCGGCCGAAAGGGACGGCGTCGAGGAACTATCGTCGGGTGGTTTCATCGACGCCGCCATCGCGCTCGGCAATCTAGATCCCGCAAAAGCAGAAGGCTTTGGCCGGCTGATCGAGCGCATTCAGCCGCAAGTCGCGCTGTTTCACATCGCCATCGACGGCGTTCCGGCTGCGAACGCGATCTGCGTTCGCGACGGACAGGTTGCGGGGCTGTTCGAGATCGCAACGGCGCCGGTGTTTCGCGGCAAGGGTCTTGGCCGAAAAATCGTTACGGCGGCGCTGGACTGGGCCAAGGCGCAAGGCGCCTCGACGGGGTGGCTTCAGGTGGAGGCCGACAACAAGACGGCGCTCAATCTCTACGGATCGCTCGGGTTTGCCGCGATCTATCCATACCACTATCGCGGCCAGCCGGAGATGACGTCGTGACCGATGACGCCGATGCCGGACCGAAGCGCCTGTTGCTCGTCGCTGCGTGCGCTCTGGTCGATGCGGATGGACGCGTGCTTCTGGCGCAGCGTCCCGCGCACAAGCAGTTGGGCGGATTGTGGGAATTTCCCGGCGGCAAGGTCGAGCCCGGCGAGACGCCGGAGGAAACCGTCGTTCGAGAACTCAACGAGGAGATCGGCATTGAGACCAAGACGGCCTGCCTTGCGCCGCTGACCTTCGCCAGCCATTCCTACGAGACGTTCAACCTCCTGATGCCGCTTTTCGTCTGCCGCCGCTTCTGGGGCATCCCGCAGCCGCTGGAGGCGCAGCAGTTGAAATGGGTGCGGCCGAACCGGATGCGCGACTATCCGATGCCGCCTGCCGACGAGCCGTTGATCCCGTTCCTCATCGACCTGCTTTAGAGCGTCCGGGGCAGGCTGAAACTTCAACTTCGAGCATTCTCGTTAATCGATGATTCAGCCAATTCTGTAAAAGTCCTATGGATTTCATCCGGCAACGGGACTTGGCATGGCACGCGACGGGCACGACCAATCAGGCCGCTATTTCATCAGCCAGACCAGCGCGGGAATCCTGCGCGTGACATTGCTGTTCGGCTCGGCCGCCGTCGCGCTGACGCTGATTCTCGTTCCGATCGCCGACAAGCACGCCCGCGATCGGATGTTCGCCTCGGTGCAGTCTCCCGGTATCGACCGCATGTCGACCGGCAGCGTCGCACCCCGCGGCCTTGGCGGCGAGAGCTACACGATCCGGCGCAGCGTCCTGCAGAGCGATCCCAACTCCGTTTGCATCATCCGCGATTCGGGAGCCCGCTCCGGGTCGTGCTGAGGCGGGGAGTCGTCTCCCCCAAAGTTCCACACTTCCTTAACGACGCCTCTTGGCAGCTTCGTAAACTTCTCGGTGCTAGGAAACAGGACACGCGGAATGACGAGGCGCGCCATGTTGAGACGATTCCTGACAGACGAAAGCGGAGCGACGGCCATCGAATACGGACTGATCGCCACGCTGATCGGCGTTGCGATCATCGGCGGCGCCTCCGCGACCGGCACCGCCATCTCCAATCTGTGGGGCGGCAATGAGAGCGCGATCAACGAGGTCCTGACCCGCTGATCGTTCAATTCGTCTTCAATGCCTTTGCAAGCGACATGGTCGCACTGCCGCGCCGCGCCGGCTTTTGCTGCGAGACATGCGGCGCCCATCCCGACAGCCAGACGGTTGCGAATGTCGCGCGGATGCGCCCGTCCGAGTCGACGAAGCGCTCGTCATAAAGCTCGGCTGCCCGGACCAGAACGTCGCGCCGGACAGGACGCGCGCCGACAAGGCTGCTCGTGACGCCCATTGCCCGCAGGTCGCGCATCAGATCGAACATCGTATCGTAGCGGACCGTCGTTTCCTCGATGTCGGCGACGGGGAGCGCGAACCCCGCTCTTTGCAGAAGTCCGCCCGCATCGCGGATGTCGACGAAAGGATGGACGCGGCTCGCCGCGCCGCCTGTGACCTCTGCTTCTGCCGCGAGCAGAACCTCGCGCAGTTCCTTCAGGGTTCCGGTGCCCGGCAGGCAGCCGAGAAAGAGCCCGTCAGGCCGCAGCAGCCGCCTGATCTGGATAAGAGTTCCCGGCACGTCGTCGACTTCGCCGAGCGCATAGAGCGAGACCGCCAGATCCGCGCTTTCGGGCGGTAAGGCGAGATGATCGACGGGCGAGACCCTGCCGGGCATGGCGTCGAGCAGGTTGATATCGGCTTCGACGCGTTCGATCGCGCCAGCCTTGCCCGTCGACGCGATCGCGCGCGCGGCTTCGTCGATGACGCCGTGCAGCACCACCGCCTGCGCGAAATCGCGGCTGACGGTGGCAAGGCGCTCGGCGAGTTCGGCCGATGCGGCGCGCATCAGGAAATCGCCATGTCGCCCGGTCTGGGCGAGCGCACGCTTCTTGTGTCCAATCGTCCGGTTCTGATCGAAGATTGCGTCCATGGGGTCCCGATGCGACATTGCCGGCGATGGGGCGGATATGGGAAGCCGGGCTTGAGAAGTCTCGTGGTGGAACGGCTCGAAAAGATCAAGTCCGCCGGTGCCTTCGCGGTGCGGATCGCGGGCCGGATGCTGTTTCCACCCACTTGCCTCGGCTGCCGGAAGATCGTCGCGGCCGGCGGCACGCTCTGTCCGGCTTGCTGGGGCGATATCCACTTTCTCGACGAGCCCTGGTGTGCGGTTTCGGGCGTACCTTTCGCCTTCGACATGGGAACGGGTGCGATCTCGCCGGCCATGATGGCGTCGCCGCCCGCCTATGACCGCTCGCGCGCGGCCGTCGCCTATGACGGCGCGGCGCGGCGGCTGGCGCAAAACCTCAAATATCAGGATCGCACCGACCTCGCGCCCTGGCTGGCGGGCTGGATGGTGCGGGCCGGGCGCGACATCCTCGACCGCGCGGATCTGCTCGTGCCGGTGCCGCTGCACCGCCAGCGCTTCTTTTCGCGCCGGTTCAACCAGTCGGCCGAACTGGCGCGCGCCATCGCGCGTCAGACCGGTCGCCCCCTTGCGGCGGATGCCGTCATCCGCGTCAAAAAAACCCGCCAGCAGGTGGGGCTGAAGGCGAAGGAGCGCCAGGACAATGTGCGCGCCGCCTTTTCCGTGCCCGCTGGCGCGAAGGCGCTGATCGCTGGCCGGCACGTCTGCATCGTCGACGACGTCTATACGACAGGTGCGACCGTTTCCGCGCTTGCCAAATGCCTGCGCCGGGCGGGGGCGGCTGAAGTTTCGGTCCTGACCTTCGCGCGCGTGCTTCCCGAAGATTTCAGGCGAGCCGGGGACTTCCGGCGCGCGCGGCCAGAGCCTATATAGTCGGGCAAGGAAACTCCCAGCGGATACGGGCATTGATGGCTGACGTCGAAATCTACACACGCATGATGTGCGGCTATTGCGCGGCCGCCAAGCGGCTGCTCGACAAGAAGGGTGCCGCCTATGTCGAGCACGATGCGAGCTTTTCGGCCGAGCTGCGCCAAGAAATGATCGCAAAGGCCAGTGGCCGGTCGACCTTTCCGCAGATCTTCATCCATGGCCGGCACGTCGGCGGGTCGGACGAATTGCATGCGCTGGAATCCCAAGGCCGGCTCGACACGATGCTGAAAGGCGGGCGGGCATGAGCGGAACGGTGAAGGTCGCCGCCCTCCAGATGCGCTCCTCGACATCGCTGGAGCGCAATATTGCCGACTTCGAGGCGCTGGTGCGTGAGGCGGCGGGCAGGGGCGCGACCTATGTCCAGTCACCCGAGATGACCGGCGCGCTGGTGCGCGACCGCGACAGCCTGCGCGTAATGATCACGTCCGACGACAAGGACGCGCTCGTCATTCGCGCGGCCGAACTCGCCGCCGAACTCGGCATCGTCGTCCATGTCGGCTCGACCGCGATCGCACGGTCGGACGGCAAGGTCGCCAACCGCGCCTTCGTCTTCGGGCCTGACGGCGCGCGGCTTGCGACCTACGACAAGATCCACATGTTCGACGTCGATCTCGACAATGGCGAGAGTTGGCGTGAATCGGCGACCTACGAGCCGGGCAGGACTTCGACCGTGGTCGAGTTGCCGTTCGGACGCGTGGGGCTCGCGGTCTGCTACGATCTGCGCTTTCCACAGCTCTTTCGCGCGCAGGCGCTGGCCGGCGCCTCAGTTCTGACAGTTCCCGCCGCCTTTACGCGGCAGACCGGCGAGGCGCATTGGCATGTGCTGATCCGCGCCCGCGCGATCGAGAACGGCGCTTTCGTCATCGCCGCCGCGCAGGGCGGCCGCCATGAAGACGGCCGCGAGACCTATGGGCATTCGCTGATCGTCGATCCGTGGGGCAAGGTGCTGGCCGAGGCGAACGGCGCGGAGCCGGGCGTTGTGCTTGCGGAAATCGATCCGGCCGCCTCGACGGCTGCGCGCGGCAAGGTGCCCAACCTCAAGAATGCCCGCGATTTCACCATCGCGTACGCCGCAGGGTTGGCCCACGCATCATGATCCGGTTCAACCTCGTTTGCGATGCCGGCCATGAATTCGACGGTTGGTTCCGGTCGAATGACGATTTCGAGGCGCAGCAGAAGCGCGGGCTCGTTTCCTGCCCGACCTGCCATTCGGCCAAGGTCGGCAAGGCGCTGATGGCGCCGGCGGTCTCGACGGGGCGCAAACAGGAAAAGATCGCGCTCGCCGTCGGCGCCGAACAGCGCCAGATGCTGACGAAGCTCAAGGAAATGGCCGATCAGGTGCGCCAGAACGCCGATTATGTCGGCGAAAAGTTCGCGGACGAAGCGCGCAAGATCCATTTCGGCGAGGTGGAACGGCGCGGCATCTATGGCGAAGCTTCGGTCGAGGAGGTCAAGAGCCTCGCCGAGGACGGCGTCGACTTTATGCCGTTGCCCACGTTCCCGGACGAACACAACTAGAAGACCCGCCGATAGTCAGCCCTGGGCGGCCTGCAAAAGTCGGTTTTCTGCGCTTCCGGTTTTTGGCTCGCCCAGAGCCGAATCTCGACGGATCTGGGCGCGAAATGTTCTGCGGTCAGGCGGGTTTCGCGGCCAGGATCATGTAGTTGACGTCGAGGTCGCGCGAGCGGTTCCACTGGTCGGTCAAGGGGTTGTAGGTGACGCCGGTGCGCTCGACGAGCGACATGCCGGTGTCGGCCAAGCCCCGGTCCAGTTCCTCGGGACGGACGAGCTTGTCGTACTGGTGGGTGCCCTTCGGCAGCCAGCCGAGGACGTATTCGGCGCCGATGATCGCCAGGCCCCAGGCCTTCAGCGTGCGGTTGATCGTGGCGACGAACATCAGCCCGCCGGGCTTCACCATCTGCGCGCATTTGGTGAGGAAAAGGTCGACATCGGCGACGTGCTCGACGACTTCCATGTTCAAGACGACGTCGAATTGTTCGCCGGCATCGGCGAGCGCTTCGGCGGTGGTCGCGCGGTAGTCGATCTTCACGCGGGCTTCGGCGGCATGGATCTTCGCCACCTCGATATTGGTCGTCGAGGCGTCCGCGCCCACGACATCGGCGCCGAGCCGGGCCATCGGCTCGCACAAGAGGCCGCCGCCGCAGCCGATGTCGAGCAGGCGAAGGCCGTCGAAGGGTTTTGCGGCGCGCGGATCGCGGCCGAAATGGCTCGCCACCTGATCGCGGATATAGGCGAGGCGCACCGGATTGAACTTGTGCAGCGGCTTGAACTTGCCGTTCGGGTTCCACCATTCCTGGGCAAGGCGCGAAAAGCGTTCGACCTCGCCGGCGTCGATGGTGGTGCGCTGGGCGTCTGACATGCGGGTGTCTCCTTCAGGACAGGTCAAGTCGGGCGAGGGCGGCGAAAAGTCAAGCGGACGCAATGTCAGGAGCGTGATGTCGGATCGCAGCCGGTGATTGCGTCCTTGGTGCTGCGACCTATATGCGCAGCGCTTCCGCAATTCGAAAGTCCGCCATGCCCCCCGCCTTGTCGATCAGAAACCTCACCAAAACCTATGCCTCCGGCTTCACCGCGCTGAAGGGTGTCGACCTCGACGTGCAGCCGGGCGAGATCTTCGCGCTGCTCGGGCCGAACGGCGCGGGCAAGACGACGCTGATCGGCATCGTGTGCGGCGTCGTCAATGCGAGCGGCGGGGAGGTGCGGGTCGACGGACACGACATCGTCGCGGATTATCGCAAGACGCGGTCGATCATCGGGCTCGTGCCGCAGGACGTCTCGCTCGACGCGTTCGAGAGCGTATGGGCGACGGTCTCGTTCAGCCGAGGTCTGTTCGGCAAGGGCAAAGACGCCGCGCACATCGAGAAGGTTCTGCGCGCGCTGTCGCTGTGGGACAAGAAGGACGAGAAGGTCATCAACCTGTCGGGCGGCATGAAGCGGCGCGTGATGATCGCCAAGGCGCTGGCGCACGAGCCGAAGCTGCTCTTCCTCGACGAGCCTACCGCGGGCGTCGACGTGGAGCTTCGCCGCGACATGTGGCAGATGGTGCGCGGGCTGCGCGCGACGGGCGTCACGATCATCCTGACGACGCATTATATCGAGGAAGCCGAGGAAATGGCCGACCGGATCGGCGTCATCTCGAAGGGCGAGATCATCCTGGTCGAGGACAAGACGTCGCTGATGCAGCGCTTCGGCAAGAAGAAGCTGGAACTGGAACTCGTCGAGCCGCTGGCGGCGCTGCCGACCGGGTTGGCCGCGCGGGGACTGGAGATAACGGACGCCGGGCGGCGGCTCGTCTATTCCTACGACACGCAGGGCGAGCGCACCGGCATCACGGCGCTTCTGGCCGAGCTTTCGAGCGAGGGCATCCGCTTTCGCGACCTCGAGACGCGGCAAAGCTCGCTCGAGGACATCTTCGTCGACCTGGTGAGGGAACGGGCATGAACTTCCACGCCGTCAAGGCCATCTACACGTTCGAGATGGCGCGCACGTTCCGCACCATCATGCAGAGCATCATCTCGCCGGTGGTGTCGACCTCGCTCTACTTCGTCGTCTTCGGCGCGGCGATCGGCTCGCGCATCGAGACGATCGACGGGGTTTCCTATGGCGCGTTCATCGTGCCGGGGCTGATCATGATGTCGCTTTTGACGCTGTCGATCTCGAACGCGTCCTTCGGCATCTATTTCCCGAAATTCACCGGGACGATCTACGAGGTGCTGTCGGCGCCGATCTCCTATTTCGAGATCGTGCTGGCCTATGTCGGAGCGGCGGCGACGAAGTCGATGATGATCGGCCTCGTGATCCTGGCCACGGCGGCGTTCTTCGTCGATCTGGAAATCCAGCATCCCTTCATGATGGTACTGTTTCTCGTCCTGACCTCGGTCAGTTTCTCGCTGTTCGGCTTCATCATCGGCATCTGGGCGGACGGGTTCGAGAAGTTGCAGATCATCCCTCTCCTGATCGTCATGCCGCTCGCGTTTCTGGGCGGAACGTTCTACTCGCTCGACATGCTGCCGCCGGTCTGGCAGACGATCTCGCTCGCCAATCCCGTCGTCTATCTCGTCTCGGGCTTCCGGTGGAGCTTCATCGGCACGTCGGATGTCAGCGTCGGGATCAGTCTTGCCATGACGCTGGTTTTCCTCGTCATCTGCCTTGCGATCGTGAGCTGGATGTTCCGCACGGGCTATCGGCTCAAGAAATAATCGGGCTTTCCATCGCAGGCCCGCTCGCTTGCACATGGCAGGGTATTTCAGTATGCAACCCGCGCCGCCGCCCGATCCTCAAGACGGGCGGCACGAACCGATCTTTGCCCCGAGGAATTCCCGTTCATGGCGCGCATCGTGATGAAGTTCGGCGGAACCTCCGTCGCCGACGTCAACCGCATTCGCAACGTCGCGCGCCACGTCAAACGCGAGGTGGATGCGGGCCACGAGGTCGCCGTTGTCGTTTCGGCCATGTCCGGCAAGACCAACGAACTGGTCGCCTGGTGCCGGGAAGCCTCGCCGATGCACGACGCGCGCGAATATGACGCCGTAGTCGCCTCGGGCGAACAGGTGACGGCCGGGCTTCTGGCGATCACGCTTCAGGGCATGGGCGTCCATGCCCGTTCCTGGCAGGGCTGGCAGATTCCGATCAAGACCGACAATGCCCATGGCGCCGCGCGCATCCAGGAGATCGATGGATCGTTCCTGCAAAAGCGCTTCGGCGAGGGTCAGGTGGCAGTCATCGCCGGCTTCCAGGGGCTTGCGCCCGACAACCGGATCGCGACGCTCGGGCGTGGTGGATCGGATACGAGCGCCGTTGCCATCGCGGCCGCCGTCAAGGCCGACCGCTGCGACATCTATACGGATGTCGACGGGGTCTACACGACCGACCCGCGCATCGAGCCCAAGGCACAGCGCCTTGCCAAGATCTCTTTCGAGGAAATGCTGGAGATGGCTTCGCTAGGCGCCAAGGTCTTGCAGGTGCGCTCGGTCGAGCTTGCCATGGTACATAAGGTGCGCACCTTCGTGCGCTCCTCTTTCGAAGACCCGGACGCCCCCGGCATGGGCGATTTCGACAACCCGCCCGGCACGCTCATTTGCGACGAGGATGAAATCTTGGAACAGCAAGTCGTAACAGGCATCGCCTACGCCAAGGACGAAGCGCAGATTTCGCTGCGCCGCGTCTCGGACCGCCCCGGCGTGGCCGCCGGAATTTTCGGCCCGCTGGCCGAAGCCAACATCAATGTCGACATGATCGTCCAGAACATATCCGAGGACGGATCGCGCACCGACATGACCTTCACGGTCCCTTCGGCGGACGTCGCCAAGGCCGTGGCGGTTCTGGAGAAGAACAAGGATCAGGTCGGCTTCGACGCGCTCCAGCATGATGAGGGAATGGCCAAGGTTTCCGTGATCGGCATCGGCATGAGAAGCCATGCCGGCGTCGCGGCGATCGCCTTCAAGGCGCTGGCGGACCGCCAGATCAACATCCGCGCGATCACCACCTCGGAGATCAAGATTTCGATCCTGATCGATGCGGCCTACACGGAATTGGCCGTGCGGACTTTGCATTCCGTCTACGGGCTGGATAAGCAGTAAGAGGGGAACGGCCGGCACGGAGCCGGTTGCCGGCCCTGTCGCGAACAGGCCGGATAGCGCCGTTGGAGAGAACGGTCGATGCGTGACATGGCGGCGGGACCGCGCGTATTGCTGAGACGGCTGCGCGAACTCATGGCGGAAGCGCTTGAGCCGCAGGAGCGGCTTGACCGGATCGTGCGCGAAATCGCCTCCAACATGGTCGCCGAAGTCTGCTCGCTCTATGTGCTGCGCGCCGATTCGATCCTCGAACTCTACGCCACCGAAGGCCTGAACCCCGGTTCGGTCCATCTGGCGCAACTGAAGCTTGGACAGGGCCTCGTCGGAACGATCGCCGCCAGTGCGCGGGCGCTCAACCTTACGGACGCGCAGAAGCATCCGGCATTCGCCTATCTCCCGGAAACGGGCGAGGAGATTTACAATTCCTTCCTCGGCGTGCCAGTGCTGAGGGCCGGGCGCACGCTCGGCGTCCTCGTCGTGCAGAACCGCACGATGCGGCAATATCGCGACGACGAGGTCGAGGCGCTCGAAACCATCGCCATGGTGATCGCCGAGATGATCGCGACCGGCGACCTCGCGCGTCTGACGCGGCCCGGCCTTGAACTCGATCTTTCGCGACCGGTCAGCTTTTCCGGCCTGCCGCTGAATGACGGCGTCGGGCTCGGCCATGTCGTCCTGCACGAGCCGCGCATCGTCGTCACCAATCTCTTCAACGAGGACACCGACACCGAACTGGAGCGTCTTGGCGATGCGCTCGGCTCGCTGCGCCTTTCCATCGACGACATGCTGTCGCGCCGCGAAGTGGCCTTCGAGGGCGAGCATCGCGAGGTGCTGGAAGCCTACCGTATGTTCGCCAACGACCGCGGCTGGGTGCGCAGGCTGGAAGAAGCCGTGCGCAACGGCCTGACCGCCGAGGCCGCAGTGGAGAAGGTGCAGTCGGACATGCGGGCGCGGATGCTGCACATGACCGACCCCTATCTGCGCGAGCGGATGAGCGATTTCGACGATCTCGCCAATCGCCTGCTGCGTCAGTTGATGGGGCGTGGGCCGGAAGCGCTGGCGTCGCTGATGAATCGCGACGCCGTCGTCGTCGCCCGCCAGATGGGCGCGGCCGAGCTTCTGGACTACCCGCGCGACAAATTGCGGGGCCTCGTATTGGAAGAGGGCGCGGTTACGAGCCATGTGGTGATCGTCGCACGCGCAATGGGAATTCCCGTCACCGGCCAGATGAAGGGTGTCGTCTCGATGTCCGAGAACGGCGACGCGATCATCGTCGACGGCGAAGAGGGGCGCGTCCACCTGCGCCCGCAATCGGATGTCGAGGCGGCCTATGCGGAAAAGGTGCGATTCCGCGCCCGGCGGCAGGAACTCTATCGCGAACTGCGCGACAAGCCGTCGGAGACCAAGGACGGCATCCCTATCGACCTGATGATGAATGCCGGGCTTGCGGTTGACCTGCCGCAACTCGTCGAAGCGGGCGCGGCGGGGATCGGCCTCTTCCGCACCGAGCTCCAGTTCATGGTGGCGGCGACCTTCCCGCGCGCCGAGGCGCAGGAGCGGCTTTATCGCGACGTCCTCGAAGCGGCCGGCAGGAAACCGGTCACCTTCCGCACGATCGACATCGGCGGCGACAAGGTGCTGCCCTATTTCAAGGGTGCGGGGCAGGAAGAAAACCCGGCGCTCGGCTGGCGCGCCATCCGCCTGACGCTCGATCGTCCGGGCCTCTTGCGCACCCAAATCCGCGCGCTGCTCAAGGCTGCCGGCGGGCGCGAATTGCGAGTCATGCTGCCGATGGTGACAGAGCTTTCCGAAATCGACGCGGCGCGCGACATCTTCGATCGCGAGGTGCGCCATCTCGCCCGTTTCGGCCATCACCTTCCGACGAGCTTCAAGCTCGGGGCAATGCTGGAAGTGCCCTCGCTGCTCTGGCAACTCGACGAGTTGATGGCCAAGGTCGATTTCGTTTCGGTCGGATCGAACGATCTTTTCCAGTTCGTCACCGCGTCGGACCGCGGCAACACGCTTCTGGCCGACCGGTTCACCCCCCTTTCGGTACCGTTCCTGCGCCTTTTGCGGCAGGTGGCGCGGGCTGGCGCGGCGCATGGCACTCCGGTCACGCTTTGCGGCGAGATGGCCGGGCGGCCGTTGCCGGCGATGGCGCTTCTGGGTATCGGATTTCGCTCGATCTCGATGTCGCCTGCAGCCATCGGCCCGGTCAAGGCGATGCTGCGCGACCTGCCGCTGGCCATGTTGACCACGGTGCTCGACGCGGCCCTCGACACGACGGCCGAACATGCCGATATACGCGCTCTGCTCGGCGGCTTTGCCCAAGAGCATGACGTTTCACTTTAGGAAATTCCAGGAATGATCGAACTGCCGCGCGACCGGATGGATCAGGTCATCAAGCGCTTCGAAATGCTCGAGGCGCAGATGGCGGCCGGCCCGGAGGCCGATGCCTATGTGAAGCTGGCGTCCGAATATTCCGAAATGCAGGACATCGTCGGCAAGGTGCGCGAACTGATCGCGGCCGAAAGCGAACTTGCCGACCTCGAGGCGATGCTGGCCGACCGGTCGCTCGACAAGGAGATGCGCCAGCTTGCCGACGCCGACCGGCCGGCGGTCGAGGCGCAGGTCGAGACGTTGCAGCAGGAAATTCAGATCCTCATGCTGCCCAAGGATTCGGCCGACGAAAAGAACGCGATCCTCGAAATCCGCGCCGGAACGGGCGGCGACGAGGCGGCGCTCTTCGCCGGCGACCTGTTCCGCATGTATGAGCGCTATGCCGCCGCCCAGAGCTGGAAGGTGGAGCTGATCTCGGCCAGCGAGGGCGAGGTCGGCGGCTACAAGGAAATCATCGCGACGGTTTCCGGGCGCGGCGTCTTTGCGAAGATGAAGTTCGAATCCGGTGTCCACCGCGTCCAGCGCGTGCCGGAGACTGAGGGCGGCGGGCGCATCCACACATCGGCGGCGACGGTGGCCGTGCTGCCGGAGGCAGAGGAGGTCGACATCGACATCCGTGCCGAGGACATCCGCATCGACACGATGCGCGCTTCGGGCGCCGGCGGCCAGCACGTCAACACCACCGATTCGGCCGTGCGCATCACCCATCTGCCGACCGGCATCATGGTGGTCTCGGCGGAGAAGTCGCAGCACCAGAACCGCGCCAAGGCGATGCAGATCCTGCGCGCGCGGCTCTTCGACATCGAACGCACGCGGCTGGCCGACGAGCGCTCGGAATCGCGGCGTACGCAGGTCGGCTCGGGCGACAGGTCGGAGCGCATCCGCACCTACAACTTCCCGCAAGGCCGGCTGACCGACCACCGCATCAACCTGACGCTCTACAAGCTCGACCGCGTGATGCAGGGCGAGCTCGACGAGGTGATCGACGCGCTGATCTCGGACCACCAGTCGAAGCTTCTCGCCGACATGGGGTCCAATGGCTGAGCCGGTCGAACTCGGCGAGACGATGCGGCGGGCGAAGAGGCGCCTGGAAGAGGCCGGCATCGACAGCGCCGAGATCGATGCGCGCCTGATCGTTGAGCATATGACGCGAACCACCCGGCTCGACCTTATCGCCCGGCCGGACCAACTCGTCGCCGGGCCGCATGTCGAGGCGATCGACGCGGCGCTGGCGCGTCGCGCGGCGCGCGAGCCCGTCCACCGCATCCTCGGCGCGCGCGAGTTCTACGGTTTGCCGATGCGCATCTCGGCCGAAACGCTGGAGCCGCGGCCGGACACGGAAATCCTGGTCGATGCAGTGCTGGCGGTGGCGGCGAAGGGGTCTTTGCGTATCCTCGATCTTGGCACCGGGACCGGCGCGATCCTGATCGCGCTTCTGGCCGAGCGGCCGCAGGCGGCGGGCGTGGCGGTCGATATTTCAGGCGATGCCCTTGAAACGGCCAGGGCCAATGCCGACCTGAACGGTGTCGCGACCCGTTTCAGCGCGCTGAAGTCCGACTGGTTCGCGAATGTTACCGGCGAATTCGACGTGATCGTCTCAAATCCGCCCTATATTGCCACCAGAAAGATGGCCGACCTCGACTTGGATGTACGCGGCTTCGACCCGCAACGAGCGCTTGATGGCGGCCCGGACGGACTTGATTGCTACCGCGCAATTGCAGCGGGTGCCGGAAGGCATCTGAGAAGCGAAGGATCGGTCGGGGTCGAGATCGGTCATGACCAGAAGGACGCGGTGACCGCGATCTTCGAGGATGCCGGTTTTACCCGCCATGCAATACGTAAAGATCTCGGCGGCAATGACCGCGCTTTGATCTTCCGGCAGCGCGACTGACCGTGGAAGCCCGCAAAAAGGACTTGGCAAGACAAATCAATCCCGCTAGGTTTCGGCTACCGGATGTGACGAAGCAGGCAGTGCTGTCATCGATTCGGTTCCCGTGACACCAACTGCCTTCTGCGTATGAGACGCCTTTGCTTCGCGCGGGGAATGTCCGGGCGTGACGCGAAACCGAAAAGCGGGAAAATGGGCGACAGCGCGTCGAGCGGCTGATCGCCGGAGCGATATTGCGGAACGAGCAAGGCTCGGGCGCCGCATGGATATTCCTGAAAGATGAAGAGAAACTGATGAGGCCACAGCAGAACAGGCGTATGCGCGGACGCGGCAACAACAATAACAGCAACAATAACAACGGCAACAACAACAACCGCAAGGGTCCCAATCCGCTCACCCGAAGCTATGAAAGCAACGGCCCGGACGTCAAGATTCGCGGGACCGCGCAACAGATCGCCGAAAAATACACGACGCTCGCGCGGGACGCGCAGAGTTCCGGCGACCGTGTCATGGCTGAAAACTATCTCCAGCACGCCGAGCACTATAACCGCATCATCGCGACCGCTCTTGCGCAGCAGGCTGCAACGCAGCAGCAGCAACGCGACCAGCGCGAGGATGACGACGAGGACGGCGACGACAACGATGCCGGCTTCGACGGCAACAGCAATCAGGGTCACGGGCAGGGCCAGCGCAGCGACCAGAACCAGCAGCCGCGCGACGACCGCCATAGCCGCGACCAGCGCGACAATCGCGATCGTGACAATCGGGGCAACCGAGAGCAGCGTGAAAACCGCGACGGGGCGACGGGCGACGGCAGCGGCCCGCAGCCGGTGATCGACGGGGTTCCGGCCGAAGTCGCGCTGAACCAGGACGATGCGGCTCCCAATGAAGGCCGCAGGCAGCGCGCACCGCGCCGCGAGCGCACGCCACGCACGGAACAGGCCACCGGCGAGGGCGACTTGCCCGCCGTGTCAAGCCCGGCCCAACTCGCCGCAAGCGTGCAGAATGCGGAAGCGGCGGGCGACGATGTGGGCGAACGCAAGCCGCGTCGCCCTCGAAGGCCGCGCCTCAAGGCGGACGAGAGCGAGAACGCCGCCCCTACCGACGACAAGTCGGACGATGTCGGCGAAGCGGCGGCCTGATCGGTTCGCCACGAAATTCGAGAAGGGCAGGGCGGTGGTCATCCACCGCCCTTTTTTGTTGTCCGGCGAAGGGGTGCTCACTTGAGCGCGACCGCCACGACTCCCATATTGCAATCAGTTGAGCCCGCCGGCATGAGGGGGCTCGTCACCACAATCTGATCCGGCGCTGCGTGCCAGGCCGGGGACGGAACGGAGACAGGAAGACATGAATATCGAGAAGTATTCCGAAAGGGTCCGCGGCTTCATCCAGTCGGCGCAGACCATGGCGCTGTCGCGCAATCATCAGCAATTCACGCCCGAACATCTGCTCAAGGTTCTGGTCGACGACGAGGAGGGCATGGCCGCCTCGATGATCGAGCGGGCGGGCGGGCGCCCGCGCGACGTACGCATGGCCGTCGACGCGGCGCTGGAGGCGCTGCCGAAGGTCGGGGGCGGCAATGGCCAGCTCTATCTGGCGCAGCCGCTCGCCAAGGTTTTCACCACGGCCGAGGACGTCGCGAAGAAGGCCGGCGACACGTTCGTGACCGTCGAACGTCTCTTGACCGCGATGGCAATGGAAAAATCGGCGAAGACGGCCGATATCCTTGCAAAAGCCGGTGTAACGCCGGTCGCGCTCAACCGCGTTATCGAGGACATCCGCAAGGGCCGTACCGCCGATTCGGCCTCCGCCGAGCAGGGCTATGACGCCTTGAAGAAATATGCGCGCGACCTGACGTCCGATGCGCGGGCGGGCAAGCTCGATCCGGTTATCGGCCGTGACGACGAGATTCGCCGCACCATCCAGGTTCTATCGCGGCGCACCAAGAACAATCCGGTGCTGATCGGCGAGCCGGGCGTCGGCAAGACGGCGATCGCCGAGGGCTTGGCGCTGCGCATCGTCAATGGCGACGTGCCGGAATCGCTCAAGGACAAGCAGTTGATGGCGCTTGACATGGGTTCGCTCATCGCCGGCGCGAAATATCGCGGCGAATTCGAGGAGCGCCTCAAAGCCGTGCTTTCCGAGGTCCAGTCTGCCGCTGGCGGCATCATCCTGTTCATCGACGAGATGCACACGCTTGTCGGGGCGGGCAAGGCGGACGGCGCGATGGACGCGTCGAACCTCCTGAAGCCGGCGCTGGCGCGCGGCGAGTTGCACTGCGTCGGCGCGACCACGCTCGACGAATACCGCAAGCATGTCGAAAAGGACGCCGCGCTGGCCCGCCGGTTCCAGCCCGTTTTCGTCGAAGAACCGACGGTCGAGGACACGATCTCGATCCTGCGCGGCCTGAAGGAAAAATACGAGCAACACCACAAGGTCCGGATTTCGGACTCGGCCCTGGTTTCGGCGGCGGCGCTGTCGAACCGCTACATCACCGACCGCTTCCTTCCCGACAAGGCGATCGACCTCGTCGATGAGGCGGCATCACGCCTGAGGATGCAGGTCGATTCGAAACCCGAGGCGCTGGACGAGATCGACCGGCGCATCATGCAGCTCAAGATCGAGCGCGAAGCGCTAAAGGTCGAGCGCGACGAGGCGTCGAAGGATCGGCTCGTGCGGCTCGAAAAGGAACTGACCGACCTCGAAGAGGAATCGACGCGGGTGACGAGCCTGTGGGCGGCCGAAAAGGAAAAGCTGGGCCTGGCGGCAGACCTCAAGGGTCAACTCGACGAAGCGCGCAACGAACTCGCCATCGCCCAGCGCAAGGGCGAGTTCCAGCGCGCCGGCGAACTTGCCTATGGGCGCATTCCCGAACTCGAGAAACGGCTTGCCGAGGCGGAAGCTCAGGATGGAGCGGGTTCCATGGTCGAGGAGACCGTGACACCCGACCATGTCGCGCATATCGTTTCGCGCTGGACCGGCATTCAGGTCGAGCGGCTTCTGGAAGCGCAGCGCGAAAAGCTGCTGCGGATGGAAGACGAACTGGCCAAGCGCGTTGTCGGCCAAGGCGAAGCGGTGCAGGCCGTGTCGAAGGCCGTGCGGCGCGCGCGCGCCGGGTTGCAGGACCCCAACCGGCCAATCGGTTCCTTCATGTTTCTTGGTCCCACCGGTGTCGGCAAGACCGAACTGACGAAGGCGCTCGCCAGTTTCCTCTTCGACGACGAAAGCGCCATGGTGCGGATCGACATGTCGGAATATATGGAGAAGCATTCGGTTGCGCGCCTGATCGGCGCGCCGCCCGGCTATGTCGGTTACGACGAGGGCGGGGCGCTTACGGAAGCGGTGCGCCGCAGGCCCTATCAGGTCGTGCTGTTCGACGAGATCGAGAAGGCGCATCCCGACGTCTTCAATGTGCTGCTTCAGGTGCTGGACGACGGGCGCCTGACCGACGGGCAGGGCCGCACGGTCGACTTTCGCAACACGCTGATCATCATGACGTCGAATCTCGGTTCGCAGGTCATGGGCGACCAAGCCGAGGGCGAGGACACCGAACTCGTAAGGGACCGGGTGATGGAGCGGGTGCGCGAGCACTTCCCGCCGGAATTCATCAACCGCGTCGACGAGATCATCCTGTTCCACCGCCTGCGCCGCAACGATATGGGGCAGATCGTCTCGATCCAGCTCGCACGGCTGGAACGGCTGCTGGCGGATCGCAAGATCACGCTGGCGCTCGATCAGGACGCCGTCGATTGGCTTGCCGCCAAGGGCTACGACCCTGCCTATGGCGCGCGTCCGCTCAAACGGGTGATGCAAAAGGAGCTTCAGGACCCGCTGGCCGAACGCATCCTCAATGGCGAGATCTCCGATGGCGCGCTGGTCAAGGTGACGGCCGGATCGGACAGACTGAACTTCCGTGCGGCCAGCGGCGACATGGCCGTGGTGGAAGCGGCCTGACCGCGATCACGGATCGGCCGGCCCGTTCAGCAATTGTGGAACGGGCCGGTCATTTTCATGTCCCGTTCATCGTTCATGAACCATAGTCGGCTCCTCGCTACGAGGCGTTGATCAAGTTTGACCAACGCGTGCAACCGTAACGCATCTGGCTGGTTTGATAGAAATGATCGCACGACCGTTTTCACTCACCCTTCTCGGTATGCTCCTTTCGGCGGGCACCGCAAGCGCAGCCATCTCCGTGGCCGAACCGCCGGATCGGCGTTCCGACACGCGCGGCGATGTCCAGATCGCCCAGCGCGAGGTGGACGTCTATTACGACCAGTTCGGCCGTGAAGTGCTCGTCGATCCCTATACGGGCGAAGTCATCGCCATCGTGGGCGAAGGCGCCGTGCAGCGCGAAACCTTCATCGAGCCCGATCCGTGGGGCGGCGATTATGTCGAGCCCGAACGCTATGACCCCTATGAGGACGACCAACGCCTGCGGCGCGAACAAAGACTTCGCGAGCTTGGACGCTATCCGGGCGGGCGTTCCGATGGATTCCCCGAATTCCGAGAGCCGCCGCCGATTCCGCCGGCGCCGCAGCCGCAGCCGCAAATGGCAGCACCGCAACCCGTGCCGAGCGAGCCGCAACTGGCCGCACCGCAGCCACAGCCCTCGTCCACTTTGCCGGAAAGTGTGGAGCGCCAGCCGTTGGGCGATCAGACGACGGCCAGCGTCTCGGGTGAGGAGCCGGCAGGCCTGACGCAGCCGGGAACGGTGATCGAAATCGATCCGGGCATGCAGCCGCCGTCGATCTCGACGCCGCGGGCCTCCCTTTCCGGCGCGAGCGAAGATGTCGCAAAGATCCAGATCGTGCTCTCGCGGATCGGCGCGTCGCCAGGCGTCATCGACGGCCGCATGGGCGACAACGTCAACAAGGCGATCGCCACCTATCAGGAATTGCGGGGCGAGGCGCTGCGCACCTATGACACGCAGTCGATCGAAGACGTTCTCGCGCAGACGGGCGGGGATGCCTTCACCGAATACGAGATCACCGCCATAGATGCGGCCGGTCCGTTCATCGCCTCCGTTCCAGACGATTACGGCGAAAAGGCGCAGCTCGAATCGCTCGGCTACACTTCGGTCGCCGAAAAGCTCGCCGAGCGGTTTCACATGGACGAGACCTATCTGCGCGCGCTCAATCCGGGCGTGAATTTCGAGCGTCCGGGAACGCGAATCCGCGTCGCGAACGTTCCGCGGCCGAAGCGCGAGCCGGTCGTGCGGATCATCGCAGACAAGAGTTCCAGGCAGGTCCGCGCCTTCGATGCGAGCGGCAAGCTCGTCGTCGCCTATCCGGCGACGATCGGCTCGGAGGCGACCCCCTCGCCGACCGGCGCGCATACGGTGGAGCGGATCGCGCTCGATCCGGAATATACCTACAATCCGAAGATCAACTTCAAGCAGGGCGACAACGACCAGGTTCTGACCATTCCTCCGGGGCCGAACGGTCCGGTCGGATCGGTCTGGATTGCCCTGTCGAAGCCGACCTACGGCATTCACGGGACGCCGGAACCCTCGAAGATCGGCAAGACCTATTCGAATGGCTGCATCCGGCTGACGAACTGGGACGCGCAGGAACTGGCCAAGCTGGTGTCGAAGGGCGTGACCGTCGAATTCCAGGAGTGACGGGGCGGTATTTCCGAACCTGAGGGAGTGACCACATGGGCATGCGCGCCTTCATCATTGGAGGTACCGGCCAGATCGGGCGCGCAGTGGCGAGCAATCTCATCGAAAGAGGATGGGACGTCGTCATATCCTCACGCCGCAAGCTGCCCCCGACCGATGTCCTCATTGCGCGCGGCGCGACTTGCGTGACGCTCGACCGCGATCAACCTGGCGCACTGGCACGAGCGGTCGACGCGGGGGCGGACGCGGTTATCGACACGATCGCGTTTGATGACGGTCACGCCCGGCAATTGCTTGATCTCCAAGGGAGTGTCGGGAGTTTCGTGGTCATCTCCTCGGCCAGCGTCTACCGAGATGAGCACGGGCGTACCTTCGACGAGGGGCCACTGAATGGATATCCTGAGTTTTCGGAGCCGATAGTCGAGACCCAATCCACCGTCGATCCTGGTCCGCAAACCTATTCGACCCGCAAAGCTGCGCTAGAACGCCTTCTTCTGGATCGCGCAACGCTACCGGTTACGATCTTGCGTCCCTGCGCAATTTACGGGCCTCATTCGACGCATCGGCGTGAATGGTGGTTCGTCAAGCGGATGCTGGACCGTCGACCGGTGATCCCCTTAGCTTATGCCGGGCGCAGCCGCTTTCATACGACCGCGGTCGAAAATATCGCCCGTCTAATCACGACGACCATTGACCTGCCGGGAAACCGGATTCTCAATATTGCCGATCCAAGTGCGCCCACGGTCGAAGAAATCGGCATGGCGATCGCCAGACATATGCATTTTTGCGGCAAAATCCGCCCTCTTGAAGTTGGCGACGATCGCGGGAGCGCTCCGATCGGTTCCACACCGTGGTCGATCCCCGGATCATTCGTGGTCAGCATGGATCGCGCTGCCGCCTTGGGGTATAAACCCGCCGCTTCGTATGATGATGCCGTCAAACACAGTTGCGACTGGCTCTCGAAATGGCCTTCCGAGGGCTGGCGAGACAGGTTTCCAATTCTGGCGGGCTATCCGCGGAATCTGTTTGACTATGCGGCCGAAGACATCTGGCTGTCCCGCGCTGAAGTCAAAAACTGAACGTTTCAGTTGGTCGCGGCCATGCGCAGAGGCGGGACCGGGTCGCCGTTCAAGAGCGCGTCGATCCGCTCGCGCTCGTAGGCGAAGGCTTCCAGTTCCGCGCCTTCGAGCGATCGGTTCTGCGGCAGGCGCACCCGCATCGGGTCGACCTTGGTGCCGTTGACGATCAGTTCGTAGTGAAGATGGTTGCCCGTCGACAGCCCCGTCGAGCCGACATAGCCGATGACCTGGCCCTGGCGGACCCGCGCTCCGGGCGCAACGCCTTCGGCGATGGCGTGCTGGTGACTGTAGGACGAGACATATCCATTGGCGTGGCGGATGATCGTCTGCCGGCCATAGCCTCCCGTCCATCCCGCCTTTTCAACCGTTCCGTTGCCCGAGGCGATGATCGGCGTGCCGCGCGGCGCCGCCCAGTCGACGCCGGTATGGGCGCGGACATAGCCGAGAATCGGATGGCGGCGGCCACCGAAGCCCGAAGTGAAGCGGCCATTGGGAACCGGATTGCGCAGCAGGAACTGCCGTGCCGAGCGACCTTCCTCGTCGAAATAGTCCAGCGTGCCGTCTTCCATCTGAAAACGATAGAAGCTGCGCGTCGTCGCGCCGAACGAGGCGCTGACATAGAGCAGTTCCGAATCAGCCGTCGCGTTGTCGTCGGCATCCGGATTGGAAAAGAAGAGTTCGATGCGGTCGGTCGGTCCGAGTCGCGCCTGATAATCGACCTCGGCCGCGAGAAGCCGGATCAGTTGCCGCGTCATGTCCCGGTTGAGCCCGTAGGAATAGGCGGCGCGGTAGATGCCGTCATAGACGCTCGGCAGATTGCCTGTCGCGCCGACAACCGGAATAGAGCCCTGCATGGCGATCGAAATTGCCGGGTTCGGCTCGGGCTCGTCGCCCGGCACGAACTGGCCGCTGTCGTCGATGGCTACCGTCGCGCGGTGGGCGGCTTCCTGATAAAGGCTCGCGCGCATGATGCGGGCGCGGTCACCGCTGATCTCCAGCCCGATCCGCAGCACGGAGCCGGCGGCGAGCGTTTCGCTGTCGACCAGCTTCGCCACTGCCTCGGCCATCGCCATCGAGGGCGGATCGTCATAGCCTGCCTTGGCCAGAAGCTCGGCGATCGGCTCCTCGCTGCGCGCCACCACCATGTCCTCGGCATATTCCGGCGCGGCGTCGGCAGGCGCATCGCGCGGCGCGATCGAGACGTTCTCGGGGACGACGCGGATGCCGTAATTGCCGAGCGCGGTGCCGGCCAGACCGTCGCCGAAACGCTGCGGATCGACATAATGAAGCGCGGCGACCTGGATGTCGCCATCGGTCAGGATCGCGCCCGTGTTGCGCACGACGGCCTCCACCTCTTCGGCCGACAATTCGCTGCGCGTGTCATAAGCGACGTCGGCGAGCGGAAAGGGCGTCGTTCGGAGGCTGACTTCGCTTTCGACCTTTGCGCCATAGATCTGGCCCATCGCCACCGCGGGCGCGGCGGGCGTTTCCTCGGCGAAGACCTCCAGCGGGTCGAAGGCCGGGTAGTCGCGGTCGGTGGTGTGTCCCGCGGCCAGCGCCATGTCGACATGAACGAAGGGAACGGTGCGCACGATGTCGACGTCGTCTTCGCGCTGAAGCGTGGAGATCTCCATCCGGCTGCGATCCGACGTGCTTGCCAGGACGCGCGAGGCGACGAGACGGCCGGTCTTGGTCGCTTCGCCAGAAGCCGTGACCGGGGGGAGATCGTTCCCGACCGGGGTCGCGGCCTGCGAGGCGCGCAGTACGATGTCGCCGGCATCGAGGGCGGCGAAGAGCGCGACGCCCATCAGAATGCTCGACGTGATTCCCGTCAGGAACGTGCCCGACAGCCAGCGCGCGGAAATCTCGCGACGGTCCGGCGGGCCGTTGCGGCCGGCGCCGTTGAGCGGCGGCTCGTCTCCCAGTTCCCGTGCGGCCAGATCGAAATCGTTCATGCAATCTCTTCTTGAAGCGCGCCCGTCGATGGATCGGGGCGCGCCGATTTGCAGTCCGTGACGGACAATTGCCCGCCGCCGCCGGGGAAGTCAACGAAACGGGCGTGCGGAAGGAGCGCCCTCCACGGCTTGTATGGATGTGCGGATGCAATGGGGCCCCAATTAGGCACGCGCGCATATGCGTAAGGGAGGGCGCTCAGCCTTCCTGTGCGTATTCCGTTGGGTGACACAAAACTTTCGCAAAAAGTTTGGATTGGTCGTTGACAGTTTTGGGAGGTGGGGACTATATACGGCTCAACAACGAGGGCGACGGCGCCGCCGGCGACGGAGAAGTTCGCTTCTGCATTTGCCCTTTGAGTTG
>JAESGM010000395.1_pt1 | contig 41077 bp, 33 predicted proteins | sample 9269721 | NCBI WGS metagenome assembly JAESGM01 (sample SAMN15720920, study PRJNA650825) | algae metagenome | isolation source: Komarekiella atlantica HA4396-MV6 and co-occurring heterotrophs from... | place: USA: Theobald House, Kauai, HI | collected 2009-07-29
ATGGTGCAGGGAACGTCGAACTGCTTCGGCTCGGCCATTGCGTGATCCGTGAGCGAGACATCGGTCATGGACGCGTCTCGCGGGCGGGCAGGAACCGCGCGAAGGCGGCGGAATTGCTCGGTCCGAAGGCGTCCAGCTCGATCCTGCCCCCAGTCGCCGGATCGCTCAAGCTCAACCGGCCATTTTCCCGGCGCTCCAGCCGGAAAGGCTGCTCCTGGCCGACGCCCTCGATCTGCCGCTGCCGGGTCAGGCTGCGCATCGCGCCGCGGATGAAGCCGTCCTGGCTGACGGCCAGCGTGGCCAGTTCCGCGCCTCTCATGTCGCGCACCACGGCGGAGCCGTCGGCGCGGTCCTCGAAACGCAGATCGACATAGGACACCGTCCGACTCTCAGGAATTCCGGTCGCCCCGATGCCGGTCTGCCGCGCCAGCCCGGCCACCGCGATGCTCGCCAGCACCAGCATGGCCATGCCGATCAGGCTCCAGCGCGGCGGCGAGCCGCTGGCGGCGGGAGCCCGGTTCTGGAGCGTCGCGTCGGTCATGGCTTTCGTCTCCTCACCCGGCGGCAGCCATGCCGGCCGGCATGCGCTGGTCGTTGCTGGCTTGCGCGACCGCCACGCGCACGGGCCCGCCGGCATGGGCCGCGAGCGCCCGCGCGAGGATGTCGGCGACGGCCGCGGCCTCGGGAACTGCGCGCAGCATCGGCTCGGGCCGCGACAGCCGCCAGGGCCGGACATGGGGCCAGAGGATGGCGTAGGACACGTTTTGGCCCGGCGCGATGGCGACCGGCAGATCGCCATGGCCGCTGCGCGAGAGCTTCAGCCCCGCGCCGGCGACGACGGCGAAGGGCAGGTTGATCGTCATCGGCAGCGCGACGCCGAAACGCAGAACCAGCCGCCGGCTGGTGATGGTGTAGACCGTGCCGCGCGCCGAGAGCCAGCCGAGCAGGGATAGTCCGCCGATGGCGACGGAGCCTGCCATCGCGACCCAGAGCATCGGCTGCAGCGATCCGGCCAAGGGCGCGCCCTCGATCAGCGCCAGCACCGGCTGGGCCGCGACCAGCGCCGCGAAATAGAACGCCACCTCGCGGACATGGAAGGCGCGCCAGGCGAGGCCGCGCCAATCGGGCGCACCCTGCCAGAGGATGCGCTCGCCCTCGGGCGGCCGTTCGGGCAGGCCCGGAACCGGCTCGAAGGCGAAGTCGTCATGGATCTCGTGCTGGCTCATAGCTTGGGCTCCGCGCGCAGCGGCGTGGCGTAGAGCGTGCCCGCGCCGTAATAGGCGCAGATCTTCTCCTCTTCCAGCCGGGTGACGGCGTCGGGCGTGCGGGTGCCCGGCACGTCGGCGAACTGATGCGCCAGGATCGCGTCGACGAAGACCCGGCCGACGCCCGGCCGCACGCCCGCCGTGATGTCGCAGAAGGTGTTCGGCAGCAGGACGTTGCGGCCGCCATCGAGCGCGACCTCGAAATAGCGGATGATGCATTCGGAGCGGTCGACCCAGAGATCGACGACCTTGCCGGCGACCTTGCGGTCGGCTCCGATGACGTCGAAGCCGCGCGGATCGGGGCCGCTGGAGACGCCATAGCCCGTGGCGACGCGCACGGGGACGATCTTGAGGTGGTTGTCATAGGTCATGTCGGGCATGTCGGCGCGCTCGGCCCAGGAGCCTGGCCCGATCGAATCGAGCATCGGGTTCGGGCCGGTGGGCGCGAGCGGCGCGCCGGAGAATCGCGCGGTCGGGATGGCTGCGAGCGGCCGGGAATCCGCCTTGCCGGTCGGGGCCTTGATCGTCGCGCCGCTGGAGAGCCGGAAGCTCTTGGGCGGCGGATAGAAGATCAGGCTCGGCGCCAGCATCTTGCCGGGATGGGCGTCGGATTCGAGCGGATAGCCCTCGCGCCGGTCCTCGCGGCGCAGATAGACGATCAGCCCGGCGAAGAAGAGCCAGAACAGCCAGATCGTGACCTGGGCGACGTCGATATATCCCATGATCTCACGCATTGGAGAGCCCTCCTGAAGGCTGTCAGCTCGGAAATTCCGCGAGGCCGAAGCGGGTTGACGGGGTGGCGCGCACCGCATCGGCGCTGCGGACGAGCGGGCCGATGGCGACGAGCGTGGCGAAGAGCAGCGCGATCTCGACATGGTAGACGACGCTGTAGGCGACCGACGGGTCGGTGAAGGCGGGGCCGAGCGAGCCTTTGGCGGCGAGCATGGCGACCAGATCGCGCAGCGCGCCGCCCGCCGCGATCGCAAGACCCGCCGCGCTCGCCTGCACCGCGCCCCAGATGCCGACCGCCAGACCGTGCAGGCCGCCGCTCTCGATCGCCATGGCCGTGGTCAGCGTCGAGACGGCGAAGAGGCCGCCGCCGAAGCCGATCAGCACGACGCCGAAGCGGAACAGGTTGGCGGCGTCGATCGCGCCGGCGAAGATCACGCAGGGGAAGGCGACCAATCCGGCGACGACGCCGAGCGCGGCCAGCCGGTAGGGGTCGACGCCGGCCGCCAATGCCCGCGCCGCCAGCACGAAAGCGGCGAGCGAACCGGCCGCCAGCAGAGCGGTCAGGATCGTGGTGCCCGAGACACTGAGATTCAGCACCTGCGCGCCAAAAGGCTCCAGGATGATGTCCTGCATGTTGAAGGCTGCCGTGCCGAGCCCGACCGCGACGAGGAAACGCAGCCGCCTGCGGTCGGACGCGAAGGCTGACAGCGCCGTGCGAAACGCCGGCCGCACAATGTCGGAGCGGGTCAGGGCCGGGTTGCGGGCCTCCTGCTTCCAGAGCGCGACGATGTTCAGGGCCATGGTCACCATGGCTGCGCCCTGCACGACCTGGATCAGCCGGAGGGGCGAGAAATCGGCGAGCAGCCAGGCGAAGGCGAGCCCCGACAGCACCATTCCGACGAGCAGCGTGACATAAAGCAGCGCCACAACGCGGGCGCGGGTGGCGGGCGTGGCGAGATCGGTCGCGAGCGCGAGCCCCGCCGTCTGCGTGGTGTGGAGGCCGGCTCCCACCAGAAGGAAGGCAAGCGCCGCGCCAAGCTGCCCGATCCAGACCGGGCCGACGCCGTCTCCCGACAGCACCAGCAGCGCGAAAGGCATGATGGCGAGGCCGCCGAACTGCATCAGCGAGCCGAACCAGATATAGGGCACGCGCCGCCAGCCCAGCACCGAGCGATGCGTGTCCGACCTATAACCGACCAGCGCGCGGAAAGGCGCGAACAGGAAGGGCAGCGACACCATCAGCGCCACGACCCAGGCCGGGACGTTCAATTCGACGATCATCACCCGGTTGAGCGTGCCGACCAGCAGCACCGTCGCCATGCCGACCGAGATCTGGAACAGCGACAGCCTGAGGATGCGCCCGAGCGGCAGTTCGGGCGAGGCCGCATCGGCAAAGGGCAGCCAGCGCGGACCGATCCGCGTCATGCCTTTCACCAATGCGGCCGAGACCGGGTTCATCTGGCGACCAACTCCAGGGCTTGCGACTTGTAGAAAGCGCTCGAAATCCGCTGCGTCCGCTCGGCTCGCCAGCCGGCGAGCGCGGGCGCGGCCGCGATGCCGCGAGCGAGCGCGATCTCGCTGATCGGCTCGATCGCCGGTGCGCGGTCGGAGCGCGGAAAAGCGCGGCCGACGATGTGCATCAGCGCCAGCGCCGGAGTGCGCGGGGCGTGGGTGATCAGCAGCGAGGACGAGGTCCGCGCCGCCAGCCCGGACAGCACGCGCACGATGTCGGCGGCCTGGTAGTGGATCAGCGAATCCATCGCCACGACATGATCGAAGCGGCCAAGCCCGGGATCGAGCATGTCGCCGGAGCGGAAGCAGACCGCACCGCCATGCAGGTCGCGGGGGGCGCGGTCCTGGGCGAGGGCGACCAGCGTGGGCGAAAGGTCGATCGCCACGACATGCGCCCCGCGCAGGGCGCAGGCGACGGCGAGCGCGCCCGTGCCACAGCCGGCATCGAGGATGCGCGCGCCGCGCAGATCGTCGGGCAGCCAGGAGAGCAAAGTCGCGCGCATCGCGTCGCGGCCGGCCCGCACCGTGGCGCGGATGCCGCTGACGGGTGCGTCGGAGGTCAGCTTGGTCCAGGCTTCGACAGCCGTGCGGTCGAAATAGGTCTTCAGTTCGCTGCGGCGCTGGGCGTAGGTCGCGTCGGACATCACTCATACCCCAGGAAATCGAAGATCTCGCGGTCCTTCATCGGCCTTGCGTCCAGCGCCGGCCCCCCGGCCCAGAGCTGCTCGGCGAGGTTCATGTATTCGCGCTGGACGGCCAGCACCTCCGGCGCATCGCCCATCTCGAACAAAGTCGCCTTCTTCAGCCGCGAGCGGCGGATGGCGTCGAGATCGGGGAAATGGGCGAGGCGCTTCAGGCCGGTGGCGGCGTTGAAGCGGTCGATCTCGTCGGTGCCGGCCGAGCGGTTGGCGATGACGCCGCCGACGCGGACCTCGTAGTTCTTCGACTTCGCCTTGATCGCCGCGACGATGCGGTTCATCGCGAAGATCGAGTCGAAATCATTGGCGGTGACGATGACGGCGCGCTCGGCATGCTGGAGCGGGGCGGCAAAGCCGCCACAGACGACGTCGCCGAGCACGTCGAAGATCACCACATCGGTGTCTTCGAGGAGATGATGCTCCTTGAGCAGCTTCACCGTCTGGCCGACGACATAGCCGCCGCAGCCGGTCCCGGCCGGAGGCCCGCCGGCCTCCACGCACATGACGCCGTTATAGCCCTCGAAGCAGAAATCCTCGACGCGCAGCTCTTCCGAATGGAAATTCACCGTCTCGAGCACGTCGATGACCGTCGGCATCAGCTTCTTGGTCAGCGTGAAGGTCGAATCGTGCTTGGGGTCGCAGCCGATCTGCAGCACGCGCTTGCCCAACTTGGAGAAGGCGACGGAGAGGTTCGACGAGGTCGTCGACTTGCCAATGCCGCCCTTGCCGTAGACCGCGAAGACCTTGGTCGACTCCACGCCCATGAGCTGGTCGAGCTGGACCTGGACCGAGCCCTCGCCATCCTCGCCGGGAGGCGGCGGCGCCTTGCGCGCATAGTTCGGCAGGCCCGGATGCTGGAAAAGAGTCGTCATGCCGCGGCCTCCACACCGATGCCTTCGAGCCGGTCTTCGAGTTCTTCGCCGGCGAGTCGCAGCGCGGCGAGGGTGGCCTCGTCGGGCTGCCAGTATTTGCGCTGCTGCGCCTCGATCAGCCGGTTCGCCAGCTTCGCGGACGCCGTGGGATTGAGCGCGGCGAGCCGCTCGCGCATCACCGGATCGAGCAGGAATGTCTGGGCCGTCTGCTGGAAGACCCAGGGCTGGACCGCGCCCGTGGTGGCCGACCAGCCCATGGTGTTGGCGACATGGTGCTCGATCTGGCGCACGCCCTCATAGCCGTGCTTGAGCATGCCCTCATACCATTTCGGGTTGAGCATGCGGGTGCGGGTCTCCAGCGAGACCTGCTCGGAGAGGGTGCGCACCGTGCCCTCGCCGCGCGTCTGGTCGCCGATATAGACCGGGACGGAGGAGCCGCCGGCGCGCTTCACCGCGCGCGAGATGCCGCCGAGCGTGTCGAAATACTGGTCGATCGTGGTGACGCCGAGCTCGACGGACTCCAGATTTTGATAGGCGAGCTCGACACCGGCGAAGATCGTGCCGAGCAGTTCCTTCTGCTGCACCGGCCTGCCGGAGACGCCATAGGCGAAGCTCTTGCGACGCTGGTAGGTCTCGGCCAGTTCGTCCTCGTCATCCCAGCGGCTGTTCTCGATCAGATGGTTGACGTTGGCCCCATAAGTGCCGTCGGCGTTGGAGAAGACGCGCAGGGCGGCGGTCTCGAGATCGCAGCCATGCTGGGCCTGATAGGCCAGCGCATTGCGGCGCAGATAGTTCCGCTCGACTGGCTCGTCGGCCTGGGCCGCCAGCAGCGCGGCCTCGGCCAGAAGCTTCGTCTGCAAGGGCAGCAGATCGCGAAAAATGCCCGACAGCGTCATCACCACGTCGATGCGCGGGCGGCCGAGTTCGGCGAGCGAGATTAGTTCCGCCCCGCAGAGCCGGCCATAGCCGTCGAAGCGGGGCTTTGCGCCCATCAGGGCCAGCGCCTGCGCGATCGGGCCGCCCTCGCTCTTCAGATTGTCGGTGCCCCAGAGCACGATGGCGATGGACGACGGGAGCGGGTTGCCGCCCTCGACATGACGGGCGAGCAGGCGCGCGGCCTGTTTCGCGCCGTCAGCGACCGCGAAGGCCGAGGGAATGCGGAACGGGTCGAAGCCGTGCAAATTGCGGCCCGTCGGCAGGATTGCAGGCGTCCGCAGCAGGTCGCCGCCGGGCGCGGGCTTGACGAAACGGCCGTCCAGCGCGGTGAGAAGACCCTCGATCTCGCTGTCGCGGTCGATCATCTCGCCGGTGCGGGCGAGCTCGCCGAACATGGCGAGCTGCGAGGCGTCGCTCGCCAGCGCAGCCGGCGTCGTCGCGCCCGTCGCCAGAGCCTCGACCACATCGCGTGCAGGCTTCTGGCCATGCGACGCTTCCGCGACGGCGAGCAGCGTATCGACCTTTTCGGCGACCGTGTGCTTGTTGCCGACGACATGGAGCCCGTGCGGGATCAGCGTGTATTCGAGTTCGAGCACGGCGTTGGTCAGCGCGGCGATGGTCGCGCCCGCATTGTCGCCCCAGGCCGGCTCGGCCTGCGCCAGGTCGACCGCCGAGGCCTGAGCCTGGATCAACTCGGCGAGGTCGGCGCTTTCATTTTCCGCGCCGGGCTGACGCCAGCGCTCCAGCGAGGCTTTCAGCTCGACCAGCCCGCGATAGAGCCCCGCGCTCGCCACCGGCGGGGTCATGTAGCTGACCAGCGTCGCGGCCGAGCGGCGCTTGGCGATGGTCCCCTCGGAGGGGTTGTTGGCGGCGTAGAGATAGATGTTGGGCAGATCGCCGATCAGCCGGTCGGGCCAGCATTGCGCGGTCAGGCCGACCTGCTTGCCGGGCATGAATTCGAGCGCGCCATGGGTGCCGAAATGCAGGACGGCATTGGCTGCGAAGTCTTCGCGAAGATAGCGGTAGAAGGCCGAGAAGGCATGCGTCGGCGCAAAGCCCTTCTCGAAGAGCAGTCGCATCGGGTCGCCCTCATAGCCGAAGCCGGGCTGGATGCCGACGAAGACGTTGCCGAATTCGCGGCCGAGCACGAAGAGTGAGGAGCCGTCGCTCTGCTGGCGGCCCGGCGCGGGACCCCATTGCGCCTCGATCTCCGAGAGATGCCGCTCGCGCCGGACATGGTCGTTGACGTTGATGCGGGCATGGACGTTGGCGTCCGCGCCGAAGCGGGCGGCGTTGCCGTGCAGGATGGCGTCGCGCAGCGCATCGACGGAGGCCGGAACCTCGACGCTGTAGCCGGCCCGCTTGAGACCCTTGAGCGTGTTGAACAATGATTCGAACACGGCCAGGAAAGCCGCCGTGCCGGTGTTGCCGGCGTTCGGCGGGAAGTTGAACAGCACGATGGCGAGCTTGCGCTGCGCCAACTCCGTCTTGCGCAGTGCGACGAGCTTGGCCACGCGCGCGGCCAGCATTGCGACGCGCTCGATGTCGGGGCGCATATCGGCGCGGTTGTCGCCGGCTTCGCTGTCGGAACGCCCGCCGAACACCATCGGGCCGGTCGCGCCGTCGAGTTCGGGGATCGCGACCATCATCGTCGCCTCGACCGGCATCAGCCCGCGATCCGACGCGTTCCACTGCTCCAGGCTCTGGAACTCGATCGCCTGCGCCGCGATATAGGGCACATCGAGCCCCGAGAGCATCGCGTCGGCCGCCGAGGCGTCGTTATAGGCCGGGCCGCCGACCAGGGAGAAGCCGGTCAGCGAGACTAGCGCGTCGATCACGGGACGGCCGTCGCGCTTGAAGAAAGCGTCCACGGCAGGCCGCGCATCGAGCCCGCCGGAAAAGGCCGGGATGACGTTCAGGCCCTTCGCTTCGAGGCCGGCGATGACCGCGTCGTAATGGGCCGTGTTGCCGGCCAGCAGATAGGAGCGCATCACCAGCACGCCGACCGTGCCGCACGCGTAGCCCGCGTGCTTGGGCAGTGCGTCAGCGCGCTCCGACATCCGGCCCGGCAGGCGCGGATGATAGACGCCGAGTTCCGGGTAATGCACCGGCGCGGCCGCCTTGACCGTCCCGCGCAAGCCCCGGCGCGGGCCGTCGGCATAACGGTCGACCAGCAGGCGGACCATGTTGACGACGTTCGCCTCGGACCCGGACAGGAAATACTGCAGGCCGAGGAAATAGGCGCGGACATCCTGCGCCTTGCCGGGGATGAAGCGCAGGATCTGCGGCAGGCGCTTCAGCATGGCGAGCTGCTGCGCGCCGGCGTTCCCGCCCGGCCTCTTCGCGCCGCGCAGCCGCTTCAGCAGCGCCATCATGCCGGTTTCGGGCGCGTCCATGCGCCAGCCGCCGAGTTTTGTCAGCTTGACGACTTCGCCGGCCGACATGGCGCAGAGCAAGGCGTCGCAGGCCTCGCGCCGCGCCTTGAGCATCGGCGCGATCATCTGGATGTGGTCGTCCATGAACAGCATGTTGGCGACGACGATGTCGGCGCGCTCGATGTCGGCGCGGGCCTCGGCGAGCGAGGACGGGTTCTCGCCCCATTCGGCGGCGGCATGCAGCGACAGCGTCAGGCCCGGCAGATCGCGGCGGAGCGTCACGCCAGCGCGGTCGACAGCGCTCGACAAATGCCTGTCGAGCGTGACGATCACGACCCGGATCGGGGTCGCGCTATCGGCCGAAATGGGCTTTGGCATCGTAAAGCGTCTCCACCGTGATCGGGCTTATTCCGCGTTCGCCTGCAAATTTCTCCGTGTTGCGCCGCGCCTTGCCGCGGACGAAGAAGGGGATCTTTTTGAGTTCGAGCTCGGCGTCGGGGGCCCAGATGAGCGCGATCGGGCGCTCGGCCAGCAACACGCTGTCATTCCGGGGCAGCCCGTCAGGGCCGAACCCGGAACCCACGACCGGGTGAGCTATATCGGCCGGCGTGTCGTCGATGTCGTGCCCCGTCGTGGGTTCCGGGTTAGGCCCTTCGCGCCGCCCCGGAATGACAGGCTTCGCGCCATGCCCGAGATGCGAGGAGCCGGCTCCGTCATGGAATTCGAAATCGTCGCGGAACATGCCGAGCAGATGCTCTTCAAGCCCCATCATCAGCGGGTGAACCCAGGAGTCGAAGATGACGTTGGCGCCCTCGAAACCCATCTGCGGCGAGTAGCGCGCCGGGAAATCCTGGACATGCACCGGGGCCGAGATCACCGCGCAGGGGATGCCCAGCCGCTTGGCGATGTGGCGTTCCATCTGCGTGCCGAGCACGAGTTCGGGCTGCAGCGCGGCGCAGGCCGCCTCGACCTCGAGATAGTCGTCGGTGATCAGCGCCTCGAGCCCGAGGCGGCCGGCCGCCTCGCGGACGTCGCGGGCGAGCTCGCGGGAATAGGTGCCGAGCCCGACCACCTTGAAGCCGAGCTCCTCGCTGGCGATGCGGGCCGCCGCGATGGCATGCGTGGCGTCGCCGAAGATGAAGACGCGCTTGCCGGTGAGATAGGTTGAATCGACCGAGCGCGAATACCAGGGCAGGCGCGAGGTCTCGTCGGCGAGCACGGCGGTGGCGTCGACATTGGCGAGCCGCGCCACCTCGGTGATGAAATCGCGCGTCGCGCCGACGCCGATCGGCACGCTCGCCACCACCGGCTGGCCGAAAGAACGCTTGAGCCATTGCGCCGCAAGGCCCGCAATCTCGGGATAGAGCACAACGTTGAAATCGGCCTGGCCGAGTTTTGCGATGTCGGAGGCGCTCGCCTGCCATGGCGCGGTGACGTTGACCTCGACGCCGAGACTGGCGAGGAGATCCTTTACGGCGCGGACGTCGTCGCGATGGCGGAAGCCGAGCGCTGTGGGCCCGAGGATGTTGCAGCTCGGGCGCTTGCCCGGCTCGCGCGCGGGGCGCGCCGTGCCGGGCTTCGGCATATGCGGCCCCGCCAGCGTCCGCACGAGCTGGTAAAAAGTCTCGGCCGCGCCCCAGTTCTCCTTGCGTTGGTAGGAGGGCAGTTCGAGCGGGATGACCGGGATCGGCAGGCCAAGCGCGCGCGCCAGCCCCGCCGGATCGTCCTGGATCAGCTCGCCGGTGCAGGAGGCGCCGACCAGCATGGCGGCGGGCCGGAAGCGCTCGAAGGCCTCATGCGCCGCGCGCTGGAACAGATCGGCCGTGTCGCCGCCGAGATCGCGCGCCTGGAAGGTGGTGTAGGTCACGGGCGGGCGTTTTCCCCGCCGCTCGATCATGGTGAAGAGCAGATCGGCATAGGTGTCGCCCTGTGGCGCATGCAGGACGTAATGCACATCCTTCATTGCGGTCGCGACGCGCATCGCGCCGACATGCGGAGGGCCTTCATAGGTCCAGACCGTGAGGTGCATCGCTACACCTCCAGCGCCGCGCGGCGATTCAGCGGCCGCGCGAAGAGTTCGGCGAGATCGCCGGCCTGCTCGAACCCCTGGATCGGCGTGAAGACGAGCTCGATCGCCCATTTGGTGGTCAGGCCGCGCTCCTCCAGCGGGTTGGCGAGGCCGAGCCCGCAGACGGTGATGTCGGGCGCTGCCGCCAGGCAGCGGTCGAGCTGGCGGTCGACGTCCTGGCCCTCGCTGAGCTGCGTGCCGGCCGGCAGCAAGGCCAGATCGGCGGCGAGATGGTCCTTGTGCAGATAGGGCGTGCCGACCTCGACCAGCTCCATGCCGAGTTCGCGATTGAGGAAGCGCGCGATCGGAATTTCGAGCTGGCTGTCGGGGAAGAAGAAGATGCGCCGGCCGGCCAGCGCGGCGCGGGAATGCTCCAGCGCCCGTTTCGCCCGCTCGCGGGGCGCGGCGATGGCGGCCTCGAAGCGTTCATCGGAGACGCCGAATGCGTCGGCCGCGGCCCTGAGCCAGCCGGTCGTACCTTCCGCGCCCAGCGGGAACGGCGCGGCCAGACGCGTCGCGCCGCGATTTTCGAGAGCGCGCGCCGTCTCGCCCAAAAAGGGCTGGACGAGGAGGTAGTCCGTATTCGGGCCGACCGCCGGCATCTCGCCGGCCCGGCGGGCGGGAAGGAACGCGACGCGCTCGATCCCCATCGCCTTGAACAGGCGGCGGAACTGGTCCTCGACCGCATCGGCCAGCACGCCGACGACGAGCAGGGATTTGTCCGCGCCCGCCGGCTGCGCCGGCAGCGTCGGCGCGAGCGCGGTCAGGCAGGCGTCCTCACCTTGGGTAAAGGTCGTCTCGATGCCGCTGCCGGAATAGTTCAGCACGCGAACCTGCGGGGCGAAGCGCTGGCCGAGCCGCAACGCCGCCCGCGAAAGGTCGAGCTTGATCACCTCCGAGGGGCAGGAGCCGACCAGGAAGAGCAGTTTTATGTCGGGCCGGCGCTCCAGCAGGCGGGTGACGACCGCGTCGAGTTCGGCATTGGCGTCGGCGAGACCGGCGAGATCCTTCTCCTCGATGATCGCGGTGGCGAAGCGCGGCTCGGCGAAGATCATCACGCCGGCGGCGGATTGCATCAGATGGGCGCAGGTGCGCGAGCCGACGATCAGGAAGAAGGCGTCCTGAATCTTGCGGTGCAGCCACATGATCCCGGTGAGGCCGCAGAAGACCTCGCGCTGGCCGCGTTCGCGCAGGATCGGCGGGGCATCGCAGCCCTGCGCGGGGGCGGCACGGGCGAGCAGCGGCGCGTTCATGACGCCAGCTCCAGTTCGCCGGACTGGCGCGTCGATGCCGCCGCCTGCAGCCGGGCGGCGCGCAGCTTCAGCAGGAACTGGCCGGCGTTGACGACATAGACGGCGTAGGCCGCGAGCGCGACGAGCATCTGCTCGCGGGGCGCAAGCGCCCCGGTCATTATCGCGTAGAGATAGAAGGTGTGGAGCGCGATGACGACAAAGGAGACGACGTCCTCCCAGAAGAAGGGCGCGGCAAAGAGATACTGGCCGAAGACATCGCGCTCCCAGAGCGCGCCCGTGACCATGATCGTGTAGAGAACGAGCGTCTTGACGACGATCGACAGCGTCGCGGCTTCATAGCCCGCGCCGGTCGCGAGATAGCGCAGCACCAGCGCCAGACTGATCAGAAACACCAGAAACTGCAGCGGGGCGAGGATGCCCTGCACCAGCGTCCAGTGCGAGGCGTCGCGGCGACGGCGTTGTTCCGCCGTGTAGAGCGCCTGTCCGCTTGGTCGCGCAGTCCGAGCTGGCATCGGACGTCTCCGGTCCGCCACGCCGGCGCAGGACGCGACGGCGCTTATGATGCCGAGATTGGCGCGACCCTCCCTATGTGTCAACTCTGATTGACACTCTTTTTCAGGCTCATGTCATTAAGACTGGACACTCGGCCGAATTGGAGTAGGCTCCCGATCCTGCGCCGCCGATGCGGACGCGGCACGCCACGCCCCATTCCGGGCGGCGCATCTGTCTGGCCTGAGCCGACCGCCTTTTCCTTGGAACCAACCGCGAGATTGCAGGCAAACGCCGTATCTCAGGCAAAAAAGCACGAACCTCACGATTGCCGAGGGGCCTTTGGCATGCTTCACTCCCCTGCACTAGGTCGAGAGGAACAGCCTTCCGGATCGTCGGTCGCTATCCTGCAATCGCCGAATGACAGGGCCGTCAGAGCCCCTGCGCTGGAAGGTCGCCCGCCCAAGGGAGGTGACCTTATGCCGGGTTCAGGACGCGGGGTTTTCGCTGAACGGGGGCTGTCCCAGGACGAGGCGGCCGGGTTTTCGAGGCTGAAGGGCGCGCTCTGGTGCCCGAGCGAGGACGCCGCGCCGCCGCCCGAACTGCGTGGCGATCTCGCCCGCACGATCGAGACAGAGATCATTCCCCGGCTGATGCTGGCCCATCGCGCCGCGCTGCCGGCGCGCCCGGCGCCGAAAGCGCCGGCTCCGACCGCGATCGTCGTGACCGATCAGGATGTCGCGCGCTTCGCCGAGATGATCGTGCACCAGCCGCTCCAGGCCGCGCGCGCCCATCTCGACGGCCTGCGCGCCGAGGGCATGTCGGCGGAAGCCGTCATCACCGGCGTGCTTTCGGCGACGGCGCGCCATCTCGGCGTGATGTGGGAGCAGGATCGCTGCAGCTTCGTCGATGTGACGCTGGGGCTCTCGCGGCTCCAGCAGTTGCTGCGAATCTACGGACCGGCTTTCGAGGCCGAGCCGGCGCGGCAGGGCAGCGGGCGCAGGCTCCTGCTCGCGGTCGTTCCCGGGGAGCAGCACACCTTCGGCCTGGCCATCGTCGAGGAGTTCTTCCGCCGCGCCGGCTGGCACGTCCAGTCCGAGTTCCTGCCGTCAAAGGCGGTGCTGCTCGAACAGGTGCGGACCGAATGGTTCGACGCGGTCGGGCTGTCGGCGAGCGGCGAGGTCGCCTCGGCCGGCGTCGCATCGGTCGTCAAGGCGGTTCGGGACCACGCGCTGAACACCGGCGTCAGGATCATGCTGGGCGGCAATCTCTTCGCCGGCGCCCCGGAACTGGCCGCCTCGCTCGGCGCCGATTTCGGCGCGCGCGACGCAGCCGAGGCGGTCGACCGCATCGAGGAGATGCTCGACAGCAAAAAGATTTCTTGTTGAAGAGCTTACGCAGCCTTATCTGCCTATAGCCTCGCTTGCGGGCCACCACAGACAGGAACCGGGCCTCTGCCGCAATGAATGTCTTCCAGCCCCAGATGCCGACGCGCGGCTTCACCGGTCAGTCCGGCTGGCTCGGCAGGCTTGCGCCCGATATCGCCGGCAGCCTGATCACGGCGGCCAGCGATGTCGCGCTTGTCATCGACGCCGAAGGCATCGTCCGTGACGTCTCGCTCGGAACCGACGAATTGCGCCGCGAGGGCCATCAGTCCTGGATCGGCCAGCGCTGGGTCGACATCGTCACCGTCGAGAGCCGGCCCAAGGTCGAGGATCTGCTGGCCAATGCCGGCAACGAGACCGCCGTGCAGTTCCGCGAGATCAACCACCCCTCCCTCAGCGGCGGCGACGTGCCGGTGCGCTATTCCGCGATGCAGGTGGGCGAGGACGGCACGGTCGTCGCGCTCGGGCGCGACCTTCGCAACTTCTCCAACCTGCAGCAGAGGCTCGTCGAGGCGCAGCAGGCGATGGAGCGCGAATACGCCCGGCTGCGGCTGGCGGAGACGCGCTATCGCATGCTGTTCCACCTGGCCAGCGAGCCGGTGGTGATCGTCGATGCGGGCAACCACAGGATCATCGAGGCCAATCCGGCCGCCCAGCGCGAGCTCGATCTCGCCAATGACCGGCTTCAGGCCGTTGCGCTGGCGTCCTGCCTGGCGCCGGACAGCGCGGAGCCGCTGCAATTGATGCTGCGCGCGGCTCAGGCCACGGGCAAGGCCGACGAAACAGAGATCGGCCTCGCCGGCGGCCGGCGTTTCCGCGCTTCGGCTTCGGCGTTCCGGCAGGACAACGCCGCCTATCTGCTGGTCCGCCTGACCCCGCTGCAGGCCGAGGGCGGCCAGTCCGGCGACAAGATCGCCAGCCGCGTGCTCGGCGTGCTGGAGAAATTCCCTGACGGATTCGTGGTGATCGGCACGGATTACAAGGTTCTGGAGGCCAACCGCGCCTTTCTCGACCTGACCCAGCAGGCCAGCAAGCAGCAGGCGCTCGGCCAGCCGCTGGAACGCTGGCTCGGCCGTCCCGGCATCGACCTGCCGCTGCTGATGGTGACGCTGACCGAGCACGGCGTCGTACGCAACTTCACCACGATCATCCGCGGCGAGTTCGGCAGCGTCGAGGAGGTCGAACTCTCAGCGGTTCCGGCCCTGAACGGAGAGACGCCGTGCTACGGCTTCGTCGTCCGCAGCCTCGGCGTCCGCACCGCGCTGGAAGGTCATCGCGGCCGCTCGCTGCCGCGCTCCGTCGAGCATCTGACCGAACTCGTCGGCCGGGTTTCGCTGAAGGATCTGGTGCGCGAGACCACCGACGTCATCGAGAAGCTCTGCATCGAGGCCGCCCTCGAGCTGAGCCGCGACAACCGCGCCTCGGCCGCGCAGATGCTGGGCCTGAGCCGGCAGAGCTTCTACGCCAAGTTGCGGCGTTACGGGCTCGGCGATCTCGACGACGACGATCTGGGCGAGTTGAACTGAGCCCGCGACTGTCAGTTTGGGCTGACATTTTCTGCCGCACGTCTGTCAATTTATGTTGACGCTTTTGGGGCATGCTTCTAGCCTCCGGGCATGACGCGCCTCAGCATCCCCGCGCCGATCTCCAGCCGCCCGCAGCCTGCGGCCGTGCTCGAACTGCTGAAGCCGATCACCTGGTTCGCGCCGATGTGGGCCTATGGCTGCGGCGTCGTCTCCTCGGGCCAGCCGCTCGCCTCCCATCTGCCGCAGATCGCGCTCGGCATCCTGCTCGCCGGGCCCCTGGTCTGCGGAACGAGCCAGGCGGCCAACGACTGGTATGACCGCCATGTCGACGCCATCAACGAACCGGACCGGCCGATCCCGTCCGGCCGTATTCCCGGCCGCTGGGGACTCTACATCGCCATCGCCTGGACCCTGGTGTCGCTCGGCGTCGCGGCCCTGCTGGGCGTCGCGGTTCTCATCGCGGCCTGCGTCGGGCTGGCGCTGGCCTGGGTCTACAGCGCCCCGCCGCTGCGGCTGAAGCAGAATGGCTGGTTCGGCAACGCCGCCTGCGGGCTCTGCTATGAGAGCCTGCCCTGGTTCACCGGCGCGGCCGCGCTGATCGGCGGCGTGCCCGACGGCCGCACCATCGGGATCGCCCTGCTCTATGGTATCGGCGCCCATGGCATCATGACGCTGAACGACTTCAAATCGGTCGAGGGCGACCGGGTGATGAAGCTGAAATCCCTGCCGGTGCAGCTCGGGGTCGACCGCGCCGCGCGGCTTGCCTGCTGGGTCATGGCGCTGCCGCAGATCGTCGTCATCGCGCTGCTCTGGTCCTGGGACCAGCCGATTCATGCCGGGATCGTCGCCAGCCTGCTTCTCGTCCAGATCGGCCTGATGGCGAGGCTGCTCAAGGCGCCGCGAGAACGCGCCGCCTGGTACAACGCCACCGGCACGACGCTCTATGTGCTCGGCATGCTGGCCGCCGCCTTCGCGCTACGCGGACTGGGAGGGGCGTGATGAAACCCGCGCTGGGCTGGCTCGGCATCGTCAGGCTCGGACTCGTCCAGACCGCGCTGGGCTCGATCGTCGTCCTGACGACCTCGACGATCAACCGGGTGATGGTGGTCGAACTCGCGCTGCCTGCGATCCTGCCCGGCCTGCTGGTCGCATTGCATTACGCCGTGCAGGTGCTGCGGCCGCGCTGGGGCCATGGCTCGGATGTCGGCGGACGGCTGACGCCGTGGATTCTCGGCGGCATGGCCGTGCTGGCGCTCGGCGGTTTCGGGGCCGCGCTCAGCGTCGCGCTGATGGAAGCCCTGTTTTGGCCGGGCGTGGCGCTGGCGGCGCTCTCCTTCCTGATGATCGGCATGGGGGTGGGCGCCAGCGGCACCTGCCTGCTCGTGCTGCTCTCGCGGCGCGTCGCCGATGAGCGCCGCCCGGCAGCGGCGACCGTGGTCTGGGTGATGATGATCGCCGGCTTCATCGTCACCGCCGGTACGGCAGGGCATTTCCTCGATCCGTTCTCGACGGCGCGCCTCGTCGCGGTGACCGGCATCGTCAGCGCGCTCGCCATGCTCGTGACGCTGCTCGCGGTCCATGGCGTCGAGGACACGGCCGGAGCCGCCAGCACGTCGCGCGAGGCCGAGCCCGAAGCCTCGTTCAAGGTCGCGCTCGCCGAGGTCTGGGCCGAGCCGCAAGCGAGGCTCTTCGCCATCTTCGTCTTCGTCTCGATGATCGCCTACAGCGCGCAGGATCTGATCCTCGAACCCTTCGCCGGCACCGTCTTCGGCTACACCCCAGGCGAGAGCACGAAGCTCGCCAGCGTGCAGAATGGCGGCGTGCTCGCCGGCATGGTGCTGGTCGCGCTGGTCACCACCTTCGCCGGCGCCAAGGCCGGCTCGCTGAGGCTCTGGGCGGTCGGCGGCTGCATCGCCTCGGCGCTCGCGCTTGCCGCCTTGTCGGTCTCGGCCTTCGTCGGCCCCTCCTTCCCGCTGCGCCCGGTCGTGTTCTGCCTCGGCGTCGCCAACGGCGCCTATGCGGTCGCGGCGATCGGCTCGATGATGCGCCTCGTCGGACAGGGCAAGCCCGGCCGGCAGGGCGTGCGGATGGGGCTGTGGGGCGCGGCACAGGGCGTCGCCTTCGGTCTCGGCGGGCTGATCGGCGCGGGCGCAAGCGACATTGCACGGCAGATCCTGTCGTCGCCGGCCTTCGCCTACGCCGCCGTCTTCACCGCCGAGGCCGTGCTCTTCCTCGTCTCGGCGGGCCTGGCCGTCGCCGTCTCGCGGCAGGCCGCCGCGCGCGAACGGCCGGTCCCTCGCACGACGCTCGACCTCAGCCCGACATCAGGATGATTCCGATGAACGCGTCATCGCCCATCGAACCGATCTGGGACGTCGTCGTGGTCGGCGGCGGACCGTCGGGCGCGACCGCCGCGACCGATCTCGCCAGGGCCGGCCGCACGGTGACGATGATCGACCGGGCCGGGCGGATCAAGCCCTGCGGCGGCGCGATACCCCCCCGCGCGATCCGCGATTTCGCGATCCCGCCCTCGCAGATCGTGGCGCGGATCACCTCGGCGCGCATGGTCGCGCCGTCGCGCGCCGGCGTCGATATGCCAATCGAGGACGGCTATGTCGGCATGGTCGACCGCGAGCATTTCGACGAATGGCTGCGCGAGCGCGCGGCGCAGAGCGGCGTGACGCGGATCACCGGCACATTCGAGGAGTTCAGCCGCGACGCCGACGGGGTGGCGCGGCTGCACTATCGGGCGAAGGGACAGGAGGCGCTTTCCAGCCTGCGCGCCCGCATGGTGATCGGCGCCGACGGCGCGATCTCCAATCTGGCGCGCGCCGCCATGCCCGGCTCCAAACGCCCGCCCTTCGTCTTCGCCTATCACGAGATCGTCCGCGCGCCGGCGCAAGGCAACGCGCACTATGATTCGAGGCGCTGCGACGTGATCTATCAGGGCCGCGTCTCGCCCGATTTCTACGGCTGGGTCTTCCCCCATGGCGAGACCGCCAGCATCGGCACTGGCAGCGCCCATAAGGGCTTTTCGCTGAAGGACGCGGTGGCGCGCCTGCGCGCCGATACCGGGCTCGAAGGCGCGGAAACGATCCGTCGCGAAGGCGCTCCGATCCCGATGAAGCCTCTCAGGAAATGGGACAATGGCCGCGACGTCATCCTGGCGGGCGACGCCGCGGGCGTCGTCGCGCCGGCCTCGGGCGAGGGCATCTACTACGCCATGCTGTGCGGCAGGCTGGCGGGCGAGGCGGTCGACAAGGCGCTCACGACGGGCGATGCGCGGGCGCTGGCTTCGGCGCGCAAGCGCTTCATGGCCGACCATGGCCGGGTCTTCTGGGTGCTCGGGCTGCTGCAGTGGATCTGGTATCGCAACGACAAGCGCAGAGAGCAATTCGTCGCGATCTGCAAGGATCCCGACGTTCAGAAGTTGACCTGGGATTCCTACATGAACAAGGCGCTGGTGCGCGGCAAGTTCATGGCCCATGTCAGGGTCTTCTTCAACGATCTCGGCCATCTGCTCGGCGTGGCGCGGACGTGACCAGGCCGTGAGCGCACCATGACAGGCGCGCGCCGATGATCGCGCCGGCGCTCGTTCTGCACGCGGTCGATCTCGCGATCGTCGTTCTCGTCGTCGAGGCGTCGGTGCTGCTGGCGCTGCGGGCGAGGCACGGTCTGCCGCGCCGTGACATCGCGCTGATCGCGCTGGCGGGGCTCGGGCTGCTGGCGGCGTTGCGGGCGGCGCTCTCGGGCGGGTCCGGCCTGGTCGTGGTCGCCGGCCTGATGCTGGGCGGCCTCGCGCATGCGCTCGACCTCGCCCTGCGGCTGCGACAAGCGCGTCAGAAGCGGTAGGTCACGCCGGTGTGGAGCACCAGCGGATCGAGCGTCACCGTCGCCTTGATCGGCGCCGGCCCGAGATTGCCGGCGGTCTTGGCCCGCAGATAGACCTTCTTGGCGTCGAAGAAGACGCCCCAGCTCTCGTTGAACATGTAGTTGAAGCCGACCTGCGCGGCGACGCCGAGCGCGTGGTCGGTCTTCAGATTGGTGACCACGCCATCCTGGTCTCGGAAGATGATCATCAGGCTCGGGCCGACGCCGACATAGGGCTGGAAATTGCCCATGCCGGTGAAATGATACTGCGCCGTCAGCGCGGTGGGGCCGCCGGCGACCTTGCCGAGCGTGCCCAGGCCGTTGATCGACCCCTTGGCCTCGACCTTGACAAGCGGCGGGAAGCCGCCGGCGAAGCCGAGTGCGAAATTGGGGGTGAAGAAGTAGCCGGCCTCGATCGCGACGGTCAGCGAATCGGGAATGCGGATATCGGCGCCGGGGATCGGCGTGCCAGCGGCGCGCATTTTCGCGCCTTCGGAATAAAGCAGACCGGCCGGTCCGGCATGGATGTAGAAGCGTTTGAAATCGAAGGACTGGGGCGGAAGCGGATCGTAACCCTTGCGGATGCCGAGATCGGCGGCATGCGCCCCCGCCGTGCCGGCGCAGGCGCACAGGAAACCGAGGATGGCTGATCGGAAGCTGATCATGTCGAACCCAGAGCATCGGAATCACGGCGATCCCTGGAGTCCAGCTTCGTGCGTTAACCTTAAAAACTGATTAATCGAAAATAGTTGGACCTATGTCGGCGGCGCAGACCCGCGGCCGGGATGGGTGGTCAGCAGGCCGGGCACCTCGTCGGCCGGAACAGGCATGCTGAAGAGCCGTCCCTGGACCTCGTTGCAGCCATTGCCGCTCAGAAGATCGAACTGGGCCCTGGTCTCGACGCCCTCCGCCGTCGTGGTGATGCCGAAGGTGGCGCCCAGCCCGGCGATGGCGTCGACGATCGCCTGACTTTCGACGCCATTGCCGAGATCGCGGATGAAGGACTGATCGATCTTGATCTTGTCGAAAGGGAAGCTGCGGAGATAGCTCAGGCTGGAGTAACCCGTGCCGAAATCGTCCATCGCGATCCGGACGCCGAGCTGGCGCAGGGCCCTGAGCGTATCGAGATTGCGCGCGGACTTGTCGAGCATGACCGATTCGGTGATCTCGAGCTCGAGCCGCTGGGGCGCGAGGCCCGATGCGGCGAGCGCACTGACGACGACCGGGACGAGATTGCCGCGCTGGAACTGGATCGGCGAGAGGTTCACGGCGATCTTGACGTCGTGGGGCCATTTGACCGCCTCGACGCAGGCCTGGCGCAGCGCCCACTCGCCGAGCGGGACGATGAGGCCGAGATCCTCGGCCACGGGAATGAAATCGGCCGGCGAGACATAGCCGCGCTCGGGATGGCGCCAGCGCATCAGCGCCTCGAAGCCCGTGATGCGCTCCGTCTTCATGTCGACCAGCGGCTGGTAGAACAGCGCCAGTTCGCCCTCGCTGAGAGCGTTGCGAAGATCGAGTTCGAGCAGGCGGCGGGCCTGGGCGCAGGCGTCCATGGCCGGGTCGAACACGCGCCAGACGCCGCGGCCCTCCGACTTGGCGCGGTAGAGCGCCATGTCGGCGGCCTTCATCAACTCCTCGCCGGTCTGACCGTCGACGCCCGCCATGGCGATGCCGATACTGGCGCCGACATGGACGGGGTTGCCGTCGATCGCGACAGGCTGGCTCAGGGCCTCGATCAGCCTGCCGGCCAGGCGCGACGCCGAGCCGATGCCGTCCTCCGCCGACGTCAGCACGGCGAACTCGTCGCCGCCGAGCCTCACGACCTGATCGCGCGGGTCGGTCTCATGCCGCAGGCGCGCGGCAACGACCTTGAGCATCTCGTCGCCGACGGCATGGCCGAGCCCGTCATTGATGCTCTTGAAGCCGTCGAGATCGATGAAGAGGACACAGGTGCGCGGGCCGCCGGCGGTGAAACCGTCCGTCAGCGCGCAGGCGAGGCCTTCGCGCAGCATCAGACGGTTTCCCAGTCCGGTCAGAATGTCGTGGCGCGCGAGATAGGCGTTGCGGGCTTCCGTCTCGTGGCGCTGGGCGATCTCGGTTTCGAGCTGCTGGTTCGCCGCGACCAGCCGGGCCGTGCGCTCGCTGACGCGCGCCTCGAGCTCCTCGTTGAGCAGGCGCAGCCTTTCCGCGTTATGGCGCGCCTCATCCTCGGCGCGCTTGCGCTCGATCTGGCTGTTCACCCGCGCGAGCGCCACGTCGAATTCGACGGGTTTGGTGACATAGTCGTTCGCGCCCAGCGCCAGCGCGTTGACGACATCCTCGCTCTGGCTCTTGGCGGTGACCATGATGACCGGCATGGCGCTGGCGGAGTGGCTGGCGCGAATGCGGCGCAAGACCTCGGTGCCGTCCATCTCCGGCATCATGACGTCGAGCAGGACCGTGTCGAAATGCCGTGAGGAGACCAGCGCCAGCGCCTCGCGGCCGCTCGACGCCTCGACGATCTCGAAGCCGCGACGCTGGAAGCGGCGCGCCAGGATGGCGCGGTTATCGGCGATATCATCCACGATCAGCAGACTCGGCGGCGCCGGCGCATGGTGAGGCGAGGCCGCGGCGAGATCGCGGGACGACCCCGCGGGAGAAACCATGTCCTTGCCGAGCAGATCTTGCCCCAGCCTATCTTGCCCCGTTATCTCTTGCCTCAACATGTCTTGCCTCAAATGGCCGGTGCGAACGAGAGAGGCGGATCGGCAGCCTCGGGCATGGCGGCGTCCCGCGGCGTCAGATCGGCCAGGACGCGGACGCTGAAGCAGGAGCCGCGCCCTGGATCGCTGGTGACGCTGATGCCGCCGCCCATCAGGGCGCAGAATTTCTGGCTGATCGCGAGGCCGAGGCCGCTGCCGCCATATTTGCCCGCCGTCGCGGCGCTGGCCTGCCCGAAATTCTGGAACAGGCGCTGCAGTTGCTCATGCGTGATGCCGATGCCGGTATCGCGGACCTGGATCTCGATCCAGTCCGCCGCGCCCTTGCGATCGCGGCGCATTGTCAGGCCGATGGTTCCGTTCTCGGTGAACTTGGCGGCGTTGCTGATGAGATTGAGCACGACCTGGCGCAGCTTGGTCGCATCGGTCGACACCACGCCAAGCTGCCCGAGGCAGTCCAGCGTCAGCGCGTTGCCCTTCTCGGCGACGAGGCGCTGCGTGGTGGTGACGACGTCGCGGGCGAACTCGGCGAGATCGAAGCTCTCGATCTTCAGTTCGATGCTGTTGGATTCGATCTTCGACAGGTCGAGGACGTCGGCGACGAGGGCGAGCAGATGCTTGCCGGCCGCGTTGATGCGGGCCAGATCGACGCGCTTGTGCTCGTTGCGCGCGTCGGGCTCGAAGGTTTCGAGCAGGATCTCGCTATAGCCGATCACGGCGTTGAGCGGCGTGCGCAGTTCGTGGCTCATCTTGGCCAGGAAGATCGACTTGGAGCGGTTGGCGGCGTCGGCGAACTCCTTCGCCTGACGCAGGCGGATCGCGGTGGCGCGATGCCGTTCGGTCTCTCGCTCGATGTCGGAGCGCATCGAGGTGATGTTGGCGTAGTAGATCGCCATCCAGGACATGTAGATCGTCGCCGAGAGGATCGAGATCCAGCCGACCGGCTCGAGTTGCGTCAGGGGCACGAGTTGCGGAAAGCCGTAGACGACATAGGCGAGATAGAAGCTGACGATATTGAGGGCGAACAGCACGATCACCAGCAGCGGCTTGTCCCACAGGTAGAAGAAGCCGAGCAGCAGGCTGACGATCAGCCAGGGCAGGAAGGGCGAGGACACGCCGCCATAGTGGAAGGCGCCGAACAGCGCGGTAAAGGCAAGCAATTCGACCGAGATCAGCGCCGATAGCTGGAGGTTGCGCGTATATTTCAGGACGAACGGCAGCAACCAGAACAGCCAGGTGCAGATGATGATCGTCCAGCAGGCAAAGCCCGGCGCCGGATCGGTCAGGTAAAGGAACAGCGAGATCGACTGCGAGAGAAGCGGCCCGAACAGATGCGTGAAAACGAAATTCCGGCCGAGGCTGAGCTCGGAACGCTCGAATTTCGACGATTCGGGAACGAACCAGTCAATGAGATTGATCAGCCAGTTCATCCCGATGTCCCGCATGGACGGTCTTGCGCCGTCGTCGTCAGCACCGACACCTAGCGCACCCAAGTTAAGATTCGGTCTCTGCAGCCCCGCGAGCGCAGGTTGAACCGAAACGAGGCCGCGTTCCGACAGTATATCCGGCTGGGGTTTCGGATCGCGCCGGGCAGGCTTTGCTGCTGTGGACCCTGAGTTTACGCAGCCTTAACGCAAGCAGGTCATGGTTGTCGCGTCGCGCCCATGACCGGCCTGGCGCGATGCGATGGAGCCGAATCCGGCCGCGATCAGGACAGAATGGCGATCTCGCTCCCCACCTCGCAGGCGGCCCTGAACGATCTCGTCGACTGGTTCATCCCGGCCGAGATCGCCGCCGACCGCGAGATGCGCAAACAGGCGCGGATGTTCCTGATCAGCCACCTGTTCGGGCCGTTCATCGGAAACACCGTGCCGCTGGCGCTCTATATCCTCGATCCGAATCCGGGCTATGCGATCTGGGTCCTGACCGCCTGCATCACCGGCTTCTGGGTCTTCCCCTTCGTGCTGCGCGCGATCGGCCACTACCACCTGCTCGCGCTGATCTCGATCCAGAACCTGATGTTCTGCATCCTGTGGAGCTGCTTCTTCTATGGCGGCGTGACCTCGCCGACCCTGCCCTGGGTGCTGACGATTCCGCTGCTGGCTTTCTTCTACATCGGCTCCGAACCGCGCCTGCGCCTGATCGTGCTGGCCATGTTCGCGGCGAATTTCGCCGTATTCTGGGGATTTTCGCTCGGCGGCTTCGCCAAGGCCCCGGCGATGGACTTCGCCGCCCTGCAGGGCCTGGGACTGGTCTCGACGGTCGCGGCCTCGCTTTATGTGACGATGATGGCGCTGTTCTACGCCAAGGTGCTGGCCTCGCAGGGCGAGCTGGAAGGCGAGATGCGCGGCCACCTCGCCACCGCCGCCGAACTGCGCCGCGCCACCGAGGAGGCCGAGCGCGCCGGCGCGGCCAAGGCCGATTTCCTCGCCAAGATGAGCCATGAACTGCGGACGCCGCTCAATGCCGTGATCGGCTACAGCCAGTTGCTGCTCGAGGACGCCGCCGACGAGGACGACGCCGAGACGGCAGCCGATCTCGAGCGCATCCACAGCGCCGGCCACCATCTGCTCAGGCTGGTCAACGAAATTCTCGACCTGTCGAAGATCGAAGCCGGCAAGATGGAGCTCGATTCCGAGCCGTTCGACGTGGTCCCCCTCCTTGAGGAGGCGGTCGACCACCACCGCGCGGCGGCCGGGCGCGCCGGCAACGTCATCCTGACGGAGTTCGATCCGGCGCTGGGCAGCATCGTCTGCGATGGCAGCAAGCTGCGGCAGGCGCTGTTGCAGGTGCTCGACAATGCCGTGAAGTTCACGCATGGCGGCACGATCCGGCTGATCGCAAAGCGGACCAACCGGCACGGCTCCGCGATGGTGAGCATTCGTGTGGAAGACACCGGCATCGGCATCGCCAAGGGGCAGATCGCGACGCTGTTCGAGCAGTTCACCGTCGGCGACGATTCCAGCGCCAGCAAATATGGCGGCACCGGCCTTGGCCTGGCGCTCAGCCGCAAGCTCTGCCGGCTGATGGGCGGCGACATCGTCGTCGAGAGCCAGGAGGGCGTCGGCAGCGCCTTCACCGTGATCGTCCCGGTCATGCCGGCAAGCGAAGAGCAGCCGCGAATGACGATCGAGATGCCCGATCCTGCCGCAACTCCCACGGACCGCTTCGGCGCGCGCATGGCGGCGGTCCTTCAACGCAGCGCTCCCAGAACAGCAACCACGGTCGGCACACATGCCTAAGATCCTGCTCGTCGAAGACAATGAAATGAACCGCGACATGCTGACGAGGCGCCTGCAGCGGCAGGGCTTCACCGTCGCCTGCGCGCCGGACGGTCCGACGGGCGTGGCGATGGCCACGCAGGAGAACCCCGACCTGATCCTGATGGACGTCGCCCTGGGCGACATGGACGGCTGGGAGGCGACGACGCTGATCAAGGCGCAGCCGCGCACCGCGCCGATCCCGATCATCGCGCTGACGGCGCATGCGCTGTCGAGCGACCGGGCCAAGAGCGTCGAGGTCGGCTGCGCCGATTTCGACACCAAGCCGATCGACCTGCCGCGCCTGCTCGGCAAGATCAACGCATGCCTGGGCGCCAAGGCCGCCTGAAGGGCCGGCCTGAGCGCTCACGCGAGACGCGTCAGCCCTCCCGGCGGGCAAGCTCCAGCACGGTCTCAAGCAAAACGCGGATCGCGATCCCGGCATCGGCCTCGGTCATGTTCTCCAGCGGCGAATGGCTGATCCCCTTCTCGTTGCGGACGAACAGCATCGCGGCGGGGCAGAGCCGGGCCATGATCATCGCGTCGTGACCCGCGCCCGAGGGCAGGCGACGCGCGCTTAGATTGGAGCCCGTGCGGGCGATGCCGGCTGCGAGAGCACCCTGCAGGGTCGGCGCCATCGGCGTCGCCTGATCGTGGGAATAAGGCGTGACCGTCAAGTCGACGCCGCGCCGCGCCGCGATCGCGGCAAAGCGCTCGCCGATCGCGGCGTCCATGCTCGCCAGCGTCTCGTTCCGCGGCGCACGGAAATCGATCGTGAAATCGAGCGCGCCGGGCACGACATTGGTCGCGCCGGGGTCGGGCCGGAACACGCCGACGGTGCCGACCGCATTCTCGTGGACGGCCGCGATCGTCTCCAGCGCCAGCGCCATCTCGGCGCCGGCGGCGAGCGCGTCCTTGCGCAGCGCCATCGGCACCGTGCCGGCATGGCCGGCCTCGCCGGTGATCCGCACGCGCGCCCGCTTCTGCGCGTTGATGGCCGTGACGATGCCGACCGGCTCGTTCTGCGCCTCCAGCACCGGGCCCTGCTCGATATGGATTTCGAGATAGGCCTTGATCGAGCCGGGTTTTCGCGCGAGCGCGACAATGCCGTCGGGATCGCCGCCGAAGCCGACAAGCGCATCGCGCAAGATCACGCCGTCCGCGTCGCGGGCGGAAAACCAGCCCGTGTCGTAGCGGCCGACCAGCGCCGCCGAGGTCGAGAACGAGGTCGGGAAGCGCACCGTCTCCTCGTCGCCGAAGGCGATCACCTCCAGCGCGAAGGGCAGAACGACCCCGGCGTCGCGCAGCGCCTGCGCGACGAGGATGCCGGCGACCACGCCGAGATTGCCGTCGAAGCGGCCGCCATCCTTCACCGTGTCGATATGGGAGCCGATCATCACGCAAGGCCCGCCCGGGACCGGCCCCTCGCGCCGGCCCTGCACCGAACCGGCCGCGTCGATATGGGCCGCGAGCCCCGCCACCTCCATCGCGCCCAGCGTCCACTCCGCCGCCTGGCGGTGGGCGGGCGAAAGATAGAGCCTGGTCAGCTTGCCGGGCTCGTCGGTGAAGCGGTTGAGGCCATCGAGCGCGGCGAAGGCGCGCGCGCCGAGCACGGCGGCGGAGGGAAGCGTCTGTGTCATGGATTGTAGACTAGTAAGTCGCGCGGCCGCCCGAAAGATCGAAAACGCCGGCGGTGGTGAAGCTGTTCTCGGCCGAGGCGAGAAAGGCGATCATGGCGGCGATCTCGTCCGGCTGGACGAAGCGGCCGCGCGGGATCTTCGAGAGCATGTAGCCGATCTGCTCCTCGCTCATCTGGTCGAAGATGCGGGTGCGCGCGGCCGCCGGGGTGACGCAGTTCACCGCGATGTCCTGCGCCGCCAGTTCCTTGCCGAGCGACTTGGTCAGCGCGATCACCGCCGCCTTCGAGGCCGAATAGGCCGAGGCGTTGGGATTGCCCTCCTTGCCGGCGATCGAGGCGACGAGCACGAGCCGGCCGTAGTTGCGCGCGAGCATGCCGGGGATGACGGCCTGGCAGCAATGCAGCGTGCCGTCGACATTGATGCGCATGATCCTGGCCCAGTCGTCGAGCGGATAGTCCCAGGTCTTGTGGTTGGGGCCGGCGATGCCGGCGCTGGTGACGAGGATGTCGACGCTGCCGAGCCGGGCCTCCAGCGCGTCGGCCGCAGCCTTCACGGCCGCGGCATCGGTGACGTCGATGGCGACGCCGGTGGCGTTGGGGCCGATCGCGGCTGCGGCTTCGGCCGCCAGCCTGCCGTCCATGTCCCAGATCTCGACCTTGGCGCCGCTGGCGGCGAACCGTGCGGCGACGGCCCGGCCGATGCCCTGCGCGCCGCCGGTGACGATGGCGACGCGTCCGTTTAAATCGATTTGGTTCATGACCAGGCCCGCTTTGATCCAAGAGACAGAGCCTAGATCAGCCGGGCTGGCGTGCAAAGTGTCCGGCGGCGCGGACCGGGCAGTCGCTGCTCGCGCACCTGCCCTCTCCCGCGGGGTCCATCGAGTCACACCGCATTGCGATAGGAGCGCGGACTCAGCACCGTGCGGGCCAGGATCGCGAGATCGAGCCAGAACGACCAGTTGTCGATGTACCAGTGGTCGCAGGCGACGCGGCGCGCCATCTTGTCCTCCGTATCGGTCTCGCCGCGCAGGCCGTTGACCTGGGCCCAGCCGGTGATGCCGGGCTTGACGTTGTGACGCCGCGCATAGCGCGCGATCTTGCGCTGGAACTCGTGGTCATGGGCGAGCGCGTGCGGACGCGGCCCGACCAGCGACATCTGGCCGGCGATGACGTTGAGAAGCTGGGGCAGCTCGTCGAGATTGTAGCGGCGCAGGACGCGGCCGATCCTCGTGATGCGCGGATCGTCGCGGGTCGCCTGGCGGATGACGTCGCCATCGTCGGTCGTCGTCATGGTGCGGAACTTGACGATGCGGAAGGCCTTCTGGTTGAAGCCGTAGCGGCGCTGCAGAAACAGCACCGGCCCCCTCGAGTCGAGGCGGATCAGGCCGGCGATCGCGAGAAGCAGCGGCAGGGTCGTCAGCAGGATCGCGCTGGCGGCGACGATGTCGAAGGCGCGCTTGACGGCGATCTCGACGACCGACAGCGCCGGCCGCGTCAGGCGCAGGCTGGCGAGCGAGCCGGTTCGCACGATATGCGGATTGTCGAAGCGGTCCATGATCTTTTCCGGCGTCAGGTGGATCGCCACGGGCAGCGTCATGAAGGCGTCGACGCAGGCGTCGATCGTGTCCTGGTCGGCCCAGGGCATGGCGATGAAGACCGCATCGGGCTGCATCCGGCGGCAACGGGCGACGGCGGTGGCGAGATCGGCGGCGAGCGCGGCGGCCGGATCGTTGATGCGGCGGCTCTGGGCATCGCGCAGGAAGGCGACGTCGACGATGACGAAGCCGATGTTCCAGGGCTGGTGGCGCGAGACGAAGGACATCACATCCTGCTCGCGGCCGATCAGGAAGACCCGCTCCGAGGTAATGAGCCCGGTCTTGCTCGCCATCGAGATGGTCCGCACGACCCCCGAGCGCGCCAGCGAGATCAGCGGGATGCCGGTCAGATAGGTCGCGATCACCACGGCGCGCGAGTAGTGATCGACGATCTTGGCCATGAACACGATCGCGATGAAGGCGACCATGGTGATGTTCCAGACCGTGAAGGCCGAGGCGATCTGCCCCTTGGTGGAGAGATAATTGGCGATCTGGTAGCGGGAGCGCAGCAGGTTGGTGAAGACGAAGATCGCCGCGATCATGCTCGCCAGTTCGAAAGTGATCATGTGATCGCCGACATGGCCGTAAGCCTGAAGATGATAGGCGACCGACGCCAGGACCACGATCCCGAGGACGACCGCGGCGTCGATCAGCGCCGTCACGAGGCCGATCCAGTGACGCCAGGAGTTGGCGCGCTCCTCGGCCGCGGTGGCGGCGCCATAGCTCAGATCATTGACGCTCATCATCATGCCCGGCGCTCCCGCGATGCGGCGCTTCGGAACGGGACAGATGTCCGATCGCGAATGCATCGTACCGGGCAGGCCGCAAGCGACATGCCGCCAGCGGCTGCGCCATAACGGGGCCGATTTTTCGATTTCAGACGGATTTTCAACGGAATACGGCACGGAGCGCCGGGCGCGCGGGCCGCATCCGAACCGGCGCCGTGCCAAACTGGAACACATGGCGCGAGGCGAAACCGGCGAAGCGAACGACCGGACGGCCCGGCGTGAGAGAACGCCGCATTCACCCTCCGGCAGGGTTCGGCTTGACCCGGCGCGCGGTTGCGCCATGACATGGTGGTCGCGACGTCCGGACGAACCTCATCGTGGCCATCAGCCTGACCCTTGACCCTTCCGCCGCCGCGCCCGCGCCGGCCAGGACGCCTGTGGCGACGCGCGATATCGGCGGCGTCGCGATCGCCGTGCTCGACCGGGCGGAGGCGCTGCGCGTGGTCGGCGAGGCGATGACGGACGGACGCCATCTCAAGCTCGCCTTCTGCAACGCGCATCTGGTCAATCTCGTGGCGCAGGACGAAGGCTTGCGCCGCCGGCTCGCGGGATTCCTCGTCCTGGCGGACGGCATCGGCGTCGACATCGGCGCGCGGCTGCTGCATGGCGCGCCCTTCCCGGCCAATCTGAACGGGACCGACTTCACGCCCGCGCTGCTGGCGGCGCAGGCGCGGCCGCTGCGCGTGGCGCTGTTCGGCGGCCGGCCGGCCGTCGCCGACAAGGCCGCAGCATGGCTGGCGCTGGAGTTCCCTCGGCATCGCTTCGACGTCGCGGGCCATGGCTTCCTCGGCGAGACCGAGAAGGCAGCCATGCTGGAGAGACTGGCGGCCGACCCGCCGGATCTGTTGCTGGTCGCGCTGGGCAATCCGCTGCAGGAGACCTTCATCTGCGAGCAGATCGACGCCCGCCATGCCCATGTCGCGGCCGGAATCGGGGCGCTGTTCGATTTCCTTGCCGGCGAGGTTGCACGCGCGCCCGAGACGGTGAGGGCGCTGCGGCTCGAATGGGCGTATCGTCTCTGGCTCGAACCCGGCCGGCTTTGGCGGCGCTACGTGCTGGGCAACCCGGTCTTCCTGCTGCGCATGCTGCGGCTGAAATTTTCCGCGCGACGGCCCACGCGATGAGCCTCAGCTACGCCATCGCGACGCCGAGCTATGCCGGCGACATTGAGCGCTGCCGGCTGCTCTGCGCGAGCATCGACCGTTTCGTCAGCGGCCATGCGATGCACTACATCCTGGTCGAGGATGGCGATGTCGCGCTGTTCAGGTCGCTGGAAGGCCCGCGCCGGACGGTGCTGCCGGAATCGGCGCTGCTGCCGTCCTGGCTCAAGGCGTGGCCCGACCCGTTCAGCCTCGGCAAGCGTCGCGTCTGGACGAGCCTGGGCGCGCTCAGGCGCGGCGTGCCGCCTTTGCGCGGCTGGCATGCGCAGCAACTGAGGAAGTTCGCGCTGCCGTTGGCGAGCCGCGAGGATGTGCTGCTCTTCGCCGATTCCGACATGCTGTTCCTGCGGCGCTTCGCGCTGGACAGCCTGACGACGGACGGCGTGGTCAGGCTCTATGCGAAGGCGGACGGCATCACCGCCGACATGACCGAGCATGTGTCCTGGTGCGGCATGGCCGCCGCCCTGCTGCGCCTGCCCGCGCCCGCCATGCCGAGCCCGGACTACATCAACAACCTCGTGACCTGGCGGCGCGACAATGTGCTCGCCCTGCTCGACCACATCGAGACGGTCAGCGGGCGCGACTGGGTCTCGGCGATCGCGCGCCAGCGCCAGTTCTCGGAATACATGATCTACGGCTATTTCGTCGAACGCGTGCGCGGGCTCGCGGCCGCGGGCCATGTCGCCGACAGTCACGAACTCTGCAAGAGCTACTGGGGCGGCGACGCCGCCGGAATCGCCTCCCTGCGCTCCTTCGAGGAGGTGCTGGAACATGGCCAGGTCGCGGTCGGCGTGCAGTCCTTCATCGGGCAGCCCGTGGCGCAGCTCAGGGCGCTGTTCGAGGCGCAGTAGGCCCGTCGGATCAGCGCGTCGCCTGCCCGAGCAGCCGGTAAGTCACCGCCGCCGACAGCAGATAGACCAGCCCGAAGACGCCGTTGAGCCAAAGCGCCCAGTCGTCGCCTGCCGAAAACCGCAGCATCACCCAGGAGATCAGCGCCGCCTTGAGGGCGGTGACGGCACAGAGCAGCGCGATGCGCGAGCCGGTGCGCTCGCGCGCATAGAGCAGTTCGGCGTGGTATTCGACGAGGTTGCGGAAAGCCGGCACCGCCAGCATCGGCAGGAACAGATAGGCCGCTTCCGAGACGTTGCGGCCGAGCATGCCGGGGAACGGCTCCAGCATCACGATGACGGCGCCGAGGCCGCCGATGGAGATCAATGCGATGCCGGCCTCGACGATGGCGCGGCGGCTGAGACCCGCGACGATGCCGCGATCCTTCATGATCTTCTGGACCAGCATCTGGTTGAAGCTGCGCACCGGCATTGCGGTGAGGTCGATGACGCGCATGGCGATGGCGTAGAGGCCTGCGGTCCTCTCGCCGGCCAGCGCCAGCACCAGCAGTTTGTCGAGTTCGGCCTGGATGTAGAAGACGATGTCGGCGGCCGCCGCGAAGACGGCGTCGGGCATGCGGCGGGCCAGGATGCGCCGGTCGAAGCGCCAGCGCAGCGCCGGCATGAAGAACAGGACGGCGATCAGCGCGGTGGCCAGCGTCGCGCCGAGATAGGCAAGCACCCAGACCGACAGGCTCGCCTGCCCGAACAGGTAGAAGGCGATGGCGGCCACCGTGCGCAGCGACGAGCCCAATATGACGAGCAGCGCCGCCTGGCGGAAGCGCCTGAGCCCATTGTTGACGATGGCGACGACCTCGACGAGACGCCAGCCCAGCACCTCCGCCGTCACGATCAGCGCGAAGGACAGCGCCGCCAGCCGGCCCCAGAACAGCGCGGCGTAAACGGCCGCCGCCGCGACGACGATCACCGGAACCGACAGGACGGCGAGCCCGGCGAAGCCGGCGGCGTAGGTTCCCAGCAGACGCGGCTTGACGGTCGCCACCCGATAGACCGGCGAGACGAAGCCGAAGGCGAGCAGCCGCGACAGGATCAGCCCGGTGACAGAGGCCGTGGCGAACAGACCGAATTCGCCGAGGGTCAACGTATTCGCAACGATGAGGAAGTAGACAAGGGAGATGACGAGCCGGCCAGCCGAGCCGCTCAGGATGGTGAGGTAGGCGGAAATGGCGGCGCGGTCAGGCGACATGGGGTCCGTTCGGGCGGCGCTTCTGGCCCGGACCCTGCCTGAGCGGGACCGTCGAAGGCGTTCTGTTTAGCCCGGAAGGCGTTGATCGACCCTAAACGAAACAGGCCGCGACATTTTGCGAAACAGATTGGCCCGGAACGACACATGATGGCGACGACGCGCAGACAGGCTCTGTTCTCGGGCGCGGCCACGCTGGCCGCGGCCGGCCTCGGCGCACGCCCCGCCGCCGCCAGCCGGGGCCCGGTGCCGATCGGCTCGGCGGCCGAGATCGAAACATTTCGCACCGATCCGCGCTATCGCGAGGCGCTGCGCCGGTATTGCGACGTGATCGTGCCGATGAACGACCTGAAATGGGAGGCGCTGCGCCATGACCGCGCGCGCTTCGATTTTTCCGGCGCGGACGAGCTCGTTTCCTTCGCGCAGGGCAACCGGCAGGCGCTGCGCGGGCATGCCCTGCTCTGGGGAGAGGCGCTGCCGGCCTGGGCGAAGACGATGTCGACCAAGGCCGAGGCCGAGCGCGAACTCGTGCGCCATATCGAGACCGTGGTCGACCGCTACAAAGGCAGGATCGCGACCTGGGACGTGGTGAACGAAGTCATCCGCTTCGACGCGACACCGGGCGAGCCCTATCGCGACACGATCTGGCAGCGTCTGCTCGGCCCCGAGCATATCGAGATCGCCTTCCGCACGGCGGCCCGCACCGACCCGTCCGCGAGGCTGGTGCTGAACGACTTCAATTTCGAGGAGCCGTGGCCCGGCGTGGCGCTGCGCCGCAAGATCGCGCTCGATATCTGCCGCAGGCTGAAGGACAAGGGCATCCCGGTCCATGGCATCGGCATGCAGGCGCATCTCTATGCCGAGAACCCGATCGACACCCACGGCCTGCAGCAGTTCATGTACGAGCTCGGCAAGCTCGAGCTCGATGTCGAGATCACCGAACTCGACGTGATCGACTGGAAGCTGCCGGCCGACGCGCAGACGCGGGACCGCGCGGCGGCCAGCCTGGTCTCGACCTATCTCAACGCCATCGTCTCCGTGCGCCAGCCCAGGGCGATCGTGACCTGGGGGCTGACCGACCGCTATTCGTGGATCCACGAGACCTTTCCGCGCAAGGACAAGGCCATGGCCCGTCCCCTGCCGCTGGATGCCGAGTATCGCCCGAAACCGATGATGCATGTGATCGACCGCTACCGCCGCGGCGCAAGCTGATGGCGGCTGCGGCGGACCGATCGAAGCGTAGCCTGCGGGACGGACAGGAAGCCTGTCCCGGCCAGGCGAGGGTGGCAGAGTGAAGCGTGGCGTGATGTTCAAAACCGAGACAGCCTCCAGCGAACCGGACCAGCGGCAGGAGCGCCGCAGGCGTTCCGCGTCGTCTCCCGAGGCGCGGCCGGTCGGCCTCGCGCAGCTGACGGACCCGGCCTGGCTGGTGACGACGCTGTGGCGGCGCAAGGGACTGGTGCTGCTGGCGGCCTTCATCGGCGTCGTCCTGGCGGCGCTCGCCAGCCTGCTCGTCACGCCCAAATACGTTTCGACCGCGCAGCTCTTCATCGACCCGCGCGACCTGCGCGTGCTGCAGAACGAGGTCTCGCCCAACGCGACCGGCGGCGACCCGACCTCGACGACCGGCTATCTGGAGAGCCAGGCGCGGGTCATCGCGTCCGACAGCATCAAGTCGCGGGTCGTGCAGACCGAGGGGCTGGACAAGGACCCGGAATTCGGCGGCGAGGCGACCAGGACCGGGCTCTCGCGCATTCTGGCCGACCTCCTGCCGCGCGATGGCGGGCCGCCGCGTGACGGCCTGCTCTATGCGCTCGCCGCACTCGACAAGCAGGTCGCCGTCCGCCGGGGCGAGCGCACCTTCGTCATCGACATCTCGGTGACCTCGCGCGAGGCGACCAAGGCCGCGCGCATCGCCAATGCGCTGGCCAATGCCTATCTCGACGACCAGGCATCGGTGCGCGCCGACGCGGCCCAGCGCGCCACAGGCGCCCTGACGGGCCGGCTCGAGGAGCTTCGCAACCGGCTGCGGATCGCCGAGGAGAAGGCCGAGAAATACAAGGAAGCCAACAACATCGTCGGCGTCGGCGGCAAGTCGATCGGCGAGGAGCAGCTCGCGCTCAACAACGCCCAGCTCGTCGCGCTGCGCACCAAGGTGACCGAGGCCAAGGCGAAATACGACCAGACGCTGGCGGCGCGCGCCAGCGCGATCGAGGCCGGGGCCATCCCCGAGGCCGTCGCCTCCAACACGATGACGGCGCTGCGCTCGCAGCTCGGCGCGGCGCTGAGCAAGGAGGCCGACCTGCTCGCCTCGCTCGGTTCGCGCCATCCGGCGCTGGGCGCGGCGCAGGCGCAGGTTCGCGACGCGCGACGGCAGATCGCCGACGAATTGTCGCGCATCGCCCGCGCCGCCAGGGCCGAATACGACCGGGCGGTCGAGGCGGAGAAGCAGATCGCCCAGCGCGTCGCCCAGCTCACCACCTCGCAATACGCCGCCGGGCGCGCCTCGGTCGAGCTGCGCGAACTGGAGCGCGAGGTCGAATCCTCCCGCGTCGTCTACGACGCCTTCCTGCGCCGCGCGCGCGAGACCGGCGAACTCGCCGGCATCGACACCACCAACGCCCGCATCATCAGCTACGCCATGCCGCCGCTGGAGAAATCCGGGATGAGCCGGCGCACGATCGCGATGCTGGGCGGCATCGGCGGCGGCGGGCTCGGCGCATTGCTCGTGATCGGGCTCGCCATGGCGGGCGGCTCCGCACCACAACCGAAGCAACCGGACGCCGGAACGCCCGCAAGCCGACGGGGTTTCCGCTGGTGGAGCCGCGCTCCCGCCGATGAAAAGCCCGCCAACGTGGCCGCCGAATCCGTTTCGCCGGCCGACGAGAACGCGCCGCAAGAGGCCCCCATGGCGGCCGGGCCCGCGCCTGCGGGGCGCGCGCTGATACGCCGCTTCGCCACGATCACGGGCGGCCAGGCCGACCGGATTCCCGAGGTGCTGCAGGCCGCCGCCGCGCCGCTGCTGGCGACGCTGCCCGCCGTCCGGCACCGGCGCTGGCGGCGCAACGATGGCGAGGCGTCGTCGGTCTTCCAGCTCAAAGCCCATCTCGTCGATGTGCTGGACAAGCCCAATGCCGGCTTCGCCAAGGCGATCCGCAGCCTTAGCGCCGCGCTGGCCCCGCAGGCCGATGAGCGCCAGCCGCGCATTCTCGTGCTGGGCCTGCGCACGCAGGCCGGCGCCTCGACGGTCGCGCTCAATCTGGCGCTGGAGGCCGCGACATCGGGCCGCCCGGCCCTGCTGATCGACGCAGGCGCAGGCGAGGGCAGCCTGACCGGCGTCTATGCGCCCGACGCCGAAATCGGCCTCTACGAAATCGCCACCGGCGCGGCGGGGCTGGTGCGCGCCGCCCGGCAGGACGAGGGCACCGGGCTGTTCTTCCTGCCGCGATCGGCCCGCAGCGACGCGGTCAGCGCCGACCAGATCGCCCATGAGGTGTTCGGCGCGGCACGGCGGTTCGGTCCGGTCATCATCGACGGCGCGGCGATCGGCAGCGATCCGCTGTCGGAGCGCTTCGCGCAAGTCGTCGACGCCATCGTGCTGGTCATCCGCGAAGGCGAGGTCGGCATCGCCGATCTGGAGCGCGCCAATGCGGCGCTCGGGGCCGATGCCGCCAAGATCCGCGGCTTCGTCGTCAACGCCGCGTGATGAGCGCGAGCGGCATCGGTTGGGGACGGCCTGCGTCGGTGGAGATCGCCGACGAGGCGGGGTATTATCTCCGCGGTCTCGTCTTCATCGCGGCGCTGCTGCTGGTCTGGGTTTCGACCGCGCCGTTCAAGGGCACCTATTTCGTCGAGACCGAAGACACCAGCAACGTCGTCAACCAGATCAGCTTCTCGCTGATGGCGGTGCTCGGGCTGTTCTGCGCGGCGAATGCCGGCGGACGGGCAGCGCTCGCCTATGTTAGGCCGGCCTGGCTCCTGCTGCTCGCCTGGATGGTCGTCGGCGTCGTCTATTCGGCCAATCCCGAAATCTCGATGCGGGCGCTGCGCTTCACGCTGGTGGTGCTGGTGATCGCCGGCACGCTGCCCCTGCTGCCGCGGGGCCAACGCCATTTCGCGCTGCTGCTCGGGCTGGCGGCGCTGATCGTGCTGCTGATCTGCTATGGCGGGCTCGTCGTCTTCCGCGACGTGGCGATCCATTCCGGCGGCGACGTGCTGGAGCCCGAGCATGCCGGAGCGTGGCGCGGCCTGTTCGACCACAAGAACATCGCCGGCGCGATGATGGTCATCCTGATGCTGATCGGCATCTTCGTCGCCGCCTCCTATTCGATGCGGTTCGGGCTGGTCATCCTCGGACTCGCAGCCCTGTTTCTGTTCATGACCGGGTCGAAGACCTCGATGGGGCTCGGGCCCTTCGTGGTGCTGGTCGGCTTCGCCTGCGCCCGGATCAGGAGCATCTGGCTGCGCGGGCTGATCGCGCTCGGCCCGCTCGCCCTGCTGCTGACGGCGACGATCGGCTCGGTGCTCTATCCGTCGATCAACCGGATCGTGCAGTCCGTCAGTCCCGGGCAGACCTTCACCGGCCGCACCGAGATCTGGCGCTTCGCGCTCGACCGGCTCTGGGAGCGCCCGCTCTTCGGCTACGGGTTCGAGGGCTTCTGGGGCAGCGAATTCGTGCTGTTCTCGGAGCCCAAGGAGTATGAGACCGGCATCTCCAACGGCATGGTCCACGGCCATAACGGCTATGTCGACCTCGTCATCGGGCTCGGCATTCCCGGCCTCGTGCTGGCGATGATCGTGCTGATCCTGCTGCCGCTGCGCGACCACCACCGCGTGATACCGACTTTCGAGAACAAGGCGCTGGCCGAGCTGTTCTTCCGCATCTGGCTGTTTGCGATCTATTCCGCCTGCCTGGAGAGCTTCTTCTTCCGCCGCGCCGATCCGGTCTGGTTCGCCCTGCTGGTCTCGGTGATCGGGCTCAGGCTGACCTCGAAATACCGGGTCTCGCCGTAAGCTGGTCCAAAGGTCAGTTCTTGTCCGGCTTTCGGTACTGCTCGGCCTCGACACCGAACTCCGAGGCCAGTCGCCCGAGCGCGACCTGGGCGTGGTAGAGCCCGATCAGCGCCGAGCCGGTCCTCACCCCCAGCACAAGCCCGCGCGGGAGCGATGCGCCGAGCAGGGCGAGCGACTTCGCCAGCACGCGCAGCCGACCTGACAACCCCGGAAACCTGCGCCGCTCGATCACGGCCGAGATCGCGCCGTTGCGGCGGGCGCGGGCCGAAATCCAGTCGGATTGCGTGCGTCGCGCCGGCATGGTCTCGCGCTGGAGCGCCTCCTGCACCCACCAGAAGCGAAAGCCCGCCGCCCTGGCGCGGGTGAAGAAGTCGCTGTCGCCGCCGCCGGTGAAATCGAAGCGCTCGTCGAGGAACGGAAAGCCCAGCCGCTCCAGCACCTCGCGCCGGATCAGGTAGTTGGCGCTGGAGTAGAGGATCGGAACCGGGCCGGACGCTTCGTAATGCGAGCGGAAGACGGGATGGGCGGCAAGCCAGGCGCGCGAGGCGTCCTCGAAGCGCGGCACGACCGCGCCGCCAAAAAGCGCGGCCGGAGCGGTCTTCGCCGTCGTGAGGAAAGCGTCGAGCCAGCCGGGCTGCGCCTGCTCGTCATCGTCGATGCCGAGCACATTCCTCAGCGCCGGCAGCCGCGTCAGCGCGCAGCGCCAGGCGGCATTGTATGCCTTGCAGTTGCCCTGCCTCGGCTCGACGACGACGAAGCCCTTGAACAGGCCGGCTTCGAGCAGCGCCGTCGCGCGGGCCGCGCCCTCGCGCGCAACCCCCTCGTTCTCGACGACGATGACCGCGAAATCGTGCCCGCCGGTCTGCGCGGCGAGAGAGCGCAGCGTCTCCTCCAGCATGTCGGGCCGCCTGAAGGTCGGCACGCAGACGACGCTTTCGACGCCGGCAAGCGCAGCCATCGGAGACTGCGCGACGATGGAAAAGGATTCAGGTCCGTCAATGCCTGTGACGGGGCGCACGGGTGCGCCGTTCGCAGGATCGTCCATCCGCTTGTGCGAGCTGTCGAGCATGGCGGCAGCGTAACTCTGCCCGCTTAAGGTTCGGTGAGCGAACTCCCGAACAGCTGGCCTGCGGGGCAGCATCGCATGCGGCGGCTCTTGACCGGCGCGCGCAAACACGGCCTTCCTCGCGGCCAGCCTACGCAGACGGACACCTCCTTGCGCCTCGCCTTCCTCACCGCCCTGATCCCGGTCGAAAAACCCGATACCGGCTTCGAGATCGCCAATGCGGCGGTCCTCTCGGCGCTGCGCGCGGCCGGCCACGAGGTGACGGCCTTCGGTTTCCTGCGGCCGGGCGAGGCTGCCGCCGATCCGGCGGGCAGCGTGGTGATCGGGCATGTCGCGATCGAGAACGCGGAGGTCGGCAAGGCGCGAAAGCTGCGCTGGCTGGGGCAGGCGATGCGCTCCAACCTGCCGGTCGCCTGCGCCAAGCTCCGTCTCGCCGGCGCGGATCGGCTGGTCGAGGCCGTGCGGGCGCAAGGGCCGTTCGATGCGCTGATCCTGAATTCGGTGATGCTGCCGGGCGCGTTTCCGGAGCTTCTGGAACTCGGCCCCTGCGTACTCGTCGAGCATAATATCGAGCATGTCTCGGCGCGCCAGAGCGCCGCCCATGCCGGCAATCCGTTTATGCGCTGGCTGTATGCGCGCGAGGCGCGATTGCTGGAGGCGATCGAGCGCAGGCTCTGGGAGACATGCCGCTTCATCTGGACGCTGGCCGAGGAGGACAGGGCCGCGCTGGGACCGGAGCATCAGGGCAAGGCCGCCGTGCTGCCGCTGGTGTCCGGCACGGCTCCCAAAACGAGCGCATCCGACGTGGCCGTCGCCTACGATATCGGCCTGATCGGCACCTGGAGCTGGGCGCCGAATTTCGTCGGGCTCGACTGGTTTTTGCGCGAGGTCTGTCCGATGCTGCCCGCCGATCTGACGATCGCCGTCGCGGGCCGGCTCCCGCCCGGCATGGCCGAACCGCCTCGCCAGGTGACGCTGCTCGGGCGCGTGCCCGACGCCGACGACTTTCTGCGCTCCTGCCGGATCGTCGCCCTGTCGAGCCGGGCCGGCACCGGCGTCCAGCTCAAGACGGTGCAGGCGATGCAGCTCGGCCTGCCGGCGGTGAGCACGACCCTGTCCTGCCGGGGGTTCACCGAAATCCCGGACAATTTTTCGCTCGCCGACACGCCGCAGGCCTTCGCCGAAGCACTTGTCCGACGAGTGGCGGAGATCGCGGCCGGCGATCCGCAGCGCCGCGACGGGGCGGCCTTTCTGGCTCGCCAGCAGGCGGCGCTGGCGGCGGGGCTCGCGCGGGGGCTCAAGGCGGCGAATGGCGAATAGCGAATTGCGAGTGGTTCCATTCGCTACTCGCCACTCGCCCGCCTTCTCCCCATCAGCCCGAAGATCGGGCCGGCGCTGATCATCACCAGAAAGACCCGGATGATGTGATGGCCGGCCACGAAGGCGACCTCCGTGTGCAGAGCCAGCGCAACCAGACTCATTTCGGCGAGCCCGCCCGGCGAATAGGCCAGAATCAGCGGGACGTGGTGATGGACCGAGACCTGCGCCACGGCCCAGGCGAAGACCAGCGTCAGCGCCAGCAGGATCGCGGTCGAGCCGAGCGAGAGCATCAGCACGCGCAGGATCATGGCCGGCGGCGTGCCGATGAAGCGGCAGCCGATGGTGACGCCGAGCACGAGCTGGGCCGCGTTGACGATCTCGAAAGGCGGAACCGAATCGCTCCAGCCGAGGAGATGCACGATCGCGCTGACGAGCATCGGGCCGAGCAGATAGGCCGCCGGCAGCCTGAGCCAGTGCCCGACCACGACGCCCGCGACGCCGCAGCCGATCAGGGCCAGCACGGCGACAAGCGGCGTCTGCGCCAGCGAGGGGCCGGAAGCGGCCGTCGCCCCGAGCGAGACGCCCTCGATCCACTGCACGATGAAGGGCAGCGTCATCACCACGAGCAGGATGCGGGCGGAATGGATCAGCGCGATGATGCGGGCGTCCCCGCCTTTCTCCTCGCCGACCGTGACCATCTCGACGAGCCCGCCCGGCATGCCGGCGAAGAAGGCCGTGACCGGATCGAACCCCGCGACGCGGCGGAAATAGGTGACGCAGCAGAGCGCGCAGGCGGCCATGAACAGGACGAGGCCGAGAAGGGCCGGAATCCAGTTCGGCAGTTGCTGGACGATGTCGGGCTTGAAGCCCGCCCCGAGCATGACGCCGATCACCGCCGTCATCGGCGGGCGGATCACCGGCGGGGCCGCTACGGGCGCCCGCAGCAGGGCGGCCGCCGTGCAGACCACCATCGAGCCCAGCATCCAGGGCAGCGGCATCCGCGCCTGGACGAAGAGCCAGCCGCCGAGCCCGCCGAGCAGCAGGGCGAAGGCGAAGCGGCGATAGGGGAAGCGCCGGGGCGAGAGCGAGCGCAGGCCGCCGATCAGATCGGACAGAAGCTGCCTCATGTCGTCGCCCATCCTCCTTGCGGCTGCGGATCGTCGCTCGGCTCCTACACGGCCTTCGGTGCAACCGACAGGCCGGAGCGCGAATGGCGTCCCTGTGCGAGGGGCGTGACGACAGCTCGATGCCCGCCGCAACCCCGCCATGCCGCGCACGCCATGGTCAGCCCGCCGGGCATCGCCGATGCTGCCGGCTGGCATCTCAGACCGTACCGGACGCGCCATGCGGGTCCGATGATCGAGGCGATGAGCGAAGACCGGGACAGCGGGCGGCAGGGCCGGTCGGCGAGCGAAGACGAGCCCGGGGAGGGCTGTCCCGGCACGGCGGCAGGCGAGCCGCC
>JAESGM010000396.1_pt1 | contig 40832 bp, 35 predicted proteins | sample 9269721 | NCBI WGS metagenome assembly JAESGM01 (sample SAMN15720920, study PRJNA650825) | algae metagenome | isolation source: Komarekiella atlantica HA4396-MV6 and co-occurring heterotrophs from... | place: USA: Theobald House, Kauai, HI | collected 2009-07-29
CGAGCCGGGCGCTGCTGATGGGCGAGACCTGATGCGTCAGGCGCGTGCGTCGTCCACGCCGCAGGGCTGCGTATCGAGGCTGACGCGGTTGCGGCCGTTGCGTTTGGCGGCGTAGAGGGCGCGGTCGACCGCGATCAAGGCCTCGTCGAAACTGCCGCCCTCTCCGATCTCCGCGATGCCGATCGATACGGTCAGGCCGTGGCGAGACTCGCCAAGCTCAAGTGGCTCGTGGGAGACATCGAGCCGGATGTGGTCGCTCTGCCGCATGGCCGTCTTCGCATCGAGCCCCGGAAACAGGATGGCGAATTCCTCGCCTCCGATGCGGGCAAGCAGATGGCCGCCGGACTCGACCGATTGCGCCAGGCAGCGCGCCACGCTCCTCAGCGCCTGGTCGCCGAAACCATGCCCATGACTGTCGTTCAGGCGCTTGAAGTCGTCGATATCGACGATCGCGACGGCGCTGCCGCGCTTCTTGGCGCGCGCCCGCTCGATCAGCGGCCCGGCCTGCTCGAAGAAATGGCGGCGGTTATAGAGTCCGGTCAGGGCGTCGCGCGAAGCCAGATTGTGCAGCTGCGCGATCTGCGCCAGCGTCTCGACATGGTTCGCGATCCGGCATTGCAACTCTTCTGGAATGAAGGGCATCGAGATGAAGTCGTTGGCGCCGGCCTTGAGAAAACCCACGGACATCATGCGGTCGTTGGACGACGATACGCCGATCACGCGCAGCCGGTCGGACCGAAATTGCCTGCGGATGCGGCGCGTCAGCTCGTAGCCGTCCATCTTCGGCATGTTGTAGTCGCTGACGACCAGCCGGATGTCCTGGTGTTTTTCCAGCAGCGACAGCGCCTCCGCGCCGGAACCCGCCTCGAGGACGTCGTATTGCTGGATTTTCAGCATCCGGGTGAGCAGCTTGCGGGTGGCGGCGACGTCGTCGACGACAAGGATGCGGGTATGCCGGTTGGCGAGCGCGCGCTCGACGGTTCCCATCAGGATGTCGAGGGCGAACTCGCTGTCCTTCGGCACATAATCGATGACATCGCGCGCCATGATGCGGTTGCGCGTCTCGAGGTCGAAGCTGGCCGTATGGACGATCGTCGGGATGCCGCGCTGGACCGCGAAGTCGATCGCTTCGCCATGCGGCGCGTCCGGCAGGTTCAGGTCGACCACGGCCAGCGTGAAGGCGGTGCGGTCGTCGGTGACGGCCTCGTGCAACTCGTTGAGCGAGCGGCAGGCGACGAGCGGCAGGCCGATGGTGTCCGTCAGGCGACGGCACAGCGCCATCGAATAGGTTTTCGAATCCTCGACGACGAGGATCGCCCTGTCGCCGGCGACCGCTTCGGCGTCGTGACGGCCTGAGGTCGGGTAGGTCATTGGAGATCATGCTCCTCCGGGCGCCGACATCCGGCCAGAGCCGGGCACGGAAACCCAACCGCCAATGCAAAAATCACTGTCGCTCGCTTCGGGATAGTCCGATGCCGGTGAACGAAGAATTAACCAGCGGAGACGGGGTGCAGCCGAGCGGCCTGCCCGCGGTCACAGCCGCCAGGGCAGCACGTTCTCCGGCAGACGCCGGCCGACGAGATCGAGCCCGAGCATGACCACGAGAATGATGGCGCTGGCGCTGATCGCTATCGCCGCCGCCTCGCCCGCCAGCCCCGCCTCCTTGAGCGAGAACAGCACGACGCCGAGCGTCTCGGTTCCCGAGGACCAGAGAAGCGCCGAGACGGTGAGCTCGTTGAAGGCGATCAGGAAGACCATCAGCGCCGACACCATCGCGGCCGGCGCGAGAATGGGCGCCACGATATAGCGCAGCATCTGCCACAGCGTCGCGCCGTCGAGCCTGGCCGCCTCCTCGTGATGCGCCTCGATCTGCGCCATCGCCGCGACGGGAGCCTTCAGGGCGAGAGGCAGGAAGCGCGCGAGATAGGCGAACAGGATGATGAAGGGCGTGGCGTAGAGGCTCACCCCCAGCACAGGCAGCGGCTTGAGGAAGAGCAGGATGCAGGCGATGGCCAGTACGACGCCGGGCAGGGCGTAGGGCAGTTCGATCACCAGTTCCACCCAGCGCCGGAACCGGCCCATGCGCCGCTCCAGCCCATAGGCGAAGGCGATCGAGATCAGCGACAGGATCACGGCCGCCGTCCCGGCGAACAGGAAGGAGTTGCGGAAGGCGCGGATGGTGACCTGCTGGCGCAACAGCACCTCGGCGAACTTGTCGAGCGTCAGACTCTGCCAGCTCAGCGCGACGCCGAGCGCGGGCGTCAGCGCCTCGCCGAGCAGCGCCAGCAGCGGCAGGCCGAGCTTGAGCGCCAGCAGCAGCCAGAGCGCCGCGGTCAGCGCAGGACGCGCGCGCCCGAGATGCCAGAAGGGCTGCAGCGGTCGCTCGATCTCGACCTTGCCGCCGGCCCGCCGCGCCGCCAGCACACTCGCGAGGATGCCGAGTCCAGCCACCAATGCGACCAGCAGCGAGAGCGCCGCGGCGTCCGACAGGCCGGCGGGACCAAAGCTCGACAGCCTGCGATAGATCAACGTCGGCAGCGTGAGATAGTTGACCGGCAGGCCCAGCAGCGCCGGAATGCCGAAATTGCCGATGCCGGCGACGAAGGCGATCAGCGCGGCCGCGATGATTTGCGGCCTCAGCACCGGCAGCAGGATGCGCGCGACGATGGTGGCGGGGCTCGCCCCCTCCATCTGCGCCGCCTCGACCAGCGAATGCGGCACGCTGCGCAAGCCCGACCAGAGCGTGATCGCCACCAGCGGCGCGTGGTGCAGCGCCATCACCAGGATGATGCCGCCACGCCCGAGCAGCGGATTGGGCGTGCCCGGCGCGGGCGAGAGGCCGAACCATCCCAGAATGGCCGAGTGCGGCGCGAACAATGAGAGGAACGCCAGCGCCGCCACCTGCGGCGCGATCATCATCGAGAACACGAAGGCGAAGGCGAGCGGCCGCTTAGCCCGCACATCGGTGACGCCCAGCGAGAGCGCGACGAAACCGCCGACGACAAGCGCGCCGAGCGCCGAGAAGGCGGCGGTCTCCAGCGTATGCAGCGTCGCGTTGACGGCAGCGCGGCTGCCGATCTCGGCCAGCGCGGCGTCGGGCGCGAAGCGCCAGCCCGGCGCGAACGCCGCCGCGACCAGCCGCAGGAAAGGCAGGCCTCCGAGCAGCAGCGCGGCGAGCGTCAGGGCGACGGGAAAGCCGAGGCTGGCGGGGATGCGGAACGTAGGCCAAAACGCGCTGGAGGCGCTGCGCGAACTCCCTCCCCCCGCTTGCGGTGGGGAGGGTTGGGGTGGGGGGGAGAGTCCAGGACGAGATCGCGAGACGCTCGTCGAGCCTCTTTCTGCACGCCCCCCCATCCCTAACCCTTCCCCACCGCAAGCGGGAGGAAGGGGACAGGTGGAGCCGTCCGCTCCGTTCACTCGAAGATCGCGCTGAAGCGCTTGCGCGCGGCGGTCTCCTCAGCGAGCGCCTTGGCGGCGTCGAACGGCATCAGCTTGAGCTGGGTCCGCGCCGGATAGCCGGCCGGCAGCGCGACATCGGGATGGGCCGCGACATAGCCCTGCTTCAGCGCCAGCGCCTGGCCCTCGGGCGAGAGCAGGAAATCGACGAAGGCCCTGGCGGCCTCGGGATTCCTGGCCGTCTTGAGGATCGCGACCGGCTCGCTGACCGCCGAGACGCCCTCGCTCGGGAAGACGAACTCGACCGGAGCGCCCTTCGCCTTTTCGCGGATCGGCATGAAATCGACGATCATGCCGTAGAGCTTCTCGCCGGTGGCGACCTGCCGCAGGATGTCGCCATTGCCGCCGGCCGCCAGCGCGCCATTGCTCTTGAGCTGCTCGTAATAGCTCCAGCCGCCGGTCAGCGTGCCCGTCAGCGTGATGGTGTGGATCAGGGCCGCGCCGGAGGTCAGCGGGCTCGGCATGGCGAGCAGGCCCTTGGCTTCCGGCCTGGCGAGATCGGCCCAGCTTGCAGGCTTCATCGTGGCCTTGGTGTTGTAGACGATGCCGGTGGTGATCAGCTTGGTCGCGAACCACATCTTCTGCGGATCGTGGATGCCGGCCGGATAGGCCGCCAGATCGGCCTTGTCATGGGCGAGCAGCCGGTCTTCCTTCTTGAGGCCCTCCATCGTCACCGAATCGGCGATCAGCAGCACGTCGGGCTGCGGCGCGCCGGCCTCGAACTCGGCCCGGAGCTTCGCCATGACGCGCGGCGTTCCGTCGCGCACGAAGCTGACATCGACCTTGGGATGCTTCGCCTTGAAGGCGTCGATCGTCTGCTGCGCGTCGGTGTTGGGCTGGCTCGTATAGAGCACGAGCTTGCCCTCGGCGGACAGCGCCGCGACCGGCGCGCCGGCGACCAGCGCGGTCAGGCTGCCGGCAAAAAGCGTCTTCGCGATCAAGGTCCTGGCGGTCATCGTCGTTCTCCTGCCCCGGGGCGGTCCATCTCTGCCGGCGGCGGTAGACCCTGCATATGACATATCGGTGAAGGTCGCCTCTGTCATGCCGCGCGCAGGCTGCCAGGGTTTTTTACGACGGTGGGCGAGGTGGGGGCGAGGGCGCTCGGGCATGCCCGATTTTCCTGCATTCGCCCGGCTTGTTTGTGATGGGGGTTATCGACTAGTGTCCTCGACAAGGCGCGACAAAACGCCGGATTTAAACGTTTTAAATGGGAGGATACCGATGAAATCCATGCGTCATCTCGTGGCCGGCGTCGCCGCCGCCGCCGTCGTGACAGGCTGGACCGGGGCTGCGCTCGCCCAGGAGACCGTCCAGGTCTGGTTCACCAAGGGCTTCTACAAGGGCGAGGACGACGCGCTGCTCGCCGTCGTCGACAAATTCCAGAAGGCGACCGGCGTCAAGGTCGATCTCTCGCTCTACGCCACGGAAGACTGCGTCACCAAATCGGTCGGCGCCGTCCAGGCCGGCACGCCGCCCGATGTTGGCTTCTGCACGACCTATGACTTCCGCACAACCGGGCAGTGGGCCTTCGAGGGCAAGCTCGAGGACGTCAGCGACGTGATCGAGCCGCTCAAGGGCGACATCCTGCCCGACGCGCTGGTCGGCGTGAACCTGATGAACGACAAGACCAAGAAGAAGGCCTATTACGCCTTCCCGGTCCAGCAGCAGATGATGCACATCACCTACTGGAAGGACATGCTGGAAGAGGCCGGCTTCAAGGAAAGCGACATCCCCAAGGGCTGGAACGGCTATTGGGACTTCTGGTGCGACAAGGTCCAGGCCGGCCTGCGCGCCAAGGGCAAGCGCGTCTACGCCGTCGGCCATCCGATGGGCGTCGCCGCCTCCGACACCTTCTACTCGTTCCTGACCTTCGCCAACGCCTACGGCGCGCAGGTCGTCGACGAGACCGGCAAGATCATTCTCGACCAGGACGCCAACAAGAAGGCGATGATCGAGGCGGTGAAGTCCTACGCCAACATCCTACAGCGCGGCTGCACGCCGCCCTCCTCGGTGAACTGGCTCGACCCGGACAACAACGTCGCCTTCCACAACAAGACCATCGCGATGACCCATAACGCGACGATCTCGATCGCGTCCAAGCATCTCGACGACATGAACAATCCGGCCCTGACGCAAGAGCAGCGCGACGCGGCCAAGAAGAACTACTTCGACAACATCCGCACGACGCAGTTCCCCGACAAGCCGGACGGCAAGCCGCTGCCCAACCTCGCCGCCGTCAAGACCGCCGTGGTGTTCGCCGACGGCAAGAACAAGAAGCGCGGCAAGGAGTTCATGGCCTTCATGATGAAGGACGAGAACCTGCGTCCCTTCGTCGAGGGCTCGCTCGGGCGCTGGCTGCCGACCACCAAGTCCGGGCTTTCCAGCCCGTTCTGGACCGATGGCAAGGATCCCCACCGCGCGCTGGTCTACAAGCAGTTCAGCTCCGGCACGATCCCCTTCCAGTTCGTCTACAATTACAAGTTCACGGCCGCGAACGCCGAAAACGTCTGGGCCAAGGCCGTCAACCGCGTCGTTCAGGACAAGGTCGCGCCCGAACTCGCGGTCGATGAGATGATCGCCCGTCTCAAGCAGATCGCCGGCTGACGCCGCTGCTCTGAGCAGACCAACGCTGCGCCCCGCGATTCAGACCGAGTCGCGGGGCGCTAACCCGTCTCGAAAGACGGGGTGGAGAAGGAGCAAGCCATGACGGCCACCACGATGGCGGTTCCGGTCAGCGCGCCCAGCAGCGCCACATCGGGCCAGACGCGCGACCGCGCCCTCTGGGGCGCGATCATGCTCGCCCCCTACATCCTCGTCTTCGCCGTGATGGTGGTCTATCCGGTGGCCTATGGCTTCTGGCTTGGACTCAACTGGAATTCCTACCGCGCGCTCTTCGCGGACCCGATCTTCATCCGCACCATCATCAACACCATCCTCTTCCTGTTCATCGCGGTGAATCTGAAATTCCTGATCGCGCTCTGGCTCTCGGGTTTTTTCGTCGCCCAGCGGGCCTGGGTGCGGGTCGTTCTGGTGCTGTTCATTCTGCCCTGGGCCGTGCCCTCGATCCCGACCATTCTGTCCTTCCGGGTCATGCTCAATCCGGAAACGGGCATGATCAATTCGCAGCTTTTCCAGTGGTTCGGTATCGTCGAGGGGCCGGGCTGGCTGACCGATCCGACGCTGGCCTTCGCCTCCTCGATCATGGTCCATATCTGGAAGTCGCTGCCGTTCTGGACGCTGATCCTCGTTACCGGCCGGCTCGCCATCGCACAGGATCTCTACGAGGCCGCCAGCGTCGACGGCGCCAGCAAATGGCAGCAGTTCAAGTTCATCACCTGGCCGTCGCTGGCGACGCTCTACGTCACCTCGACCATGCTCTCGATGATCTGGACTTTGGGCGACTTCAACAGCGTCTATCTGCTCACCGGCGGGGGGCCGGGCGACCTCAACCATGTGCTCGCCACGCTCGGCATCCGCTATATGCGCAACAACAATCTCGATCTCGGCATCGCCTCGATCATCGTCGCCATGCCGCTGATCCTGCCGATGGTCTATTTCATGGTGAAGCGCCTCTCGAAGGGACCCGACGCATGAAAAAGGTCATCGACGAAGGCAAGCTCATCCTGATCGCCATCCCCGTCCTGCTCTGGACGCTGCTGCCGATCTACCATCTCTTCGTGCTGTCGATCTCGAACCAGGAATCGATGCTGGCCGGGACGCTGTGGCCGGCGCAGCCGACGCTGCAGAACTTCCAGATCGTCTTCAATCAGCAGCACTACTATCTGTCGAATTTCTGGCGGCAGATGTTCAACAGCTTCTTCATCGCGGTCACGACCGGGCTGCTGACGCTGTTCGTGGCGACCTTCGCCGCCTTCGCGATCTCGCGCCTGAGGGTCGCCGGCGGGCGCACCATCATGAACCTGGCGCTGGCGACCTATCTGATCCCGGCCGCCTTCCTCGCCATCCCGATGTACAAGGCGATGGGCAATTATGGATTGCTCAACACGCAAACCGCGCTGATCCTGGCCATGGTCGCGCTCGCCTCGCCCTATGCGATCTGGGTGCTCAAGCAGGCCTCCGACAAGCTGCCCAAGGAACTCGACGAGGCGGCGATCATGGACGGCGCGACCTCGCTGCAGCTTTTCCGGCTGGTCTATCTGCCGCTGATGAAGCCCTCCATGGTCGTCATCGGCATCTACGCGCTGCTGCTGGCCTGGAACGAGTATCTCTATGCCTTCCTGCTGCTCTCCAGCGAGCAGGCCGTGCCGCTCGCGGTAGGCCTGGGCCTCTTCCTCTCGGCCGACGACGCGCCCTGGAACCTGCTGATGGCGGCGGGCCTGCTCTACGCCATCCCGCCCGCGGTGATCTATTACGGCTTCCGCAAGAACATGGTCGGCGGGCTGACGGCCGGCGCGGTGAAGAGCTGAGCCCGATTGTCATTCCGCGGCGCGCCGAAGGCGCGAACCCGGAACCCACGACCGGGCGAACGCTTTCCAACCGGCTGGCACGGCTCACCCGGTCGGTGGTTCCGGGTTCTTCGCTACGCGAAGCCCCGGAATGACAGCAGGAGCATGGTCGACATGCCCCATCCCACTCGCCATGCTGCCGAACAGACGTCACATTGCGGGCGTTAGCCTGAAGCTGAAGACTGCCGGAAACCGATCATGACTGCTTCCAAACTCGACCAGCTCCGCGAGATGACCGTCGTCGTCGCCGACACCGGCGACATCGAGGCGGTGCGCCGCCTCAAGCCGGTCGATTGCACCACCAATCCGACGCTGATCCTGAAGGCCGTCGAGAACCCCGCCTATGCCCATCTCGTCGACGAGGCGATCGACTGGGGCAAGAAGGAGGGCGGCTCGGGCGAGGTTGCGGTTCATGCGGTCTGCGACCGGCTCGCCGTCGCCTTCGGCGCGGAGCTGACGAAGATCGTGCCCGGCCGCGTCTCGACCGAGGTCGACGCCGACCTCTCCTTCGATACGCAGGCGACGATCGACAAGGCGCGCGCCATCATCGCGGCCTACAAGGCGCGCGGCATCGACAAGGACCGCATCCTGATCAAGATCGCCTCGACCTGGGAGGGCATCCAGGCCGCCAAGGTGCTGCAGGGCGAGGGCGTCGACTGCAACCTGACGCTGCTCTTCGCACTGCCGCAGGCTGTCGCCTGCGCCGATGCGAGGGCCTTCCTGATCTCGCCCTTTGTCGGCCGCATCCTGGACTGGCACGTCAAGGCCGGCGGCGGTCCCTACACGGCCGAGACCGACCCCGGCGTCGTCTCGGTCAAGAGCATCTACGCCTATTACAAGACCCATGGCATCGCGACCGTGGTGATGGGCGCGTCCTTCCGCAACACGGGCGAGATCGAGGCGCTGGCCGGCTGCGACAGGCTCACCATCGGGCCGGGCCTGCTCGACGATCTGGCGGCCGCGACCGGCGATCTGCCGCGCCGGCTCGATCCCGCCGCGCCGGGCGAGGCCCCGGCCAGGATGACGCTCGACGAGAATGCCTTCCGCTTCGCCATGAACGAGGACGCGATGGCCAGCGACAAGCTTGCCGAGGGGATCCGCGGCTTCGTCAAGGATTTGCGCGGCCTGCGGAAGCTGGTCGCGGCGCGGCTGGCCTGAGCGCCGATGCCGCAAGCGCGCATCGCCGTCGTCACGGGCGGAGCCAAGGGCATCGGCCACGCCGTCTGCGAGCGGCTGGCGCGGGACGGGCTGACGCCGGTCGTCTGGGATATTGCGGCCGGAGCCTCGCCGCATGCCTTCATCGCCTGCGACGTCGCGGATGAGGCGGCCGTCGAGGCTGCTGCCGCCGAGACGGAGGAGCGGCACGGACTGATCGCGGTGCTGGTCAACAATGCCGGCTTCACCGGCCCCTCGACGACCGTCGCCGAAACGCCGTTGGCGCAATGGCAGCGGGTTCAGGCGGTGAATCTCACGGGCACATTCCTCTGCTCGCGCGCGGTCGCCGCCGTGATGGCGCCGCGCGGCCATGGCCGCATCGTCAACATCGCCTCGCTCGCCGGCAAGGAGGGCACGCCGACGCTGGCCGCCTACAGCGCCGCCAAGGCCGGCGTCATCGCGCTGACCAAGGTTCATGGCAAGGAATTGGCCGGCTCCGGCGTGCTGGTCAACGCAGTCGCGCCGGCCGCGATCGAGACCGAACTGCTCATGCAGATGAGCGAGCAGACTGTCGCGACCATGATCGCCAAGAGCCCGCTTGGCCGGCTCGGCACGGTCGAAGAGCTTGCGGAACTCGTCGCTTGGCTCGCAAGCGAGAAATGCAGCTTCTCGACCGGAGCGGTGTTCGATCTCTCGGGCGGTCGCGCGACCTATTGAATCGCAACGACGGCGAGATCAGTTCGTCTTCGCGTCCGTGAGCGAGACCGTCGCGATCGACGGCGTATCGTAGCGGAAGAAGCTGCGTCCACCGGCCGCCGCCTGCTGGAGCTGCTGCTGCCAGGGCTGCGACGAACTCTTCTTGCCCGCCGGTTTCCCGGCGCCGAGCGCGGCGAAATCGCTGCGCCGCAGATGGTCGCTGTCACGGCCCTGATAGACCAGCACGCCGCCATTGGTCACGACGATGTCGCCGCGCCTGAGCGTCGGGTCGGCGAGATACCAGTTCGGGTCGGTCGACGGATCGAGCTGGACCACGGGCGGGGGCGGCTTCGAGGACGTCTCGACCGGCCTCGGAGCCTTGCGGCGCGGCTGCACCGTCATCTCCAGCGGGTCGCTGTAGAACTGCTGCTGTGGCGCCGCCGGCCTTCCGAAGAAGGCCCTGGCGAAATCGTCGAAGATGTTGGCGGCCTGGGCCTGCGGAACGGCCGCAAGCAAGGCCGCGCCCGCAACACCCATCGCTATGAACCTGACCCGCATCATGACCTTGCCTCTCCTGATCGCACCTTCAAACGATCGTGGAGCGCAAAAGTTCAATCCGAATCCGGTAGCGTCGTTAAGAAGGTGTCAGCGGGCCGGATCGGCCTCGACCCGGAGCAGGCATCCCTAGTCCTTCGCCGCCAGCGCCTCCGCCCGGATGGTCGAGAGGGTCTTGGCCGGCGTGATCACCTCGGGATCGAGCAGGCAGTGCAGGATCGCCGGCTTGCCCGAGGCGACCGCTCGCTCGAAGGCCGGACCGAATTCGGCGGTCGTCTCGACGCGCTCGCCATGGCCGCCGAAGGCGCGGGCATAGGCCGCGAAGTCGGGGTTCTTCAGCTCCGTCGCCGAGACCCGGCCGGGATAGTGCTTCTCCTGATGCATCCGGATGGTGCCGTACATGCCGTTGTCGATGACGACGACGACGACGCCGAGATCGTATTGCACGGCGGTGGCGAAATCCTGCCCGTTCATCAGGAAGCAGCCATCGCCGGCAAACGCCACGACGGTGCGCTCGGGATAGAGCCGCTTCGCCCCGATCGCGGCCGGAACGCCATAACCCATCGAGCCGGAGGTCGGGGCGAGCTGCGTCGCGAACTTGGTGAACCGGTGGAAGCGGTGAACCCAGGTGGCGTAGTTGCCTGCGCCGTTGCACAGGATCGCATCGTCCGGCAGATGCCGCCTCAGCCAGGTCACGGCCTCGCCGGGATGGAACGTGCCCTGCACCGGGGCGGGCTGCTCGCTCCAGCCGAGATAGGCTTCATGCGACTCGGCCGCCGCGCCCGCCCAGGGGATCGTCTGGGGCGGATGCACGGTCTCGATCGCGGCGCAAAACGCCGTCGGCGAGGCGTTGATCGCCAGCGCAGGCCGATAGACGCGGCCGAGTTCCTCTGCGTCGGGATGGACATGGACCAGCGGCCGGCCGGGCTCGGGGATGCCGAACAGCGTGTAGGACTGGCTCGGCATCTCGGACAGCCGTCCGCCGACGAGGATGACGAGGTCGCTGTCCTGGATGCGCTTGAGCAGCTTGGGATTGGGGCCGATGCCGAGATCGCCGGCAAAGTTCGGATGGTCGGCGGGAAACAGCATCTGCCGGCGGAACGACACCGCCACGGGCAGGTCGAAGCGCTCGGCGAAGCGCTGGAAGCGCTGAATTGCCTGCGCATCCCAGCGCGAGCCGCCGAGGATCGCGACCGGCGATTTCGCCGCCCAGAGCCGCTTCTGCAAATCGATGGTCTGGAGCAGGGACGGGTGCGTCTCGGTCACCTGATAGGCTTGAGCGTCCGCCACGTCGGCGAGGTCGGTGAGCACGTCCTCTGGCAATGCGATAACCACCGGGCCGGGCCGGCCCGAGGTCGCGACATGGAAGGCGCGGCTGATGACCTCGGGGATGCGCGCGGCGTCGTCGATCTCGGTCGCCCATTTCGTCATGGATCCGAAGACGGCGCGGTAGTCGAGCTCCTGAAAGGCCTCGCGCTCGCGCATGCCGCGCTCGATCTGGCCGACGAAGAGGATCAGCGGCGTCGAATCCTGATCGGCGATGTGGATGCCGGGCGAGGCGTTGGTCGCGCCCGGCCCGCGCGTCACGAAGCAGATGCCGGGTTTTCCCGTCAGCTTGCCGGCGGCCTCGGCCATCATGCAGGCCCCGCCCTCTGCCCGGCAGATCGTGACCTTGAGGCTGGCGTCGTGCAGCGCGTCGAGCACCGCGAGATAGCTCTCTCCCGGCACGCAGAAGGCGTCGGTCGCGCCGTGGATCAGGAGTTGGTCGACGAGGATCTGCCCGCCGGTGCGCATTGTCGTGGTCATTGACCCTGTCCCTGCAACTTAGCTAAGTTGGTCATGTCGAATGATGAGCCGGAGGCCGCCATGACGCGCGTCACCATCCACCAGGCCAAGACCCATCTCTCGCGCCTGCTCGAAGAGGTCGAGAAGGGCGGCGAGGTCGTGATCTCGCGCCGCGACAAGCCGATCGCGCGGCTGGTCGCGATCGAGAAGGCGCGACCGGAGCGGGTGCCGGGGCGCTTCGCCGGCCAGTTCGAGTTGGGCCCCGCCTTCTTCGAGCCGATGTCTGATGACGAACTCGATCGCTGGGAAGGTCGCGGTGAATGAGGCTGTTGCTCGACACCTCGACTTTGCTCTGGTTCTGGCTCGGCGGCCGACCCATCAGCGACCACGTGCTTCGGGCGATCAAGGATCGCAGCAATGAAGTCTACGTGAGTCCGCTCTCGGCGATGGAGATCGCGAACAAGCACCGGATCGGCAAACTGCCTGGAGTCGAGAACATCATCGCCGGGTTCGACGAAGCTTTGGCTGACGACGGCTTCATCCCCTTGCCGTTGAACAACGCGCATTCCTTGCTCGCCGGCTCGATCCTCGCCGAACCGCGCGATCCCTTCGACCGCATGCTCGCGGGTCAGGCTATCGTCGAAAATCTGACGCTGGTTTCGCCCGATCTGGCCTTCGACTCCCTCGGAGCCCGCCGCCTCTGGTGAGCGGCTCATCGGCCGCCTCCCCAGGCCGGATCGTTCAGAACCTCTTCGGCATGCTCGCCGAGCCGCGGGCTCGGCCGCTGCGAGACCTGCCGCATACCGTCGATCACGATCGGCGAGGCGACGGTCGGGATCGCGCCGCCCCTCGCGGCCGCGCTCGGCAGATCGACCCTGACGCCGCGCGCGACGATCTGCGGATCGGCGAACACCTCGTCGACCGCGTTGATCGGCCCCGCCGGCACGCCGACGGCCTCCAGCGCCGCCAGCAGATCGGCCTTCGTGAAGCGCTGCGTCAGGCCATGCAGATGCGCGGTCAGCGCGACGCGGTTGGCGATGCGGGCGCGGTTCTCGGCATAGTCGGGGTCGCCCGCCAGATCTGACTCGCCCAGCACCTCGCAGAGCTTGCGCCACTGCCCATCATTCCCGGTGGCAATGATGATGTGCCCGTCCGCGACCGGAAACACGTCATAGGGCACGATGTTGGGATGCGCGTTGCCGAGCCGCGCCGGCGGCTTGCCGGAAACCAGATAATTCATTGCCTGATTGCCGAGCACTGCGACCTGCGCGTCGAGCAGCGCCATGTCCAGCGTCGCGCCTTCGCCGGTCGCGTCGCGCCGGCGCAAAGCCGAGAGGATGCCGACGGAGGCGTAGAGCCCGGTATAGATGTCGGCGACCGCATAACCCGCCTTCATCGGCGGCCCAATCGGTTCGCCGGTGACAGACATCGGCCCGCCCATGCCCTGCACGAGGAAGTCGTAGCCGGCGCGCGGCGCGTAGGGGCCGGTCTGGCCGAAGCCGGTCACCGAACAGTAGATCAGGCGGGGGTAGGCGGCGCGCAGCGAGGCGGCGTCGAGCCCGTATTTCTGCAAGCCCCCGACCTTGAAGTTCTCGACCACGACATCGGCGTGGCCTGCGAGCCTGCGCACCAGCGCCTGGCCTTCCGCCGTGCGGAAATCGGCGGTGATCGAGCGCTTGCCGCGGTTGGCCGAGTGGAAATAGGCGGCGGACAGCGGCTTGCCATCGGCGCCCTCGACGAAGGGCGGTCCCCATTGCCGCGTGTCGTCTCCCTCGGGGGCCTCGACCTTGACGACGTCGGCGCCGAGATCGGCCAGCAGCTGGCCGATCCAGGGCCCGGCGAGGATGCGCGCGAGTTCGAGCACGCGCAGGCCGGCGAGGGGGGCGGGGGCAGGGGCAGGGCGATCCATCTCGGTCATTCCTCGGACTCGTCTGAATCCTCGAGCACGATCGCGGCCAATGCTGTGAAGATCACGATCTGCGTGGCATAAATCGTCAGCGAATGTCGCCCGCAGAACCGGAGCAGGGCGGCGAGCGGGCCGGACATGGAGCCTTCCAGATCCGCCCGCCGGAACAGAAACAGCATTCCGGAGACCGCAAGCACGATCAGTGCGAGCGCGACGATCTCGACGCCCTCGAAACCATAATCCTGCGTCTCCACCACCACGAACAGCAGTCCCGCGACCAGCGCCAGCCCGATCCGCAGCATCGTGGCGCGCCGCTCCGGCGTCTCCAGCCAATGCCTGTGCGCCAGCCCGACCAGCGCCAGCAGCCAGCCCTCCGTGCCATACTCGACGATCTGGTTGGCGACTGGAGACAGAGCCGCCAGCGCCGCGACGAGCAACGCGATCCGCCAGGCTCGCGCCCAGACATGGCGCTCGATAGCCGGCAAAGCGAGTCGGATCGCGGCGAAGTTCAGCAGGATGCTGAGCTGCGCCCCGGCCAGCGAGCCCTCGCGCCAGAGATCGAGCAGGCTCAAGAGCACGCCGAGCCCGATCCATGTCCAGGGCGTGGTGCGCGAGCGGGCGAAACCGATCAGAAAGAACCAGACCGGCAGCGAAGCCCGCCCGACCACCCTCCACCAGATCTCGTCGGGCGCGAAATAGTGGCCTCCATGATCGATGAAGACGAAGACGAGCGCGGCGGCCTTGAGCAGGTCGGTCGTGGAGACCGTGCGCGCCATGGCGCCGCCGGCCAGCGTTTCGGCGCGGGCGGTCATCTCTCCAGCATCGCTCGCGCGCCTCGCCCCGGTCGCTCAGAAGAACGCCTGCAAGCCCGTCACCCCCCGGCCGAGGATCAGCGCATGCACGTCATGCGTGCCCTCATAGGTGTTGACCGTCTCGAGGTTCGCGGCGTGGCGCATGACGTGATACTCGATCGAGATGCCGTTGCCGCCGTGCATGTCGCGAGCGAGGCGGGCGATGTCGAGCGCCTTGCCGCAATTGTTGCGCTTGACGAGGCTGATCATCTCAGGGGCCATCTTGCCTTCGTCCATGAGACGGCCGACACGCAAGGAGCCCTGCAGGCCGAGCGTGATCTCCGTCAGCATGTCGGCGTATTTCTTCTGGAAGAGCTGGGTCTGGGCGAGCGGCCTGTTGAACTGCTTGCGGTCGAGCCCATAGCTTCGCGCCCGGTGGAAGCAGTCCTCCGCCGCGCCCATCACGCCCCAGGAGATGCCGTAGCGCGCCCGGTTGAGGCAGCCGAACGGACCCTTCAGGCCCGAGACGTTGGGCAGCAGGTTCTCCTCGGGCACGATCACGCCGTCCATGACGACCTCGCCGGTTATCGAGGCGCGCAGCGAGAGCTTGCCGCCGATTTTTGGCGCGGACAGTCCCTTCATCCCCTTCTCGAGGATGAAGCCGCGGATCTGGTTGTCATGCGCCGCCGACTTCGCCCAGATGACGAACACGTCGGCGATCGGCGAGTTCGAGATCCACATCTTCGAGCCGGTCAGCCTGTAGCCGTCCGACACCTTCTCGGCCCGCGTCTTCATGCCGGCAGGGTCCGAGCCGGCGTCCGGCTCGGTCAGGCCGAAGCAGCCGATCCATTCGCCCGAGCCGAGTTTCGGGAGATACTTCTTGCGCTGCGTCTCGTCGCCATAGGCATAGATCGGATACATCACCAGCGAGGACTGCACGCTCATCATCGAGCGATAGCCGGAATCGACGCGCTCGACTTCGCGCGCCACCAGCCCGTAGGAAACGTAGTTCGCGCCCGCGCAGCCATACTCTTCGGGAACGGTGACGCCGAGCAGCCCGAGTTCGCCCATCTCGTTGAAGATCGCGCGGTCGGTGGTCTCGTTGAGATAGGCTTCCGCCACGCGCGGCTGCAGCTTCTCCTGCGCGTAGTCGCGGGCCGTGTCGCGGATCAGGCGCTCGTCCTCGCTGAGCTGCTCATCGAGCAGGAACGCATCGTCCCAGGCGAACTCGGCAAGCTTATGGCTGTGGGCGGATTTGCGGGCGGGCTCGGACATGGTTCTGTTCCTTCTCTAGGCTTGTTCAACAACCACGCGTCATCCCGGACAAGCCGCGAAGCGGCGCAGATCCGGGATCCATCATAAGGCTCGACTGCACTCTACGATGGATCCCGGATCTCCGCTTCGCTACGTCCGGGATGGCGTGCAGAGTGAAATTCACGCATCCACATCGAAGCTGACGCCCTGCGCCAGCGGCAATGTCGCGCCGTAATTGAGCGTATTCGTGGCCCGGCGCATATAGGCCTTCCAGGCGTCGGAGCCGGCCTCGCGGCCGCCGCCGGTTTCCTTCTCGCCGCCGAAAGCCCCGCCGATCTCGGCCCCCGACGGGCCGATATTGACATTGGCGATGCCGCAATCGGAGCCGTCCGCCGAGATGAAGCTTTCCGCCTCGCGCATGTCGAGCGTGAAGATCGAGGAGGACAGGCCGGCGCCGACCGCGTTCTGGATCGCGATCGCCTCGTTGAGCGCGCTGTATTTCATCACATAGAGGATCGGCGCAAACGTCTCGCGCTCGACCGGGCCGCATTGCGAGGGCATCTCGACGATGGCGGGGCGGACATAAAGCCCGCCCGCGCCGACATCGACCCGTTCGCCGCCATGGACCGTGCCGCCGGCCGCCTTCGCCTCCGACAGCGCATCCTGCATATGCTGCCAGGCCGCCTCGTCGACCAGCGGGCCGACCAGCACGCCGGCCTCTCGCGGGTCGCCGATCTTGACCGATGCATAGACCTTGATCAGCTTCGGGATCAGCGCGTCGTAGACGCTTTCATGCACGATCAGGCGGCGCAAAGTGGTGCAGCGCTGGCCGGCGGTGCCCATCGCCGCAAAAGCGATGCCGCGCAGGGCCAGGTCGAGATCGGCCGAGGGGGCGACGATCGCGGCGTTGTTGCCGCCGAGTTCGAGGATGGCGCGGGCGAAGCGGCCGGCGAGCTTCTGGCCGACCTCGCGGCCCATCTTCGTCGAGCCGGTCGCCGAGACGACCGGAACCCGGGTGTCCGAAACCAGGATGTCGCCGATCTCGCGGCCGCCGATCAGGATTTCCGAAAGCCCCTCCGGAGCCTCTGGCCCAAACCGCTTCATCGTCTTCTCGACGATGGCCTGCACCGCGAGCCCGGTCAGCGGCGTCTTTTCGGACGGCTTCCAGACGACGCTGTCGCCGCAGACGAAGGCGAGCGCCGCATTCCACGACCATACCGCGACGGGGAAATTGAAGGCCGAGATCACGCCGCAGACGCCCAGCGGATGCCAGGTCTCCATCATGCGGTGGTTGGGCCGCTCGGTCGCGATCGTCAGTCCGTAGAGCTGGCGCGACAGGCCGACCGCGAAGTCGCAGATGTCGATCATCTCCTGCACTTCGCCGAGGCCCTCGGAGGTGACCTTGCCGGCCTCCATCGTCACCAGCAGGCCGAGATCGCTCTTGGCGGCGCGCAGCTCCTCGCCGAGCAGGCGCACGAACTCGCCCCGGCGCGGCGCGGGTACCTTGCGCCACGCAAGGAAAGCGGCCTGGGCCCGGCCGATCGCGGCCGTGGCCTCGGCCGGGCCAGTCTCGTGCAGCGTCGCGACTGTCTCGCCTGTGATGGGCGAACGGGCGACGAGACCGGTTGCCGCGAAAACCGCGTCGGTGACGCCGAGACGTTTCAGGAGGGCGAGCGTGTCCTTTGGGAGAGGGGAGGTCATACGGCTATGTCTCTTCAGCGTGAACCGCGACCCTCATCCTGAGGAGCGGCCGGAGGCCGCGTCTCGAAGGGTGATCCAGCGGACACTGGAACATCCTTCGAGACGCCGCTGCGCGGCTCCTCAGGATGAGGGCTCGGGTAGGATCGAACCTCTCGAATTCAGTCCGCACAATGCCCCCTTCCACACCTCTCCAGCAACCGATATGTTCTCACGACTTGATGAGAATATGTCATGATTGGTGAATGGGCTCCCGCCCGCCTCAGCGTGCCGTCCTTGTCGGCGCTCGCCGCCTTCGAGGCGGCGGCGCGCCATGGCAGTTTCACCCGCGCCGCCGAGGAGCTGAATCTGACGCAGGGCGCGGTCAGCCGCCAGGTCGCCCAGCTCGAACAGGTGCTCGGCGTCGCCTTGTTCGAGCGGGTGCGCCAGCGCGTCAGTCTGACGCCGGCCGGCGGCGCCTATGCGGCCGAAATCCGCGACGGGCTCTACCGCATCGCGGCAGCGACCGTCTCGACCATGGCGTTTCGCGGCGCGGCCGGCGTGCTCCATCTCGCCATCCTGCCGACCTTCGGCACGCGCTGGCTGATCCCGCGCCTGCCGCGCTTCACCGAGGCGCATCCGGGCGTCACCATCAACTTCGCTACGAGGTTGGTCCCCTTCGACTTCGCCCGCGAGCCGCTCGACGCGGCGATCCATTTCGGCGACCCGGTCTGGCCGGGCGCGCGGCTGCATCGGCTGATGGGCGAGGAGATCGTGCCGGTCGCGGCGCCCGCGCTCGTCGCGCGGCTGGGCTTCTCTCAGCCGTCCGACATGCTGCGCGCGCCGCTGTTGCAGCAATCGACGCGGCCGCGCGCCTGGGCGAACTGGCTGGAGCAGCAGGGCCTGCCGCCGAGCCGAGCCCTGATGGGCCCGCGCTTCGAGCAGTTCGCCATGGTCTCACAGGCCGCCATGGCGGGGCTCGGGCTCGCCATCGTGCCGCGCTTTCTCGTCGAGGAGGAGTTGCGGGCGGGCTCGCTGGTCATTCCCTTCGACCTGCCGGTGACCGGCTCGGAAGGCTATTATCTGGTCTATCCCGAGGCGCGCGAGCGCCTGCCCGCGGTGATCGCCTTCCGTGACTGGCTGCTGCGCGAATGCCAGCCATGACGCCGGCCTCTCGACAAGCGGCCCGTCCCACGTCATTCATGCATCAAAATCACTAACCCTTGCCGCTTTCCACAGCGGCATCGCTACGGATCCTCCCATGTCGTCTCGGTCTGACAGCGCCGATGTCGTGATCTGCGGCGGCGCGGCCATCGGCTCTTCGGTCGCTTTCCATCTCGCCGCCGACCCCGGCTTCGCCGGCAAGGTCGTGGTGATCGAGAAGGATTCGACCTACCGGCACGCGGCGTCGGCGCTCTCGGCGGCCTCGATCCGGCAGCAATTCTCTAGCCCGGTCAACATCCGCATCTCGCTGCACGGCATCGATTTTTTGCGCAACATCGGCCGGCATCTCGCGGTCGATGGCGAGGCGCCGTCGATCGACCTGCATGAGGGCGGCTACCTTTATCTCGCCGGCCCGGAAGGCGCGCCGATCCTCGCCGCGAACCAGCAGATGCAAACCCGCGAAGGCGCCGATGTTGCGCTTTATGCTGCGGAATTGCTGCGCAGCAAATTTAGCTGGCTCAATGTCGGCGATCTCGCCTGCGGCACGTTCGGCGTCAGCGGCGAGGGCTGGTTCGACGGCTGGGCCTTGCTGCAGGCCTACCGCAAAAAGGCCCGCTCGCTCGGCGTCGAATACCGGCAGGGCGAGGTCGCCCGATACGTTGTCGAAGGCGGGCGCGTCGTCGCCGTCGAGCTGACGGACGGAAGCCGCATCGCCTGTGCCGCGGCCGTCAACGCCACGGGCACGCATGGCGCGAGGCTTGCCGCCACTGCCGGCGTCGCGATCCCCGTGACATCGATGAAGCGCAACGTCTTCACCTGGACCTGCAAGGGCGATGTCGGCAACTGCCCGCTGCTGATCGACACAAGCGGCGTCTGGTGCCGGCCCGAAGGCGCGCGCGGCAGCGACGGCCAGATGTTCATCGGCGGCGCTTCGCCGCCGGCCGAGACTGACCGCGAATGGATCGAGACCGACCCGGATGTCGAGGATGTCGACTGGTCATTCTTCGAGGAGACGGTCTGGCCCGCGCTGGCGCACCGCATCCCGGCCTTCGAGGAAATCAGGCCCGGCCGCGGCTGGACCGGCCCCTACGACATGAACGGGCTCGACCACAACGCCATCCTCGGCCCGGCCGTCGGCGTGGAAAACCTCTACCTCGCCAACGGCTTTTCCGGGCACGGGTTGCAGCAATCGCCGGCGGTCGGGCGGGGCCTGGCCGAGCACATCGCGCATGGCCGCTATCGCAGCCTCGATCTTGCCGATCTCGGCCACGGGCGCATCGTCGCCGGCCGGCCGCTGCGCGAGGCCAATGTGATCTGATATTGCCGCGTTGGCCCCTCAGCCCTCATCCCGAGGAGCCAGCTTCGCTCGCTCCTCGGGATGAGGGCTGAGGTTGTTTGATTGGGATAGGACCGATGATCGACACCGCCTTCGTCTCGACCATGGCGCGCTACAACGCCTGGCAGAACGCGAGCCTGATCGCGGCTGCCTCAGGCCTCGACGAGGCCGCCCGCCGGGCTGAGCGCGGTGCCTATTTCGGTTCGATCCACGGCACGCTCAATCATCTGCTCTGGGCCGACGAGATGTGGCTGAGCCGCTTCATCGGTTCGCCCCGGCCCGGCCGCGGCATCAAGGACTCGCCTCGGCTGGTCGAGGATTGGGACGGTTTCGTCACCCGCCGCAGGGCGACCGACGCCGCGATCACCGATTGGGCCGGCAGCCTCGCGCAGGACTGGCTCGACGGCGACCTGACATGGTTTTCCGGCGCGACGCAGCGCGAGATGCGCCGGCCGACGGCGCTGCTGGTCGTTCATCTCTTCAACCACCAGACCCATCATCGCGGCCAGGTCCATGCCATGCTGACGGCGGCCGGCGCGCATCCGCAGGACACCGATCTGATGCTGCTGGGCGAGCCGGGCTTCGAGGTCACGCAGACGTGAGATGTCATTGATGGCATGATCGCGGATGCCGGGAGGGCCTGCCGGGGCGCGTGTCCCTCGCGCGGGCTTTTTGGATTGCGCCTCGCATGCCTGAGACAACGCCTTCCACCGGCGCCGACCTGATCGCCCGCCGCCTTGCAGGCGCAGGAATCCGCCATGCCTTCGGCATCCCCGGCGGCGAGGTTCTGGCGCTGGTCGAGGCGTTCGCGGCGGCCGGCATCGCGCCGATCCTGGCCAAGCATGAGAACGCGGCGGGCTTCATGGCCGAGGGCGCCTGGCATGGGACGGCTAAGCCCGGCCTGCTCTACGCCACGCTCGGCCCCGGCGTCGCCAACGCGGTCAACGTCGTCGCCAACGCGCAGCAGGACCGCGTACCACTGGTCTTCATCACCGGCTGCGTCGATGCGGCCGAGGCCGAGAGCTACACCCATCAGGTCTTCGACCATCAGGCGCTGCTGCGCCCGATCGTCAAGGCCAGTTTCCGCGCCACGGCGCAGACCTGCGAGGCGGTGGTCGACAAGGCGCTGGCCGTGGCGCTGTCTGGCCGGCCCGGCCCGGTCCATATCGACGTGCCGATCGGCGTGGCGGAAGGGCCGGCGAGCCCCGGTTCGCATCATGCTCCGGACCCGCCGCTGCCGGCCGCTCCGGCGGAAGGGGCGGCGCTCGACGCGGCCCGCGCGGCGCTGGCGCAGGCAAGGCGGCCGCTGGTCATCGCCGGGCTCGATGTCGTCAATCAGGGCGCTTCGCAGGCGCTGACGGATTTCGCCCGCCGTCGCGGCATTCCGGTCGTCACCAGCTACAAGGCCAAGGGCGTGCTGCCCGAAAGCGACCCGCTCTGCATCGCGGGCGCCGGCCTCTCGCCCAAGGCCGACCGGCATCTCCTGCCGCTGATCCAGTCGGCCGATCTGGTGCTGCTCGTGGGCTACGACCCGATCGAGATGCGGATCAACTGGCGCAATCCTTTTGCGGCGCAGACGGTGGTGATCGACCTCGTCGCCGAGGCGATGCGGCACGGCATGCACCGCAGCGACCATCTGATCGTCGGTGACGTCGCGGCCGGTCTCGCCGCGCTCGATGCCGCGCCCGTGACGACGGAGCTGTGGCCTGGCGGCGAACCGGGCCGCACCCGCGCCGCATTGCGCGAGGCCTTCGCCAGCGCTGGCTGGGGCCCGGACCTCGTTTTCGAGACGGTGCGCGCGGCCGCGCCCGCCGATACCGTGATCACGATCGATTCCGGCGCGCACCGCATCCTGCTCTCGCAGATCTGGCAGACCGATATCCCGCGCGCGATCCTGCAATCGACCGGTCTGTGCACCATGGGCTGCGCCGTGCCGCTGGCGCTGGGCTACAAGCTCGCCGCACCCTCCATGCCGGTCATCGCCTTCGTCGGCGACGCCGGGCTGGAGATGGGGCTCGGCGAACTCGCCACCGCGCGCGATCTCGGGTTGCCGGTGGTCATCATTGTCCTGGTTGATCAGAGCCTCGCTTTGATCGAGATGAAGCAGCGCTCGAGCCAGCGGCCCAATGCGGCGGTCGATTTCTCGGGCAGCGATTTTCCCGCCGTCGCGCAGGCTCTGGGCGGGGAGGGGCGCTGGATCGACGATGCCGCCACGCTCGCCGGCGAGGTCGAGGCCGCGCTCGGTCGCGATGTCTTCACCGTGCTGGCCTGCCGCATCGCGCGGCGCGCCTATGACGGAAAGATCTGATGAGCGCGGCAGCCATCAGCGCGGTTCCCGCCAAGCGCGAGCGCGACGTCAGGCTGGATTTCTTCCGGGGGCTGACGATGTTCATCATCTTCATCGCCCATGCCGATGTGAATCCGTGGAACGCCTGGATTCCGGCGCGCTTCGGCTTTTCCTCCGGCACCGAACTGTTCGTGTTCTGCTCCGGGCTGGCGAGCGCCATCGCCTTCGGCTCGGTCTTCGTCAAACGCGGCTACTGGCTGGGTCTCGCGCGCATCGTCTACCGACTCTGGCAGGTCTACTGGGCGCAGATCGGCGTCGTCCTCGTCGTCATCGGCGTGATGTTTTCAGCCGAGACGCTGTTCCCCGGGCGCGGCCTCAACACCGACCCGCTGCCGGACCTGCTGCGCGATCCGGCCGTCGCCATCGCCGGGCTGCTGACCCTGCGCTGGCTGCCTGGCTATCTCGACATCCTGCCGATGTATCTCGTCATCCTCGCTTTGATCCCGGTCATGATGGCGGCGTCGCTGCTGCACCGGCTGCTTCCGCTGGCTTTGTCGCTCGGGCTTTACGCGCTGGTCTGGGCGATCGGGATCAACCTGCCGGGCAACCCCTGGACCGGCTTCGGCTGGTTCTTCAATCCCTTTGCCTGGCAGTTGATCTTCTTCACCGGCTTCGGTTTCGGCATGGGCTGGCTCAGGGCTCCGCCGCTGCGCGACCGGCGCTGGCTGGCGCTGGCGGCGGCGGTCGTCGTCGTCAGCCTGCCGCTGAGCTTCTGGGGCTTCCATGCCGCAGTCCCGGCGCTGGAGCGGGCCTATGCGGCGATCCTGCCCGGCAACGAGAAGACCGACCTGCACTGGCTGCGCTATCTCCATTTTCTGGCGCTGGCCTATCTCGTTCTGTCATGGGTCGAGCCGCGCCGCGTCCGGCTGACGCAAGGGCTTGCGATGATCGTGGTCAGGGTCGGACGGCAGTCGCTGGCGACCTTCCTCGTCAGCCTCGTCGCGGCGCGCACCGCCTCGCTCGCCTTTCATCTGCTCGGTACGGACGCGCTGGTCAGCCTGGCCATCAACCTCGCCGGGATCGCCATCGTCATCGCCACCGCGCTCACCGTCGGCTGGTTCAAATCGAGCCCGTGGACCATGCCGCGCGCACCCAAACCGGAAGCGGCGTCCGGTCCTCTCCATGACGATGTGAATTCGTCATCACGCCGCGTCACGCAAGCGTTACGGCCTGCGCCCCGAACGTGAAAACCATCCGGATTCGAGGCTGGTAAAAGAAAATCGATCTGTCCGAACAGTGCGGCAGCGGGGATTTTCATGCTAACCGACGCTTACGGCAACGCCACCAGCCTGACCTGCGAGAGCGCGGTCGGGCATTGGGACGAGACCGTCGAGGCGATCCTCGCCCATGCCCGCAGCGCGCCCGAGGAACTGGGCAAGACGCTCGCCGCCGATCCGCTTTTCGCGCAGGGCCACGCGACCAAGGGCATCCTTCTGCTGACGCTGGCGCGGGCCGAACTCGTCGCCCAGGCCCGCATCTGCCTCGACACCGCCCGCACGGCCGCCGCCGCCCGCCCGACGCTGGAGCGCGAGCGCCGCTACATCTCCGCTCTGCAACTCTGGCTCGATGGCGAGCCGGCTCGGGCCGCCGACGTCTTCGAGGTGGTGCTGTCGGACTGCCCGCGCGACGTGCTCGCCTTCAAGCTGGTGCAGGCGATCCGCTTCATGATCGGCGATATTCGCGGCATGGCGCGCGCCGGCGCGACCACGCTTGCGACCTTCTCCGAACGCAGCGCTGCGTCCGGCTATGTCCGGGGCTGTCAGGCTTTTGCGCTGGAGGAACTCGGCCATCTCGGCGAGGCCGAGGCGATGGGGCGTGAGGCCGTGGTGCTGGCCCCGCGCGACGCCTGGGGCCGCCATGCCGTCGCCCATTGCTTCGAGATGACCGGGCGCGCCGGCGAAGGCGTCGCCTGGCTCGGCCAGTCTCGGGAGTGGGAGCATTGCAGCAACTTCGGCTTCCATCTGCATTGGCACATGGCGCTGTTCCAACTCGAACTCGGCGAGATCGACGCGGTGCTCGACCTCTACGACACCGCCGTGCGCGCCGCCCCGACCGATGATTTCCGCGATCTCGCCAACGCCGCCTCGCTGCTCCAGCGCCTCGAACTGGAAGGCGTCGATGTCGGGGAGCGCTGGGAGGAACTGGCGCTGATCGCCGAGGGGCGCGTCAACGACCGCCGCCTCGTCTTCGCCGATCTGCATTACATGCTGGCCCTGCTCGGCGCCGGCCGCGCGGAGGCCGCCGCGACCGTGGCCGAAAACCTCGTACGCGATTCGCGCGAAGGCCGGTCGCACGACGACCGTGTCGCCGGCGAGACCGGGGCCGCCACCGCTCAGGGCATCATCGCCTTCCGTCGCGGCGACTATGGCGAGGCCGCGCGGCTGCTCCGGCTGGCCGCGCCGCACCGTATCGGAGCCGGCGGCTCGAATGCCCAGCGGGACGTCTTCGAGCAGATCGCGCTTGAAAGCCTGGTCCGGGCCGGTGATTTCGCGCAGGCCGAGACGCTGCTCGGCCAGCGTCTCGCCGCGCGCGGCGGGCGAAATCGCTTCGCGGCGCGCCGGCTCGGCCGCATCGCCTCGGGCCGCGAGGCGAGCGCAAGGCTCGGCGCCCTGCTGGTCGCCGCCAGCGAGCCGGCCACCCATCACTGACATCGGTTTCTTCGCGCCTTTGGCCGGTCAGCGCCTCCTCCTGCTCGACGTGCCGCTGCTCTCGCTGATGAGCCTGATCGGCCACGCGATCTACGGCTACATCGCGGCCTATGTCTTCGAGGCGCTCGCGGTGCGCTGAGGGGCGGCGCGCCTGGTGGTCGTGCGACGGGGTTTTGGCGACGGCTTGCCGTTCTCGTCACGGTCGCGCGGCAGCGCCGCCGTCGCGTTCTGGCTGAGTTTCTGGAACAGGCCGAGCCCGACCATCGCCAGCACCCCGAGCAGGCCGAGCAGGGCCGGATAGACCATGTCCGCCATCGTCCCGCGCGAGGCCTTGGTGATCAGAACCAGGGATTCCAAGCTGAGCGCGATGATGATGATCGTCATGAACTTCGTCAACGAGCCGCGCGCCTCGGCCGGGCTGCGCAGCTCGCGGTCGGCGATGACCTCCTCCTCGAACAGGAACTTGCCGACATCGGCCACCGCGACGGCGATGATGATCAGGCCGATCCCGTCCAGCATCGTTTCGAGCGCGCCGTCGCCGGTCCAGAAACCGGTCGCGGTGCGCCAGATCGCGACGAGGATCAGCAGGATCGCCGCGCCCAGAAGCGCTCCGGCGATGGCGGTGTAGAGAATTCGGCTGAACAGGGTCATGGCGATGGTCTCGGAGGCGGGCGACGGCTGGGACAGAGTGGCACGATCGCAGTTCTGGGGCACGCCGAGAACCGCCGCGCTCTCCAGGGGTTCCGCAGCGGCATCCGTCGCGCGGACTCAAGAGCATGTGAAGCCATGTTTGGCGATGTGTCTGGACTGGCGGAGCGGCTTTAGGCACGCTCATGCCGAACCACCGACAGGAAAATCGCTCATGTGTGTTTCGACAAGATCGTTCCGGCCTCGTCTGGCCTTGGCCCTCTCCCTGGCCTTCGGCCTTGCCGCCAGCGCCGCCTACGGCGGCGAGATCAACGATGTCGATGGCCCGGCGATCAAGGGCTACGATCCGGTCGCCTATTTCACCGCGGGCAAGCCGGTCGCCGGCTCGGCCCAGTTCACCGCGCTCTACAAGGGCGCGACCTTCCGCTTCGCCTCGGCCGCCAATCGCGACGCCTTCGCGGCCGCGCCCGAGAAATACGCGCCGCAATATGGCGGATTCTGCGCCTATGGCGCGGCGGGCGGCTACAAGGCGGTGATCGACCCTGCGGCCTATACGATCGCCAACGGCAAGCTCTATCTGAACTACAACAGCCGCATCCAGCGAAGCTGGAACCAGGACCAGTCCGGCTACATCGCCAAGGCCGACAAGAACTGGCCGAGCGTCGCGACGCAGGACAAGGTCAACCGCTGAGGCGGGCGACTACGGCAGGCTGACCAGCCGCGCCTCGGCCGCGTAGCTCCGCTCTCCGCCTGAATCGATGCTGCCGGCGACCTCGCGGATGATCGCGCCCAGCGCCTCGAAATCGCGCCGGCGCGGCGAGGTTCTGCGCCAGACCAGCCCGATCGCCCGGCTGGGCTGCGGCTCCGCGAAACGGAACAGCTTGACCGGCATCTCCGGCCGCCATTCGATCGGCAGAGCCATCGCCGGCATCAGGGTCGTGCCGAAACCGTTGGCGACCATCTGCATGATCGTCGACAGGCTGGAGGCGCCGTATTGCCGGCGCGATTCCAGCCGCGTCGTGCCGCAGACGCTGAGCGCCTGGTCGCGCAGGCAATGGCCCTCCTCGAGCAGCAGCAGATTGTCGCCGGAGAGCGCGGCCTGCGGCTCGAAGGCCGGGCCGCCGCCATGCTGCGCCGGCACCACCAGCAGGAACGGGTCGTCGAACAGCGCCAGCGTTTCGATTCCCGCCCGCTCGACCGGCAGCGAGAGCAGGGCGACGTCGAGCCGGCCCTCGCCGAGATCGTCCACCAGCGTCGCGGTCTGCGTCTCGCGCAGGCGCAGTTCGAGCCCGGGATGGCGCTTCTGCAGCAGCGGCAGGGTCGACGGCAGCAGATAGGGCGCGATCGACGGGATCACGCCGAGATCGAGCGGCCCGCTCAGCAGGTTCGGGCGGTGCCGCGCATGGTCGACGAGATCGTTCGCCTCGATCAGGATGCGGCGGGCCCGCTCGGCGACCTCGACGCCCGTCTCGGTCAGGCCGACCGCGCCGCGCCTGCGCTCGACGAGCTGGCAGCCGAGCTGGCTTTCGAGCTCCTGAATCTGAAGCGAAAGCGCCGGCTGGCTGATATGGCACTCCTCCGCCGCCTTCCCGAAATGGCGGTGCCGCGCCACCGCGGCGAAATAGCGAAGCTGCTTCAGGGTGATCATCGCGATTTGATAAACTTATCGAAAGCGCGCGTAAACGGTATTGGACATCATCGTCGCAAAGCGATCTTAGTTTCTCCAATTCCAGTTCCCGCAAAGCGCGATGCGCCTGCGATCCAGCGGAGGATTTCCATGTCGAAGATCATGACCACCACGGCCGGCGCGCCGATCCCCGACAATCAGAACTCTCTCACCGCCGGCGAGCGCGGCCCCGTCCTGATGCAGGACTACCAGCTCATCGAGAAGCTGGCCCACCAGAACCGTGAGCGCATCCCCGAGCGCGCCGTCCACGCCAAGGGCTGGGGCGCCTATGGCACGCTGACGATCACCGGCGACATTTCGAAATACACGAAAGCCAAGGTCCTGCAGCCCGGCGCGACCACGAAGATGCTGGCGCGCTTCTCCACCGTGGCGGGCGAGGCCGGCGCCGCCGACGCCGAGCGCGACGTGCGCGGCTTCGCGCTGAAGTTCTACACCGACGAGGGCAACTGGGATCTCGTCGGCAACAACACGCCGGTCTTCTTCGTGCGCGACCCGGTCAAGTTCCCCGACTTCATCCACACCCAGAAGCGCCACCCCAAGACCAACATGCGCTCGCCGACCGCGATGTGGGACTTCTGGTCGCTGAGCCCTGAGAGCCTGCACCAGGTCACCATCCTGATGTCCGATCGCGGCCTGCCGACCGATGTTCGCCATATCAACGGCTACGGCTCGCACACCTTCTCGCTCTGGAACGATGCAGGCGAGCGCTATTGGGTGAAGTTCCACTTCAAGACGATGCAGGGCCACAGGCACTGGACCAACGAGGAAGGCGAGAAGGTCATCGGCAAGACCCGCGAGTCGACGCAGGAAGACCTGTTCAACGCGCTGGAGCGCGGCGACTTCCCGAAGTGGAAGGTCCAGGTCCAGATCATGCCGGAGCTCGACGCCGAGAAGACGCCCTACAACCCCTTCGACCTGACCAAGGTCTGGCCCCATGCCGACTACCCGCCGATCGACATCGGCGTGATGGAGCTCAACCGCAATCCGGAGAACTATTTCGCCGAGATCGAGAACGCGGCGTTCTCGCCTTCGAATATCGTGCCCGGCATCGGCTTCTCGCCGGACAAGATGCTGCAGGCGCGGGTGTTCTCCTACGCCGACGCCCATCGCCACCGGCTCGGCACGCATTACGAGCACATCCCGGTCAACCAGCCGGTCAACGCGGTGCATCACTATCATCGCGACGGCCAGATGAACACGTTTGGCGGCATCCGCACCGGCAATCCCGACGCCTATTACGAGCCGAACTCCTTCGGCGGCCCGGTCGAGGCGCCGGCCGCAAAGGAGCCGCCGCTGCGCATCTCGGGCGATGCGGCGCGCTACAACCACCGCATCGGCAATGACGACTATTCGCAGCCGCGCGCGCTGTTCAACCTGTTCGACCAGGGCCAGAAGGACAGGCTCTGCGCCAATATCGCAGCCGCGATGGGCGGCATCCCCAGGGAGATCGAGGAGCGCCAGCTGGCGCATTTCGACAAGGTCCATCCCGACTACGGCAACGGCGTGCGCCGCGCGCTGGCCAAGGCCGATGGCCGCGAGCGCCCGGCGATCTCGGTGACGCCGCAGACGCCGCAGCAGGCGGCTGAATAAGGCACGCACGGCCGCTTGAAACAAAAGAGCTCGCCTGCTTCGGCAGGCGGGTTCTTTTGTTTCTGGTATCCGCAGCCTGACCGGCGCCCCCGCTCTCAGGCCGTCGCGACCCGCTGCATGAACTGGTGGACGGCGGTCTCCAGCTTCTCGGCCTTGCTCGCGAGCGTCTCTGTCGAGCCCAGCACATCGCCCGCGACCTCGTGGGTGCGCGTCGCCGAATCGCGGATGTTGGAGGTCGTCTGCGCCAGATAGGCGGTGCCGGTCGCGACCTCGCCGATGCTGCGGCTGATGACATAGGTCATCTGACCCTGCTCCTCGAGCGCGGCCGCGATTCCGACCGTACGCTCGTCCATCTGTAGCATGCCGGTCGACAGGTTGCGGATGTTCGTCACGGCATGACTTGTCGCCTGCTTGATCTCGGCGATCTGCGCGGCGATGTCCTGCGTCGCGATGGCTGTCTGGTGCGACAGCGTCTTGACCTCGGCGGCGACCACGGCGAAGCCGCGCCCGGCGTCGCCGGCGCGCGCCGCCTCGATCGTGGCGTTGAGCGCCAGCAGGTTGGTCTGCTCGGCGATGCCCCGGATCAGCGCGACGATGCCGTCGATCTTCCGGACCGAGAGGTCGAGCTGATCGACCGTGACATTGGTCTGCTGGGTGTTGTCGTTCATCTCGGCGACGAGGGCCTGCGTCGTCACGAGCTGGCGGTCGATCGCGCCGATCGCCGAGGAGAGTTGCTCGGTCGCGGTCGCCACATCGGCGACGTTGCGCGACGATTGCTCGGAGGTGGCGGCGACTGCGATGACCTCGTCATTGGCCGTGTCGGCGATCGTCGCGAGTTCGCCCGCGGTCTGCCGGAGATGGCGGATCTGGTCGAGCACGCCGTCCAGCGTGTCGAGGAACTCGGTGTCGAAGGCGGTGATGATCGCCTGCAGCCGCTTGCGCCGCTCTGCCTCGCGCTGGACCAGGTCGTCGGCGGCCTTGGCGGCTTCGGGCTCCATCGCCGTCATCGCGACCGGCGCCGGCCTGGCCGACCTGTTTGCGACGATCGCGGCGATGCTGAACAGAACCGTCGCCAGCGCGCTGCCCGGAAGAAGGGCAGGGAAGGGCGCGATGGCTGCGGCAGCCGTCGCCGCGGCGCAGGCGAGCGTGCAGCCCGAGAGCAGCAGGCCGGCCCGGGCAAATCCGTTCGCCGTCGTGTCGCCCGATGTCGTTCCGTTGCTCGTGACCATACCGCTGCCAGTTCGGGCCGTCCGCCACGCATGACTCGCGCACCGCGACACCGACTATTCCCCCATCTCGCACTCAATCGAAACGGGGTGAAATTTCCTTTAATGCGTCGGCGAAAATGTGATCGGCCCGCCGCATCGGCGCGGCGGGCGGGCCAGGTGTCGCGCTCAGGCGACGGCGCGCATGCGGGGAGCCTGATCGCCCATCGTCGCAAGCTCGATCTCGGCCTCCAGGCGCGCCGCCTTGATGCGCGAGACCGCGTCGCTGACGTTCTGGGCCGAATGCTTGGCCATCACCTGCATCCGGAAGCGGGCCGAGCCCTTGCCGACGGCGGGATACTCGACGAGGTTGCAGAGCAGGCCGAGTTCCGGCAGGCGGCGCGAGACGAGGCGGGCTAGCCCTTCGGTGCCCATCTTGACTGCGACGATCGCCGAGGGTTCGCCGTAATAGTCGAGCCCGGCCGCGGTGAGTTGGCGGCGCAACTCCAGCACATTGGTCATCAGCTCGTTTCGCAGCACCTTGCCTTCGGGCGACTCGATGATCTCGAAGGCCTTGAGCACGATTGCGGCGTTCACCGGCGACATCGCGTTGGAGAAGGTGGCCGGCGCCGAATAGAAGCGCAGATACTCCTTCACCGCCCGGTCCCTGACCGCCACGAAGCCGCCATTCGAGGCGAAGGTCTTGGAGAACGAGCCCATCACGATGTCGACCTTGCCGATCATGTTCTGGATGCCGATATGGCCGCGACCGTCCTCGCCGAGCGCGCCGAGATCATGGGCGACATCGACCATCAGCGTCGCGTTGAACTCGTTGCAGAGTTCCTGCATCGCCTTAAGGTCGGGGACGTCGGAGTCCATCGAGAACAGGCCTTCCGTCACGACCATGATGCCGTTCTCGGTGTCGGTGGAGCGGATCTTCTCCAGCCAGCGGCGGCAATGGGCCATGTCGAGATGGCGGAACTGGTAGATGTTGCGGGTGGCGGCGTTGGCGCCCTCCTGCAGGCAGGTGTGGCTGAGCGTGTCCATCACGATATGGTCGGACGAGCGCACCAGCCCCTTGATGACGCCGAAGCCCGCGCCCCAGCCTGTGGGATAGAGCAGCGCGTCCGCCATGCCGAGGAACTCGGCGATCTTGCGCTCCAGCGCGACCGAGGCCGTGGTGTTGCCGACCAGCGCCGGGGAGCCTGCGCTGTGGACGCCGTAGCGCTCGATCGCCTCCAACGCGGTCGCCTTGATCTCGGGGTTCGAGGACATGCTGAGATAGTCCTGCGAGGCGAAGTTGACGCCCTGCATGGCGATGCCGCGGTCGTCGGCGGCCGAGACCTCCGTGCGCGGCCCGAAATCGGTCGCCCTGGAGAAGGGCCAGACGCCGTTCTGCCGGCGCAGATTCTGCCATTTGAAGAAGTTTCCGACGCGGCGCTCGAGATCGTTGCCCGCCGGCACCCGGAAATCGCGCATGCTGCCCGTCAGGGCGTCAGCGGGAACCTCATTGTAGATCGTCTTCATCACCCGACACCCCAACCGAACCTGTTGATCCGCGATCTTGTTCGTCGCTGGAGCCGACACTAGCGGGCGTCGTTTAAGAATGCGTTGAAAACGCAGATATTTCATTATGTTAGCAGTAATTTTACCGTATCTCTCTGCATGTGGTTACCAAGATGAAACCTGAATTCTGAAGACTCTGACAGCGATTCAACTCAGAATATGACAAAACGTTTCAGGTGGCGGGCGGCGCAATTCCAGATTGCGTGACGAATTATTGACTCTCTTTTGCGCCGATGCCGCCGAGAACAATCGGCTGGACACCGTTATTTCGGCGCGGCCATTTTCCGGATCAGCGCGTCGCGTGCGGTGCGGGCGGCGGTCTTCGTCACCTCGTCGTTCACGCCCTGCCCGCGCGCCTCCAGCGCCTTGGCGTAGTAGCCGAGCGCGAGTTGGTCGGAAGCGAGGCCGGCATAGAGGTCGCCGAGGCGCTTATTGGCCGCGAGCGCGGCCTCGGGCCTGCTCGCCGCGTCCTCGAAAGCGCCGATCGCGCCCGCTGCGTCGCCGCTGCGGGCTTTCATCTCGCCGAGGATCAGCAGGATGCGGTGATCGCCGGCAATGGCGGATCGCGCCGCTTCCGCCTCGGTGAGCGCAGCCTTGAGGTCGCCTGCGCCGGCGCGCGCCTCGATCCTGACCAGATGCGCCTCCGCGTCCGTCGGCGCGCTGGCGAGACGCGCGGTCGCGTCCTCCGCCGCCGCTCCGAACTTGCCCAGCGCCAGCCGCGCTTTGGCCCTGAGCAGGACGAGGTCCGGCTCGCTCGCGCCGGCGGCGAGCGCCAGATCGACCGACCGCTCGGCTGCCGCCAGGTCGCCGGTCGCATGGTGGATCCGGGCCGCCAGCGCAAGCCAGCGCGGTTCGGCCGGCTCGATCCGCAGCGCCATGGCGATGTCGGTCAGCGCGGCGGGATTGTCGGCCATCAGTGCGAGCCGGGCGCGCTCGGCGTAAGGCCGCGCGCGGTCGGGGGTCCGCTTGATCGCCTCGCCAAGATCGCTGCGCGCGGACGAGGCCTGCCGCAGCTGCGCCCGCGCCAGCCCGCGATGCAGGTAAAGCTCGGACATGAACCCGGGCGTCAGCCCATCGTAAACCGCCGTCGTGGGGTCCTTCGCGCCGTCGATGACGGCGTCAATGTCGGAAACCGCATCCAGCGCATTGCCGAGCCTGGCATGGGCGATGCCGCGCACGCCGCGCGCGGCGAGGTCGCGTTCCCGCTGGGCCAGCACGCCGTTGGCGGTGTCGCGCGCGCCGGCGTCGTCGCCGCGCGCCAGAAGGGCGCGGGCGCGCAGGGCGTCCTGATGCGCGTATTGGCCAGGGTTGCGCTGCTTCCAGCGCTCGGTCTCGGCGAGCGCCGACGGGACATCGCCCGATTCGATGAGCGCCAGCACGAGGGTGTGGCTGCGCCGGAGAAACGCCTTGTCGGGCGCGATCCGGCTGTCGGAATCGCGCGCCGCCGCCACCGCCTCGGCCGGGCGGCCGAGCATCAGCAGCATTTCGGCCCGGTCGGCCTGCATCGAGACGACCGTGTCGGGCCGCAACTCCAGGGTTCGCGTCAGATCGGCGAGCGCGACCTCGTAGCGTCCCAGCGCCGCGCCGACGGAGCTGCGCAGGCCGAGCCCTTGCAGCAACTCGTCGGAGCCGGGTTTGGCCCGGCGCACGACGCTGTCGCCATCGGCGAAGGCCCGTTCCAGCGGCGCGAGATCGGCGCCGGGGAAATAGTTGCCGCTCAGGGCGTAGCCGCGCGCCAGCGTCGCGGGCAGATAGTCCGGCGCCGCCTCGACCGCGAGGTCCAGATCCGGCAGCCGCCGCTCGAAGGGCTGCGCCCTGGAGCGCAGGATCAGCATCCCGGCCCTGGCCTCCGGCGTCGCCGCCGTCTCGACCAGCCGGTCGCAGGACGGCATCCGCAGCGGATCATCCCTCTTCTCGCAGCGCGTCTTCAACTCCGCTTCGGGAAGCTCCGCGACGATGACCGGCGGCGGCGCGTCGAGTTCGACGATCCTGGCCGCCGCGACGTTCCGCGAGGTCCTGTCATAGGCCATCTTCGCATCGGTGCGGGCGGCCGATTGGGCATAGAGCGCCCGCGCGCCGGCCTTGTCGCCGGCCGCCAGCAGGATCTCGGCCTTGACCTGAACGGCGTCGAAGAGCTTCGGATCGAGCTCGATCGCCTTGTCGGCGTCGGCCCTGGCGCCATTCAACTCCTTCATGGCGAGCCTGACGGCGGCCCGCGTCGCATAGGCGCGGCCGTAGCGCGGCGCGGCCTCGACGACCGTTTCGGCATCGGCGAGCGCATCGGCGGTCCTGTTCTGCGCCAGCCGCGCCCGCGCCCGGATTTCGCTGAGATCGTAGACTGCCGGAAAGCTCGCCAGGCCCTCGGTCGCCTCCTTCTCGGCGAGGTCGTGGGCGTTGAGGTAGAAATGGCTGCGCGCCTTGGTGATGAAACCCTCATTGCCCTTGAAGCCGAGCGTCCGCGCCTGCGTGATCGCGGTGATGGCGTCGCGATACTGACCCGTCGAATAGTGCAGCAGCCCCATCATGTAATGGCTGCGCGGGTGATCCTTCTTCCAGAACAGGCCCTTGCGGAAATCCTCGCGCGCGCCCTCGAAATCATAGTGCTGCATCTTGAGATAGCCGCGATTGGCATGGTTGTCGGCGTCGAACGGGTCCTTTTCGATCGCGACGGTGAAATCCTCCATCGCCCCGGCGGCGTTGCCGAGGCCGAAGCGGATCTGGCCGCGGTCGCGGTAGAGCGCCATGAAGTTCGGCACGAGCCTGATGGTCTCGCTGTAGTCCTTCTCGGCCTCCACGAGCCGGTTCAGCGCCCAATAGGCCTGCCCCCGGGCAAGCAGCGCCGAGGCCCTGGTCTTGAGGTCGCCCTTTCGTTTCAGGACGGCGGTGCAGGCGGCGATGCCGGCCTCGCTCTTCTCGGTGCGGCAGAGCGTGGCGGCGTTCGGCTTCTGGGCCCAGGCCGGAGGCGGCGGCAGCGCCGCCAGCCACGCGACGGCGAGAGCCGGGCAAACCATGGCGATACTGAAGGCGTGACGCATCGATCCGGCCATCCGCGTCTCCCTGACGGATATCCGGCGAGCTTACCACATCGGAGGACGCTACGTCAGGCCGCGCCGCTCAACCTTCGCGGTGCACCTGGAACCCGGCGAAGGACTGGCTCACCGGCATGATTTCGAGGCTGTTGATATTGACATGCGCCGGCAGGCTCGCGACCCAGAAGATCGTCTCCGCGATATCCTCCGGCTGCAGCGGATTGGCCCCGGCATAGACGGCGTCATAGGCTTGTCGGTCGCCGCGGTTGCGGACCAGCGTGAACTCGCTCTCGCACATGCCGGGCTCGATCGAGGTGACGCGCACACCCTTGCCGTGCAGGTCCGAGCGCAGGCCCAGCGAAAACTGCCGCAGGAAGGCCTTCGTGCCGCCATAGACGTTGCCGCCGGCATAGGGCCAGTGCGCCGCGACCGAGGCAATGTTGACGATCGCGCCCCGGCGCTCGATCAGCTTCGGCAGGAGATGATGCGTCAGCGTCACAAGTCCGGTGACATTGGTGCCGATCATCGTCTTCCAGTCGGAGAGCTGCGTCTGCGGCGCGGGCTTCGTGCCGAGCGCGAGCCCGGCATTGTTGAGCAGCACGTCGATCTCGCGGAATCCGTCGGGAAGCGCGCCAAGGGCCGCGATCATCGCCGCCTCGTCGGTGATGTCGAAGGCCGCGCCATGGAAGGCCTCGCCCAGTTCGACCTTGAGCGCATCGAGCCGGTCGGCCCGCCGGCCGGTGCCGATCACCTTCCAGCCGGCGGCCACGAAGCGCCGCGCGCTCGCCGCGCCGAACCCCGCCGTCGCGCCCGAGATCAGAATCGTCCTGCTCATGGTCATGCTCTCCATTACGCGATGGCGAGGCATGCGCCCGTAGGCGAGCCCGGCGGCGCCTCGCTCATCGCAATGCCATTGCGTCCACGGGCCATTCTGCAGGACGAATGCGCGCGATCACAGGCCTGCCCGGCGCGGCCTGGCCATGCGTCGGGCGGGGCCGACGGGCTGCGACGATGAAAGAAAGGGAAGTGGTGCCGCAAGAGGGATTCGAACCCCCGACCCCCTCATTACGAATGAGGTGCTCTACCAGCTGAGCTATTGCGGCGACGCGCCAGCCTGTATCAGCCCGCCCGATTCCTGGCAAGGCGAACTCGGGTTCCGCGCGCGCTCCGTCACGATTTCCTGAGCTTTTCCGTCTCGGGCTTTTCCTGGCCGAGCGCGACGATGCCGCGCCGGATCGCGCGCGTCCGGGTGAAGTGCCTGTGCAGCGTCTCGCCGTCGCCATAGCGTATCGCGCGGGTGAGCAGCGACAAATCCTCGCTGAAGCGGCCGAGCATCTCCAGCACCGCGTCCTTGTTGTGCAGGAAAACGTCGCGCCACATCGTCGGGTCGGATGCCGCGATGCGGGTGAAATCGCGAAAACCGCCGGCCGAGAACTTGATCACCTCGGACTGCGTTACCGCCGCCAGATCCTCGGCCGTGCCGACGATGGTGTAGGCGATCAGATGCGGCAGATGGCTGGTGATGCCGAGCACGAGGTCGTGGTGCTGCGGCGTCATCACCTCGACGATCGCGCCCATGCCCTCCCAGAGCTGCCGCGTCCGGGTGACGGCGGTCTCGTCGGCTCCTTCGGGCGGGGTCAGGATGCACCAGCGGTCGAGGAACAGGCTGGAGAAGCCGGCGTCGGGGCCGGAGTTTTCGGTGCCGGCGACGGGATGGGCTGGCACGAAATGGACACCTTCCGGCAGATGCGGCGTCACCGCCTCGACGACGGCGTTCTTGACCGAGCCGACATCCGACAGGATCGCGCTCGGCTTGAGCACGCCCGCGATCTCGGCCGCGACCGCGCCGCAGGCCCCGACCGGCACGCACAGGATGATGTGGTCGGCGTCGCGAGCCGCCTCGGCTGCGGTATCGACTATCCTGTGGCCGAGCCCGAGTTCGCGGGCGCGCCGGCGCACGGCCTCGTCGCGGTCGGCCAGTACGATTTCGCCAGCGAGGTTGAAGGCTTTTGCGGCATGGGCGATCGAGGAGCCGATCAGTCCGATGCCGATGATGGCGAGCCGCCCGAAGACGGGCTCGTCGCGCCGCGTCGCGAAACTCTCGGCGGGACTGGCGGCAGGCGTCGTCATGGCGCGGCTTTCAGGAAGTCCGCCAGCGCAGCCACCACGAGGCGGTTGGCCTCCTCGCTGCCGATCGTCATGCGCAAGGCGCCGGGCAGGCCGTAAGCCCCGACGCCGCGCAGGATCAGCCCGCGCTGCGTCAGGAAAGCGTCGGCCTCCTTGGCGGTCCTGCCCGGCGTCTGTGGGAAATGGATCAGCACGAAATTGCCGACCGAAGGCGTCACGCTCAGTCCGAGTTTCTCCAGCTCCGCCGTGGTCCAGGAGAGCCAGCGGTCGTTGTGCTCGATCGCGCTCGCGACATGGGCCTCGTCGGCGATGGCGGCGGCTCCGGCCTCGATCGCCGCGCCGTTGACGTTGAACGGCCCCCGGATGCGGTTCAGCGCATCGACGAGATGGGCCGGCCCGTAGAGCCAGCCCAGACGCAGATTAGCAAGCCCGTAGATCTTCGAAAACGTCCGCGTCATCACGACATTGTCGCAGGTCGCGACCAGTTCGAGCCCCGAGGCATAATCATTGCGGCGGACATATTCGGCGTAGGCCGCGTCGAGCACGAGCAGCACATGCGCAGGCAGGCCGGCCTGCAGCCGCTTGACCTCGTCGAAGGGGATGTAGGTGCCGGTCGGGTTGTTGGGATTGGCGAGGAAGACGACCTTCGTCTTCGGCGTCACGGCGCCGAGGATCGCGTCGATATCGGCGGTGAAGTTCGTCTCCGGCACGACGATCGGTTTGCCTCCGGCCGCCATGATCGCGATCCGGTAGACCAGGAAGCCGTGTTCGGTGAACACGCCCTCGTCGCCGGGGCCGAGATAGGCCTTGGTGACGAGTTCGAGCAGTTCGTCCGAGCCGTTGCCGCAGATGATGCGGCCGGCGTCGAGCCCGTAGCGGCCGGCGATCGCCTCGCGAAGCTTCGACGACGAGCCGTCCGGATAGAGTTCCAGCTTGGCCGAAAGCCCGCTGAAGGCCGCGACCGCCTTCGGGCTCGGGCCCAGCGGCGTCTCGTTGGAGGAGAGCTTGTGCAGCTTCACGCCGGCCGGCGCGGCCGATTTGCCGGGCACATAGGCCTCGATGTCGAGGACGCCGGGGCGGGGGACGGGGCGGGAGGCTGTGCTGGTCATGGGTCTGGCTTTCGGTTCGCTTCCCTCCGTCGTCATCCCGGACAAGCGGCGAAGCCGCGCCGATCCGGGATCCATCATCGAGCACTGTCGCGCCCTACGATGGATCCCGGAGCTCCGCTTCGCTGCGTCCGGGATGACGGCGGTGGTTCAGGAAAGATACATGAAACGATTCACGAACGGACGGATTTGACGGAAAAGCGTGCGGCGTGGCTGCCGATCTCGGCAAAGTCGCTGAGGCCCGCCGGCTCCAGCGCCTGGCGGATCGCGCTCTGGTCGGCCTCGCCCGACGCCGCGACCAACAGCGAGAGATGCGAGCCGTCCGCCGCGCTGGCCGAGACTTCGGCGAGATGCTGCGCCAGGCCGGCGCGAAGGCTGTCGGACCAGCGCTCGACCCGGGCCGCATAGAGCACGATTTCGCGTACCGCCGCGTCCGCCAGCGGCTTGGCGATGCAGTAGACCGGCGTGCCGGCCGGGTGGTCCGGCCGCTCGATGAAGGGCAGGCGGGCGATGATCTTCGGCGTGTCGGGGCCGATCAGTTCGCGCCACCAGATGCCGGCGCTGGCGCCCTGGTCCATCCGGAAGATGCCGAGATCTCCGGCCGAACCCGCCACGGCGCGGATGACGGCGCGGGCGTCTTCATGGGTGACGAAGGGCACGGTGAAGCCGAAATGGAAGCGGGCGGAATCGCGCATCGCCGCATCGCCGCCCGACACGTCGGCATGCACGGCGTAGTTCGCCTGCACATAGGTGAAGGTCGCGATGATGATGCGCCAGATGCCCTCGATCGTGTCGAGCGGCAGCAGGCCTTGGTGCCGCAGGGCGAGGCGCTTCATCATGTCGGCCTCGCGGCCGGGCCGGAAGGCCGAGCCCGACACCTGCGTCTTCTTGACCGCGATCAGCGTCTCGATGATCGATGAGCGCTCCATCAGCAGCGCATGCATCTCGCTGTCGATGCGGTCGATCCCGGCGCGCAGATCGGCGAGGGTGGTGGGGGCGGCTTGGGTCATCGGCGGTCTCGGACAATCGCGTTGTCCTAAGCAATCGCCATGACCGGGGAAAGCGGTTTTGCGACTTTTTTCGCCTGATCAGCCGCGGGCCGGCATGCGTCGGGCCGGAGGAGCGCTGTTCTCCAGCCGGTACGGCCGCACGAGCAGTTCTGCCGGGATGCGCCATGCCGTGCTGATCTGATGGACCATCGGCAAGGTCAGCGCCCGTCGGCGAGCGAGGATTTCCGAGGCACGCGAGCGGGAGCCCAGCACGGCGGCCAGATCGGCCTGGCTATGCCCTTCTTCCTCCATTGTGACGCGGATGAGCTCGACCGGGTCGAGTTCCGGCAATCCTGGCCGGTCGCGCTCGAAGGCGTCGACCAGCGTGGCCAGCACATCGAGCCGGTCGCCGTCCGCGCTGCCGGGCGCAGCGCCCCACAGCCTGTCGATCTGTTCAAGCGCGGCGCGATGATCGTCTTCGTTGCGGATCGGCCCGATCTCCATCATGTCCTCCTAGAACTGGCTGACCGTGAAAGCATCGACCCGGTCATACTGCGCATGCGTCCCAATGAATTTTACGAAGGCGAGGCCGCGCACGAGATCGAAAGCCGCGATCAGCCTGTATTTGCCGCCGCCGATCTCGAAACGGATGCGCTCGTCGTTCAAGATCTTGCAGCCGGAAAAGCTCAGAGTGGCGTCGCCCAGGCTTTGCCATCTGCTGGCGCGGATCACCAGTTCCCAGCGACGCAGCGCCGGGCCTGAATCAGGATGCCGCCGCGCGAAAGCCAGAAGAGTCGATCGCGCGATCAGCCGCATAAGTCAGCATAGGATAGTTCCCATTTGGGAACAAGGCGGGTTGCGTCCTTTGGAGTGTCGGCGTTGACAGGCGCGCGCGCAGGCGGCATCGCTAAGGTTCGATTTTCCGAACAAGCCGACCGGCATGACAAATCGTTGCTGTCAAAGCGGACGTTGATGAGCGATCTCTCCCTGAGCCTGGCCGACCCGCTGAAGGAGGCCAACGAGCCGTCCAGCGCTGTCGCGCGCTTCGGACCCGAGACGCCGCTCGCGATGGATTGCGGCGTCAGGCTCGACCAGTGGCAGATCGCCTACCAGACCTACGGCGAGCTCGACGCGGCCCGCTCCAACGCGGTGCTGGTCTGCCACGCCTTGACCGGCGACCAGCATGTCGCCAGCCGCAATCCGATCACCGGCAAGGGCGGCTGGTGGACGGCGATGATCGGGCCGGGCAAGCCGATCGACACCGACCGCTTCTTCGTGATCTGCGCCAACGTCATCGGCGGCTGCACCGGCACCACCGGACCGGCCTCGACCAACCCGGAAACGGGCAAACCCTGGGGCCTCGCCTTCCCGATGGTGACGATCCGCGACATGGTCCGGGCGCAGGCGATCCTCATCGACTCGCTCGGCATCGAGAGCCTGTTCTCGGTCGTCGGCGGCTCGATGGGGGGCATGCAGGTGCTGCAATGGGCGGCGAGCTATCCCCAGCGCGTCTTCTCCGCCCTGCCTCTGGCGACGGGCGCAAAACATTCGGCCCAGAACATCGCCTTCCACGAGGTCGGCCGCCAGGCGGTGATGGCCGATCCCGACTGGCGCGGCGGGCGCTATCTGGAGGAGGGCACGCGACCCTC
>JAESGM010000397.1_pt1 | contig 40827 bp, 39 predicted proteins | sample 9269721 | NCBI WGS metagenome assembly JAESGM01 (sample SAMN15720920, study PRJNA650825) | algae metagenome | isolation source: Komarekiella atlantica HA4396-MV6 and co-occurring heterotrophs from... | place: USA: Theobald House, Kauai, HI | collected 2009-07-29
GCGGCAATGTTCGAGGACATCGACAAGAACCTGATCGTGCCAAGCGACCTCGGCATGAAGACGGTGCTGATCGTGCCGCGCACGCCCGACCCCTTCCGCGACGCCTCCGAGCAGGCCGTGGTCGAGGCCGGCCATGTCCATTTCGTGACCGACGATCTGACGGGATTCCTGAAGCCGCTGATGCGGCCGGGCGAGGTCGTGCCGATCCTGCCCTCTCAGGCGTAACGCTCCGCCGCGAGCCCATGCGCACGGCGCAGGCTTGAGAGATCGAGCCCGGGGATCGTGCCGTCAATCACGCGCCAGCGCCCGCCGACCATGACGCGATCGGCCCGATTCGCGCCGCACAGCACCAGCGCCGCGATCGGGTCATGCGCCCCGGAGAAGCGCAATTCGTCGAGTTTGTAGAGAGCAAGATCGCCCTGCAGGCCGACGGCAATCCGGCCGATATCGGAGCGGCCGAGGCAGCGGGCAGAGCCTTCCGTCGCCCAGCGGATCGTGTCGCGCGCCGTCACCGCACTGGCGCTCTTGTAGTGCAGTCGGTTGACCAAAAGCGCGTGGCGCAGCTCCTCTATCAGGTTCGAGCCGTCATTGCTGGCCGAGCCGTCGACGCCGAGCCCGACCGGCGCTCCAGCGGCCTCCAGTTCCCTCGTCTTGCAGAAGCCCGAGGCGAGCACGCCGTTCGAGGTCGGGCAATGGCAGACGCCGACGCCGGCCTTGCCGAGCCGCTCGCATTCCTCGCAGGAGAAGTGGATGCCGTGCGCCAGCCAGGTCTTTGGCCGCATCCAGCCGGCCTCTTCCAGCAGGTCGAGCGGCCGCTTGCCATAGACCTTCCGGCAATAGGCGTCCTCGTCCTCGGTCTCGGCGAGGTGGGTATGCAGCGGCGCATCGAAGCGCGTCGCCAGCTCGGCCGAGGCCGCCATCAGCGAGGTCGTCACCGAGAAGGGCGAGCAGGGCGCGAGCGCGATCTGCACCATGCTGCCGGGCTTGGGATCATGGAACAGGCCGAGCACCCGCTCGCAATCAGCGAGGATCGTGTCCTCGTCCTGCACGACCTCGTCCGGCGGCAGGCCACCATCCTTCTGCGAGAGGTTCATCGAGCCGCGCGATATGGTGACGCGGATGCCGAGCGCCCGCGCCTCCTCGACCGCGATATCGACGGCGTTCTCCAGCCCGGCCGGATAGAGATAATGGTGGTCGGCGGCAGTGGTGCAGCCGGAGAGCATGAGCTCGACCAGCGCCGCCCGCACCGCCAGCCTCAGGTCTTCAGGCCGCAATCTCGCCCAGAGCGGATAGAGCGCCTTCAGCCAGGGGAAGAGCTCGCGGTCGATCGCAGCGGGATGGGCGCGGGTCAGCGTCTGGTAGAAATGGTGATGGGTGTTGATCAGCCCCGGTAGCACGACATGGCCGGAGGCATCGAAGGTCTCGGTCACCGGCAGCGCCGGATAGCCCCCGCTCGCGACCAGCTCGACGATCACCCCGTCCTCGATCACGACCCCGCCGCCGGCATTTTCGGCGAGAATGGCGAGCGGATTCCTGATCCAGATGCGCATGACTGGTTCTATCAACGATTCTCAGCACTTGGCATAGGCTGAGATCGCTGCGCACGCCAGCCCGCGCAGCTGGAGCCCAGATGATCAAAGGGACTAGTCAGACGGTGGAGCCCATCGCCGCTCTGGCATGCGCGCCACCGGTCAGCCTGACTGCAAACTGACCGGTGCGAACTGCTCGGGCGGGACTGGAGCGGCTCAGGCCACCTTGGCGATCACCGGCTTGGCTTCCCACTCCTCGCCCCAGATCATCACGGCGTGGCCGGGCGAGACCTCGCGATACTGGCGCACCGGCGGGACATAGTCGGCCGGGCGGATCGGGCTCTTGATCTCGTCGTTCGAGACCGGGCGCTTCTGCAGGCGCCGCGCCGGATCGGCGATCGGCACCGCCGCCAGCAGCCGCTTGGTATAAGGGTGCTGCGGATTGCCGAAGATCGCCTCGCGCGGGCCGATCTCGACGATCTCGCCGAGATACATCACCGCGACGCGGTGGCTGACGCGCTCGACCACCGCCATGTCGTGCGAGATGAAGAGATAGCCGAGGCCCATGCGGGCCTGCAGGTCGAGCATCAGGTTGACCACCTGCGCCTTTACGGAGACGTCGAGCGCCGAGACCGCCTCGTCCGCCACGATCAGGCGTGGTTCGACCGCGAGCGCGCGGGCGATGCAGATGCGCTGGCGCTGACCGCCGGAGAACTCGTGCGGGAAGCGGCTCGCCATCTCAGGCAGCAGGCCGACGCGCTGCAGGAGATCAGCGACCTTGTCGCGCGCCTCTGAGCGATTGGCGAGGTTGTTGATCAGCAACGGCTCGGCGATCGCGGCCCCGACATTCATGCGCGGGTTCAGCGAAGCGAACGGATCCTGGAAGATCATTTGCATGCGCTTGCGCTGCTCGCGCAATTCGCCCTGGTTGAGCTTCAGCACGTCGACGCCGTCGAGCAGCACCGAGCCCGAGAGCGGCTCGACCAGACGCAGCACCGAGCGGCCCGTCGTCGACTTGCCGCAGCCGGATTCGCCGACCAGCGCCAATGTCTCGCCTGCCTTGAGGCTGAAGGAGACGTTCTCGACCGCATGCACCCGGCCCTTGACCGAGGAGAGCAGGCCCGAGCGGATCTCGAAGCGGGTCGTCAGCCCCGCGACCTCGAGCACCGGACGCTCGGCGGCCTGCACGGTGTCGGGAACTTCGGTCGGCACGTCGGACTGGCCGGTGTTGCGGTCGACCACCGGGAAGCGCATCGGCCGCCCGCGCCCTTCCATCGAGCCCAGCCGCGGCACGGCCGAGAGCAGCGCCTTGGTGTAGGGCTTCTGCGGGCTGGCGAAGATGTTCTCGGTCGGGCCGGTCTCGATCTCATCGCCATTGTACATGACGACGGTACGGTCGGCGATCTCGGCGACCACGCCCATGTCGTGCGTGATGAAGAGGACGGACATGCCCTCCTCATGCTGCAGCTGCTTGATCAGCTCGAGGATCTGCGCCTGGATCGTCACGTCGAGCGCGGTCGTCGGCTCGTCGGCGATCAGGAGCTTCGGCTTGCAGGCCAGCGCCATCGCGATCATCACGCGCTGGCGCATGCCGCCGGAGAAGCGGTGCGGATATTCGTGGAAGCGCGACTTCGCCGAAGGGATCTTGACCTTCTCCAGCAGGCGGATCGTCTCGGCCTCGGCCGCCGAGCGCGACAGGCCGCGATGCAGGATCAGCGCCTCGGCAATCTGGAAGCCGATGGTCAGCACCGGGTTGAGCGAGGTCATCGGCTCCTGGAAGATCATCGCGATCTCGTTGCCGCGGATCTCGCGCATCTGCGCATCCGGCAGGGTCAGGAGCTCCTTGCCGTTGAGCTTGATTGAGCCTTCGATCTTGCTCGAGCTGGGCGGGGTCAGGCGCATGATCGACAGCGCGGTCACGCTCTTGCCGGAGCCGGATTCACCGACGACCGCCAATGTCTCCTGAGGCTTGATGTCGAAGGAGATGTTGCGCACGACCGGCTTCCAGAGCCCTTCGACCCGGAACGAGGTCGTCAGGTTCGAGACCGAGAGGATCGGAGACGTCATGCCAGGTCCTTCATGCCAGGGTCTATCTTAGCGATCGATCACAGAGTTTGCGCGGGCCCCTCGCCCAGGCAACCACCGGTGAGCCGGTTGAAAGCGGCATCAGAATAACCAGCGCGCGGCCGATGTCAGTAGCCGACGTGATAAAAGATTTGGCGCGCCCCCGGCTTTCGCCTCATTCGGGAGCAGGAACGCACGAAACGCGAGCTGGCCCATGCCCGACTCGCGTTTGCGTTGCGATGCGGACATCAGCCCCTCGTCACGAGGCCCTTCAGCGCTTCTCGATCTCGGCGAGATAGGCGCTGACGGCCCGCTCGGGTCCATGCCAGGACGCGCCCTTGCCCTGCAGCTCCGGCGCCTCCTTCCAACCCGGCTCGATCCCGGTCATGTTCGGCAGGAGATGGGCGATGCCCTTGTGGCAGTCGATGCAGGTCTTCTCGCCCGTGGTCAGGAAGCGGCCATGGATCTCGGCAGCGCGGCGCGTCTGCTTGGTGAAGTCCATTGCCACGGATGAGTGGCAGTTGCGGCATTCGAGCGAGTCGTTCGCCTTCAGTCGCGACCATTCGTGCTTGGCGAGCTCGAGCCGCATGTCCAGGAACTTCTCGCGCGTCGAGATCGTGCCGAAGATCTTGCCCCAGACCTCCTTCGAGGCCTGCATCTTGCGGGCGATCTTGTCGGTCCAGTTATGTGGCACATGGCAGTCCGGGCAGGTCGCCCGCACGCCCGAGCGATTGGAGAAGTGCACCGTCGACTGCAGCTCCTGATAGACGTTGTCGCGCATCTCGTGACAGGACGTGCAGAACTTCTCGGTGTTGGTGATCTCCAGCGCGGTGTTGAAGCCGCCCCAGAAGATCACGCCGCAGACGAAACCGCCCAGCGTCAGGAAGCCGAGCGGCAGATAGGCGCTCGGCCGGCTGATGATCCGCCAGAAGGCGACCGCCACGCCCCAGAGCCGCCAGAAGAGCGCCTTGAGCTTGCCCATCACCGCGCCCCGCTACGGCTTACGCCCGACATCATTGGCATCCTGGAACAGGTTCGGCACGAGTGGCGGCACATCGGTCTGCTGGACATGGCAGGCGGTGCAGAAATAGCGCCGCGGTGTCACGTCGGAGAGCACCTGCCCGTCGCGATCCTGGAAATGGGTGACGCTGATCATCGGCGCGCCCGAGCCTTCGGTGAACTCGCGCTTGTGGCAGTCCATGCAGCGATTGGTGTTGAGGGTGAGCTGATAGCCGTCGATCGAGTGCGGGATGACCGGCGGTTGCTCCGGATAGTTGCGCATGCGCCTGACATCGTCGACCACCGGCCGCCCGAGCGCCGGAACCCGCTCCAGCGCCATGGGCTGCGGCGTGCCGGTAAGCCGCGGCACGGTCTTCACCGGCGCGCCCTCCTGCGAGAAGGCCGCGCCGAAGGCGAGGACGAGGCAGGCCGCGAGCGCGGCCTTGAGGACGGTCGGCGCGCGCATCAGGCGGTGACCGGCAGGATCTTGACCGCGCATTTCTTGAAATCCGTCTGTTTGGAGATCGGATCGGTGGCGTCCAGCGTCGTCTTGTTGATCAGCTGGCTCGCATCGAACCACGGGACGAAGACCACGCCCGGCGGCATGCGGTTGCGCCCGCGCGTCTCGACACGGGTGCGCATCTCGCCGCGCCGGGAGATGATGCGGACTTCGGCGCCCTGGTTCAGCCCGCGGCTGCGGGCGTCCTCCGGATGCATGAAGCAGCGCGCGCCCGGGAAGGCCTTGTAGAGCTCCGGCACGCGCATGGTCATCGAGCCGGAATGCCAGTGTTCCAGCACCCGGCCGGTGACCAGCCAGAGATCGTAGTCATTGTCCGGCATCTCGGCCGGCGGCTCATAGGGCACCGCGATGATCCGCGCCTTGCCGTCTTTGTTGCCGTAGAACTCGACGCCCTTGCCAGGCTTCACATAGGGGTCGAGCCCCTCGCGATAGCGCCAGAGCGTCTCCTTGCCATCGACCACCGGCCAGCGCAGCCCACGCACCTGATGGTAGAGATCGTAGGGACCGAGATCATGGCCATGGCCGCGGCCGAACGAGGCATACTCCTCGAACAGTCCCTTCTGCACATAGAAGCCGAAGGCCTTCGCCTCCCGGTTCTCATAGCTGGGATCGATCTCGGAGACATCGAATTTGTCGACATTGCCGTTGCGGTAGAGCACGTCGAACAGGGTCTTGCCCTTGTAGTTCGGATTGGCGTTCAGGATCTCGGCCGGCCAGACCTCGTCGGTGGTGAAGCGCTTCGAGAACTCCATCAGCTGCCAGAGATCGGAACGCGCCTCGCCGGGCGCGTTGACAAGCTGGTGCCAGACATGGGTGCGCCGTTCGGCATTACCGTAGGCGCCCTCCTTCTCGACCCACATCGCCGCCGGCAGGATCAGGTCGGCCGCCATCGCGGTCACTGTCGGATAGGCGTCAGAGACGACGATGAAATTATCGGGGTTGCGATAGCCCGGATAGGCCTCGTTGCTGTTGTTCGGCGAGGCCTGCAGGTTGTTGTTGACCTGGATCCAGTAGAAATTGAGCTTGCCGTCCTTGAGCATCCGGTCCTGCTCGACGGCGTGGTAGCCCGGCTTCTCCGGGATGATGCCGTGCGGGACGCGCCAGATCTCCTCGGCGTGCTTGCGATGCTCTGGGTTGACCACCGTCATGTCGGCCGGCAGGCGATGGGCGAAGGTGCCGACCTCGCGCGCCGTGCCGCAAGCCGAGGGCTGGCCGGTCAGAGAGAACGGGCTGTTGCCGGGCTCGGAGATTTTCCCGGTCAGCAAATGCAGATTGTAGACCATCTGGTTGGCCCAGACGCCGCGCACATGCTGGTTGAAGCCCATCGTCCAGAACGAGGTGACCTTGCGCTTGGGGTCGGCATAGAGCTCAGCGAGCTGCTGCAGGAAGCCGGGCTCGACACCGGTCAGGGCCGAGACCTTCTCCAGCGTGTAGTCCTTCACGAAGGCGGCGAAGGCTGCGAAGTCGATCGGCGTCGTCGCGGTGACGTCCTCGGCCTTCTTCGCCTTGACCTCGCGCGGATCGTCCGGCCGCAGGCCGTAGCCGATATCAGTCGCGCCCTTCACGAAGGTGGTGTGCTTGTCAACGAAGTCCTTGTTCACCCGCCCGGTCGAGATGATGTGGTTGGCGATGTAGTTGAGGATCGCGAGATCCGTGCCCGGCTTGAACACGATCGGGATGTCGGCGAGATCGGAACTTCGATGGGTGAAGGTCGAGAGCACCGCGACCTTCACATGCGGCTGGCCGAGCCGCCGGTCCGCCACCCTGGTCCACAGGATCGGGTGCATCTCCGCCATGTTCGAGCCCCAGAGCACGAAGGCGTCGGCATGCTCGAAATCGTCATAGCAGCCCATCGGCTCGTCCATGCCGAAGGTGCGCATGAAGGCGTAAGCGGCCGAGGCCATGCAGTGGCGGGCGTTGGGGTCGAGATTGTTGGAGCGGAAGCCCGCCCGCATCAGCTTGGTCGCGGCATAGCCCTCGAAGATCGTCCACTGGCCCGAGCCGAACATGCCGAGCGCGGTCGGCCCCTTCTCCTTCAGCACGCGCTTGGCCTGCGCCGCCATGGTGTCGAAGGCCTCGGTCCAGGACACCGGCGTGAACTCGCCGTCCTTGGCGTAAGCGCCGTTCCTCTTGCGCAGCAGCGGCTGGGTCAGCCGGTCGCTGCCGTACATGATCTTTGAGAGGAAATAGCCCTTGACGCAATTGAGGCCGCGATTGACCTCGGCCTTCATGTCGCCATGCGTCGCGATGACCCGGCCGTCCTTGACGCCGACCATGACGCCGCAACCGGTGCCGCAGAAGCGGCAAGGCGCCTTCGACCAGGAAATCTTCAGCGCATCGACGCCACCGGCGACCGGCTGCGCGACAGCCTCCGTGCCGACATTGGCCGCCATGGCGGCGATCCCCGCAGCCTGGGCCTTGAGCAGTTCGCGACGGGACAGGCTCATCTGTCATCTCCTGAATCGTCGAGGGGTTCGATCTGCTCGAACACCATGTTGGCTGAGAACACGCCATCCATCAGCGCCATGGTGGTGAGCCGGCTGCCGATCTCGCCGCTGCTCTCGCCTTCCATCACCACGACGATCTTGCTGCCCTCGACCGCGCGCACCTCCGTGTCCGGCAGGGCGGCGATCCGGCGCGCGATCTCGGCGCATTGTTCGGGGCGCGCGGTGACGACCGCGCTGGAGATGTGGAAGAAGCGTTGCGAGCGCGCGGGTGTAACGCCGCGTTCGGGCAGGATGTCGCCGGTGAGGAATTTGCGGCGGTCGATCTCGCGCTTGCCGGTCAGCATGGCGGGACCTCAGTGCGGCGACCCGGGAGGCCCGGGCGGTCCAAGGACCAGCTGCGACATCCACACCAGGAACCCGTAGCCGCCGACGATACCGACCGCGACGATCGGCCAGATCAGGACCGCAAGCGTAAAAAAGGCCAGAAGCTCGGCCCTTCTGGTCGGCTGCTCCGGGTGCACCCTCTCGGTGCCCGCAGGATCAGGTCCCATCGCAGTCTCCATCGCCGTCGGCCTCGGCGATCACATATCGCCTTCAGCCAGATTGGAGCTTGTCAAAGGAGCTTAATCCTCACTTACAAGTTGTCCAGCCCGGCGCACCCCGCAAGGTTAGCGGGACGGCGCCGGACTGCTTTGATCTGGATCAATCCTTAGGAGGCCGCAGCCGTGATCTCGGCACAGCTTGTCGGCGGCGGTCCTGCCGGGCCGCCGGAGCCGGTTCAGAGCTTCTTGCCGTCCTTGTCGAACTGCTTGAGGAAGGCGGTGAGGTCGGCAATCTCTTTTTCGTTCTTGATGCCGGCGAAGATCATCTTGGTGCCGGGGATCTTGGCCTTGGGATCCTTGATGTATTCGGCGAAGACCGCCTCGTCCCAGGTGATGTTGGCGCCCTTGTTGGCGGTCGAATAGCTGTAGCCCTCGACCGCACCGGTGTGCCGCCCGAACAGGCCGTTGAGCTGCGGGCCGACCAGGTTCTTGGCCCCCTCGCCGACCTGGTGGCAGGCGCGGCACTTGTTCCAGGAGCGCTCGCCGGCGGAGACATCCTGTGCCCGGGCGCTGGTCGTGACGAAGGCGGCAGTCAAGGCAGCAGCGAGGATAGGTAGTTTCATGCGGTCAGACCTTGCAGGTGCGGGATGAATTGGCGCCGCTGCCCGAGGCAGCGGCGCGATGATGGGTGGCTTTCAGCTGAACATGTCGGCAGTGATCGCGGCGTACCAGCCGACGTTCTCGGCCTGGTTTTCCTTGCGCAGCTCGGCGCTCTCCTGCGGCTGCGACACGAAGGTCTCTGCCGCCGCGATCTTGCCGTCCTTCGGCTCGTAACGGCCGCCGACCTTGATGGTGTCGTCGGTCTCGATCAGCGACCAGCAGGTGTTGATGTAGCGCGCCGGGAAGGTGCGGCCGCCGGCGAGCTCGCCGCGGATCACCATCGCCGCGACCTTGGCCTGGCTGTTGGCGGAGAAGGCGGATTTGGGCATGTCGCCGGCGATGCAGGCATCGCCGAGCACGAAGATGTTGGGGTCGGCGACCGACTTCATCGAGGCGGGATCGATGGTGCAGTAGCCGCCGGCCGGCGCTAAGCCCGCCGAGCGGGCGATCTCGCCGGCCATCTGCGCCGGAATGACATTGACGAAGGCGCAGTCCTTATAGGTCTCGAAACCGGTGACGACGGTGTTCGTCTTCGGATCGACCGATTTGATGCCGTCATGCACCTTCGGCCCGAGCCATTCGATCATCGCGCCGTAATGCTTCTCCCAGCCTTCCTGGAAGACGCCCTGCTTCGAGAAGCTGTCCTTTGGATCGAGGATGATGATCTTGCAGTCGCGCTTGCCGCTCGCCTTGAGCACATGGGCGAACATCGAGGCGCGCTCATAGGGTCCGGGCGGGCAGCGATAGGGATTGGGCGGGGCGATCATCAGGATCGTGCCGCCATTTGGCACCGCGTCGAGTTTCTGCCTGATCAATTGCGTTTGCCGGCCGGGCTTCCAGCCGTGCGGCATGGCTTCCTCTGATTCCTTCGACCAGCCGGGGACGGAATCGTATTTCAGGTCGATGCCGGGCGAGACCACGAGGCGATCATAAGGCAGGCGGTCGCCGGTCGAGAGCACGACCTCCTTCTTGTCGCGATCGATCTGGGTAGCGCGGGCGCGGGCCAGCGTGATGCCGTGGTTCTTCGCCAGCGCGTCATAGCGATGGCTGATCTCGTCATAGGTCTTGAAGCCGCCGATGAAGAGGTTGGAGTGGAAGCAGGTCTGGTAGACCTCGTTCTCCTCGACCAATGTCACCGCGATGGCGCCGTTCGAATCCTTGGCGATATATCTCGCCGCGGTCGCGCCGCCGGCTCCACCGCCGATCACGACGACGCGCGGCTTGCCCTGACCGAGCACGGCCGGCGAGGCCATGGCGAAACTGCCGGCTGCGGCAAGGCCCGACAGAAATGTGCGGCGGTTGGTCGACATGGTTCCCTCTCCCCTTCCCATCGTTCGCGGCGGACCTCTGACGGGCCCTATCCGACCTTCAAGTAAGCAAAACCCTTGCTCTGCATCGCCGCGACGGCGGCGACGCCGGACGGCACGAAGCCGACGAACTCGGCCTTGCGCGCCTTGCTCTTGTCGATCTTCAGCCGGGAGAAGGTGATCTCGCAGAGATGGACCTTCAGCCCGTTCTTGGCGACATCCTCGACGCGCTCGAAGATCTTCGGCACCGCAGCGGCCTCCTCGCTCCAGCTCGTGCCGTCGAGGTTCTCCAGAAAGAACTTCACGCCCGGGCCGTGCGCGACGATGGCGAGCTGCAGCGCAAACGGGTCGGCGCCATAGGCGGAATAGTGGTTGGCGATGTTCTGCAGCATCTGGATGAAGCGCTGGGGATCGCCGAAATCGCAATGATAGAGGCAGGCGACATCCGCCTCCTTCTTGAGGTCGGCGAGCGCCGTCTGCCGCGGCGCGGCAAGGGCCGGCGTCGCGGCTGCGACGACGCCGCTGGCCGCCGCCAGCATCAGCGCCCGGCGCGAGGCCTGCTGGGTATCCTCCGACATCATCTCCCCTCCGCTGTTCAGGCCATATGCCCGGCTAAGGATTGGGCTTCAGACTCTCGTAATAGGCGGCCAGCGCCGCGATCTCCTCGCTGGAGAGCCGGGCGGCGACCGCCTGCATCGCCTGGTTGTCGCGCTGACGCCCACGATAGGCATTCATCAGCGCGACGAACTGCTCGGCCGGATGGCCGATGATCGCCGGGATACCACCGACCTGCTTGCCGCTGGTCTGGTGGCAGCTCGTGCATTCAGCAGAGAGATACTCCCCCAGCGCCTTGTCTCCGGCGGCGTTCGCCGGTGCGCAGGCCAGGACGAAGCCGAGCACCGCGAAACGAACGGCGCCGGCTCCTCGCATCAGTCGACCTTCGGCGCCGTCTTCGAATCCGGCGTAACGTCGAGGATCACCGCCCGTCCGGTGATCTTCACCTCCGGCTTGCAATTGGTCATGCACGGCTCCTTGCCCCAGAAGGCCTTCTCCGTGGTTTCACGGTCGTCGTCGTAGAAGGCGGCCGCGTTCGGTAGCTTCACACTGGTAAAGTTCTTATCGGACAGTTCGAAGTCCTCGTCCTTCACGATGTCGTTCAGGTAGAGCAAATAGGCGGTGACCGCGTAGAGCTCGTCCGGCGACAGCGACTGGGCGTTGCCATAGGGCATGGCCCGGCGGACATAGTCGAACACCGTCGAGAGATCGGGCCAGAACGAGCCGATCGTCTTCTCCGGCCGGTCGGATTTGAGCGAGCCCATTCCGCCGGCCAGCACCGGCCAGCGGCCATTGCCCTGGCCGAACTCGCCATGGCAGCTGGCGCATTGCGCCTGGAAGATCTCGTCGCCCTGCTTGACCGTGCCCTTGCCGGGCGGCAGGCCCTTGCCGTCGGGCCGCACCGCGATGTCCCAGGCCTTGATCTCCTCAGGCAATGCCTCGCGGCCGAGGCCGAGTTTGGCGGCCGGCGCTTGAGCCGGGGCGGCCTTGGCCGGCGGATGCGTCTGAGCCTGCTTGGCCGCCGGCTTGGTCTGCGCGATCAGCGGCGCGGCGGCGAGCACGGCAATCGCCGCGAGACCCGCGAGCAGGACGGGATTAACCGATCTCGACATTCTCGGTCTCCCCGTTCGCCTTCACATGCCAGGTCTGGATGCCGTTGTTGTGGTAGATCGAGTTGGTGCCGCGGATCTTGCGCAGCTCCTCCTTGGTCGGCTGGAGGTAGCCGGTCGAATCCATGGCGCGCGACTGGATCAGCAGGTCCTGCCCGGTCCAGTCGAAGTCGACATAGAAGCGGGTCAGCGACTTATCGAGCACCGGTCCGTCGATCCTGGCGTGCTGCCAGTTCTTGCCGCCGTCGAGGGTGACGTCGACTCTGCTGATCGTGCCGCGGCCCGACCAGGCGAGGCCGGAAAGCACGTTGCGGCCCTTCTGCTTCAGCGGCGCCTGCGGCGACGGATTGGTCACCACCGATTTGGCGTCCATGAAGAAGGTGAAGCGGCGCGAGCGGCCATCGGCCAGGAGGTCGGTGTATTTCGAGGTCTCCTCGCGCGCCTGCCAGGGCTGGTCGCCGACCTCGATGCGCCGGAGCCATTTGACCCAGAGATTGCCTTCCCAGCCGGGAATCACGGCGCGTAGCGGATAACCCTGCTCGGGCCGCAACGCCTCGCCGTTCATGGCAAAGGCGATCAGCACGTCGTCGAGCGCCTTCTCGATCGGCAGCGAGCGATTCATGCCGGATGAATCGGCGCCTTCCAGCATCAGCCATTTGGCATTGGCCTTCACGCCCGCCTCGGCCAGCAGCAGCTTCAGCGGCACGCCGGTGTACATGACGTTGTGGACCATGCCGTGGGTGAACTGGCAGCCATTGAGCTGCGCGCCGCGCCACTCCATGCCGGAATTCGCGGCGCATTCGAGGAAGTGAATGCGGTTCTGCCGCGGCATCCGCTTGATGTCTTCCATGGTGAAGACCAGCGGCTTGTCGACGAGGCCATGGATCATCAGGCGGTGATTGGCCGGATCGATATCGGCGATGCCGCCATGATGGCGCTCGAAGCACAGGCCGGACGGGGTGATGATCCCATCGAGCTCATGCAGCGGCGTGAAATTGACCGAGGATTCGGGCGAAGCCGTCAGCCAGGAGACGTCGCGGCGGATCACGTTCTTCTCGAAGCGCGACGGCGTGCCATAGGGCCGCTTATCGACGCCTTCGCCGAGATAGCGGCTCCAGTCCTGGACCTCGGTGATCAGCGGATCGGGCTTGCCTGCTTCGGCGCGGGCGGAACCAGCCCCGGCGAGGCCGGCTCCGGCGACCGCCGCCCCGCCGAGGAAGCGGCGGCGGCTCAGCGCATCGGGTTTTGCGGGAGAGGTCATGCCTCGTCTCCTTGGCTTGCGACGGGCGTGATGGCGGAGGCGCTCATGCCCCGCTCACCTTCACGGCGTCGTTCGGCTTGATGGTGATGGTCTTGGTCGCCGCGACATGGTCGCGCACCACGTCCCATATCGGCGGCCCCTGCGTGCCCTCGTTGACGCTGGCCCAGCCGGCGACGACGTATTTGCGGGAAGCGTCGATCGGCTTGCCGGATTTGAGATGGGTGAGGCCGGAGATGCGGCTGCCCATCGGCTTGCCGACATCGATGGCGTAGCCCATGCCGCCGATGCGGACCATGTCGCCGCCGCCCTGGAAATAGGGGTCGGGGTGAAAGATGTTGTCGGCGACGTCCTCGAGGATTTCCTTGAGCTGCGCGCCGGTCATCTCCATCCGGTAGCAGTTGGGATAGGTGATCGCGGTCGCGTTGCTGATCGCCTCCCAGGTGATCGCCTCGCCCGGCAGCAGCGAGCCGCCCCAGCGGAAGCCCGGCGAGAGCGCGATCTCGGCGTCACGCTGGCTCAGCATGGCGTCGCAGATCAGGTCGTCGAAGCTGCCGTTGAAATTGCCGCGCCGGTAGAGCAGCGAGTCTGTGCGGCCGATCTCCTTGGCGAGCTCGGCGGCATAGGGCGCGCGCAGCTTGGTGACGAGCGCCGCCATCTCTGGATCGGGCGCGATCGCATCGGCAAAGACCGGCATCAGCTTGAAACGGATATCGGCGACCTTGCCGTCCTTCACCGCGATGTCGAGCCGCGAGACGAACTTGCCATGCGAGCCGGAGGCGACGAGCGCGGTCTGCCCGACGCGGATCAGCCCGGGCATGGCGTCATGGGTATGGGCGGTCAGGATGACGTCGATGCCCTTGACCCGGCTCGCCAGCTTGCGGTCGACGTCGAAGCCGTCATGCGAGAGCAGCACGACGATCGCCGCGCCCTCGGCACGGGCCTCCTCGACCTGCTTCTGGACTTCCTCCTCGCGAATGCCGAATTCCCAGTCCGGGAACATCCAGCGCGGATTGGCGACGGCGGTGCGCGGCAGCGCCTGGCCGATCACCGCGACCTTGACGCCGCCCTTCTCGAAGACCTTGCGCGGCGGAAAGACCGGCTCGTTCCATTCCTTGTCGCGGATGTTCTGGGCGAGGAAGGCGAAGGGCGCGGCCTCGACGATCTCCTTGACCCGCTCGGCGCCGAGCGTGAATTCCCAATGCGAGGTCATAGCGTCGAGCTTCAGGGCCGACATCACGTCGACCATGTCCTGGCCCTTGGTCTGGAGCGAGCTCCAGCTGCCCTGCCAGGTGTCGCCGCCATCGAGCAGCAGGACCTTGTCGTCGCCGCGTTCGGCTCGAACCGCCTTGACCAGCGTCGCGATCCGGTCGAGCCCGCCCATCCGGCCATAATTGCGGGCGAGCGAGACGAAATCGTCTGAGGTCAGCGCAAAAGCATCGGCCGAGCCGGCGGCGATCTTGAAATGCTCGCGGAAGGCGGCATCGGTCAGGTGCGGCGGCAAGCCCTTGACCTCGCCGACGCCGAGATTGACCGCGGGCTCGCGGAACTGCAGCGGCATCAATTGGGCGTGGATATCGGCCACATGCAGGATGGTGACCTGGCCCTGCGGCTCGAAGCGCAGGATATCGGCCTGCGACAGCTTCTGCTGGGCGGCGGCGCGCCCGAGCGGGCCAAGGCCGGAGCCGGCAGTCAAGGCCGCGGCGACCGCCGTCGCCTGCAGGAAGTCTCGTCTCGAGATCATGACTCATCCTTTGGATGCGCGCACATCGCGATCCAGGGAATCCAAAACGGAGACGCCGCCGAAACCGGCGGCGATACGATGCCTAAAAGCTCAGCCGACCGTCAGCTTGTTCTTGGCGGTGTATTCGGAGCCATTGTCATCCTTCCAGGTGAAGGTGAACTCACCCGATTCCGTCGCCTTGAAGAAGAAGGACTGATAGGGGTTGGCCGAAATCGCCGGAAACCAGTCGGCCGAGAACACAGGCTTGCCGTTGAAGCTCGCCGAGAACTTGTTGATGATCTGGCGCGGGATGGTCTTGCCCTCGGCGTCCTTGCGCTGGCCGGATTCCATCTCGTGCGAGATCAGCGTCTTGATCTCGATCATCTCGCCGGCGGCGGCCTTGGCCGGAACGCGCACGCGGGGCGTGGGCTTGGTTGTCATGGGTGTTTCCTCGCCTTGTTCTGTCGATGACGATGCGGGGCGTCAGCCGCCGCAGCCGCCGATCGTGACCTTGATGTTGGCCTTAGCCGTGTGCAGGGCGCCGTTCGACATCTCGGCGACGCAGATGATGTCCTGCGTCTGGGCGAGGCGCATGCGCGTCGCGGCCGAGGCCTTTCCGCAGGCCGGCGTGAACTGGTAGCTGACGACGCCCGGCTGCGGGTTGCCCTCGGCGAAGACGTGCACCGCCTTGACATAGTCGGCCTCCGTCATCGGGCTTTCGATCTCGACATTGATCGGCACGACCAGGCCATTCTCGGCGATCTCGGGCACGTCGAGCTTGATCTTGCCGGAGGCCATCGGCTTGTCGCCGTAGAGCTTCTTGATCTCTGCGGCGACGGCCTTCTCGTCGGCGAAGGCGAGCTTCGGCGCGATCGCAGCGGCGGCGAGAGCCCAGGCCGCGGCCTTCACCGCATCGCGGCGCGACAGCGTCGACGGTTGAATCTGCATGCGGGGCTCCTCCCTGGAATTCGTCTCGTTTTAACTCTTGACGGCGCCGCAGCAGGTCGCCAATCATTTGCACGTATCGTGATATTGTTTTTTGTGAATGTAAAGCCCCCGAGAGGGCCGGCGACGAGATCGCAGGATAAGCGGTCCCGGAGGAAACGAAAGGGCGAGGGATGAAGCTTCCGATCCTCGGAGCGGCTGCGTTGGCGGCCGTCATGATAGTCGCGGCCGGGCCGCTGACCGCGCAGTCGCCGCCGCAGGACGACAGCGAAAAGGAGATCGAGCGCTATCGTCAGATGCTCTCGGATCCGTTCTCGAATCCGGGCTTTCTCGCGGTCGATCGCGGCGAGGCGCTCTGGGCCGAGAAGCGCGGCACCAAGAACGTCTCGCTTGAGGGCTGCGATCTCGGCGAGGGGCCGGGCAAGCTCGACGGCGCCTTCGCCAAGCTGCCGCGCTATTTCGCCGACGCCGACAAGGTGATGGACACCGAGCAGCGCCTGCTCTGGTGCATGGACAAGTTGCAGGGGCTCGACACCAAAGAGGTCGTCCTGCGGCGTTTCTCCGGGCCGGCCCGAGCGTCCGATATGGAAGACCTCGTCGCCTTCATCGCCAACAAGTCGAGCGAGATGAAGATCCAGCCGCAGCTCTCCCATCCCAAGGAGAAGGAGATGGCGGCGGTCGGTGAGGCGCTGTTCTACACGCGTGGCGGCGTCAACGACTTCTCCTGCGCCACCTGCCATGCCGAGGAGGGCAAGCGCATCCGCCTGCAGGGCCTGCCCAACCTCTCGGTCAAGGGCAAGACCGCGCAGGAGACGATGGGCTCCTGGCCGACCTATCGCGTCTCGCAGAGTGCACTCCGGACGATGCAGCACCGGCTCTGGGACTGCTATCGCCAGCAGCGCTGGCCGGTGCCGGAATACGGCTCGGAAGCCCTGACCGCGCTCACCGTCTTCCTGCAGAAGCAGGCCGAAGGCGGTGAGATCAAGGTTCCGTCGATCAAGCGCTGAGGGGAAACGTCATGATCAGGACACTCATTCCCGTCGCGGCGCTACTGCTCGTCGCAGGGTCCGCCACCGCCGAGGAACGCCCGGCCCAGGCCGTGATCGACACCTATATCAAGTCGACCTTCGGCAAGGCCTCGGCCGAATGGCAGACCAGGATCAAGCCGGACGATTCGCTCGCCGTCTGCAACACGACCCGCAACAACCCGTCTTCGGCGCAGTCCGACGCGATGCTGAAGCGCGAGAGCGCCCGTGTCGTCTATCCCGCCGACGGAAAATTCCTTGGCGACTGGAAGAAGGGCTACCAGGTCGCCAACAATGGCCGCGGCGGCCAGTTCTCCGATCCGCCGGGCACCGTCTCCGGCGGCAACTGCTTCGCCTGCCACCAGCTCGACCCGAAGGAAGTCAGCTACGGCACGCTCGGCCCGAGCCTCGCCGCCTATGGCAAGGACCGCAAATACGATCCGGAGACGATCAAGGACGCCTACACCAAGATCTACAATTCGATGGCGGTAGTGCCCTGCTCGAACATGCCGCGCTTCGGCGTCAACAAGGTGCTGGACGAGCAGCAGATCAAGGACGTGATGGCCTATCTGTTCGATCCGGAATCGCCGGTGAACAAGTAGGTCATGCCGGAGCAGCCCATGCTGACGCGTCGCCTGTTCGTCACTGCCGGCGCCTGCGCCCTCGCCTCCCCTGCGCTCGCCCAGGTCGTGGCGACGCTCGGCGCCGGCGATGAGACGCTGACCGTCCTCAGCGATGGCAGCTTCGAACTACCGTTGTCGATGCTGGCGCGCGATGTCGCGCCGGCGGAGCTCGCTGCCGAGGCGAAGCAGACCGGGCCGACGCGCTCGGTCCTCAACGTCACCTGCCTGAAGCGCGGCAAGGACGTCATCCTGTTCGATTGCGGCTCGGGCGCGAACTTCCTGGCTGGCTCCGGCAAGCTCGCTGAAAGCCTTAAGACGGCTGGAATCGAGCCCGATGCGGTGACGCATGTGCTGTTCACCCATCTCCATCCCGATCATTTCTGGGGCGCCCTCGACGAGTTCGACAGCCCGCTCTTTCCCAATGCGCGCTGGCTGGTGGCCGCACCCGAGATCGGCTTCTGGACCGATCCCAAGGTCTATGCCGGCCTGCCGGAAGACCGGCACGCCTTTGCGGCCGGGGCGCAGCGCATCGCCAAGGAACTGGGCGACAAGCTCGAACGGGTCGAGCCCGGCCGCGAATGGCTGCCGGGGATCGAGGCGGTGGCGACGCCCGGCCATACGCCCGGCCATGTCTCGTTCGCGTTCAAGGCGGCCGGCGGTCCGGTGATGGTGCTCGGCGATGCGCTGACGCATCCGCTGATCTCGTTCGCGCACCCGGACTGGCGGCCGGCTTCCGATCATGACGCCGATCTCGCCGTCGCGACGCGGCGCAAGTTGCTCGACCGGCTTGCCCAAGAGAAGGGGCAGGTGATCGGCTACCACCTGCCCGGCGCCGTCGGGCGCGTCGAGCGGCAGGGCACGGCCTACCGCTTCGTCGCGGCGTCCTGAAAATCCAGCTTTCCAGCGCACGCGGATTTCTCCTCGGAACCTCTTCGTCATCCTGGACAAGCGGCGAAGCCGCGCAGCTCCGGAATCCATCGGAGTGCTCCGGAGCTCTACGATGGATCCCGGGCCGAGCTCCGCTCGCCCAGGATGCCGGTAGTGGTTCTGTCTGAAGTCAGCGCGCTCTTAACCTCAGCCGCGCAGATAGAACTTCGCCTTGTCGGGCTTGAAGGTCCAGGGCAGCCCGGCATTGCGCCAGCCGTTCAGGCTGCGCCGCCCCTCAGGCGAGAGATCGCCCTCGAAGCCCTCATGCTGGTTGTAGACCTGGGTGAAGCCGGCCTCGGCGAGCTTCTCGGCAGCGCGCGCCGAGCGATCGCCCGAGCGGCACATGACGATGACGCGGTCGGTCTTGGCGAGGCCTTTCGCCGCCAGCAGCCGGCCGACATCCTGCGAGAAGGTCGCATTCGCTTCGAGCCTGTAGCGGCCTTCCTTGTCGTCCCAGTCCCAAAACTCGGTGACATCGACAAAGGGCACGTTGCCGTCGATCGCCGGAGCCCAACCGGTGAACATCATCTCGGCGCGGGTGCGGACATCGACGAACAGGGTTTTTGCGCCTTCGCGCGCCATCACCTCGGCCGCTTCCTGCGGGGTCATGTAAAGGCCGAGCGTCGTCTGCTTGGCCTTGGCGATGCCGGCCTGCGGGCCGTTCGTCGGTGTGGCCTGTTGCGCCTCGGCGCGGGCGGCGATGCTGCCGATGGCCGCGCCGGCTGCAAGTGTCAGGACATCCCTGCGGTTCATCATGGTCTCCTCATGGAATCGGTTTGCCGTCCGACGTCGGCTGGCGCCGCCTCTGCCGTGCAGGCGCATTCGCGGCGGGTACTTACAAGGTGTTGAGCGGAACCTTCAGGAAGCGCTTGCCGCTCTCATCTGGCGGCGGCAGCTCGCCGGCCTTCATGTTTACCTGCAGGGAGGGGATGATCAGCCTCGGCATGGCGAGCGTCGCATCACGGGCTTCGCGCATCGCGACGAACGCGTCCTCGCCGATGCCGTCGCGGACATGGATGTTGTGCTCGTGCTGCTCGGCGACCGTGGTCTCCCAGCGGATCTCACGGCCGTTCGGGCCATAATCGTGGCACATGAACAGGCGCGTCTGCGGCGGCAGCGCCAGCACACGTTGGATCGAACGATAGAGCGTACGCGCGTCGCCGCCGGGAAAATCGGCCCGGGCCGAGCCCCCATCCGGCATGAACAGCGTATCGCCGACCAAGGCGGCATCGCCGATCACATGGGTCATGCAGGCCGGGGTATGGCCGGGCGTGTGCATCGCGAAAGCCTTCATCCCGCCGATCAGATAAGTGTCGCCATCGGCGAAGAGATGGTCGAACTGGCTGCCGTCGCGCTGGAACTCGGTGCCCTCGTTGAAGATCTTGCCGAAGGTCTCCTGCACGACGGTGATGCGCTCGCCGATGCCGATTTTCCCGCCGAGCTTGCCCTGGATATAAGGCGCGCCCGAGAGGTGGTCGGCATGGACATGGGTTTCGATCAGCCATTCGACCGCGAGTTCGTGTTCGCGGACGTAGGCGATGATCTTGTCGGCGGAATCATAGGTGATGCGGCCGGAGGCATAGTCGATGTCCATCACCGAATCGACGATGGCGCAAACGTTCGAGCCCGGGTCCTTGACGACGTAGCTGACCGTGTTCGTCTGTGCGTCGAAGAAGGCGGTGAGCTCGGGCTTGGTGGACAGATCGACCGGGCGCGGGATAGCGGTCATGGTGTTCTCCTTGGCTCGGCCGAATGAATGTCGGTGGCGAGCCAGCGGGCGAGCGCCATGCCGGCGAGCATCGCCGCGAGGAAGATCAGCGCCGGCAAGCCGCCGGTCAGCGCTGCGACCAGCGCTGGGCCAGGGCAGAAGCCGGCGAGCCCCCAGCCGATCCCGAACAGCACAGCGCCAGTGACCAGTTTCGCATCCGGCTGGCTGGCGCTCGGCAGGACGAAGCGCTCCGCGAGCAGCGGGCGTTCGCGGTGCGCGAAGCTCAGCCGGTAACCGAGCATGGTGACGGCAATGCCGCCGGCCATCACGAAGATCAGGCTGGCGTCCCAGCGTTCGAGCGGGATGGCCGCAAGGTCGAGGAAGTTCAGCACCTTTGCCGGATCCGCCATGCCGGCAACGATCAGCCCGAGGCCGAAGATCAGACCGATGGCGAATTGCACGAAGATCGACATGGCCGGACTCACAGCAGGTGCCGGGTGACGAAGACAGTCGCGATGGCGCTCGCCATGAAGGTCGCGACGGCGATCAGCGAGCGCAGCGACAGGCGTGACAGGCCGCAGATGCCATGGCCGGAGGTACAGCCATTGCCCCAGACCGAACCGAAGCCGACAAGTAGGCCAGCAGCGACGAGAACCGGTATCGTCGCGGCGATCTGCGGGACCGGCCAGGCTGATCCTGCAGCATAGACGATGAGCGGTGCAAGCACGAGACCGGCCACGAAGGCGAGCCGACCACCAACCTCGCCGTCCGCCTGCGGCGGCAGCAATCGCGAGAGAATACCGCTGATGCCGGCGATCCGGCCCTGGAACAGCATCAGCATTACGGCCGCCAGGCCGATCAGCGCGCCGCCGGCAAGCGAGGCGATGGGTGTGAACGTCGTCTCGATCATCTCAGCGTCGCTCCGCCAGGCAGGGAACCGCGATTGACCATCATCGACTCCTGTATTATTAAATTCCATATCTCATATATATAGAAAAAGATATATGTCAATCGAATCCCGGCCCCGAGCTGAAGCATCCGCAAGCCCGCCGATCGCGGAGGCGGCCGCACTTCTCTCGGCCATGGCGAGCCCGCGCCGGCTCGCCATCCTCTGCCGTCTCGTCGAGGGTGAAGCAGGCGCCGCCGAGCTTACCGAGATCACCGGGCTGAGCCCGGCAGGCGTCGCCTCACACCTGGCGCAGTTGCGCAAGCTTGGACTGATCACCGCCCGGCGACGCGGCGTCGCGGTATTCTTCTCGCTGGCCAGCGAGCAGGCGAAGGCGGTTCTGGAGACCTTGCACGCGCTCTACTGCGCGCCGGCGCAGGCGCTCAGCCGCGCTGCCACAGCCCTCTGATCGAGCCTTCCACCAGGAAGGCGATGCCGATCCGCGCGCCGATCATCATGCCGGCGATCGCCAGCGGCCAGGACAGCGCCAGCATCGAGCCGGCCGAGATGCCTTGTCCGATCGTGCAGCCGCCGGCGAGCACGCCGCCGCCGCCCATCAGCACGGCGCCAAGCAGATGGCGACGCATCTCGCGATCGTCGTCGAAGGCTTCCCAGCGGAATTCGCGATCGTAGAGCGCCGACAGGAACGAGCCGAGCGTGACGCCCGCAAGCGTGCCGATGCCGAATTCGAGCAGGGCCGAGGGCGCGCTCAGCACGGCATAGAGCGCCCGGCCAACCGGCGATACGAAGGTCAGGCTCTGCGCCCGCGGCACGGTCTCGAAGGCATCGATGGCGATACCGGTCACCCACCAGCCGGCGATGACGGCGAGGCCCAGCGTCGCGCCTGCCAGCAAGAGGCGGGGCGAGCGCCGCAGCCGTGGATCGACGGCGACGATGGTGATCAGGGCGAGGGCGCCGGCAGCAGTGATCAGGACACGCGCGGCAGGGGCACCGAGATAGGTCAGGATGCCGGCGAGATCGCCCTTGAGGCCACCGGGCAGCGGCCAGTAGACCTTCTCCAGCACTTCGATCCGGATCGGCGCGAACATGCCGCGCAGCGTCGCATAGGCGACCGCGCCGAACACCATCATCACGATCAGGCTGCGCAGGTCGCCCGAGCCGAGCCGGACCAGCGAGCCGAAGCCGCAGGTGCCGACCAGCGCCATGCCAAGCCCGAACAGCGTGCTGCCGACGATGATCGACAGCCAGGGCAATGCCGGCTGCACATAGGTGGAATTGGCGGGGTCGAGCAGATGCAGCCCGATCAGGGCCTGCGTGCCGATCAGCGCGATGGCGAGGGCAAGCCCGAAGATCCTGAGGCGGCGGGTGTCGCCGCCCATCCAGGCATCCTCGACCGCGCCGAAGGAACAGAGCCGAGCACGGCGGACGGTGAAGCCACAGGCCACGCCCACGGCGGCGCCCGCCAGTGCCGCACCCCAGGCCGGCAGTTCAATCATGGCAGGCGCCGATGAGAGCGACGGGCGCTCACGATTTTCCGGCTTCGGGTCCGGGCGGATTGCAGAAAATGTCGTAGATCACGGCGATGACGCGCCGGACATCGTCGCTGGCGAGACTGTAATAGATCGCCTTGCCGTCACGACGGGTGGTGACGAGCTGGTCGAGGCGCAGGCGCGCCAGCTGCTGCGAGACCATGGGCTGGCGCAGCGACAGGAGGTTCTCGAGTTCGGTCACCGTCCGCTCCCGCTCGGCGAGCAGGCAGAGCAGCAGCAGCCGGTTCTCGTGCGAGAGGGCTTTCAGGAAATCGCTGGCCTTGCGGGCCTTGCGCATCAGTTGGTCGAGCTCGGGCGAGAACTCGGCGCCGTCGCGCAGTTCGGTTTCGAGCGCTTTCGAGACGATCGCGGTCATTGGGTCTGTGCGCCTGATCGTTGAATCTTGTCGGGTGTCTCAATGACAGCAACCAGCCGCCCGAGCAAACCCCAGAACATGTCGTCGTTGAGATAGCCGGTGATGCGGCCGACTTCCTGGCCATCCTCAACCAGCACGAAGGTCGGCGTCGCGATGACCGGCTCGCGCAGCCCATTGCCACGCACGCCGCCGGCCGGCAGCTCGATCCGCCGCAGCGGCGCAGCCTTGCCTTCCGGGGTTTTGGGATAGACCGATGCGACCTCGCGCTCGAAGCGGACGCAGAAGGGGCAGCCATTGCGCGTGTACATGACGAGCTCGGCCGCGAAGGCGGGCAGCGACAGCAATAGCGGCAACGTGAACGCCGCCGCCAGCCCCGCTCGATGTCTGCCGCTTGCAATCATCGGCCGAACATAGTCGTATTCATATGTTTATACCAGAGCCTGCCGAGGCTCGGTGCGGAGGCGACGCCATGATCACACGACGCAGCCTGCTGGCGAGCTCGCTGATTGCCATGGCGTCAGCGCCGGCCCTGGCCAAGGCGCGGCTCGGCGAGGACGGGCTCTACCAGGAGGACTGGTATCTCGAAAGCTTCCTCGACCTCGCCGAGGACCTGACCAATGCGAGCCAGGGCGGCAAGCGCTTCGTGATTCTTTGGGGCCTGCGCAATTGCCCGGCCTGCCGGCGCATGCACGAGGTCCATCTCGCCGACCCCGCGATCGAAAGCTATATCCGCGACAATTTCGCGGTGCTGCACCTCAACATCCTCGGCTCGCGCGAAGTGACCGATTTCGACGGCGGCAAGCTGACCGAGAAGGCGCTGGCGAAGCATTACGGCATCGAAGGCACGCCGGCGATCCAGTTCTTCCCCGCCAGTGCGAACGGGCTGGCGGCGAAAGCCCCCAGGGATCGGGAAGTCGCCCGCATGGCCTCGCTGCCCGAGCCGCAGGCCTTCATCGCGCAGTTCCGCGCTGTCAGGAACGGCGTGTGAGAGCAGCCAGACCATGCCGCTGCTGGTCGTCCAGCCTGCGGCGCATGACGTGATCTGCACGATCGCTGGAACCTCCCAGAAAATGCGCGAAAGGCGCTTGACCTTACCATCGTTGGAAGGTGCAGGGTGCGGCAATCGTCACTCGAAGGATAGTGCAGCCATGTGCTCCTGCCAGCAACATTCGACCACGGCCTCGGCCGCGACACCGGCCCCGAGCGGGGCGATCAGCCTTCGCGTCGAGGACATGACCTGCGGCCATTGCGCCGGCACGATCAAGCAGGCGATCGAAGGCAAGGTCCCCGGCACCTTCGTCACGGCCGATCCCGGCTCGAAGCTGGTCAGCGTGCAGGGCAGCGCCGATATCGCCGCGATCAGATCAGCGGTCACGGCCGCCGGCTACACGCCGAGCGCAGGCTGACCGGACCGAGCCTTCATGAGGCACGCCAGCCGGCACGCAAGCGCCGGCTGGCGCAGCATTTCGCGGATAGACGGAACAGCGGGGCGGCGTTCCATGACGGACCAGCATCATCACCATGCCCATGGCCACAATCATGGCCATGGGCACCATCACGAGACGTCGGGCGCGACGGTGAAGGACCCGGTTTGCGGGATGGCCGTCAATCCGGCGACGGCCAAGCACCAAGCCTCCCATGCAGGAGAGACCTATTTCTTCTGCTCCGCCGGCTGCCACGGCAAGTTCGAGGCGAACCCCGCCGCCTACGTCGCTGAGACCGTCGGAAACCCCGCCGCGAAAGAGGCTCCGAAAGGGGCGATTTATACCTGCCCGATGCATCCCGAGATCCGCCAGCCGGGGCCGGGCAATTGCCCGATCTGCGGCATGGCGCTGGAGCCCGAGATCGCGACGGCTGAGCAAGGTCCCAGCGCCGAACTGACCGACATGACGCGCCGGTTCTGGGGCGGGCTCGTGCTCGCCGTGCCGGTCTTCCTGCTCGAAATGGGCGGCCACCTCCTCGACTTGCATAGATGGATCGGCCCACAAAGCTCGAACTGGGTCCAGCTCGTGCTGGCGACGCCGGTCGTGCTCTGGGCCGGCTGGCCGTTTTTCGAGCGAGCCTGGGCGTCGCTCGTCAATCGCAGCCTGAACATGTTCACGCTGATCGCGATGGGTACCGGCGTCGCCTGGCTCTACAGCGTGATCGCCACGGCGGCGCCCGGCCTGTTCCCGCCAGTGTTTCGCGCCGGCGACGGCTCGGTCGCGATCTATTTCGAGGCGGCCGCGGTGATCACCGTGCTGGTTCTGCTCGGGCAGGTGCTCGAACTCAGGGCGCGCGAGCAGACCGGCGGCGCCATCCGCGCCTTGCTCGACCTGGTCCCGAAGACGGCCCGGCGGGTGCGGGATGACGGCACAGACGAGGATGTCGGCCTCGACGCCGTCAATGTCGGCGACCGCCTGCGCGTCCGGCCCGGCGAGACCGTGCCGGTCGATGGCGAGCTGATCGAGGGCCGCAGCTCGATCGACGAATCCATGGTCACCGGCGAATCGATGCCGGTGACCAAGGAGGCCGGCGCTGCGCTGATCGGCGGCACGCTCAACCGCACCGGCGGCTTCATCATGCGCGCCGGCAAGGTCGGCAGCGACACCATGCTCTCGCGTATCGTCGGCATGGTCGCCGAGGCGCAGCGCTCACGGGCGCCGATCCAACGCCTGGCCGATCAGGTCTCCGGCTGGTTCGTCCCGCTGGTCATCGTCATCGCCATCACGGCCTTCATTGCCTGGATGGCGTTCGGGCCGGAGCCGCGCCTCGCGCATGGGATCGTCGCCGCGGTCGCCGTGCTGATCATCGCCTGCCCCTGCGCGCTCGGCCTGGCGACGCCGATGTCGATCATGGTCGGCGTCGGCCGCGGTGCGCATCTCGGCATACTGATCAAGAATGCCGAAGCGCTCGAACGCTTCGAGAAGGTCGACACGCTGGTCGTCGACAAGACCGGCACATTGACCGAAGGCAAGCCGAAGCTGTCCGCGCTCGAGCCGGTCGACAGCTTCGACGAAACCGAGCTGCTGCGGCTCGCGGCCTCGCTGGAGCGCGCCAGCGAGCACCCTCTCGCAGCGGCGATCGTCGATGCCGCCAAGGAGCGCGGTCTCACTCTGGGCGAGGCGCAGGATTTCGACAGTCCCGTCGGCAAGGGCGTAACCGGCACCGTCGACGGCCGCTCGCTGGTGATCGGCAGCCACCGCATCATGGCCGAGGCCGGCGTCGATCTCGCCGCCCTGATCAGCGAAGCGGAGACCATGAGGGCTGAGGGCGGCACGGTGATCTTCGTCGCCGTCGATGGCCGCGTCGCCGGGCTGCTGGCGATCGCCGACCCGGTCAAGCCGACCACGCCGGCGGCAATCACAGCGCTGAAGGCTGCCGGCATCCGCGTGGTCATGCTGACCGGCGACAACAAGACCACGGCGCAGGCCGTGGCGCGCCGGCTCGGCATCGACGAGGTCGAGGCCGAGGTGCTGCCCGAAGACAAGAGCGCCGTAGTGAACAAGCTGCGCGCGCAGGGTCGTGTGGTCGCGATGGCCGGCGACGGTGTCAATGACGCACCGGCGCTCGCGGCGGCCGATGTCGGCATCGCCATGGGAACCGGCACCGATGTCGCGATCGAGAGCGCCGGCGTGACCCTGCTCAAGGGCGACCTGCAGGGCATCGTCAGGGCGCTTCAGCTCAGCCGGGCGACGATGCGCAACATCCGGCAGAACCTGTTCTTCGCCTTCATCTACAACGCCGCCGGCGTGCCGGTGGCGGCGGGTGTGCTCTATCCGCTGTTCGGGCTGCTTTTGTCCCCGATCATTGCAGCAGCGGCGATGGCGCTGTCATCGGTGAGCGTGATCGGCAATGCGCTGCGCCTGCGCAGTGTCTCGCTCGACTGATGTCAGCGACAATTGCATTCAAGGCAAAGGAGATCATCATGACGAACGCACTCACCCTCTCCCGCCGCAGCCTGCTTATCGGCGCCGCGCAGGCGGCCGCGGCGTTTGGCCTCTGGCACCCGGCGAATGCCGAGACGCTGCCCAAAATGGTCGTGACGCGCGATCCGAACTGCGGCTGCTGCGGCAAATGGGTCGAACATGTGAAGGCGGCCGGCTTTCCGGTCGAGGTGGTCGAGGTCGCGGATGTCGCGCCGCTCAAGCTGAAGCTCGGCGTGCCCGACGCGCTCGCCTCCTGCCATACGGTCGAAGTCGGCGGCTATGTCGTCGAGGGCCATGTCCCGGCGCCGGCGATCAAGCGACTGCTCAGCGAGCGCCCGCAGGTGACGGGCCTTGCCGTCGCCGGCATGCCGGTCGGCTCGCCGGGCATGGAAGTGCCCGGACAGTCACCGGATACTTACGATGTCGTCGTCTTCTCCGCCGGCCGGCAGAACGTCTTCGCGCGCTATCGCGGTGTGCAGCAGCTTTGACGCCTTGCCGGCCTAACCGGATCGCTGACCGCTGCGGAACAGCCCCAGGATGACCTCCCGCGCCCAGCGCAGCATGGCGTTCTGGGCGTGCCGTCGGCTCCAATGCAGCGCGACGCTGAAATCGCGCTGCGGCAGGGCCGGCTCGAGCAAGGCAAAGGCGCCGATCGGTTCAAGACCAAGACCGATCTGGCGCGGCATCAGCACGGCGAGATCGGTGGCGCGGATGATCGGCGGCAGCGCCATGAAGCTGGAGACGACCAGCCGGATGCGCGGGTCGAGATGCAGCATTTCCAGCATGCGCTGCGTCTGGACGTGTGAGCGCACAGCGACGAAATCCAGCTTGGCGATCGCTTCGGCACTCAAGGCGCCGTCGACAGCCTGGCGCGTCACCGGATGGTCGGCCCGGACGAAGACCTGGTAACGGTCGCTCAGCATCTCCACATGGGCGGTGCCGCCTACGGTCGGCAGGAAGCCGAGCGCGAAATGCAGCTGGCCGTTGTCCAGCGCTTCCGAGATCGCCTCATGCGGCCAGGCACGCGCGACAATGCGCAGGTTCGGCGCGATCTCGCGGAAGGTCGTCATCAGCGGCGGCAGGAAGCGCCCTTCGCCGATATCGCTGAGATGCAGGCGCAACTCGGCATCCGTCGTAGCGGGATCAAAGCTCTCACCCTCTTTGAGGCCGGCTTCCAGCAGCGCGAGGCCCGCCTGGACCGAATGGGCGAGACGCTCCGAGCGGGCGGTCGGCCTGACCCCGCCGGCGACGCGCTCGAACAGCGGATCGTGCAGCAAGAGGCGCAGGCGCGTCAAGGCCTGGCTGGTTGCCGGCTGCGACAGGCCAAGCTCTTCCGCCGCGCGACTGACATTGCGGGTGCGATAGACCGCGTCGAACAGCCTTAGCAGGTTCAGGTCGATCGAATCGATATTCGCCATACTTATAATACTTATTCGCTTCATCTAATTGAGCAATGACCGGCATAGGGCCACAGTGCCTCCATTCGAGGGGACGCGCATGCCAGCCGACATCAAATCATCCTCTGCCTGCCCCACCGTCCGCGAAGCCGTGCTCGACCTCTTGCGCCAGCTGCAGATCGACACCGTCTTCGGCAATCCCGGCTCGACCGAACTGCCGATGTTCCGGGAGTATCCCGAAGACTTCCGCTATGTGCTCGGCCTGCAAGAAGCGGTCGTGGTGGGGATGGCCGACGGCTATGCCCAGGCGACGCGTAATGCCGCGCTGGTCAACCTGCATTCGGCGGCCGGCGTCGGCCATGCCATGGGCAACATCTTCACGGCATTCAGGAACCAGACGCCGCTGCTGATCACCGCCGGCCAGCAGGCGCGCTCGATCCTGCCCTTCGACCCGTTTCTCGCCTCGGTGCAGGCGACCGAGCTGCCGAAGCCTTACGTCAAATGGGCGATCGAGCCGGCACGCGGCGCCGACCTGCCGCTCGCTCTGGCGCGGGCCTATCACATCGCCATGCAGCCGCCGCGCGGCCCGGTCTTCATCTCGATCCCGGCCGATGACTGGGACCAGCCGGGCGAGCTTGTCGTGCCGCGCCGCGTCAGCCAGGCCCTGGCCCCGGCGCCCGATGCGATCGTGGCGATGGCGAAACGCCTCAACGCCAGCAAGCGGCCGGCCTTCGTCGTCGGCGCCGGCGTCGCGCGCGACCAGGCCGTCGCCGATGTCGTCGCGCTGGCCGAGCGCCATCAGGCCTCGGTCTATGTCCCGCCGATGTCGGCGCGCTGCGGCTTTCCCGAGCGCCATCCACGGTTCTGCGGCTTCCTGCCGGCGATGCGCGAGAAGATCGTCGAGCGCCTGGCCCCGCACGATTTCATTCTGGTGCTGGGCGCGCCGGCCTTCACCTATCATGTCGAGGGCAACGGCCCGCATGTCCCCCCGGGCGCGCAGCTCGCGCAGATCGTCGACGATCCGCAGCAGGCCGCCTGGGCGCCGGTCGGCGACAGCGTCATCGCCAGCCTCGATCTCGGCGTGCGGGCCCTGCTCGCCGCGAGCGCGCCGGGAGCTGGACGCGAGGCGGCGCTGTCCCGCCCCGTCCCGCCGGTGCCGACGCCGGGCGTGCCGATGTCGGCCGCCTATGCGCTGTCGGTGATCGATCGGGAGCGCCATGCCGACGATGTCGTGGTCGAGGAGGCGCCGAGCACGCGCTCGACCATCCAGACCTATCTGCCGATGAATGGCGCCGACAGCTTCTACACCATGGCGAGCGGTGGCCTCGGCCACAGCATGCCGGCAGCAGTCGGCATCGCATTGGCACGCCAGCGGATGAAGCTGCCGGGGCGAGTGATCGCGCTGATCGGCGACGGTTCCAGCCTCTATTCGATCCAGGCGCTCTACAGCGCCGCGCAGCTCGACCTGCCGATGACCTTCCTGATCCTCAACAACCGCCGTTACGCGGCACTTCAGGATTTCGCGCCGGTCTTCGGCTACGCGCCGAACGACAAGCCGGCCGGGACCGAATTGCCGGGCATCGACTTCACGCAATTGGCGGGTGGACAGGGCGTGCCGGGTGAGCGGGTCGAGCGCCCCGAGGATCTTGCCCCGCGCCTGCGCGCTGCTTTCGCCGCGCCCGGTCCAAACCTGATCGACATCGTGATCGCCTGAGCATTCGAGGATCGAGAGATGACCGAAACCATCAACCTTCTGATCGACGGCAAGGCGGTCCCTGCGACGAGCGGACGCGCCTTCGAGCGCCGCAACCCGCTCGACGGCTCGGTCGCCAGCCGCGCCGCTGCGGCGACGCCAGATGACGCACGCGCAGCCGTCGATGCCGCAGCGCATGCGTTCCCCGCCTGGTCGCAGACGCCGCCCGCGAAGCGCCGTGAATTGCTGGTCAAGGGCGCGCATGCGCTGGAAGCCCGCGCCGCCGATTTCACCGCGGCGATGTCGGCCGAGACCGGCGCCTCCGCGATCTGGGCTGGCTTCAATGTCCATCTCGCCGCCGACATGCTGATCGAGGCAGCTGCGCTGACGACGCAGATCAGCGGTGAGGTCATCCCGTCCAATGTGCCGGGCAGCCTCGCCATGGCGGTGCGTCAGCCCGCCGGCGTCGTGCTCGGCATGGCGCCCTGGAACGCACCGGTCATCCTCGCCACGCGCGCCATTGCCGTGCCGCTCGCCTGCGGCAACACCGTCGTGCTGAAGGGCTCGGAGCTCTGCCCGCGCACGCATGGGCTGATCATCGCGGTACTGCAGGAAGCAGGGCTGCCGGAGGGCGTCGTCAACTTCGTCACCAATGCGCCTGAGGATGCCGCCGAGGTCGTCGCGGCAATGGTGGCTCATCCGGCAGTCCGGCGGGTCAACTTCACTGGCTCGACCCATGTCGGCCGGATCATCGCGAAACTCTGCGCCGAGCATCTGAAGCCGGCGGTGCTGGAGCTCGGCGGCAAGGCCCCTGCCCTCGTCCTTGACGATGCCGATCTCGATGCCGCGGTCGCCGGCATCGCCTTCGGCGCCTTTGCCAATTCCGGCCAGATCTGCATGTCGACCGAGCGCATCGTCGTCGACAGCAAGATCGCCAACGATTTCGTCGCGCGGCTCGCCGCCAAGGCAATGAGCCTGCCGCTCGGCGATCCCCGCAAGGGGCCGGTGGTGCTCGGCTCAGTCGTGGACATGAAGACGGTCGAGCGCTGCAACACCCTGATCGACGACGCGCTCGCCAAAGGCGCGACGCTGGTTTGCGGCGGCAAGGCGGAGACGACGTTGTTCCCGGCGACGCTGCTCGATCACGTCACCCCGGCAATGCGGATTTATGGCGAGGAGAGTTTCGGCCCGGTCAAGGCGATCGTGCGCGTCGACGGCGAGGAGGCGGCGATCGCCTGCGCCAACGACAACCCCTATGGGCTGTCGGCTGCGGTGTTCACTGGCGACACCGCGCGCGGCTGGCGCGTGGCGAGCCGCATCGAATCCGGTATCTGCCATGTCAACGGCCCGACCGTGCATGACGAGGCGCAGATGCCCTTCGGCGGCGTCAAGAACAGCGGCTATGGCCGCTTCGGCGGACGCGCCGGCATCGAGGCCTTCACCGAGCTGCGCTGGCTGACGCTGCAGACCACGCCACGCCACTACCCGTTCTAGACGCGCCGAAGAGCGCGATCCAAGCCGAAGGGGAAACGTCATGATTTCTGGACAAGGCTCGATCACCATGCCGCGCAATTCGACCGCGGCAAGCCTGCAGCCGACGCGCCGGCAGATGCTGGCGCTTGCCGGCGCCGCCCTCGCTATGCCGCTGTCCGGCGGCGGCCCGGCCCGCGCCGCGAGCTGGCGTCCGAGCAAGAGCGTGCGGCTGGTGGTGCCCTTCGCCGCGGGCGGCGCCAACGACATCATCGCCCGCGTGCTCGGCGAGCGCTTGAGCGCGGTGTGGCAGCAGCAGGTCTATATCGACAATAAGCCGGGTGCGAGTTCCAATATCGGCTCGGCTGATGTCGCTCGTTCCGAGCCGGACGGGCATCACCTCCTGATCACCTCGAGCGCGATCGCGGTGAACCGCTTTCTCTTCGAGAAGCTGCCCTTCGATCCGCTCGCGGACTTCGCCCCGCTGTCGCTCGCCACCGTCATTCCCAATGTCATGGTGGTGCCGCCGGGTTCCAGCGCGCGCACCGTCGGTGACTTCATCGCCATGGCCAAGGCCAAGCCCGGCACGCTTAATTTCGGCTCGGCGGGTGTCGGCTCCTCGCTGCATCTGATCGGCGAGCTGTTCAAGCGCGCGGCCGGCATCGAGATGACCCATGTTCCCTATCGCGGCGCAGCGCCGGCCATGCAGGACCTGATGGGTGGGCGTATCGACGTCATGTTCGATACGGTGACCGTCTCGATCAGCCAGATTCGCGGCGGCACGATCCGCGCCATCGGCGTCTCGACGCAGGAGCGTGTCCCGTCGCTGCCCGATGTGCCGCCGATCAGCGACACGCTGCCCGGCTTCGATGTCGGCTCCTGGTTCGCGCTGTTCCTGCCGGGTAAGACGCCAGCCGAGATCGTCGCGTCGATCTCGGCCGATGTGCAAGCGGCGCTGCGGCACGAGCCGGTGAAGGCCCGGATCGAAGAGCTCGGCGGCCGCGTCGTCGCCTCGACGCCCGATGCGCTGGGCCGCTACATGCGCGAGGAAACGGAGCGCTGGGGCAAGGTGATCCGCGAAGCCGGAATCAAGGCGCAGGACGGCTGAGCACCTTGCCGGCCATCGCAGCGTGATCGACTGCTGACGCAAGCCGGACGGCTTTCCGTCCGGACGGTCGATGACGACATGGTCATATGCCGTTCGCACTGGCGTGGTATCGGTTGCCGGTCCGATGCCGCCGGAGATCTGCATGAGCCACATCACCTCCACCGGCTTCACCGCCGCCGCTTCGACGGATGGCGAGCAGGACAGCCTCGCGAGCGACCTCAGGCGGCTTGCCGAGCTTGGCGTCGAGACGGTCGAGCTGACGCCGACCAGCATGGATCTCATCGCCGGCGGGCGCGTCATCGCGGAGCGGGCCGAGAGATTCGCCAGGCTGACCGCGGGCTTCCCGTTCAGCTACACGATGCACGGGCTGGTCTCGTCGAACTTCATGGACCCCGACACGCTGCGCTATCAGCTCGCCGCGGCGAAGGCCCTGGTCGAGCTCTGTGATCGCGTCGGCTCGCGCATCCTCGTCCATCATGGCGGTTTCCTGCGAGCCGCACAGGTCGTCGAGCGGGCCCAGGCCGACAGCCGCGAGCGCGCCGCGCTGCACGAACTCGCCGAGTTCGCCCGGCGCTACGAGGTCAGGATCGCGCTCGAGAACATCTTCACCACCGAGCCCGGCCAGCATCGCCAGACCCCGGCCGAGATCGCGCAGACGGTGAGGTCGATCGCCCACCCCAATCTCGTGGCGCTGATCGACTTCAGCCACGCCTATATCGAGGCCACCTATCGGGGGTTGGACTTCCGCGAGCAGCTACGGGCCATGGCGCCGGTGACCGGCCATCTTCACGTCCACGATTCCTTCGGCCGGCCGACCGGCTTCTACGAAGGCTATCACCCGCAGGAATACACGGCGCTGGGCATCGGCGACCTGCACATGCCGCTCGGCTGGGGCGACATCGACTGGGACGACATCTTCGGTGAGCTGACCTTCCTGCCCAGCACGGTGCTGATGATGGAGATCGGCCCGCGCTATCGCAGCGAGCAGCCCGACTGCCTCGCCCGCGCCCGACAGCTCATGGCAATCAATGCGCGCGGCGCGAGGGCTGGCGACTGAAACTGAAGAGGTCGAGATCGGGTGGCTGACGACGCAGTCAGGAGCCAACCGGTCTGCGCCAAAATTCCCTGGTTACAGGGAATTTACAGGGAAGATCTCTCCGTTTTGGGCGGATGCTCACGAAGCCCGCCCAAATCAGATAGCAAGATCAGAGGCTTACGAGCGATTTCCCTGTTTCGTGGAACAGGGAACTCAATGGGCAGGATCAGGGAATGGATATAGAGGGATCAGCGAACCTGGTGCTATGATCAGGAGCGCGTGCCCCACCGGTCGAACCGGTCGACTAGATCCTCGACCTCCTTGTCGTCGGCTTCATAGCCCGAGCCGCGCAAGCCTTCGGTTTGGATCAGCAGCGTCTCGTAGCCGTCGCTCTGGGATAACCTCTGGAGTCGATCCGAGGCCCAGCGACGCGGGAGGAGAAGGTTCAATGGGAAGAGCTGGCCGCGCGCAAAGCTGACTTCGAACTGGAATTGCGCGAGCTCGAAGCAGAGCTGCCCGATGCCGAGGGAAAATACCGAGCGATCGTCGAAACCGAGATCGAGCGGACCAGGAGGGTCATCGAAATCATCACGAACGGGATGCGCTGACGAACATCACAGTACGACACGATTGCGCCATTTGCAGACATTGAGCTACTGCCGGAAAGCGGACACTAGCGATTGGTCAAAAAACCGCGGTATCCCGCTTGAGCGCTGAAGCTGTCGAGTTGTACGGACTGACTAATTTGACGGCAGATAGTCAGCTACAAGAATTTGATTCCCAAATTAGATTCAAAATTGGTTCAATTTTTAGCTGTTTATTTTGCACTGCAGCTATGCGCTGTTTTGGGTTGCCGATTTGGCCAATAACTGGAGTGATCACGCTGCGGTATTGATTTGATGCGATACGAGGGGCAGTCTCGCATGGAAACGATAGAAGACTATTCTACTCGACTTAGGTTGCTGAAAGAAGCGCCTAGCGAGCGTCTCCTTCTAATTGATTTGCCTCACCGCCGATCTTCCGTTCGCAAATGCCAACCGAACCGGCGAATCGCCCTACTCGGCGCGTCTGCCTCGCTTGCGATGATCTGCGCGCTGGGCGGTCCGGCGGTGGCGCAGCAATGCGACCCCGCGGCGCCAGCCGCCGGCGGCACCGTGACCTGCAGCGGCGGCTTCATCGGCACGGGCTACACCGCACCGCTCAACACCGGCATCACGATCAACGTCGTCCCGGGCACGACGCTCGCCGGCACCGTCGACGTCCAGGGCACGGGCAATACGGTCGTCAACAACGAGGGCACGCTGCAGGGCGGCCCGGCCCTCAATTTCGTCGGCGTCAGCGGCTTCACGAAGACGCTCAACAACACCGGCACGCTCAACGGCGGCATCGTCGGCTCCGGCGACGGCACCATCATCATCAATCAGAACGGCACCTTCAATTCCGGCGGCATCACCATCACAGGCGCCGGCGTGAACACGCTGAACGTCTTCGAAGGCCGCAACGTCAACGGCCTGGTCGACATGACCGGCTATCAGAACACGATCAACAATCTCGGCACGCTCAATGCCGGCGCGACCCTGACCGGCACGCTGCAGAACCGCTTCATCAACGGCTCGGAAGCCGGTGGCCGGGGCACGGTCAGCGGCACTTTCACGCTGACTGGCCCGTCGAACTTCGTCGACAATTTCGGCACATTCAATGGCGCCGTCACGCTGACCGGCAACGGCAGCAACACCATCGTCAACCGCCCCGGCGCGGTGATGCAAAGCATCGACACGACCGGCGGCACGTCGAACGACGTCGTCGACAATCTGGGAACGGTCAATGTCTCGATCCTGCTCGGCGCCGGCAACGACATCCTGACCAACCGCCCCTTCGGCACCTCGACCAACCCGGTCGAGAACGGCACCATCGACATGGGGGCGGGCAAAGACATCTTCGTCATGCTCGGCGGCACGGTGAACGCGCCGATCCTGATGGGCCCCGACAACGACCAGGCCTTCATCGTCGACGGCCACATCTCGACGAACTTCCAGGCGCAGGCGGGCGCGGACCGCCTGACCTGGAGCGGCGGCACGATCAGCGGCTTCGTCGACATGGGGACAGAGGACGATTATGCCCTGTTCCTCAATCTGACGCCGACCAACCTGGCGACCGGCCTGCGCATCGACGGCGGCCTCGGCTCCGACCAGCTCGTCTGGGACAACACGCGCGGTGACGGCGTCTACCGCTATGTGAACTGGGAGCTGTTCCAGCTCACCAACGGCTCGCAGCTGACCTTCGACAACTACGCGACCCTGACGCTCGGCGATTCAGTGACCGGCACGGGCAGGCTGACGATCGACGCCACCAGTATCGTGTTCGCCGGCAATGGAACCCATACGGTGGCGCCCTTCTCGTCCAGGCTGCTCACCACCGTTGAGAACGCCGGCACGATCGACCTGACCAATGCCGGTTCCTCGGTCACCGATGCCTTCGTCATCCAGGGCAACTATATCGGCCAGGGCGGGCGTTTACTGCTGAACACCGTCCTCGCCGGCGACGGCGCGCCCTCGGACAAGCTCGTCATCCAGTCGGGCGCGGCGAGTGGCACCACCAGCCTCGGCATCACCAACACCGGCGGGGCCGGCGACATTACCACCGGCAACGGCATCCTCGTCGTCGAGGCGACCAATGGCGGCACGACCGTTCCAGGCGCCTTCTCGCTCTCCGGCCGCGTCGCGGCAGGTGCCTTCGAATATCAGCTGTATCGTGGCGGCGTGACGGCCGGCTCCGAAGAGAACTGGTATCTGCGCAACTTCATCCCAAGCGGCATCTGTCCCGTGAGTTCAGCGGACTGCGACACGCTGATCGTGGTTCCGCCGACCGTCGATCCGGGAGGCGGTGGCTCGGGAGATGGCTCCGGCGGTGGCGGTGGCGGCTCGGGCGGCAGCGGCTCGGGCAGCGGCTCGGGCGGTGGCACCGCTGGCGTGATCCTGTTCCGCCCGGAAGTGGCGCTTCAGTCGGCGTTGCCCAGCCTGGCACGAGGCGCGGCGCGCGCCACGCTCGGCACCTTCCACGACCGCGAGGGCGAGCAGGTCTATGCGTCCGCCGACGGCGTTCCGCGGCTCGGCTGGGCCAGGAGCTATGCGAGCCATCACGAGGAAGCCTGGCGCGGGACCGCCAGCCCGAAATTCGATGGATCATATTGGGGCCTGCAGGCCGGCTTGCCGCTCTACGGCATCGACCATGCCAACGGCCAGCGTGACCGCTTCGGCCTCTTCTTCGGCTATCACAACACGAGCGGCGACGTGAAAGGCTTCTCGATCGGCCGCCGGAACCGCCCGGTCGGCAAGATCGACATCGACAGCTACAGCGTCGGCGCCTACTGGACGCATTTCTGGAACGGGGGTGCCTATCTCGATGCCGTCGCGATGGGCTCCTGGCTCGACCAGAACACCCGCTCGGTCTACGGGGTGAAGGGCGACAGCCGCGGGGCGATCCTGACCGCTTCGCTGGAAGCGGGCTATCCGATTGCACTGTCGGCAAACTGGCGGCTCGAGCCCCAGGCGCAACTGATCTTCCAGCACCAGCAGGGCGACCGCTACAGGGACCTGTTCTCAGGGATCTCCTATGACAGCGCCAATGTGCTGACCGGCCGGCTCGGCGCTCGCCTCGTCGGCGACCTCGACTGGAACGGCGTCCCGGTGAAGCCCTTCCTCGTCGCCAATCTCTGGCACGATTTCGGCAACGGCTCGGACACCGTCAGGTTCAACGGCTATCCGATCCGGACCGACCGCAACGCCACCGCCCTCGAAATCGGAGCAGGCCTCTCGGCCCAGGTCACCAAGAACGTCGCGCTCTACGGCAAGGCGAACTACACAACCGAGCTCAGCGGCCAGGAGGTCAGGTCCATCGGCGGCAAGCTCGGCGTGCGCCTGACGTGGTAGAGACCTGGCGAAATCCGGAAGCGTGGTACGAAAAATCCTCATCCGAGGCTGTCGGATGGTTCGGCTTCGGGCGAGCGAATGGCGACCGGAATTGACTTCCGCTGGGCGCTCGGAAGCTGCCATCGGGGCTTTAGCTGAAGCCCGCTTATCGGGCCATTGCTGGGTACATCGGGGTTTGCGAGGCGGTCGTCAGCCCTTCATGCTCCGACGGGCTTATTGGGGGGGCGCGGTGCCGAGAGCCGCGTAAAGATTTGTATGAAACGCCTAGGAATGAAATACGGGCATTTGGCGGGGCCACGCGGCTGCGCCTGTCATGGGCCCGAAGCCATCCGGCTCAGCGAGCGTGTCGGGGCGGAACTTTCGCGTCGTGCGGTACTCGCCGGCATCGCGGCCAGCTTCTCGGCTGTCGCAACGCCCCGCTGCGCGCTGGCGCAGCAGGACAACAAGCCTTTGCTACTGCGCGGCGCGACGATTTTCGACGGCGTGTCGGCGCAGCCGATCGCCGGACGCGACCTGCTGATCACAGGGCGAACCATCGGGGATCTGCTTCCGACGGGGCAGTCGGTGGCCGACGCTACCCTGCTCGACTGCAGGGGCATGACGCTGATTCCTGGTCTGATCGACGCGCATTGGCATGCGCTGCTGGCAGCGATACCTCAACTGGTCGCGGCTACGGCCGACGTACCCTATGTGCATCTCGTCGCGGCCCAGGAGGCGCAGCGAACGCTGCTGCGCGGGTTCACCACGGTGCGCGACGTTGGCGGCCCGGCTTTCGCCCTGAAGCGCGCAATCGACGAGGGCCGCTTCGCAGGCCCCCGCATCTATCCGTCCGGCGCAATGATCTCGCAGACCTCGGGTCATGGCGATTTCCGTATGCGCAACGACTTGCCGCGCACGTCGCAATCTGATCTCAGCGGGGCGGAACGTGCCGGCGTGGCCGCGATCGCCGATGGTGAAGCGGAGGTGCTGCGGCGGGTCCGCGAGCAGCTCATGCTCGGCGCGAGCCAGATCAAGATCATGGCCGGCGGCGGCGTCTCCTCGCAATTCGACCCGCTTGAGTCGCTGCAATATTCGGAAGCCGAGATGCGGGCGGCCGTCGGTGCGGCAGCTGATTGGGGCACATATGTCTGCGCCCATGTCTACACCTCAGCCGGCATCAGGCGCTCGCTGGCTTGCGGCGTGAGGTCGATCGAGCACGGCCAGCTGGCCGATGAAGACACGGTCAGGATGATGACGGACGCCGGCGCATGGTGGAGCATCCAGCCGTTTCTCGACGACGAGGACGCCAATCCGAAATCCGACCCGGTGCAGCGCGCTCAGCAGCAGGAGATCGCGCAGGGCACGGCACGGGCCTTCGAACTCGGCCGCAAGCACAAGGTCAAGATGGCATTCGGCACCGACATCCTGTTCGCGCCGCAGGGGACGGCGAGCCAAGGCCGCCAGCTCGCCAAGCTCGCGCGCTGGTTCGAGCCGGCCGAGGTCCTGCGCATGGCGACCAGCCATTCCGGGATGCTTTTAGCGATGTCGGGCGCGCGCAACCCGTATCCGGGCCGCCTCGGCGTTCTCGCTAAGGGCGCGCTCGCCGACATGATCGCAGTTGCTGGCGACCCACTGGCCAATATCGGGCTGATCGGCGACCCCGACCTGAATTTCCGCCTGATCGTCAAGGACGGGCGCATCCACAAGAACACGCTGGCGGCATGAGCAGGGGCGGGGCATGAAGAATAGCCTTCGGGGCGTGTTGATCACCTGCGCTATGATTGGGCTGGGCTCCGCGGAAGCGGCCGATCTGGGTGCCCGTGTGCCCGAGCCAATGCCGCCCGTGCAGGTTCCCGCTGACTGGGCGCTGCAAATCACGCCGTATCTCTGGGCAAGCGGCATTCGCGGCGACATCTCGCCTTTTCGGGCCGGACCAACGATCGGCATCAGCAAATCCTTCGGCGACGTCCTCGACAACCTCAAATTCGGCGGTTTCCTGCACGTTTGGCATCGCAACGGCCGCTTCGTCGTCTCCGCCGATGCCATGCTGGTCGACACCAGTGAGGACCATGCGATCGAGCGCGCACCGATCTTCGGCCCGGTCCGCGGTCTCTCAGCGAAGGCCGACACACGTGAGAGCAATGTTTCGTTGCAGGCGGGATACCGCATCGTTGAGACAGCTCCGTTCACCTTGGACCTGCTCGCTGGCGGGCGCCTTTGGAACATCTCGAACAAGGTCACGGTCAGCTACGGACCTTATGCGATCTCGCATCGCGAAAGCTTCGGCTGGATCGACCCTGTGATCGGTCTGCGCGCGCACTACGGGCTGACGGACAGGCTCTCGCTCCAGGCTCAGGGCGATGTCGGCGGCTTCGGCGTCGGTTCCCGGCTGACTTGGCAGGTCCTGGCGACGGCGAACTATATCCTGACCGATAACCTATCGGCTTCAGCAGGGTACAAAATCCTGAAAACCGACTACCGCTCAGGCGGCCACATCTTCGACGCCACGCTGCAAGGACCTGTCGCAGGACTGACTTACAGGTTCTGAGATCGCTTGCTGGAATCGACAACCACTCAAGCGCCTTCGCAACTAACCAATACGGGCGGCGCGCGCCACCTGCGGACGTCGGATGTCTGCCGGAAAGCAGACATTCCTGGTGCACGAGAAGAACCCTCATTTGATTGTCTATCAGGTCGACCGTCGCAAATGCGCCGCGGCATGAGGGCCAAGCGGACGCGACGACCGGTTTCATACCAGTGGATGGCGATGTGCGGCTCCTATCGGTCATCAGCGCCTGACCCAAACGGCATTGGCAGGGCCGGCGGAGATTGCGCCCGGCTCTCTCAGCAAGATCTCAGGCGACGCTCAAGCATCTGATCACAAAATATACAAGTCCGACGACAGTAGCGAGGTCACGCCAAGCAGTTGGACGATTGCAGCAGCGTCTGCGCCATCGCCTCCCGTAGCATCCCAATAGAGCGTCCCGGCGTTCTCTCCAGCATTGTCGAAGATGAAGTAGCCGCCAGAACCCGGGTGGGTGGCGCCGCCTGTCGCCGCTACTGTCACGAGCTCTGCATTCTGACCGGGAACGAGGCCGCCGTGGAAGCCATTGGCCGAGAACCCGAGCTGATCGCTGCCGGAGACGAAATCGGTGATCGCATCGACGCCCTCGTTAAGAGCATTGAAAACAAAGGTATCGGCACCAAAACCGCCGGTCAGCGTGTCGACGCCCCCGCCTCCTATGAGCTCGTCGGCTCCGTTGCCGCCGTTCAGCGCATCTTCCCCTGAAGATCCCGTGATGGTGTCGTCCCCTATAGTACCGATGATTGAGCCGCTCCCGCTCAAGACTTGGCCGTTGATACCGCTCCCATCTACCGGGTATGGCGGGTTGAAATTATCAGCGGTGAAGTCTGACGTGAGGCGGTTCTGAAAGACCAGCAAGGTCTGGTAGGTTGAAGCGCTGCCGGCGCCATCGACATCGATCTGCAGCAGGGTGTCGGCGCCATCCTGCACCAGCTGGGCAAAGCCGGCCCCGAACGGGTTTGCGCTGCCG
>JAESGM010000398.1_pt1 | contig 40715 bp, 43 predicted proteins | sample 9269721 | NCBI WGS metagenome assembly JAESGM01 (sample SAMN15720920, study PRJNA650825) | algae metagenome | isolation source: Komarekiella atlantica HA4396-MV6 and co-occurring heterotrophs from... | place: USA: Theobald House, Kauai, HI | collected 2009-07-29
GGCCCAGCATGATCGAGAGGATGCCGCCGAAGGTCCAGAAGTAGTTCAGGTTCCGCGGCGTCGGGTAGCTGACGAAGGAATCATGCATCAGGCCGACGATGGGAAGCCGGGCGTGCAGCCACTTGGCTGCGGCCGACTTGGGGACGTAATGCTCTTGTCCGATCATGTGTCGCTTTCCTTGGAAGTGTCTCAGGTGGCAGATTGGATGCCAACGGCGCGAATTCTGGCACCCCCCGACTGAAGCGCGCGGACGAAGGCTCCTGTCGCAGAGGTGACGCCACTGACACTGGCGGAAATGGAGAGAGGCCGTAGCTGGCTGTAGCAAATATTGGAGAAGCGATTGTTAGCGCGCTCAATGCATAGACGATCATTATTAACTACTTGAACAGCGAAAAGCACAGGGAATCTCATCTATCTCTCATTTCCTACGTAGCACTGCAAAAGCTGCCAATAACACTCTGCCGAACCTTGTCAGTCAACTTTTAGCCATTATTCCGCGCGAATAGAATTCAGCAGGTCAGCGACGTTTGTCGGCATCGTTTGCGTTCCGCCGAGATCTTTCCAGCCAGTCCTGCCGCTCCGATCGCGCCGACGATCAGCTGTTCGCCGACTACGTATGTCGGCGTGCCGCTGATGCCGAGGGCGTTAGCGAGCTCGGTTGACTCGTCGATGATCTGGTCTGCCTCGTACAGCAGCATATCGGTCCTGATGCGTTCGACATCTAGGCCAACCTCCTTCGCGACCGCCAATGCGCGCGCCAGATCCGCTTGACCCCGTGTCGCTAGCAGTCTGAAGTGGAATTCCTGGAATTTTCGCGCATCGCCCTGCATGCGCGCGGCGATCGAAACCCGCGCCGCCTCCGTTGAGCCGCGACCGAGAACCGGAAACTCTTTCAGAACGATGCGCAGCTTCGTGTCCTTCGCCAACAGCTCCCTCTTGTCGGCCGCCGACCTTCGGCAATAGCCGCAGTTGTAGTCGAAGAATTCCACGAGAGTGATATCGCCCTCGGCATTGCCGAGCACCGCATCGCGCGCTGAACGCAGGAGCGCGGAACGATGCACGGTCAGAGCGGCCCGGCGTGCTTCCGTCTCTGCGACAAGACTTCGACGCTCCAATTCCGCAAAAGCATCACGAATGATTTCAGGATTCTGAAGCAAATATTCCTTAACAATTACTTCAACATCGTTGCGCGACAGCGGAAACATTCCACCGTCCTGCGCGTGTGCTGTGGTCACAAAAACCGACCAAACGAGAACAGTTTTAGCGACAAATCTACGGCACACTGGTCGCTCCTTCACCTCTGGACAAAGCCGTGAACCGATCGCGATAGAATTCTATTTCTTGATTTCATCAGCACCAGGTGATTTGATCGAGGTCTGCGGCGCCTTCGGCATCCTGTCGGGATCGAACGGGTCAGCGAGCGCGGCCTCCGGCCGGCTGATCTCGACGCGGCCTGAGGTCATCGCCTGCAGGCGGTCCGCCCCCATCGAGGCCAGCATGGCACGGAAGTTCTTGTGCATGCCCCCGTCGACATGGGCGAAGTTTAAGGCCGGCAGGCCGGCCTTGACCGCTTCGGCGAAGCGCTGATCGTCGGCGCTGCGCTTGCGGTCGACGAGTTCGGCGACGGCAGGATCGGCCTTGTAAGGCGGGCAGGCCTCGCCCGGCACGAAGGATCCGGAGCCCTCCGCCGGATTGAAGACATAGCGGCGGCCGCAGGAGGCGAGCTTCGGCGGCTGCTTCGTCGCTTCAAAGTGGTCGGAGCCCTCCTTCAGGTTCTTCCAGAAGGCGAAATGCTTGTTGCTGCGGTGGATCGCCATGTTCTCCGGCGTCATGCGGAATGGCAGCGACTGGACCTGGAAGCTCTTCTGGCCACCTGTGAACGCCTCCCGCGCCATCGCGTAGATCTCCGAGACGCCGTCGTCGGTCATCGCGAAGCAACCGGCCGATGTGCAGGCGCCGTGCACCATTAGGGCCGACCCGCTGAACCCCTGCGAGCGCTCCAGCGCGTTCGGATAGCCAAGATTGAACGACAGATGGAACTGCGAGCGCGGGTTCATGAGGTCGGGCGTGACCGTGTAGAAGCCTTCCGGTGCCTGGCGGTCGCCCTCCCGCTGCTTCGGTCCGAGCTGGCCAGACCAGCGGCACATGGGATAGGTCTTCAGCAAGGCGAACTGACCGGTGCGGTCGCGCTTCCAAATCTCGAGCTCGCTTTCCTTCTTGAATATGCGCACGAAAATCGGGTCGGCCGGCGACATGCCCTTCGCAGACATCTCCGCCACGAGGGCAGCCGGGATAGGCACCATGTGCCGCGAGCTCATGTCGGTCGATACGCAGCTCGATATGACAAGCGTCGTGGCGGCGGCGAGCAAGAGGCGGAAGCGGGACGCTGTGCGGTGAAAATTCATGAACGCTTGATAAGAACGAGGCTGACGGCGCGTGAAGAAGTCTGGTTTCAGGCTTCTAAAACCTGAAGCAGCCTCAGGTTCAAGCCTCGAACTTCATCCTCGGCGTCACGGCAATGTTATCCGATAGCATCCTCTTGAAGTTAGAGCGGCTAGAGGTCCTACGGAGGAAAAAGTTCAGAGGGCGCGAGCGAAGCCGCAATGGCCGGATTGACCGAGATTGGCATCGCGACGGCGTTCGCGGCTGGCACCGTGTCCTTCTTGTCGCCCTGCGTTCTTCCGCTCGTCCCGGGATATGTGTCCTACATCGCCGGTCGGAGCACCGGGTCCGAAGCGGCCGCGAGCGGCAGGTTTTGGCGCACGCTCGGCCTGAGCCTATGCTTCGTTCTCGGGTTTTCGACGATCTTCATCGCCCTGGGCGCAGGAGCCAACGCGTTCAGATCGTCGCTCAACGCCTTCCGCGAAGAACTCAACCTGGCGGCCGGCGTCATTGTCATTACCTTCGGGCTCTTCACCACGGGCCTGCTGCGGCTGCCCTGGCTGCAGCAGGAGTTTCGCTGGCAGAGTAGGATCAAGGGACGGGGGCCGGCCGGAGCCTATGTCCTCGGATTGGCCTTCGCATTCGGCTGGACGCCGTGCATCGGGCCGATCCTGGGCGCGATCCTCGCATTGGCCGCCTCGGCGGATGGCGCCGGCGGCATCGCTCTCCTTTCGGTATACTCCCTGGGTTTGGGATTGCCGTTCATCTTGGCGGCGCTGTTTCTTTCGGCCTTCATTATGCGCCTCAAGACGCTTCGGTGGGCGGGCCGGCTACTTCACATCACGGCCGGCGGCGTCATGATCCTCATGGGCATTGCGATGATCACCGGCCATCTCAGCCTGGCAGCGATCTGGCTGATGGAGACTTTCCCGTCGCTGGCCTTCATTGGTTGATCTGCCAGATCGATCCCACGGGGTTGTGAAATTATCAGGATGAGAAACGACTTGAAGCTCTAGCGGCTTCAGATTGCAAAGCGGCGCAGACAACGTTTCGGAGGCTTGTTCATGCTGCGTCGCAGGGGATTTCTAGCAGGCGCGAGCTGCCTGATGTTGCTCTCCACTGCCATAGGGGAGGCCAAGGCAGACAAAGCGCTGGTGGCGAAGCTGCTCGAGCCGGGTGCTCTGCCGGACAAGACCTTCGGTCTCGCTGACGCGCCGGTCACAATTATCGAATACGCGTCGATCACCTGCCACTTCTGCATGAAGTTTCATTCCGAGACCTGGCCGGGGCTGAAGGAGAAATATGTCGACACCGGCAAGGTGCGCTTCATCATGCGCGAGTTTCCGCTCGATCCCCTGGCCACGGCGGGGTTCATGCTCGCGCGCTGCGCCGGCGACGAGAAATGGTATGCGGTGCTCGACCTGCTCTACCGCACCAAAGAAACCTGGGGTCATGCGCAGAACCCCGCAGATGCCCTGCTGCAGACGGTCCGACAGGCCGGCTTTACGCAGGAGTCATTCGAGGCCTGTCTGAGAAACGACAAGCTCTTTCAGGACGTACGAGCGGTCGCAGCCCGTGCAGCCAAGGACTTTGGCGTCAATTCGACGCCCACTTTCTTCATCAATGGCGAGAGGCGGACAGGTGCTCTGACGCTGCAGGAGTTCGAGAAGATCCTCGAGCCCATGCTTGCGGCGAAGCGCTGAGCGGTCGCCAACAATGTCCCTAAAGTCAAAGCCGATAATGACCACCCTGAAGATTTCCCGACGTTGTCTCATCGCAGGGCTGCCGTTCGCCATGGCGGGCTGCGCCGCACCGCGCGAGCAGATCGTGCCGGCGTCCTTCACGAAGAACATGAGGCCGGTCGTGCCCCCGCAGGTCGCAGCGCTCTACGCGGCGATGCCTGACGAGCGGTTTCCGATCCCCGAAGTGGACTTCGACGACGTCGATCCTCGCGTGCTGCGCAGGATGGTGGATGATCCTACGGGGGAGGCGCCTGGCACGCTCGTGGTCGACACGCCGTCGCGCGCGCTTTTCCTGGTGATGGAAGGGGGACAGGCCCTTCGCTACGGTGTGGGGGTCGGCCGCGAGGGCCTCGCCTGGAGCGGCCGGGCCGTGGTCGGGCGCAAGGCCGAGTGGCCGCGCTGGACGCCGACCAAGGATATGATTGCCCGCGAGCCCGAAAAGAATGCGCCGTGGGCTAACGGCATGCCGCCCGGCCTCGATAATCCGCTGGGCGCGCGGGCGCTCTATCTCTACCGCGACAATCGGGACACGCTCTATCGAATCCATGGCACCAACGATCCCTCGAGCATCGGCTCGGCGGTGTCGAGCGGCTGCATCCGCATGATCAACCAGGACGTCATCGATCTCTACAACCGTGTGCCGGAGGGGACGCCGGTGTTGGTCGTGCAGCGGACGCTCTGAGTTAACGGATCGTCGCGGTCACGACTTCCGGCCGACCAAGGATGCGGCCGAGATCGAGCCAGGCGTTCGGGTTCCGGGGCGACTGCCGCTTGATGAAGGTCAAGCCGCTCTCCGACCAGCGATGGATCACGTCGGTCTGGTTGTCGAGCACGAACTCGCCGCGGTCGGTCATCACGGTCAGCACGGCGTGACCTCCGCCCTCCTTGTCGAGAACAACAGTGATCAGGAGCGCGGAGAGCGGCCAGCCGCGCTTGGCGAGTTCGCGGCGCTTCTCCAGCACGTAATCCTCACAGTCGCCCTGGCCCGTTGTTGCATAGGTCCAGCGCTCGGGGACACCGTACTGCTCTTGGTCCGTCATCGGCGCGATCGCCTTGTTGAAGCGTAGGTTGACGTCGACGAGTTCGCGCCAGCTGCGCTCCGACAGTGCCACCTTGTCCGACCCGCCCGGCGCGGTCCGGCACTCGACCGGGTTCTGCGCGCAGAACTGAACCCAGCCGATCGGCGGCCGCGAATCGAGGCCAGGATGAAGATGCGCGAGATCGGTGCGCGCATCCGCCGTGGCCGCTGCCGTCGCGGCCGCCCAGAAGGTCAGTCCGCCCAGCATGGTGAAGATAGTATTCTTGTTCATGACGCTCTTCCCTTGTTGGGAAGAACATAGCTGAAGCGCGTTTCAGCGGAGCAAAACGAACATATGCAAACGCGGTGCCCAGATTTACTTGGCGTCCAGAGAGCTTGTTCCTGAGTTAACCATCCGGATATGGCTCACATTAACCATTGCGCAGTTCGAAATCTTTCGATGACCAAGGATTTTTCGATCCCGTTTACGTTACCATTCTCCGCGTCGGCGCGAGAAGAAGCAAGCACTGGAAACGTCGCTGGCTTGTGGATCGAAAGTGCGCCGACACGGGCGAACGAAGCCTGGTGGTTCCCCGCCCGCGAGTTCGGCCATCGATCTCAGAAGTGATCGTCGTGCTCGGGCTGGCCCAGATTCTCGACCTGCAGGCTCACGTTCATCGCCCCGCCCCGCTCGAAGACGAAGGTCAGGGGGATCCGGTCGCCAGGCTCGATGCGCTGGCGGGCGCCGATAAGCGTGATCTGCCGCTCGCCGGGACGAAACGCCAGGCGTGATCCGGGAGCCAACGGTAGGTCCGCAAGTTCGTTCGGCCGAACCAGCCCCTGTTCGCGGACGAGGCGCTTCATCACCACCCTCTCCGCCAGCGGCGAGGTAACCGAGAGAAGGCGCTCCGGCGTCACGCTAGTGTTCGCTAGGACCACATACATGGGCAACTGGCCGCCAGCGCGCACGCCTCCTTTCGCCCAGGGATGAACGACGGCGGTGCCTTCGCGTGCCGCCACGGGTTCCGGATGGATCTGCCGCAGGCCGTAGATCGCAGAGCCCACAAGCAGCATCACAATGGCGCCGCGTGCCAGGGCCGCGCCGGGAGACCCCTCAAACGTCACAACAAAATCCTTTTTCTGGAGCCAATATGTATCTCTTCAGCGAGGCCAGTTCGAACGAGAGGACGAACTCAATGACGACAGTCATGCGCTTCTCGTTTCTGCTGGTTTGCGGCGGCATCATGGCGACGCATGCCCCTGTCGTAGCCCCGACTCTCGCCCAGGAAAGGGTGTCCTGCCGCCCCACGCGACCAGGCTTCGAAACTTGCCGGCGCCGCACGACCGACGGCACCGTGGACATCGAGCGGATTGCGGCGCCAAAGAGGTTGACGGCGCTCTTCATCCACAAGGGCGTCGGAAGTGAGCGTCTCGCGCGGCGCATGCTCGATGAGGCCTTCGCCTCTACCAGCGCGCCTGCGGCGGCCCGCCCTATCCTTCGCAACGCCTTGCAGCAATGCCTGCGCAGCGGTGCCGAGATCACCACAAAGATTGGACCGGTCGAGTGGCTGTTCATGCGCGAGGGCCCCTACGCCTGCGTGGTCCGCATCGGCGGCCGCGATGACGGCGGAAAAGTCGAAGCATTAGGCATCTCTTGGCGCTTGCGCTGAAGGCTTGTCAAAAAGGCTGACGAGGATCAGCAGGCCGGCCCCGCTGGTAATCGCCACGTCGGCCATGTTGAAGGTGGGCCAATGCCAGCCAGCCCAGTGCAGATCCAGGAAATCGGTGACGGCGCCCTCGCGATGGCGATCGAGCGCGTTGCCGAGCGCGCCGCCGGCGATCAGCGACAGGCCGACACGCTCGCTGGCGATCGTCGTCCGCAGCGCCCAGATGATCAGGCCCGACGCCACCACCACTTTGAAGGCCGTCAGCACGCCCGGCCAGTCCTCGAAGAAATCCTTGAACATCCCGAAGCTAACGCCAGTGTTGAAGCCGAGCCTGAGATTGAAGAAGGGTGCGATCTCGATCACCCGCGGTGGCGCCATGACCACGTTCAGGATGAGCCATTTCGTGGCTTGATCGATTGCGAAAGCCAAGGTCACGACGCCCAGAACGGCGGCTATCCTTCCGTTCATGGCCTTGCAACCATGCTCCGCCGCAGCGCTTTCGTCGTGCCGATGCTGCCGCTGTTGGTCATGTCTTCGGCCGCGACTCCGGGCCGACCGGCGCGACGCCAGAGAACGACCCCCGCGACCGTCATCGCGGCCAGAAGCCCAAGGCTCATCGAACCCCAGCTCTCAGCCGCTGCGCCGGCGATCGCAGCCCCAAAGCTATAGCCTACACCGACGAGCAGGCCGGCCCAGACGGCGGCCGACAGGGCATTGAGGATGGTGAAGCGGCGCCAAGCAATGCTGCTGAAGCCGACTGGCAAGGCGCCGACCGTGCGCAGGCCCTTTGGATATCGATAGAGGAACATATAGGCGGCGCCGTGACGGCTGAAGAGCATGCCGGCCCTGTCCAGCATTCGGGCGAAGGTCGGACGCCATGCTCGCAATCCGGGCCCGAAGCGGCGAGCAGCGAGAAAGCGAATCTCGTCGCCGACGTATCCGCCCAAAAAGACGGCCGCGGCCACTGCCCAGACGTTGAGCACGTCGGCCTGTGCGGCCCAGCCCGCCACCAGGGGCAGCAGTCCGCTCTTGAGGGCGCAGTACAGGAAGAGAAAGCCGTAAACTGCGAGGCCGTGATCGGCGATCAGCGCGAGCAGCTGTTCCATGGTCCTACTTCACGCCGACCCAGCGGCGCACCCGGTGCATATAGTCAAGATAGGGCTCGCCCAGCGTGGCGGCGAGCACCCGCTCCTCGATCGTCACCTGCAGATGGATGGCGATCAGCAGCGCGGCGGTGAGCGTCAGCGAGACGACGCCCGGGAAGACGAGGAAGAGGCCGACGAACAGCAGCGCCTGGCCGACGAAGACCGGGTTGCGCGAGAGCGCAAAGGGACCGTCGTCGACGATCGGGCCGGTTTCGCCCTCGGCCGCGCCGATCCGCCAGCTGGCGCCCATATGACGCTGCGACAGGATGGCGACGCAGGCGCCCACCGCGATGAAGCCGGAGCCAAGCACGTCGATCCATTTGCCGTCGAGCGCGGCGCGGATAGGATCGTTGGTGGGGAAATCGCCGACAATCAACCGGACGAGCGGCCAGACGGCCGCTCCGATGAAAGCGAAGCGGAAGAGAAGCGCGGGCAGCGTCTGCTTTTCCTTACCCCTGCCGAAGAGCCAGACTGAACGCCCTGCCTCACGCTGCGCGACGGCGGTCAACGCAAGGAAGCTCAGCAGATAGATCCAGACGAACAAGTAGCTTACAGCCTCCAGCGCGGTCATCTCGGTTCACCCTTCGCGGCGTGCATCGGGATTAAAGGCGAGCAGTCGAAGCGCGTTGATTGTCACGAGCACCGTCGCTCCCGTGTCGGCCAGGATCGCCACCCACAGGCCCGTGTAGCCCAGCACCGAGGTCACGAGGAACACGGCCTTGAGGCCGAGCGCCACCGCGATGTTCTGACGGATGTTGGTCATGGTGGCACGGGCGAGGCGGATCATGCGGGGCACGTCCGTCACCCGGCTCCTGAGAAGAGCGCCATCGGCCGTCTCCAGCGCCACATCGGTGCCGGATCCCATCGCCACGCCGATCGTGGCTGCGGCCAACGCCGGCGCGTCGTTGATGCCGTCGCCGACCATCATCACATGGCCTGCTTCCGCCATGCGCCTGATATGCTCGACTTTGTCGTCGGGCAGGAGCTCGGCCCGGTGCTCCATACCCAGAGCGCCTGCGACCGCCGCGCCGGTGCGGGCGTTGTCGCCGGTGAGCATGAGGGAGCGGACGCCGAGCCGCTTGAGCTCCGCGATGGCGGACCTGGCGTCCTCGCGCGGTTCGTCGCGAAGGGCGATCAGTCCGACGATCGCTGTTCCCCTGAAGACCGCCGCGACCGTCTTGCCTTCCGCCTCCAGGCGCTCGATGGCGGCGGCGGCGTCCGGAGCGACGACGCCCGATTCCGCGGCGAAGCGCGGCGAGCCGACGAAGGCGAGGTCGTCGCCGACCTTGGCCTCGACCCCGCGGCCCGGGATCGCCCGCGCTCCGGTCGCTGGCAGCGGAGTGACCCCTTCGGCCTTGGCGCGGGCGAGGACCGCCTCCGCGAGGGGATGGCTGGAGCCGGTCTCTACCGCGGCGGCGAGCGCCAGGACGTCACGTTCGGATCCGCCGAAGTCGACGACGTCGACGACCTGCGGCCGGCCGACGGTGAGCGTGCCGGTCTTGTCGAAGGCCACCGTGTCGGTGCGGGCGGCGGCCTCGATCACCGCGCCGCCCTTCAGCAGCAGCCCGCGCCTCGCGCCGGCGGAGAGCGACGAGGCGATGGCGGCCGGTACCGAGATCACCAGCGCGCAGGGGCAGCCGATCAGGAGCAGCGCCAGCGAGCGGTAGACCCAGGTTCCCCAGTCGCCGCCGAAGAACAGCGGCGGGACCACCATAACCAGGAGCGCCAGTCCGACGACCGCCGGCATGTAGATGCGGCTGAAGCGGTCGATGAACCGCTCGGTCGGCGCGCGCGCCTCCTGCGCCTCCTCGACCAGGCGGATGATGCGGGCGATCGTGTTGTCCTCTGCAGCCTTGGTCACCTTCACGCGGAGCGCCGCCTCGGTGTTGATCGAGCCGGCGAAGACCGGATCGCCCTGGCGCTTCGTCTTCGGCACGGACTCGCCCGTCACCGGCGCCTCGTCGACGCCCGAGACGCCGTCGACGATGTCGCCGTCCGCCGGAATGCGGTCGCCGGGGCGCACCAGCACGGTCTGGCCGATCGTGAGCGTCGAGGCCGGAACCTGCCGCGTTTCGCCTCCCTCCTCGACGAGGGCGGTCTTGGGCACGAGGTCGCCGAGCGCCTTGATCGAGGCCCTTGCCCGCTCGGCGGCCACGCCCTCCAGCACCTCGCCGACGGCGAAGAGGAAGACGACCAGCGCCGCCTCCTCAGCCGCGCCGATCACCAGCGCGCCGGCGGCGGCGATCGTCATCAGCATCTCGATCGTGAAGGGGATGCCGGCGCGGGCGGCCGCGAAGGCGCGTTGCGCCACCGGGGCCACGCCGATCAGGCAGGCCGCCACGAAGCCCCAGTAGGCCACGCTCTCGCCGGCGGCGAGCTTGACCGCCCAGGCGGCGGCGAGCAGCGCGCCGGTGAGGAGGACGAGCCTGCCCTTGCCGGTCTGCCACCAATGCGCGCCTTCGGGCGTCGCCTCGTGGACATGGCCCGGCAGGCCGTGGCCGGCATCGACCTTCCTGGCCGCTGCTGCAGCCGGTGGAGTGCCATGATCATGAGAGTGATCGTGATCATGATTGTGCTGGTGATCATGACCGTGGTCGTGGCCGCAACCGCCTGCGGCCGACCCGGGTGGCAGCGCGGTCTTCACGACGACCGGCTCGGCGGTGTATCCGAGCGCCTTGACCTGAGCCGCGACCTTCGCACGATCGGTCTGCCGCTCGTCGAGCGACAGCGACAAGGTCTCCGTCATCACCGACAGCTTGACGTCGGACACGCCCGGCATCCGCTCGACCGCGCCCTTGATCTTGGCCGCGCAGCTCGCGCAGTCCATGCCGCCGACCTTCCAGCTGACGGGGGTCGCTTCGTCTGCCTTCGCGCTCATGGGACGCCTCTCGATCTTGACTGGCGCAGCGATACGACCTATAGTCGCTACAGGTTCAAGCGGAAAGTTTCAGCCATGCCTCACACCGGCGCGAGCGCGACAGCTACCCGGGAACGCGTCATTCCCATCGGCGGCCTGGCGGACAGGACCGGCGTGAAGGTGGAGACCATCCGCTACTACGAGCAGGTCGGCCTGCTGCCGCCGCCGGAGCGATCGGACGGCAATCAGCGCCGCTACACGAGGCGGCACCTGGAGCGGCTCGCCTTCATCAAGCATGCGCGCGACCTCGGTTTTCCGGTCGACAGCATCCGCACGCTGCTCAAGCTGTCCGACCGGCCGGACATGGCCTGCGACGACGCCCATCGCACGGCGGCCGAACACCTCACCGAAGTGCGCGAGAAGATCGCTCGATTGAGATCCCTCGAGAAAGAGCTGGAGCGGATCGCGAACGCCTGCTCCGGCGGCGTGCCGGTTCGTGACTGCGCGGTGATCGAGGCGCTCGCGGACCATTCGCTCTGCCGGCATGGCCACGGTTGAGCCTCAGCTGCCGGCCGCCCCAGCCAAGACCGTGACGGCCCTCCGGTTCTGCGACCAGCAGGAGATGTCGTCGCAGACCGAGACCGGCCGCTCCTTGCCGAAGGATATGGTCCGCATTCGGACTGCCGGCACGCCTTTGGCGGCCAGATAGTTCTTGGCCGCCTCCGCGCGGCGGGCGCCAAGCGCGAAGTTGTACTCACGCGTGCCGCGTTCGTCAGCATGACCCTCGATCGTGATCTGATAACGCGGGTAGCGCGCCAGCCATTGCGCCTGCTTGTCCAGGGTCGCCGTGGCGACAGCGGTCAGCTCCGAGCTGTCGCTTTCGAAAAAGACGCGATCGCCTGCCGTTTGGGCGAACTCCGCGACGGTGCCGGGCGCCGCGCGGCCGGCGGCCCCTCCGAGGCCCGCTTCGGATTGCTGCGGATTGCTTGCACATGCCGCAAGGCCGAGAGCGATCAGGGCCGCTGCCAGAAGCTTGATGGGGACAGGCGCGAAAGCCTCGCTTGGTCGATAGGCATATGTCATTCGCTTGACCTTCCGCGCGAACTGTTTCGGTGAAAAGCCGAATCGCAGGTGAGGTGTAAAAGCTGGAGCGGCTTTAGCTTCAACCCGATTTTCGCCGGTCCCGCGTTCAACCCTGAATCGAGCGAGGTCTCTGAGCGCGCCCGCTATGCCATTCTGGTCGTTTGGACTTCAGCCGGTGCGCTTGCCCCGCCTCTCTAGGAAGTCCGCGAAGCGCGCGAAGGCGAAGGACAGCGCGAAGTAGATCGCCCCGATGAAGAGGTAGGTCTCAGTCGAGGGCGACGGCCAGGCGGGGTCGGAAAGCGCCGCCTTGCCGGAGCTGATCAGGTCGAACAGGCCCACCACCAGCACGAGGCTTGTGTTCTTGATCATCACGATGATGGTGTTGGCGAGCGCCGGAATGACAATGCTGACCGCCTGCGGCAGGATCACCAGCCGCTGCATGCGCCAGTAGCCGAGGCCGAGCGCCTTAGCCCCCTCGTACTGGCCGCGTGGCACGGCCTGCAGGCCGCCGCGGATCACCTCGGCCAGATAGGCTGAGGCGAAGAGCGTCAGCGCGATCAACGCCCGCACGAACTTGTCCGGCAGCAGCGCCTCGGGGACGAACAGCGGCAGCATGATCGACGCGACGAAGAGGATCGAGAGCAACGGCAGGCCCCGCACAGTTTCGATGAACAGCACGCATAAGATGCTCACCACTGGCATGTCCGACCGGCGGCCGAGCGCCAGCAGGATCGACAGCGGGAAGGCGACGCCGACGGCGGCGACGGTGAGGATGAGGGTCACCGGCAGGCCGCCCCAGGAAGAGGTCGGCACGGGCGCGAGGCCGAAACCGCCTCCCATGAGCCAAAGCACCAGCGTCAGCGTCGCCACCCAGAGGACGGCCAGCCGTCCGCTCCAGCTCGTCGGCCGCACCGACCAGCCCAGCAGACCGAGGATCAGGAGGCAGGCTACGCCGGGGCGCCAGCGCTCGTCCGGCGGATAGATGCCGAAGAGGATCTGGCCCGACTTCGCGATCACGAAGCTCCAGCACGCGCCTGACGCGGCCTGGCAGGTCCGGGGCACGGCCGGGAGGAAGGCGGCGTCCAGGATCAGCCAGCGGAGAAGGCTCGGCAGCATCCAGATGAGCGATCCGAGGAACACGACGCTCAGCACGGCATTCAGCGGCGTGCCGAACATGCGCGCCAGCAGCCCGGGAGCCCGGGTGGCCGGACGCTCGACGTCGGCGCCGGTTTCGGGCGTGGTTCCGGCGATCTCGGCGGTTAAAGCCATTCTACCGCTCCACGATCGCCATGCGCCGGTTCACCCAATTGAGCAGGCCCGACAGCAGGAGATTGAGGACAAGGAAGACGCCGAGGATGATGGCTATGCCTTCCACGGCATGGCTGGTCTTGTTGATGACCGTGCCGACGATCGTCATGAAGTCCTGGTAGCCGACGGCGATGGCGAGCGTGGAGTTCTTGACGACGTTGACATACTGGCTCGTCAGCGGCGGCAAGACCACGCGCAGGGTCTGTGGCACGATGACGAGCCTGAGGATCTTGCCTTCCGTCAAGCCGAGGGAGCGAGCAGCCTCCCATTGCCCCCTGCCGATGGCGAGGATGCCTCCCCTGACGATCTCCGCGATAAAGCCGGTGGTGTAGAGAGTGAGGCCGACGAGGATCGTTGTCAGTTCTGGCGTGAGCTGGAGGCCACCGACGACGTTTGTACGTCCGGGTCTCGGCCATTCGACCGTCGCGGAGACGCCGGATAGGAGGCCTGTTGCCGCGATTGTCGCCAGCGCGGCGACGACCGCTGCGACGACATAGGCCGGGCGTCGGCCAGTGGCGTTCTGCCGGCGGACCGCGAGCGCGTGCGCCCCGGCGACGGCCGCCACGCTGGCGATCAGTGATAGAAGCATCGCAGGCGGCCATGCGACATCGACGCTTGGCAGCGCCAGACCACGCAACGACAGGTAGACGCCCGGCAACGGGTTGATGGCTTCCCTCACCGGGGGCAATACCTTCCACCACAGCGCATAGACGAAGATGAGCAGGATAATGACCGGCGTGTTGCGGGCGATCTCGACCCAGACGCGGGTCGCGCCGTCGACCAGCGGATTGGAGCTGAGCCGTCCGATGCCCACGAGCAGCCCAAGGACGGTCGAAGCGACGATGACGACGGCCGAGACGAAGAGCGTGTTGACGATGCCCACGACGATCGCCCACCAATTCGGGTCCTGCGGCCGGAATGGCAGCAGGGTCTCTGAGATCGAGAAATTGGCGGGCGCGAACAGGAAGCCGAAGCCGAGCGGAATGCCGCGCGCAGAGAGATTGGCTGCGGTCGCCGAAACCAGGACATAAGTTCCGCCGGCGACGGCCGCGATCAACAGCCCTTGTAGTGCGATGGCGCGATGGCGGACATCGGTGAGCATGAGTCGTATGTCCCGCTCGTCTGAACAAGAGGCGTCGCCTGTCAAGGACGGCGCCCCCCTGGGCTCTCTCGTCAGTTCATCGGGATCGGGAAATGCAGCCCGCCGTCCTTGAACAGGCGGTTGCGACCGCGCTCGGCCTTCAGCGGGCTGTCCTTGCCGAGGTTGCGATCCCAGACCTCGGCATAGTTCCCGATCTGCTTGATGATGTTGTAGGCCCATTTGTCGTCGAGACCGAGGTTGCGGCTCCAACCTGCTTCCAGGCCCAGCACCTTCCTGACCTCGGCGCTTCCGCTCGTCTTCGCGATCTCATCGACGTTCTTCGAGGTGATGCCCTTCTCCTCCGCCCAGATCAGCACATTCACTGCGTAGCGCACGATGTCGAACCAGCGATCGTCTCCGCGCGGGATCGCGACGCCAAGGCCTTCGAGCGTCAGGCCACTGGAGATGATGTCGTGTTCATCCGGGTTGCGCGCGGCCGAGGCACGCTGGCCGACAGCAGCAAGGCCGTCGGTCATGTAGGCGTCGCAACGACCTGCGAAATACGAGTCACGCGATTGCACTGTGCTGTCGAAATAGACGCGCTTGACCTTGATCTTGAAGGTCTCCTCGGCTTCGTCGAGTGCCTTCTCCAAGAGACTGCCACCGCCCTGCAGGCAGACCGACGCCCCGTCGAGATCCTTGAAGCTTTTGGCGCCGAGCGACTTCCTCACCATCGCCGCATCGCTGTCGAACAGGTTGGTCGCGACGAAACGGACGGCGAGGTCGCGTGAAAAGGTCCAGGTGGTGGTGCGAGAGAGGACATCGATCTCCCCGGTCTGAATGGCCGGCAGCCGTTGGGCAGCGTTCAGCGGCACGAAGCGGGCTTTGTCCTTGTCGCCAAAAACGGCGACCGCCACCGCGCGGCATGTCTCGACGTCGAATCCTGTCCAGGCACCGCGCTCATCCGGGCGCGACAGCCCTGGCACGCCCTGGCTCGCGCCACAGCTGACAAACCCACGCTGCTTCACCTTGTCGACAATCGACTGCGCTGAGGCCGCCTGGGGCGCGGCGACCGCGGCCGCCGCGAGCGCGGCGCCGACCAGAACTCGTTTCATGATGTCAGCCATCATCCTTGTCTCCCTTTGAGGCTTTGATGCTCGTCATTCCGCGGCTTGGCCGACGGCGTCCGTCGCGCGCCTCCGGTCCTCGCCGGACAGCACGGCCAGCGCCGCGTCGAGGTCGGCGATGATGTCGTCCGCGTCCTCGAGCCCGATCGACAGCCGCCAATAGGGTCCGTCCGGCAGCCAACTGCAGTGGCTGCGCCCCTTGCGCGGATCGCTCGGTGCGACCAGGCTGTGCACGCCGCCCCAGCTCGCGCCGATCTGGATGGTCCGCATCGCCTGGAGCGCGGTCGCCTGCGCCTCGCGCCGGGCCGGCTTCAGCACCAATCCGAAGACGCCCGCCGAACCGCTGAAATCCCTCCGCCAGACGGCATGGCCGGGCTGATCGGGTTCGGACGGGTGGAGGATGCGCGCGACTTGCGGCTGCCGCTTGAGCCAAGCCATCACGCGCGCGGCGCTCTCGGCCGAATGGCGCATCCGCACCGGCATCGTCTTGAGCCCCCGCTCACAGAGCGCGCAATCGTCGGGCGAGACGCCGTAGCCGAGGAACCGCATGGTGTCCTTCAGGCGGCGGAACAGCGCCTCGTCCCGCGTGGCGAGGGAGCCCATCAGAAGATCGCCATGCCCGCCGGCGTGCTTGGACAGCGCCTGCATGGCGATATCGACGCCATGCTCCAGCGGCCGGAACAAGAGATGCGACGCCCAGGTGTTGTCGGCCACGACCAGGACGTTCCGGGCCCGCGCCGCCGCCACGATCGCCGGCACGTCCTGCACCTCGAAGGTGTTGGAACCGGGCGACTCCACCCAGATCAGCCGCGTCCGGTCGGTGAACAGCTCGGCGGTTCCCGCGTCGAGGCGCGGGTCGTAGATGACGACATCCACACCGAGCGGCGCGAGGATGCGCCGCGCCATTTCCTTCGCCGGGCCGTAGAACGTATCCGGCATCAGCACCTCGTCGCCGCCTCGCGCGCAGGCGAGGGTCGCGATGACGATGGCTGCGAGTCCGGAGGGCGTCACGAGCGCCCGCGTCGCGCCTTCGAGATGGGCGAGATGCTCCTCCAGCCCACGGCTGGTCGGCGTGCCGTAGAGCCCGTAGCTGAAGCCGTCGTAAAGCTGCTCGGAGCGCGCTTCGAATGCGGCCAGATCGTCGAAGACCACGGTGGAGGCCCGCTCGATCGGCCGCGTCAGCGCCCGGAAGCGCGCAGGCCGCGGCGGCGGCGCGTGGATGTGGTCGGTGTCCGGACCCTGTCGAGGCATAAGCCACAATGGCAGTTTGCACACATGTCTGCCTATGGCCGGATATGCAAAGTCAATCCGTTCTTGTTATGAGTCTGCCGTGAACCTCCGCGACATCGACATCTTCCGGGCGATCATGCAGGCGGGCGGCGCAAGCGGCGCGGCCGCGCTGCTCGACATCTCCCAGCCCGCCGTCAGCCGCTCGCTGGCGCAGCTCGAGCGGGATGCCGGCTTCCGGCTGTTCGACCGCATCAAGGGGCGGCTGGTGCCGACGCGCGAAGGCCAGCTGTTCCACGCCGAGGTCCGCGCCAGCTACGCCGGGCTCGACCGCTTGAAGCAACGCGCAGCGCAAATCCGGGAAGTGGGCGAAGGCACCTTGAACATCGCCAGCCTTTCCGCGCTTGGCCACGGCGTCGTGCCACGCGCCATAGCGGCCTTTGTGAAAAAGCATCCCGACGTCCGCGTCGGATATCAGGTGCGAACCTCCAACGTCGTTCGTGATCTCGTGGCCTCGGGACGAGCGGACGTGGGGCTTGCGGCGGATGAGGTCGATACGACCGGCGTCCTGCACAGCGTGTTCACGACGCCCCGGGCAGTCTGCGTGATGCGCGCGGCTCATCCTTTAGCTCGGCGGAGCGTGATCGCCCCGGCTGACCTGCAGGACGTGCCCCTTCTGACGCTCGCTCCGGACGATACGGTTCGCCACGCGATGGATAAGGCGTTCGCGGATGCCGGTGTGCGTCCGCGCGTCGTGATCGAAACTCCCTACTCGCTGTCGATCGCGATCCTTGCGGCTCAGGGCGTCGGCGTCGGCCTCTGCAATCCCATGACCGTGGCGGACGAAATGGTGCGCGGCGTCGCGGTGCGTCCGTTCGAGCCGGCGATCCATTTCCGCGCTCTACTACTGAGGCCGCCCGATGGCGCACGGTCAGTGCTGGTGACGGACTTCATCGCGGCCCTGCATGATGCGCGCAATGCGCTGGCGTCGACGGCGGGCTGACTGCGGCTTGGCACGGTGCGCTCGTTCAGCCGTGCAAGGCAGCGCGCCGAAGTCGTATTGGCGTCGGCAGCAGGAACGCAATGACGGTCATGTCTGGGGTTCGAACAGCGCTGGTCTTTAGATGCCCTTCACGTCAGCCCTGTCGCTTCCGCGCAGGACCCTCGATCCAGGCAGCTGCGCCCGAAGCTCGCGAAGCGACTTTCCAGGTGCCCATGCTCAAGTCGGCAACCGATTGAGGGCACAAGCCTTCCGTCGCTTGGCGAGCCCCTTTGCAGCGCCTGATCGGCGATGACCGATGCCGCGAACAACGCAAGACCTGCAATGATCCTGTCGCCGATTGTGCAGTGGAGGAGGGCGAATACCTGCGTCCCGAAATCCTCCGTCCAGTAGATGGTGTACAGCGGCAACTGCACGATCTCCCATGCCATATGGAGCGCAAGAGAGGCGAGGAAGTAGCTCCGCAATGCACGGGGCCAACCCGACGCGGAATTCATGCGAACTTCGGCGACATCGCAGCGTCGCTGCCAGTCGCGGTCCCTGCCTCGGTCCGAGCTGCAGGCATGCCCTCCCAAGCTCCTCGACCTGATCGCGGCTCAGATCATACGCCGCGGGAGCAGGCTTTGTGCATCCGCGACGATGCGTTCGAGGCACCATCGCGCATAGACCGGTCCGAGCATTCGCGACACAGCGCCCAGCGCCAGGCCACTCGGCAACCGGTAGTCGATGAAGACCGTGAGGCGGGAGCCCGTCCCCTCTGGCGCGATGGCGAACCCCATCCTGTACCCGCTGAGGATCAGCAGACGGGGCTCTCCGGTCGTCTCCCAGACCTTGCGGACCGGCGGGGTCCGCTCCGTCACGATCTGGCTCACCGTGAGCGTGGGTCCGAGCACCTCTCCGGTCATGCGGATCACGGAGCCGACCGCCTTCCCTCTTTTCGCATCGAGCTCGTAGCGCATGCTGCCGCCGAGCATCGCGGCCGACGGCTTCCACTTATGGGCGCCGAAGCGGGCGGGATCGTCGAGGGCGGCGAAGAGGCGCGACGGCTCCGCCGCGATGAGGGCGCTCCGTTCGAGACGGCGTTCAGTGCTCATGCCGATGCGGCCCCGGGGGCTGCTCGTCGCGATGCCTCCCGTGCCCGCCATGGCCATGGAAGAGATGAAGCAGCGGACAGGCGAGGAGCAGCAGATAGGGGAGGACCCCGAGCGCGTGGCCCCAATGCTCGCGCAGTAGATAGAAGACCGCAATGATCGCGAAGGATGCCAGCGCGATGGTGAGCGGCCGATTGAGCGCCGTCCTGCTCATGGCCTGAAGCTCCTGAGGCGCAGCGCGTTGCCGATGACGCTCACCGAGGAGAGCGCCATCGCGGCTGCGGCGATGATCGGAGAGAGCAGGATGCCGAAGACGGGATAGAGAACGCCTGCCGCCACCGGCACGCCGGCCGCGTTGTAGACGAAGGCGAAGAAGAGGTTCTGCCGGATGTTGCGCATCGTCGCCTGGCTGAGGCGGCGGGCGCGGACGATGCCGGTGAGGTCGCCCTTGAGCAGCGTCACGCCGGCGCTCTCCATGGCGACGTCGGTGCCCGTGCCCATGGCGATACCGACATCCGCCGCCGCCAGCGCCGGCCCGTCATTGACGCCGTCGCCGGCCATCGCGACCACGCGGCCCTCGCGCCTGTAGCGCTCGACGACGGCGCTCTTCTGCTCGGGGAGAACCTCCGCTTCGACTTCCTCGATGCCTAGCCGCGACGCCACCGCCACCGCCGTTGTGCGGGTGTCGCCGGTCAGCATGACGAGCCGGATGCCCTCGCGCTTGAGCGCCGCGATGGCGTCCGGCGTCGAGGCCTTGATCGGGTCGGCGATGGCGAAAGCGGCCGCGATCCTGCCGTCCAGCCCCATGAAGATCGCGGTCGCGCCGTCCTTGCGCATCGCTTCGGCGGCTTCGGCCAGCGAACCGGCGTCGACGCCGTGCTCCCGCAGGAAGGAAGCGCTGCCCAGCACCACGCGCCTGCCTTCGACCGTCCCCATCGCCCCCTTGCCCGTGGGCGAGTCGAAGTCGCTGGCGGCGGGGAGAGCGAGCCCCCGGGCCTCGGCCGCCTGCACGATGGCGAGGGCCAACGGATGCTCGCTCAGCCGCTCGACGCCGGCGGCAAGGCGCAGCGCCTCGTCTTCCGCAACGCCGGTCGCGGTTCTGACCGCCGTCACCGCCGGCTTGCCCTCGGTGAGCGTGCCGGTCTTGTCGACCACGATCGTATCGACCTTCTCCATCCGTTCCAGCGCCTCGGCGTTCCTGATGAGGACGCCGCTCTCCGCGCCGCGTCCGACCCCGACCATGATCGACATCGGCGTGGCGAGGCCGAGCGCGCAGGGGCAGGCGATGATGAGCACCGCGACCGCCGCGACGAGCGCGAAGGCGAAGCGGGGCTCGTGGCCGAACAGCATCCAGGCCGCGAAGGCGAGGACCGCGACAGCGATCACGGCCGGCACGAACCAGCCCGAGACCTCGTCGGCCAGCCGCTGGATCGGGGCGCGCGAGCGCTGCGCCTGCGCCACGAGCTGCACGATCTGCGACAGCATGGTGTCGCGGCCGATGCGCTTCGCCTCGACAACGAGTGCGCCGCTCTGGTTCACCGTGCCGCCGATCACCGCTGCGCCGGGCTCCTTGGTCACGGGCATCGACTCGCCTGTCACCATCGACTCGTCGACGGCGCTGCGGCCTTCCGCCACCGCGCCATCCACCGGCACCTTCTCGCCCGGCCGCACGCGCAGCCGGTCGCCGACCGCCACGGCATCGAGCTGGACCTCCTCGTCGGTTCCGTCCGCACGGATGCGTCGCGCCGTACGCGGCGACAGGTCGAGGAGCGCGCGGATGGCGCCGCTCGTGCTCTCGCGCGCCCGAAGCTCCAGCACCTGGCCGAGCAGCACCAGCACGGTGATCACGGCGGCCGCCTCGAAATAGACCGCGACCGCGCCTTCCGGGCTCCGGAACGCCGCCGGGAAGAGCCCGGGAGCGACGGTGGCGGCGACGCTGTAGAGCCAAGCGACGCCAATGCCCATGGCGATCAGGGTGAACATGTTGAGGCTGCGGTTCTGGATCGAGCGCCAGCCCCGCTCCAGGAGCGGCCAGCCTGCCCAGAGCACAACGGGCGTCGCGAAGAGGAGCTGCAGCCAGTTGCCGGTCTGTTGACCCAGATACTGATGCAGACCGGTGAGATGGCCGCCCATCTCCAGCGCCACGACCGGCAGGGTCAGCAGGCCGCCGATCCAGAACCGGCGCGTGAAGTCGGCGAGCTCCGGATTGGGCGCGGCCTCGGCGCTCACCATCTCAGGCTCGAGCGCCATGCCGCAGATCGGGCAGCTGCCGGGTCCGATCTGGCGAACTTCCGGATGCATCGGGCAGGTGTAGACCGTGCCTTCGGGCATGGGCTGGGGCGCGGATGCGGGCTTCAGATAGCGCTCGGGGTCGGCCGCGAACTTCGTGCGGCAGCCCGCGGAGCAGAAGTGATAGGCGTGCCCGGCGTGATCCGCGTGGTGCTGCGTCTTCGCGGGATCGACCGACATGCCGCAGACGGGATCCTTGACGAGCGTTTCCGTCTCCGCAGCGGTCGCATGGTGGTGCCCGCAGCCGTGGCTCGCGCCCGCGCCATGGACATGCGGGTGCGAGTGGTGATGACGATCGGTCATGGCATGCTCCTCTGAGTCCATCTTGAACCGAGCGTGCACCTTCCCATTATTGGAAGGTCAACAAGGAAATGCATGCGATGCAGATCGGTTCCGCGGCCGAGGCGAGCGGCGTCAGCGCCAAGATGATCCGCCATTACGAGTCGATCGGCCTGATCACGTCGGGCGCTCGCAGGACCAACAACTACCGCGACTACGACAGGCGCGACGTCCACGAACTGCGCTTCATCCGGAGCGCCCGCGATCTCGGCTTCTCGCTCGACGAGATCAGGGCGCTGCTCGGCCTGTGGCGCGACCGGACCCGGAAAAGCGCCGATGTGAAAGCGCTGGCCGCAAGCCACCTCAAGGATATCGAACGTCGCCTGGAGGCTCTCCAGTCGCTGGCGGGAACGCTCCGCCATCTTGTCGACAGCTGCCACGGCGACCGGCGGCCGGATTGTCCCATCCTCGAGAGTCTCGGCGACGGCAAGACGCCGTCGCCAGAGAGGTCAAGGACTGGGAGAGAGGCCTAGCGAGGGTTCTTCTGCAACCAGGCGTCGATCTCCGCGATCTCCTTCTTCTGATCGTCGATGATCTTGCGCGCGAGGCGCTTCACCTCGTCGTCGCGTCCATGCTGCAGCACGACCTCCGACATGTCGACGGCTCCCTGATGATGCACGCGCATCTGTCGCATGAAGTCGATGTCCGCGTTGCCGGTGTAGTCGCGCGGCATGGCATGCATCATCTTCATCATCGATGTCTTGTAGGCCTTGGTCGACGCCGCATCGCTGTCCTTCGGCATCATCATGTCCATCATCGGCATCGACTGCTGGGCGACGGCCGCGCCGCCGAGCGCCGCCACGGCGGCGAGGATGATCAGGGTCTTGCGCATCGTCGGTTCCTTTCCTTTGCTGGTTGAGATGTCAGGCGGCCATGCTGCGGCAGCTTTCGGCGCAGCGCCTGCAGGCTTGGACGCAGCTATCCATGTCGCCGATCGCTTCGCACGAGTTGGCGCAGGCTTCGCAGAGTTCCGCGCAGGCCGCGCAGACCCGCTTGTGCTCTTCGACTCCCGTCAGCATCACGGCGGCGGCGGCGCGGCAGATCTCGGCGCAGGCCAGCATGAGACGCATGTGCCGGGCCTCGACGTGCCTGCCGCCGACCTCCAGGCAATGATGCGAGGCCATGCCGAGGCAGGCCTGGTGACAGCGCAGGCAGTCGTCGATGCAGGCCTGCATTTCGGCGTCCAGATGGTGCATGGTGGTCTCCTGTCGGTTGGCATGCTCCATCCTGAACGGCGCCCCATCCGGCTCGTTCCCCTCTGCAACAATCTGTAATATTTCACGTTCGGCTGTCCGCTGCCTTGCCGCCGCTCAGGGCGACCACCCAGAGGCCAACGATGTTGACGACGGGCACGAAGGCCAGAGCCGCCCAGAGCGGCGAGAAGCCAAGCCGCTTCAGGACGAGCCCCAGGGGATAGGCGACCACCGCCACGAAGGCCGCGAACATCAGCCAGTGGGCGAGGCCCCAGCCGCCCATCCACATCATTCCGTAACCGTGCATCATGGCGAGTGCTCCTCAGGCTGAAGGCTGCGATAGGTAGGTCCCCATCATCCCGAGTTCCTCGTGCTCCAGGATGTGGCAATGGAAGACGAAGGGCTTCTCCCGCGTCGACGGCTGGCGGAACGAGACGAGCAGTTCTGCCTTGTTGTCCACCAGCACAGTGTCCTTGACTCCGGCTTCGTGCGGGGCGACCGGCTTGCCGCCTTTGGTCAGGGTCCGGAATGTGGCGCCATGGATGTGGAACGGATGCGCCATCTCGGTGGAGACGACCTCCCAGATTTCGTGGCTGCCAAGCGCCACCTCGGCGTCGATCCGGGACATGTCGTAGGTCTTGCCGTTGATTCCCATCCGCATTCCGCCCGATGCGCCGTGACCGGTTGGAGCACTCGATGTGGTGGGCGAGCCATGGCCGGCATGACCCATAGCCCCGCCGCCTCGCATCATCTGCATGTTGGCCATCATCATACTGTCGAAGGTGAAGCTCCGGCGGCGGACGGATTTCGCGACGTCCGGCCGACCGGGATCCTGCAGCCGGCGCGGCAGATCGCGCTTCGGGCGATCCCCCGCCGCTCCGGGCTCCAACCGCAGCACGACCTCGCGGCGTTCGCGCATCCGCGCCGCGAACTCCTTGGCGCGCTCGGTCAGGCTGTCGCCGAAGCGCCCGTTGTGGTCCGGCCAGGTCAGGAGATCGACGGCCCGGCCGTCGGACAGGTCGACGACGATCTCGTAGCGCTCGCCAGGGGAGATCTCGATCTCCTTCAATGGAATCGGTTCGGCCAGCCAGCCCGCATCGTTGGCGATGACATGGAAGATGCGCTCGTCTGCGAAAGCCAGCTTGAAGTTGCGGGCGTTGGCGCCGTCGAGCAGGCGCAGGCGAACGAGCCCGGCCGGCGGTCGTGCGGTGGGTCGTATGGCACCGTTGACGAGGATCACGTCGCCGCGCGAACCATGCATCATCGCCATCGGCGAACGGTCATAGATCAGTTGACCGTCCGGGCCGAAGATGCGGTCCTGCAGGACGATCGGCAGGTCGTCGACGCCGTAGTCGCGCGGCAGGTTGAATTCCGCGGCGCTGCCGTCCTCCACGTAGAGGAGGCCCGCGAGGCCCATGTAGGTCTGCCGCGCCGTATCGCCGTGCGGATGGGGATGGAACCAAGTCGTGGCCGCCGGCTGGTCGATCGTGAGTTCCGGCGACCAGGACTGGCCGGCCGGAATCGGATTGAAGGGACCATCCACGATGCTCGGCACGAAGAGTCCATGCCAGTGCACGGAGCTTTCGACCGGCAGATTGTTCGTGATGTAGGCCTTGACGGTCTGTCCGCTCCGGACCCGCACGACCGGCCCCAGGATCGAACCGGAGTACCCGAAGCTGCGCGTCGCCGCGGCCGGGACGATGCGCGTCTCGCCCTGCTGGATGGACAGGTCGAAGATGCCGCCATTGTCCCATGTGTCAACCAGCCGCGGCATCGGCAGCGGCCCGCCGCCCTGGCGCGCCGATTGAGCGAAGATGCCATAGCCCCCCGCAAACGCGCCGCCGGCGAGCGCCGCTCCGCCGATGAGAAGTGACCGCCTTGTGGCCCGCATCGCCTGCTCCGCCTGCTGTCGTGGCTTCGAACTGTGCATCCGACACAGTTACGGTCGCAAACATACGCCGCGGATCCGTTGATCTAAATCACTCCGATTGTTACGATTTATTTCAGCGTTAATGGTTCCGGGTCTGGAGCGGGTCAGTGTTCGGCCCAGACGCTTGCCTTGTCGTTGAGCCCGATGAGCAGCGTCTTGTAGCGATCGCCAGCAACGTTCGGCACTTCCATGCCCGGCGAACCGACCGGCATTCCCGGCACCGCCAGCCCGCGGGCGCGCGGGCGCGCGGCCAGCAGCCGCTTGATGTCGTCCGCCGGCACATGACCTTCGACGAAATACCCGTCCACAAAGGCGGTGTGGCAAGACCAGAACGCGGTCGGTATGCGTGCCGCCGTCTTTCGACGATTGATCTCGGGCACCTCGTCGATGGAGGTCTGGAACCCGTTTTGCTGGAGATGCGCCACCCACTCCTTACAGCAGCCGCAGGTCGGCGACAGCACGATCTGGATTGGTGAGAAGGATGAGGCTGGAGCGGCAATCGCGGAATGCGGCGCTGCGATCAGAACGCCTCCTAGACCAAGCAGCATGATGCGGCGGTTCATGGCGCGGGCTCCTTCCGAGGGGCTGTGATTTGGGAAACCTGTAGGATGGCGGATCGCGCCGGCTGCGGTTGAGGCCCAGGGCCCGCGGCGATCGGCAGGCGCAGCTTCGCCGACAATCCGCCTTCGGGGCGGTTCGACAGAACGATGTCGCCATGATGGGCGCGAGCGATCGAGCGCGCGATCGTCAAGCCGAGGCCGACCCCACCAGTCTCCTTGCTGCGCGAACTTTCGATCCGAACGAAAGGATCGAAAACGCTTTCGAGCCGGTCGTTGGGGATGCCGGGACCATCGTCGTGCACGACCAGTTCGGCGAAGCCTTCGCTTTGGAAAGCCTCCACGCGCACTGTTGTGGCGTACTTGAGCGCGTTGCCGATCAGGTTGCTGACGGCTCGTTTCAACGCGAGGTGCTGCCCTTCGACGGACAAACTCGCCGGGCCGAAGAACTCGATATCCTTCCCGCCGTCCCTCCCCTCGTCGACGCAGGTTTCGGCGATCGACGACAGGTTCACCAGACGCTTCGGCTCCGAACTCTCTCCCGACTTCAGGAATTCGAGGGTCGACTCGATCATGTTCTCCATCTCGCCGAGATCAGCCTCGATCAGATCGCGCGTTTGCGGATCATCGAGAAGCTCGGCGCGCAGGCGCACGCGCGTGATCGGCGTCCTCAGATCATGCGAGACGGCGGCGAGCGCCTGCGTCCTCTCGCCGACCAGCTTGCGGATGCGCTCCCGCATCGTGTTGAAGGCGCGGGCGGCGCGCCGGACCTCGGACGGACCGGATTCATCGAGAGGCTCGGGCTTGCCCTCGAGGTTGAAGCGCTCGGCCGCCTCGGCGAGATCGCGGAGCGGCCGCGTGACCCAAGCGAGCAGCAGCGCCGCGATGACGATGATGACGATGGCGAGGCAGACGGTCAGCGCGAGCAGCGCCGGGTCGAAATGTTGAACGATGCCGAGCCGCGGCGTCGAGAAGTTGACCCAGCTCTGGTCGTCCAGCCGCATGGAGATCAGGAGCATGTGCCGATAAGGCTCCGCCTCGCCCGAGGCGATCGCGCCGTCGTCCGCGAAGCCGATCCGGAAGGCCTCGGCCGCGAGATCGGGAACGAGCTCCTTCAGCCGCTCGGCCGTCGCCTTTGCGCGCTCCGTGAGGGGCGCGTTCGCCAGCACCAGGCTGATCTTGCTCCAATGCACCTCGAGGCTGCTGCTGGAAAGGGCATGGGCCGCACGGTCGCGCTCCGACGGGTCCGGGATATTGGCGACCGCCCGCTTGATCGACACGAGACGCTCGGCCAGCGCCCGGTCCTGCGCGTGTTCGGCGACCGCAGTCGCGCCGACGCGATAGGCCCACCAGCCCAGGACATGCACGGCAAGGAGCGCCGCGACGAGGATCACGACAGCGCGCGTGACGACGGTGTCGGGCAGAAGGCGCATCCGCATCACGCGCCCGTCCTTCGGACACTCGTGACTTTGGGCGTGAACATGTAGCCCGCGCCGCGGATCGTCTTGATCATGCGGTTCTCCTCTTCACCGTCAGCGAGCTTGCGCCGCAGGCGACTGACCTGCACGTCGATCGTGCGGTCAAACGGATCCGCGCTCCTCGCTTTCGTCACCTCCATCAGCATTTCGCGCGAAAGCACGCGGTTGGCATGCTCGGTGAAGGCGACCAACATGTCGAACTCGCCCGACGACAGGTCGATTAGTACGCCTTGGGGTGACGTCAGCTCGCGGCGGCGGACGTCGAGCGACCAGGCGTCGAAGATAACGACGTCCGCACCGGTGGGCTCCGAACTCGCGGGACGGCTGCGCATGCGGCGCAGCACGGCGCGGACGCGCGCCAGCAACTCGCCGGCGCTGAAGGGCTTGGTAACGTAGTCGTCAGCGCCCACGTTCAATCCGGCGATGCGGTCGCTTTCGTCACCCCGGGCGGTCAACATGATGATCGGGACGTGCGTGGTCGCACGCGCCGCGCGGCAGAGATCGAAGCCGCTCTCGCCGGGCAGCATCACGTCGAGAATGACGAGATCGACCGGGGCGCGCGCCATAATCTCGCGCATTGCGTGGCCATCAGGCGCTCCCGAAACGCTGTAACCCTGGCGCTGCAGGAAACGGGACACCAGGAGACGGATCTGCGGATCGTCGTCCACCACTAGGATGTGGCCGTGGTCTGGACCAGCCGATGGGAATGAGGCGTTCGACATAGGAGCAGAATAGCGGCTCTGTGCGCCGCCTGCTGAAACAAATTGTAACAGACGCAGGCGAACGCTGTCTGTTACCTGCCCTCTTGGTTGATGCTTCCGGAGGCAGTCGATGGGGCGAGGATTTCCTGGGGCGATTGGTAGGACCGTGGGCGCCAGCGCGTTCGCCGTGGTGTTCGCGCTCCTCGTCGTATTGGTGAGTTCTGCTGGGCTCAGGGCGCATGAGGGCCACGACCACGGCGCGCCGCCGACGCCTGTCTCCACGACGATCGCGCCCCGGGTGGATGCCTCATCGACCACCTTCGAGCTGATCGCCGTATTCCGCAACAACGCGCTGACGATCTACGTGGATCGCTTCGTCACCAACGAGCCCGTGATGGGTGCGCAGATCGAGGTGGACACGCCGAAAGGTGCGGTCGCTGCGAAGGAGAATCCTGACGGGACCTATGCTCTCCCCGTGGATTGGGCGACGCCCGGCGGAACCTATGACCTGATCTTCACGGTGACGGCCGGCTCGGACATTGACGTCCTCACCGGGACGCTGAAGCTGCCGGCTCCCGATAGTCCTGCTCAAGTCGTCGTGAAGACGTCATGGCTGGTGGCCGCGGCCGTCGCCAGCGGCGTGCGAAATCGGATCGCGGCGTACGATCCGTCACTCCCTGCGGTTGCCATCCTGGCTTTCATCGCCGGCATGCTTGTGATGCGGAGGCGGCGCGCTAGCCGGGCTGAGGAATCGGCCGTCTCGATCGTGGTGGCGCTGGCGCTGGCGGCGCAATCCGCGCCGGTCTTGGCGCAGAGCACTCTGGCCGGCGCTCCGCAACCTCCTGCGGCCGTCGATCTCGCCCAGCGATTCCCGGACGGTGCGGTCTTCGTGCCCAAGGCCACGCAGCGCATCCTCGCGGTCCGCACGATCATGGCGAAGCCTGAGGAGCACCGCCGTGCCGTGGCGCTCGCCGGTCGCGTGATCCCCGATCCCTCCGCCAGCGGCTCGGTACAGACCTCGGTGACGGGTCGCCTGTCTCCCCCGCCCGGCGGCTTCCCCCGGCTCGGCCAGCGGGTGAAGGCCGGCGATGTGCTGGCGCTGGTGCAGCCCTCGCTCGGCGCGGCCGATATCACCTCGCAGCAGCAGCAGGCGCGTGAGCTCGACCAGCAGATCGCGCTGGTGCAGCGGCGGCTCGAGCGGCTGCGGCCCATCGCGAACGTGATCGCACGTTCGCAGATCGAAGACGCCGAGCTCGAGCTCAAGGGACTTCAGAACCGGCGCGCGAACCTCGAGCGGTCGCCTCGCGAACCCGAGCGCCTGACAGCGCCGGTCGACGGCGTGATCGCCTCCGCCGCGGCGACGCCAGGACAGGTCGCCGAGGTCAACGCCGTGATCTTCCAGATCGTCAATCCAGATCGGCTCTGGATCGAGGCCCTGACCTTCGACGCCATCGCCGGCGCGCGTTCCGCCACCGCGCGGCTCAACGACGGCCGCTCGTTGAGGCTCGACTACCAGGGCACGGGCTTCGCCGACCGCAATCAGGCGATCCCGATCCATTTCTCGGTGGCGCAGAGCACGCAGGGCTTGCGCATGGGACAGCTGATGACCGTCCTGGCCGAGACCGAGGAGAGCCGGACGGGCATCGCCATTCCGCGCACGTCGGTCGTCCGCGCCGGCAACGGGCAGATGATCGTCTACGAGCATTCCAACGCCGAGCGGTTCGTGCCGCGCGAGGTCCGCGTGGAGCCGCTCGACGCCGAACGGGTGCTGGTCGTCTCCGGCCTGGAGCCGAGCAAGCGAATCGTGACGCAGGGCGTCGAGCTCCTGAACCAGATTCGCTGAGGCGCTGCGCGGCATGTTCAATTTCCTCGTCACGCAGTCGCTGAAGAACCGGCTGCTCGTCCTGGCCCTGGCGGCCGTCCTCATCGTCTTCGGCGCCTTCACGGTCACGAAGCTGCCGGTGGACGTCTTCCCGGACCTCAACAAGCCGACGGTCACGATCATGACGGAGTCGGAGGGGCTCGCGCCCCCGGAGGTCGAGCAGCTCGTCTCCTTCCCGATCGAGACGCAGATGAACGGTCTGCCGGGCGTCACCCGCGTGCGCTCCGTCTCCGGCGTCGGCCTCTCCATCGTCTACGTCGAGTTCGACTGGGGCACGGACATCTACCGCAATCGGCAGCAGATCGCCGAACGGCTGGCGCTGGTGCGCGACCAGCTGCCGGCCAACGTGACGCCGCAGATGGGGCCGATCAACTCCATCATGGGCCAGATCGTGCTGGCCGCGATGACCGCTCCGGACGACGTCTCGCCCATGGAGCTGAGGGAGATCGCCGACTTCGTGATCCGCCCGCGCCTGCTCACCATCCCCGGCATCGCGCAGGTGATCCCGATCGGCGGCGAAGTCCGCCAGTTCCGCGTCGCGCCGAATCCGGCGGCCATGCGGGCGCTCGGGGTGACCCAGGCGCAGATCGAGACGGCGCTGGCGCAGTTCGGGTCCAACACCGGCGGCGGCTTCACCGACCAGTACAGCCGCGAATTCCTCATCCGCAACATCGGCAAGACCATGCGGCTCGAGGACCTGGGCTCCGTCACCGTCGCCAATGTGAATGGCAGGCCCGTCTACCTGCGGCAGGTCGCGGAGGTCGGCTTCGGCGCCAGGCTCAAGCGCGGCGACGCCGGCTACATGGGCAGGTCCTCCGTCATCCTCTCCGTCGAGAAGCAGCCGGACGTCGACACGATCATGCTGACGCGGCAGGTCGAGGCGGCATTGGCCGACCTGAGCGCCACGCTGGGTCGAGGGATCAAGGTCGACAATATCCTCTTCCGGCAGGCCAATTTCATCGAGACCTCGATCAAGAATGTCCAGACCGTGCTCATGGAGGCCGTCGGCGTGGTCGCGGTCGTGCTGTTCGCCTTCCTGCTCAACGTGCGGACGACGGCGATCTCGCTCACCGCCATCCCGGTGTCGATCCTGGCGACCGCTATCGTCTTCTGGTGGATGGGGCTCTCGATCAACACGATGACGCTGGGCGGTCTCGCCATCGCCATCGGCGAGCTCGTCGACGACGCCGTAGTCGACGTCGAGAACATCTTCCGCCGGCTGCGCGAGAACCGCGAGCAGGGCAACCCCCGCTCCGTCTTCGACGTCGTCGTCGGCGCGAGCCAGGAAGTGCGCTCCGGCATCGTCTACGCGACGATGATCATCATCCTCGTCTTCGTGCCGCTCTTCGCGCTCACCGGCATCGAGGGCCGGCTCTTCGCGCCTCTGGGCAAGGCCTACATCATCTCGATCCTCATGAGCCTCGTGGTATCGATCACGCTGACGCCCGTCATGGCCTACTATATGCTGCCCGGCCTGAAACGGCTCGACGAGCACGAAGGCTGGCTCGTCCGCAAGCTCAAGGGCGGCAATCGGCGGCTGCTCGGCTGGAGCTTCCGGCACCCCAGGACGCTCATGGCCGGCGCTCTGGTGGGCGTGTTCACCGCAGGCGCAGCCGCAACCCAACTGCCGCGATCCTTCCTGCCACCCTTCAATGAGGGCAGCTTCACGGTCACGGTTCTCTTCAATCCTGGCATTTCGCTGGCGGAGAGCCATCGGGTCGGCCTCATCGCCGAGCGGCTGATCATGCAGATTCCCGAGGTCCGGCAGGTCGGGCGGCGCACGGGGCGCGCCGAGCTCGATGAGCACGCCGAGGGCGTGCATTCGTCTGACCTTGAAATCGACCTTAACCCCGGCGGGCGCTCGAAGCCGGAGATCGTTGCTCAAATCCGCGAGAAACTCGCCGTGCTGCCGGTCGTCACCAATGTTGGCCAGCCGATCTCGCACCGTCTCGACCACATGCTCTCGGGCGTGCGCGCCCAGATCGCGCTCAAGATCTACGGAGAGGACCTCGACACCTTGCGCCGCGTCGCGGCCGAATTCCGCGACAAGCTGGCGACCGTTCCGGGCGTCGTCGACCTGCAGGTCGAAAAGCAGGTGCGCATCCCGCAGCTCGAGATCACGGTCGACTATGAGCGCGCCGCGCTCTTCGGCCTGCAGCCCGCCGCCATCACCGAGGCGCTGGAGCGGCTGTCGAACGGCCGCGTCGTCTCGCGCCTGGTCGAGGGCAACCGCCGCTTCGACGTCGTCATGCGCCTGCCGGACCAACTTCGCACAACCCAGGCGCTCGGCGACATGCTGATCGAGACGCCTATGGGCTGGGTGCCGGTGCGCCAACTCGCCGACGTGCAGGAGACGGACGGTCCAAACCAGATTCTGCGCGAAAACGGCAAGCGCCGCATCGTCGTGCTCGCGAACAGCGACGGGCGCACGGACATGGCGAAGATCGTCGCCGACATCCGCGCACTCATTGCGCGGTCGGAGTTGCCGCAGGGCTACTTCACCAGCTTCGAGGGCACCTTCCAGGCGCAGGAGGAGGCGACGCGCACGATCGGCATCCTCTCCGCCATCTCGCTCGCCATGGTCTTCGCCATCCTCTACTCGCGCTACCGCTCCGTGCTGTTCTCCCTGATCATCATGGGCTCGGTGCCGCTGGCGCTGATCGGCTCGGTGGCGGCTTTGTGGTGGGCGGGGCAGCCGCTCTCCGTCGCCTCGATGATCGGCTTCATCACGCTGACCGGCATCGCGGCCAGGAACGGCATCCTGAAAGTCAGCCATTACATCAACCTGGCGATCCACGAGGGCATGCCGTTCGACGACAAGGCCGCCCTTCAGGCGCTGGTCATGCGTGGTTCGCTGGAGCGCCTGACGCCGGTGCTGATGACGGCGCTCTCGGCCGGCGTGGCGCTCATCCCGCTGATGATCGACGCCCATGCGCCCGGCAAGGAGATCCTGCATCCCGTCGCCATCACCATCTTCGGCGGCCTAGTCAGCGCGACGCTGCTCGATACCTTCCTGACCCCTGTGCTGTTCCTCCGCTACGGCAGGAAGCCCCTGCAGCGCCTCGTCGACGGCGTCAGGGCGGAGCAGGCGGCTGCTGCCGCCAAGGCACCGGGCCAGTCTCTCAAACCCATCGAGGCCTTCTGACCATGCCGAAAGCGCCCCTTCGCCCGACCCGACGCGGCTTCGCCATGGGAGCGGCCTGCGTCCTCGCCATCCCCGCCCGCGCCCACGCCCCACCCATCGGCAGGCACGGCGGACGTCAGGCCAACGCCGGACCATTCCATGTCGAACTCGTCCAAACGGACGAGCGCTGCGCCGTGTTCGTCACGGACCACGCCCTGCGGGTGCCCGTCGGGATCGATCGCTACGACATCGCCGTCAAGTCCGTCGGCGATCGGGCAGTCTGCGCGCTCAAGCCGGTCATCGATGATCCCGGCGCCTTCGAGACATGGGACGATCACCACCGCTTCGCGCATGGCCGGGACGTCGACGTCGTCATCTCGCGCGGGACTGTGACAGTTCGCGCACGTTTCGTCACCGGAAACCACTGAAAGGAGCCTTCATGATCAGGACGCTTGCCGCCGCAGCCATCGCGACGACCCTCGCGACCGCCTCGGCGTTTGCCCACGAACCCCGCAAGGGCCCGAACGGCGGCGCGCTCGTCGACGCCGGCAGCTACCATATCGAGGTCATCGGCAAGGGCACGGCTATCGAAGTCCTTGTCAGCGACGCCACGGACAAGCCCGTGCCCGCGACAGGCTTCAAGGCGCTCGCCATCATGGTGATCGACGGCAAGACGCAACGCATCGTCCTCGAACCGGGTCCCGACGGCAAGAAGCTCGTCGGGACGGTGCCGGCACCGCTGACCTCGGTCAAGGGAGCGGTGCAGCTGACCGACCGCGAGGGCAAGACGGCGACCGGCCGCATCAACTGAGACCCGGCGCCAAGCTCGCGCCATTTCTTGCTGAAAGAACATCCGTGTCGATCAGACTTTGCTTCGTCGCGTCATTGAGCAACGTTGGCGTCGGAGCTGCGCTCCTCTCCCTGGGCGCATGCGCGACAGTCAACGAGGGACCGACGCGCGTTGCGCCGGTCCCGGCGCAATGGACGAACGGCGCGACGGGGCGCGAGCCGTATCGCTACGCGGAAGCGGCGGCCTGGTGGCGCGGCTATCGCGATCCCATCCTGAATGGCCTGATCGATCGGGCGCTGGCGCAGAACCCCACGCTGGAGCAGGCGCTCGCTCGGGTCGACAGCGCCCGGGCGCTGGCCCGGTCGGAAGGCGCCGGATTGTTCCCTCAGGTCAATGGCGGCGGAACCATCGATCTGACCCGGCGCATCTCGGGATCGCCCGAGGGACTGAACGCCGGCGGCGAAGCCCTGGACCAAGGCCCGCGCCGCGCGGTCGGCACGTTCCAGGCCGGGTTCGACGCATCCTGGGAGATCGACCTCTTCGGCCGCGTCCGCAATGCCATCGCATCGGCCAGGAGAAACGCCGAGGCCGTCGCCGAGGATGCTGAGACGGCCCGGATCACCCTCGTCGCCGAGATCGTTCGGACGTATGTCGAGCTGCGGGCAGCCGAGCGCCGCCGCGGCATCATCGGCAATGACATTGCGGCGCGCCAGCGTCTTGTCCAGCTCGTGCAAAGCCAGAAGACGGCCGGACTCGCGGCGGACTTCGACGTTCAGCGCGCGACGGCGGTCGCCGAAACGGCGAAGGCACGGTTGCCGACAGCCGACCTCGCGATCAAGACGGCGCGTCAGCGCCTAGCAACGCTCGTCGGTGAGCCGGCGCCGGACCGCGCGCTCGCGCGCAGCGTCTCACGGGTTCCCATCGTCCGCCCGCCCCGCCCAACCGTTCCCGCCGATCTCGTGAGGTCACGGCCGGAGATCCGGTCCGCGGAACGGGTCGTGGCGCGACGAGCTGCGGATGTGGGGGTTGCGACCGCCGAACTCTATCCGCGCCTGACGCTGAGCGGCACGCTGACGATCGCCGGCAATGTCCTGGCGCGTCCGCTGCCCGGACAACTCGTCACCGTCGCCGGCGGGCCGGCGCTCACCGTGCCGTTGCTGGACTGGGGGCAGCGTCGCGCGATCGTCGATGCTCGCGAGGCCGACCTCCGCGAGGCCGTCGCCGGCTACAGGGCCGCGGTGCTGCAGGGCGTGGAGGAGGTCGAGGTCTCGCTCGCGTCGATCCGCAATCAGAACGCCAGGATCGCGCGTCTGCAGAGCGCCGTCTCGGCGACCTACCGCGCCTTTGAGACGGCGGACGCGCTCTACAGGCAGGGTCTCACTGGCCTCACGGAGCGACTGACCGCCGAGACGGAATGGCGTCAGGCCGAACTCGAACTCGCCGACGCACGTGAAGCGGCGGGGGTGGCGGTTGTGCGGCTCTACAAGGCGCTGGGGGCGCCTGCGCCCCAACAGAGCGATGAGCCGGCAAGGCGTGCAAGGCCGCCCGCAATCACAACCGGCGCCGCCAAGACTTGACGAAACGTCCGATTCCCGCGAGCCGCAAAAGGAGACCAGCAATGAAGACCACCCTTTCCACAATTGCCGTAGCGGCCATGGTCCTGGCCGGCCCCGCCGCAGCGCAGCAAAGTCACGGCGCCGGTCATCAGGCGCCCCGGCAGAACGCGCCCGCCGGCCAAGGCGGACATCAGGGTCATGGCGGTATGAACATGCAGGGCATGAGCCCGGCGTCGATGGCCTTCGCCGAGGCCAACGCCAAGATGCACCGAGACATGGCCATCCAGTTCAGCGGCAACGCCGACGTCGATTTCGCGCGGGGCATGATTCCCCACCACCAGGGCGCGATCGACATGGCCGAGATCGTGCTGAAGTTCGGCAGCGATGCATCCGTGAAGAAGCTCGCGAACGAGATCATCGCGGCGCAGCGGAAGGAGATCGCGCAGATGCGAGCCTGGCTGCAGAAGAACGCCGCGCTGCCCGCGGGTCCCGACGCCGCGGCGGCTGCCAAGGCTTTCACCGAGGTGAACGCCAGGATGCATAAGGACATGACGATGACCTTCTCCGGGAAGGCGGACGTCGACTTCATGAAGGGCATGATCCCCCACCATGAGGGCGCGGTCGACATGGCGAATGTGCTCCTCCAGTACGGCAAGGATCCCGAGCTCCGGAAGCTCGCGGACGACGTGATCCGCACGCAGAACGACGAGATCACGATGATGCGCGACTGGCTGCGCAAGAACGGCGCCTGATGTTCCGTGTGCTTCTGGGCCTCGCGTTGCTGGCCAGTGGGGCTGCTGGGCCTGCTGCGGCGAGTGATGCGTCGCTGCAACGCGCCTTGTCACAGGCGGCTTGCGCCGGCGCGCGGCTCGAGCGCCTTGCGGACCAGGGCCCGACGATAAACTACCGCGCCAATTGCACAGGGTCGTCGCACCGGCGGATCATCGTGGCCTGCGCGAAGGATGCCTGCCGCATCACGCCGGAACGCGAGCAGTTCGAGGAATGAACGACATTGACGAGGCATTGCCGGTCGCCCTCACGATGGGCGAACCGGCCGGCATCGGCGGCGAGATCGCGCTGAAAGCATGGGCGGAGCTCTCTGCGAACGGGCCGGCGTTCTTCGTGATCGACGATCCCATCCGGTTGCGGGCGCTCGCCGCGGACATGAGCCTGCACGCGCCCGTCGCCGTCATCGCGCACGCCAGCGAGGCCTTGCGCGTCTTCCGTCATGCGCTGCCCATGCTGGACGTGGGCTCAGCGGTTGAGGCAGAACCCGGCCGCCCGTCGGCGCGGACAGCCGCGACCGTCATCGAGAGCATCTCCCGCGCGGTGTCGCTGGCGCGCTCGGGCGATGCCTCGGCGGTGTGCACCAATCCAATCCAGAAGTCCGTGCTGACCGAGGCCGGCTTCGGTTTCCCCGGACATACCGAGTATCTCGCTCATCTCGCCGGCGTCAGGCGTCCGGTGATGATGTTGGCGGGCGGCGGGCTCAGGGTTGTCCCGATCACCATCCACGTCCCGCTGCGCGCGGTCCCCGCGTTGCTGACCGCCGATCTCGTCGTCGAGACCGCGATGGTCGTCGACATGGAGCTTCGCCGCCGCTTCGGCCTCGAGAGGCCCCGCCTCGCGCTGGCCAGTCTCAACCCTCACGCCGGTGAGGACGGGACCATCGGGAGCGAGGATCGCGACGTGCTTGCGCCCGCCGTCGCCAGGCTCCGCGCGATGGGCCTCGACGTCACCGGCCCCCATCCGGCCGACACGCTGTTCCATGCGGCGGCGCGGGCGCGGTACGACGCGGTGCTCTGTCCCACGCACGATCAGGCTCTCATTCCGCTGAAGACACTCGCCTTCGACCAGGGCGTCAACGTCACTCTCGGGCTTCCCTTCGTCCGGACCTCGCCCGATCATGGCACGGCGCTCGACATCGCCGGGCGGGGCATCGCAAAACCCGACAGCCTCGTCGCCGCTCTCCGCTTGGCCGCGGAGCTCGGCGCACGCGCAACGGAGGAAGCAACGGCATGAGCGAACGGCTGCGTCTCGGCGTCAACATCGATCATGTCGCGACTGTGAGGAACGCCCGCGGCGGGACGCATCCCGATCCCGTCCGTGCGGCGCTCCTCGCCATGGAGGCCGGGGCCGACGGCATCACCGCACATCTCCGGGAGGACCGCCGCCACATCCGCGACGCGGACATGGACAGGTTCAAGGCGGAGGTTCCGTTGCCGCTGAACTTCGAGATGGCCGCGACCGAGGAGATGGTCGCGATCGCTCTCAAGGTGAAGCCGCATGCGGTCTGCCTTGTACCGGAGCGCCGTGAGGAGGTGACGACCGAGGGCGGCCTCGATGTGGCCGGCCGCCGGCAGCTCCTCAAGCCGATCGTCGCCCGTCTCGCTGGCGTCGGGATCCGCGTCTCGATGTTCATCGCCGCCGATCCGGCGCAGCTCGAGGCGAGCGCCGCGATTGGCGCGCCTGTCGTCGAACTGCACACCGGAAGCTATTGCGAGCACGGCGGCGCAGAGCGGGCGGCCGAGCTGCAGCGCATCGCCGCCGCCGCTCGCCAGTCGCGCGGCCTTGGGCTCGAATGCCACGCCGGCCACGGCTTGGGCTTCGACACCTTCGGCCCCATCGCCGCCATCTCCGAGATCCGCGAGCTGAATATCGGCCACTTTCTCGTTGGCGAGGAAATTTCACGGGATTGGGGCCGGTGATCCGCGAGATGCGTCAACGGATGGATGCGGCCAGACGCGGCTGAAGACCATCAGTTTCGAATGCCCGCACTTGGCGTAGCCGGACAGATCGCAGGCGGCCTCAGTGTGGTCTGCTTTCGGTCAACTGCCGGCACTATTGGTAGGCGGAGGGCCCTTCCCATCCGCATTGTGCGAACACCTTCAAGACCCTCACACTACGGATTCGAATTTGATAACTGCGCGCTTATCGGAGGAATTTGCGTTCCGAAGGGAAGCCCCCTCCCCTGCCCCGTTTCCGTCCGGTGCGTGTGCCCTGTCGTGAGCAGCGCTTCTCGATGAGCCTCTTGGTTAGAAGCGCGTTTCACATGCGATCGATCCGTGCGGCGCTTGCGGCCAGAACGGGACGGAACGCGGCCAGCACCGCCTTGAGAAAGCCCGGCGACAGGCGTTTGGGCGCTTCACGCGGCGGCTCCAGCCCGTAGGAGCGCTCGAGGATGTCGTAGTTGTATTCTGAGACGATCACCCAAGCGCGCTTGTGCGATTGAAGCCCGATGCGGCGGACTTCCAGGGCCGGTAGTTCTACCGCCTTCTGATCTCGGCTCGGCTCGCGGCCTGTGATCGCCAGCAAGGCCAGGTGTGTCAGTCCTGCGGGATCCGTCATGGCTATGGCAACGCAGACCGGACGGGCCTTCCGACCAGTTTCTTCCCCGCGGTCTCTCTCGCGGTGCCACAGATAGGGATAGGCTGGAACGATATCGCCCGTTGCATAGGTCAGCTTGGGTTCACGCGCGTCCGTCGTCACTTCGCATCATCCAGAACGCGATCGATCTCGCGCGAGAACGCTGCCGCCAGATCTGGCGGCGTCTCCCCTGCCCCATAGGCGCGCTGCGGATCGGCGTGTCGCTTGAGGCGCTCGAAGTCCTCGATCGCCATCATGACGAAGCGGTCCTTGCGATGCTCGGTGATGATGACCGGCTCGCGAGCGGCGGTCGCCTTCACATCTCCAAGGTTCTTGTCGAGATCGACGGTCGAGAAACGGCGCATGACGGAAAACTCCTTTCCTCCATAATATCCATATATAGGAGTTTTATCAAGAAGGACTGGCGGGCGGGTCAATTTCGTAGCGATCCAACACCGCAACTGTCTTGCTCAGCGGACGAAATGAAGACGCCATGTCGGCGCGCCGCTCCGCGCCGTTTGCCATCCCGGAAGAATCGCCTAGCTTGTAGACTGGCTGATCCGGCCATGCCGTCCACAATGGCGAAGCTCAAGGGCAGGATTGCGCAAAACACCCGTTTGAACCCCTTCAAGGTGCGCGGGCCTAGTGGACACGCCTTCCGCAATGCACCGCCGGAGTGGTTCGATGCGCATTCCCTTTTCCGATCTCGCGCGGCCCAAGCAAGCCGCCAAACATCTCGCCCGCCTGTCGACAGATCTCAAGCTTTCGAGCACCCAAGAAGCCCTTGCCCGCGCGCTCGGCTATCGCGATTGGTACGAACTCTCGAAGAGCGCTAGCACAGCCGCCTCCCCTCGCGCAGACAATGTGAGTTTGGAAGATGCCGTGGCCGTTATCCTCGAGCTCTCCAAAGCCCTCGATCTTTCGGATTCCGATGTTCAGTATGTGCTCTCAAGATCGCGACCGCTTGGGCAGCCTACGCGGGCTCTCGAGCAACAGCAGACGATTCGCTGCGCCATCTGGCGGCGGACGGTGTTCGGACCGCCGGGTCGCGGCAAAGTCGGCACGATCGTCAAGGATAAAGCGTTCGGCGACAACACGCCCTGCTATCTTCGGCGCGCTGGCCCCTCGACACATTTGCTGTCCGATACAGGCATGGCCTTGCGCGCCGATTTCGAGGTTGTGACGCCTCGAACACCGCTTCCTGATTTCGTACCGTCGCGTCTTTGGTTGCCCTACGGCTATTGGACGCTTCGCGACGATTCTGAGGTGGTCTTCTCGCGCGATTACTTCCCGCTCTGGCGGACCAGTCAGGGGGCAGTCGAGCGCTTAGTTCCTGTGCTATGGATCAGAGGCAAGGCCCTCGAGACACATTTCATAAGAGCTGCGGGCACGGTCGTTTGGGCGGAAGGACCAGCGCGCGAACTGGCGCTTCAGTATCTTGCCGCACGCCGCATTTATGAGTTGCCCAACCTCGTTGATGTCATGCCGCATCTATTCGAATCCGACGTGGACAAAATCGAGGATGGCGTCAGGCGGCTGCACGAGAATAGACAACGTCAAGCCCTGCCCCTCTATGCAAAGGTCAACGCTAGGGTCGCTTCCGCTTGATGCCATCGAACTGACGTGCGGGACGCACCATGCGGCAGCATTGAAGCAAACCCGACCCTGCCACGCGGCGAGCAGCGCACGGGCCGCAGGCAGCTGCGCCGGTTTCGCGGGGAGCTCGGTATCGGCGCTGTGTCCTACCGGATCGACACTGAACAGCGCGTTTTCGCAGAGGTCCAGACATATGCCGCAATGATCGAGCTCCATGGTTTCGGGCTGCCGTTCCTGTCCTGCGGTGTGCCGGGTTGCTTCATGGGCTCTGGTCGCAAGCAGGAGGGTAGCGCCAGGAACGACGACCGCCAGCCTGGCGATGAGTTGTACGTGTACAACTGAGCGACGCGCGAGGGATCCGATCAGCGCTATGCGAGCAGTTGTCCATGTACAACTTCAGCCAGTCAGATCGACCGCCGAATTGGGAGGCCGCAGCGCCTAGGTGACTGGTAAGGTTCTGTTAACTCAATAAAGATTGCGTGACCGTGAGAATCGGGCATTATTGCCAATCAGCGCAGATTGCGCCGAAAAGCCGCTTTTCTCGCAGGTTCGCTTCAGATGCAAAAAACGGTCGCTCCGCACCAAGAGCGCTTAGGCGACATCCGGCCGCTCATCAATGCCGATGCGGCTGAGCTCTCGTTGCGCCTCCAAGCACAACAGATGCGCGACTTTCCACCGTCAGCGCAAAAGACAATGCGGCGGTTTTCAACCGCAGAGGTCGCGCGCTTTATCGGCATCCATGAGGGCTATCTCAGACAATTGGTGGCCGAGCGCAAGACGCCGTTAGGGGAGGGGAGTGCGCGCAGGACGTATTCGATCGAGGAAATCGAAGAGCTTCGTGGTGAGCTGCACAAGACCGGTAAGGGGGGACGTCGATATCAACCCCATCGTCAGCCAAACGAGCATCTCCAGATCATCTCGGTGATGAACTTCAAGGGCGGCAGCGGCAAGACAACCACAACCGCACATCTCGCCCAGTACCTCGCACTGCGGGGTTATCGGGTTCTGGCGATAGACCTCGATCCGCAAGCAAGCTTGTCAGCCCTGTTCGGCCACATCCCAGAAACGGATGTCGGGGACGGCGAAACGATCTTCGGCGCCATTCGCTACACAGGCGAAAGGCGCGACATGCACGACATCGTTCGTGGGACCTATATCCCCAACTTGCACATCGTGCCGGGACAGC
>JAESGM010000399.1_pt1 | contig 40641 bp, 37 predicted proteins | sample 9269721 | NCBI WGS metagenome assembly JAESGM01 (sample SAMN15720920, study PRJNA650825) | algae metagenome | isolation source: Komarekiella atlantica HA4396-MV6 and co-occurring heterotrophs from... | place: USA: Theobald House, Kauai, HI | collected 2009-07-29
TCTGCACGGCCTGGAGGATCGACGATGCGTGCAAGATGGCTCATCGCCTTGGGGCTGGCGGCTGCGCTCGGCGGCTGCATGACCGCCGCCGAGCAGCGCGCCTTCGACGAGCAGCGTTGCCGCTCTTACGGCTTCCGGGCGGGCACGGACGGCTTCGCCAATTGCCTGCTGGAGGTCGATCTCGACCGCTCGGCCTCGCGGCGGGCAAGGCTGGAGACCTCCGGATTCTACGGACCGTATTGGGGGCCGTGGCCCTATCGGCGCTGGTGAGCGCCGCTACTCGGCGTCGGCCTGACGATCGGGTGTCGCATCGCGGAAGGCGGCGAGTTCCATCGCCGCAGCCTCGGCCTGTAGCAGGCGCGGGAACTGCGCAACGTCGACCTTGAAGCGCCTCGCATTGCCGAGTTGTGGAACGAGGCAGATGTCGGCGAGGCTGGGCGCAGAGCCGAAGCAGAAGGGGCCGGGAGTGTTCGCCGCGAGTTGCTCGCAGGCTGATAGCCCGTCGACATTGACAACGGCTGCCCAGGCCAGTGCTGCCGCCCCGTCATGGCCGAGCTCACGCAGCCGGTTCAGCACTTTGAGATTCTGCACCGGATGGGTGTCGCAGGCGATCGCCTGGGCGAAGGCGCGGACCTTGGCTCGCTCCAGCGGCGCCTTCGGCAGCAAAGCCGGCTCTGGACGCGTCTCGTCGAGCCATTCGATAATCGCAAGCGACTGGGTCAGCACTGTGCCATCGTCGAGCTCCAGCGCCGGCACCAGCCCCTGCGGGTTGAGGGCGAGATAGGCGGGATCGCGCTGCCCGCCATGGCGCAGATGATGCGAGACGTGTTCGACGTCGAGGCCCTTGAGATTGAGCGCGATGCGTACGCGCCAGGCGGCCGAACTGCGGAAATAGCCGTGCAGCTTCATGATGCCGCCTCCCTGTCAGAGACCGGCTCGAGCGGCCGGCGTCAGAAGGTATAGCCGAGGCGGGCGCCGAAATTCGAGGGGCCGCGCGGGCTGCCGGCATTGGCGACCGGATTGTCGGAGCAGCCGGTGGTGCTGAAATGCTCCAGCGTCGCGATCAGGCTCCAGCGGTCGCTGAGGCGGAAGCCGAGGGCGGCGGCGCCGCGCGCGCCGGTGTTGCAGCCGACATTCAAGCGGTTCTCGGGGATAACGGCGCCGGTCTTGCCGTTGTTGACGGCGCCGCCGAGGCTGGCCTCGAGGAAGACCGATTGCGTGACGTCGAAGGTCCAGGTCGCGCCGGCATAGGCGTATTGCGTGCCGTTGGCATTGAGGCTGGAGCCGAGATGGAAGCGCGGCACGAAGGCGTTGGCGAAGCGGTCGTTCAGCGTCGTGATGCGTGGAGTCAGAATCTCGCCGCCGAAGTTCAGAAGACCGCTCTCGCGTCCGCCGGGATTGGCGGCGCCGAGGCCGAGGCGCGCCTCCCAGGCCGAGGTGGGCGCTTCCGTGGCGGGCGCATAGCCGAGCGCGCGGGTGCCGCTACGGTCGCCCTGCGCCAGCGCGGGCGCAGACAGGACCGTGAGAGCAACGAACAGCGACGCGACGCGAACCATGGCGGTGAGTTGGGCTTTCAGCGAAACTTTTAAAGATCAGAAAGGCGCAGAGAGTGGTGGCCGCAATGTGACGATGCCGTCCTTGCCCACCGCGGAACGATCAGCCGGCTCGCCACCAGAGCACGCCTAGGATCACCAGGATCGCGACGAATTGCAGCACCACGCGCAGCCGCATCAGCTTCTGCGAGGTGTTGGCGCTGCCGCCGCGCAGCATGTTGACCAGGCCGAGCAGCAGCACGATGGCGACGGCACCGACGGCGATCGGAACGAGGGCGGAGGAGACGTTCATCGCCGTGCTTTAATCCTCGTCGTGGCGCTTGACCAGCACGGCCGCGGCGGCGAAGCGCCACAGCCGTGGAGAACATCGGAGCTAGCGATAGCGCCGTTGCACGATCAGGTTGGCGGCGATGGTGAGCAACAATGTCGCCGTCATCAGGATGAAGGAGATGGCGCCGCCGAAAGGCCAGTTGTTCTGCTGGGCGAACTGGCCATAGACAAGCGGGCCCATGGTCTGGAATTTCGGGCCGCCGAGCAGGACCGGCGTGGCATAGGCGTTCATCGCCAGGATAAAGGTCAGGATCGTGCCGGCGAGGATGCCGGGCATGGCGAGCGGCCAGAGCACGCGGGCGAACATCGCGACCGGGCCGGCGCCGAGGCTGAAGGCGGCTTCCTCGACGTTGCGGTTGATGCCCTCGATCACGCTCTGCAGCGTCAGCACCATGAAGGGCAGGTTGACCGCGATGATGCCGATGATCACGGCGGTCTCGGTAAACATGATCTCGAGCGGCTGGTCGATGACGCCCAAGCCCATCAGCGAGGCGTTGAGCGCGCCCTTGCTGCCGAAGGCGGTCATCCAGCCGGCGGCGCGCACGGCATTGCCGACGAAGAGCGGCAGCACCACCAGCATGATCAGGAGGTTCTTGAAGCGGCTCTCGGTGCGCGCCAGCACATAGGCGAGCGGAAAGCCCATGATCAGGCAGACGATCGTGCAGATCACGGCGACGCGAACCGTGCGCCAGAGCACGTTGAGATAGAAGGCGTCGGTGAAGAACTTGACGTAGTTCTCGATGGTCAGCCCGTCGACCATGAACTGGCCGGGGATGAACTGGTTGAGCGAATAGCGGAACAGGATCGCGATCGGGCCGATGAGCCCGATCGCAACGAAGATCGTCGCCGGGACGACGAGCATCCCGGCAAGACTGGTGCGGGCGCCCGCGACTGGCTCGGGGGCCGTGCTCACCCCTTGAAGACCTTGTCCCACCACTCCTTCATCGCCGAATCGTTCTTGGCGAGGAAGGCGTAGTCGAGATCCTTGATGCGCTTCTCCTCGTCGGGGGTGAAGCCGATGCGCTTCTGCAGATCGGGCGCGACGGAGAGGCCGGAGACCGTGCCGTTATAGCCCATGTCGACCGCGAAGGCCTCCTGCGGCTCCTTGGCGAGCATGGCGTTCATATAGGCGTAGGCGTTTTCCTTGTTGGGCGCGTTCTTGGCGATGACGAAGCCGGAGACGTAAGCCGGGATGCCCTCGACCGGCGAGACCGCCTCGCAGGGGATGCCGGCGTTCTGCCATTGCACCACGCGCGCCTTCCAGATCGCGCTGATGCCGACTTCCTCGTTCTTCATCGCCTGGGCGAAGGCCTCGTTGGTCGGGTAGACGCGCGCGCCGGCCTTCTTGACCGCGAGCAGGACCTCCTTGGCTTTTTCGATATCATTCATGCTGGCGCCGTTGGTGCCGGCCATCGAGGCGGCGATCATGATCGCTTGATACTGGATGTCGATGAAGCCGATCTTGTTGCCCCATTTCGGATCGAGCCAGTCCTTGAAGCCGGTCGGGGCTGGGCTGATCAGCTTGGGATTATAGATGACGACATTGCCGGAATAGATGTGCCCGATGCCGTACGGGTACTTCATCGTCGGCAGCAGGTTCTTGGCGTTCGGGATCTTGGCGTAGTCGAGCGGCTCGGCGACGCCGGCCTCGTTCATCTCGAACATGTTGGCGGCCGAGAAGCCCTGGATGTCGACCGTGCCGCGCGGCAGGCGGCGCTCAGCGACCATCTTGGCGCGGCGCGGCGCATCGCCGGCCTGGTCCTGCACCACTTCGAGGCCCTTGGGCTTGAGCAGCGGGTCCTCGATGTTCTTGGTCAGCAGGCGGGCATAGTCGCCGCCCCAGGTGCCGACCACGACCCTGCCGCCGGATTGTGCCTGGGCAGCACCACCGAGGGCGGGCATCGCGACCGCGGCGCCTGCACCAGCGGCCAGACCCTTCAGGACATCGCGTCTGTCGATCTTTGTCATGTTCGTTCCCCTGTTGGACGCCGGTCGAGCGGTTTCAAGGCTCGCGCGGATAGACGAGCCCGGCGTCTTCGGCCCAGCCTATCGTGATCATGTCGCCCGGCTTCGGCTCGGCCGCGCCGGGGCGGTTGGGCATTTGCAGCAGGATGCGATCCTGCTCGCTCAGCCGAACGTCGATGTCGAGCAGCGCGCCGAGATAGGAGACGTGCTCGACCCGGGCCGGGAAACGGTTGGCGCAGGCCGCGGCCTCCGTGCCGATGGCGAGGCGCTCGGGCCGGAGCGCCAGCGTTGCCGGGCCGGTCGTGGCTGCCTTGCAATTGATGTCGAGGCCCCCCTCACTGCGGAAGCGCCCGCCGGTCGCGTCGCCTTCGAGGAAGGCGCTGCGGCCGATGAAGCCAGCGACGAAACGGTCAGCCGGTTTCTCGTAGAGCTCGCGCTGCGTTCCGATCTGGCGGACCTTGCCCTTCTCCATCACCACCAGCCGGTCGGCCATGGTCAGGGCCTCCTCCTGGTCGTGCGTGACCATGATCGTGGTCAGGCCGAGCTTGCGTTGCAGGTCGCGGATCTCGACGCGGACCTCCTGGCGCAGCTTGGCGTCGAGGTTCGAGAGCGGCTCGTCGAGCAGGAGCACGTCCGGCTCCATGGCAAGCGCGCGGGCGAGTGCGACGCGCTGTTGCTGGCCGCCGGAAAGCTGGCGTGGATAGCGCTCGTCGAGCCCGGTCAGGCGGACGAGCCGCAAGGCTTCGGTCACCCGCGGCGCGCGATCGGCCGGCGCGATCTTGCGCATCTCCAGCCCGAAGGCGACGTTCTCGGCGACCGTCATATGCGGGAAGAGCGCATAGGACTGGAAGACCAGCCCGCAATTGCGCTTCCAGGGAGGCAGATTGGTGACGTCGCGCTCGCCGATGGTGATCTTGCCCGCTGTGGGCTGGATGAAGCCAGCGACCATGCGCAAGGTCGTGGTCTTGCCGCAGCCGGACGGGCCGAGCAGGACGAGGAACTCACCCTCGGCGATGTCGATGCTGCAATCGTCGACGGCGGTGAACTCGCCATAGACCTTGCGCAGGTGGTTGATCGACAATCTGGCCATCAGACCACCCGGCTCAGCTTGACGTAACGGTCGGTGACGATCATCGCCGCTCCGATCAGGACGATCTGGATGACCGAGGCGGCCGCCACCGTCGGATCGATCTTCCATTCGAGATATTGCAGGATCGCGATCGGCAGGGTCGTTCGGCCCGGTCCGACCAGGAACAGGCTCATCTCGAGATTGCCGAAGGAGGTGACGAAGCCGAAGAGCGAGCCGGCGACGAGGCCGGGCCTGATGCTCGGCAAGGTGACACGGCGAAAGGTCGTCCAGGGGCCGGCGCCGAGATTCTGCGCGGCTTCCTCGATGGTGCGATCGAAGCCGGCGAGGCTGGCGGTGACGAGCTTCACCACCCAGGGGATGACGACGAGGCTATGGGCCGCGACGAGGCCGCCGAGCGAGCCCAGCACCGGCAGGCCCGTGTTGATCTCGGTCTCGATCTGGAAGACGTAGAGCGAGGTTCCCAGCACGATGCCGGGCATCACCAGCGGCAGCAGCAGCAGGGTATTGATCGCCGGTCCGAGCGCGATGCGATGGCGCATCAGAGCGAGGCTGGCGGGCACGCCGAGCACGAGCCCGATCAGGGTGGCGAGCACGCCGACCTGCAGGCTGAGAATGAAGCCGTCGACGAAGGGCTTGTTGTTCGCCGCCGCCTGGAACCATTTCAGCGAATAGCCTTCCGGCGGGAAGGAGGGGATTTCCTGGCGGAAGAAGGCGAGCCAGACGACGAAGAACAGCGGCATCAGGATGAAGCCGAGCGAAAGCGTGGCGGCGCCGTTCAGCGCGAGACGTCCCAGGCTGGGTCGCGCGACGCTCAAATTGCTGCCCTCTTCATCACCTGATACCCGCGCTCAGTGGAGCGTATTCTTGTGGAACGCGCCACCCTTCATGATCACCGGCAGCTTCGCGCCCTGATCCTGGAACAGCTCCAGACTCTTCAGCGGATCGCCGTCGACCAGGATGATATCCGCATAGGCCCCGGCACGCAGCGTGCCGAGCTTGCCTTCCATGCGCAGCAATTGCGCGCCGACCGTGGTGGCCGAGCGGATGATCTCGATCGGCGACAGCACCTCGCGGCGCAGCAGGAATTCGCGCGACTGGTCGACCTGGAGCTGGCCGAGCAGGTCCGAGCCATAGGCGACCGGCACGCCGGCGCGCTTGCAGATCTCCAGCGACTTCAGGCCGCCATCGATGACCAGATCGTTCTTGGCGAGCATGTCGGCATTCATGCCGAATTCGGCCGCGCGCTCGCGCATCGCATAGTAGGCGACGAGATTGGCGGTCAGGAACATGTTGTTCTGCGCCATCAGCTTGGCCGAGGCGTCGTCGATCAGGTTGCCGTGCTCGATGGCGCGCACACCGCAGTGCGCGGCGCGGGTGATGGCCTCGGGCGTATAGGCATGGGCGCAGACATAGCGGCCGAAGGCCTTAGCCTCGGTGACGGCGGCGGTGACCTCCTCGACTGTGAACTGCATCGAGTCGAGCGGGTCGTAAGGGCTTGCGACGCCGCCGGACATCATGATCTTGATGTGGTCGGCGCCTAACCGCATCTGCTCGCGCGTCGACTTGATGACGGAGGAGACGCCGTCGGAGATGTTCATCGAATAGGCCATGGCGTTGCAGCAATGGCAGCGCGAGCCGAAATCGGTGCGCCGGCGCGGATCGCTATGGCCGCCGGTCGGGCCGATCGCGGCGCCGGCGATGAACAGGCGAGGGCCGGGGACATCGCCCTTCTCGACCGCTTCCTTGATGCCCCAGTCGGCGCCGCCGGTATCGCGCACAGAGGTGAAGCCGCGGTCGATCATGCCCTTCATCAGGCGGGCGGCGCGGGCGGTGGCCAGCGTCAGCGGCACCTTTTCCAGCAGGGGAATCGAGACTTCCGAGAGCATGACGTGGACATGGCTGTCGATCAGGCCAGGCATCAACGTGCGCCCGCCGCAATCGATCACATCAGCCTTGTCGGCCTTGATCGACTTGTCCGAGACTTCGCGGATCAGCTCGCCTTCGACGAGCAGCTCATGGCCCTTGCGCAGCTCGCCGTGATCGGGCTCCAGCATCGCGAAATTGCGGAACAGGACCTGCGTCATGGCGATGTCTCCCGGCAAAGCTCCTGATATATTATGAGCTTCGACGCCCCTGTCCATCGCGCCTTGCGCGCAAAGATGCGCAGGGATCGCCCTATGCGATCAGCCGGCGGCGGCGTTCTGCGCCAGGGCCCGGCCGCGGACCGGCAGCGAGAGATCGTCGGCAAGGGCGCGGTTGATCGCCGGGAGGCCGTCGAGCAGATCCGGCAGGAAGGCCTGCGAGGGCGGCAGGCGCTTGGGCAGCGCGTGCAGCGCCTTCGCCATCTGCAGCGGGTCGCGCGCGCTCGCGCCGGTCTGGGTCGGGTCGAACAGCACGTCGATCAGGCGCAGGCTGTCGGCGCGCTCGGCCCGGATCGCCTGTTCCAGGCGGGGGCGGACACGCGGCACGATCAGTGCCGGTTTGTCGAAGGAGAGGATCTCGCAGAAGGTGTTGTAGCCACCCATGGCGACGACGCAGTGGGCGCGATTCATCAGCAGTTCGAGCCGCGGCTCGAAGCCGATGCTCTCCAGCTTCGGCAGCTTGGCGATGCGCTCGGTGAATTCCTTGCGCTTCTCGCGCGACATGAAGGGGCCGAAGACGATCAGCGATGGCAATTCGATGGTTGGATCGGCTTCATAGGCCGAGATCACCCAGTCGATCACGCCGGCGCCGTCGCCGCCGCCGCCGGGGGTCACCAGAATGAACGGGCCCTTGGTGATCCGCGGATGCCGGTTCGGCGGCATCGGGGAGGGCACGGCGCGCTTGAGGTAGCCGGTATAGCGGATCTTGTCGGCGAAGAGCGGCTGGTTCGGCAATCCGTCGAGCGGCCGGTAGATGCTCTCCAGCCCGTAGACCCAGATGTCGTCATAGGTATTGGCGAGCACGTCGAGCGCGCCGCTCTGGCGCCATTCCTCGTGCAGCTTGGCCGGCTCGTCGAGCACGTCGCGGACGCCGAGCACGATGCGGGCACCGCGCCGGCGCAGGATCTCGAGCGCGGGGATGAGCTCGCCACGCAGGCCGATCGGCTCCTTGTCGACGATGACGATGTCCGGATCGAAGGACAGCACCGTCTGCTTGATCAGGTCGGTGCGCAGGCGGATCGTGTCGGCGAGCTCGAGGTTGAGATGATGCGGCAGATAGCGGCCATCGCTCTGCTTCTCGATGCCGGGAATGCGGACATAGTCGACACCGTCGCCGAACTGGAAGCTCGAGATCATCGACGAGCCGGAGACGATGATCACTGATATATGAGGGTAGCTCGCGACGAGCGAATTGGCGATCGCCCGGCAGCGACGGATATGGCCCAGGCCAAAGGTGTCGTGGCTATAGATCAGGACGCGCGGTGCATGCGGACTGCATGGCGGGCGGCGCACCCCACTATCGTCGATCAGACTGAGCCCCATGCGTCCGTCGCGTCCTCTGCTTGAAGGTCCGATGGCCTTCGGGGGACGCAAGAACGCACCCGAACTGGCCAAAACCATAGCGCCGCCGGCGCGTCAATCCAAGTAGGTTGCCGGGTGAACGATGGTTGCCTGATCACACGCGAAGATATGAGGGCCGGCGAATGCGACGGCTGCATGACCGGCGAGCCGGGTCAGCAGGATCGTGAGGAAATCCCACACCGTGCTGTCATGATCGCGATGGTGCAGCAGCAGGCCAAAGGGCTGCGGCGGCTCGGGATCGGCGCGCCGGGCGGTTAGCAACCGGGCCATTTCCGCCAGCAGGTCTCCGGGCTGCCGGCCGACGCGGCCATGGTGCCAGTCGATCAGGTCGAGATCGGTGTTGACGAGGCGAGGGCCGCCGGCCGGCCCGAGCGCGAAATTGCGGAAGCAGGACAGGCCGGAAAAGCCGAGCCTGGGAAGCTCCGCGGCAACATTCGGGTGAATGCGATTCCAGGGCGGCACGAAGACCGGGAGGACGGTATCGCCGAGCAGTTGGCGCAGGCGCTGCTGGCCTATGGCGATCTCGGCGAGGATGTCCGGCAGTGGCCGATGCAGGCCGAATTCGCTCTTCTTTTCGCCGGCCGGCGCATGATTGCGATGCCAGACGCCATGCTGGCAAGGCCGCAGGAGCGGCGCGGTTTCGAGCCGCCGTGCGAGCGACTCCTGCGCCAGCATCGGGATCGAGGCCAGCAGAATCGGGATCGCGAGGCGCTCGGCGAGAGCGGCGAGGCGGTCGAGCTGCGCGCTCGGAACGGTCGCGTCGTCGTCGCGCAGCCAGAGCTCGAGGCGCTTGCCATTTTCGGCCCAGCTGTCGAGCTCGGCGAACAGGGCGGTCCAGGCGGCATCCATCACGGTATGATCTCCGCGGTCCTGCGGCCGTGCCAGGCGACGGCGGCGTCCAGCGCCTCGGCAAGGATCATGCGCGCGCTGTCGCCATTGCGCTCTTCGCGGGCAAATCTCCGAGCGGCCGCGCCCATGCCGGCGCGCAGTTCAGGATCGTTGATCAGACGAGCGATGGTTGCCGCCAGCGCAGCGTCGTCGCCATGAGGTGCGAGCAGGGCGGTGCGACCCTGCGCCACCACGGCGGGCACGCCGCCGCTATCCAGCGCCGCGACCGGGAGACCTGCCGCCTGCGCTTCGAGATAGACCACGCCATAGGCCTCGTTTAGTCCCGGCCAGACGAAGAGGTCGTGGGTGGCGAGCTCGGTGAGGATGTCGGCACGAGCCTGTTTCCCGAGGAAGCGGACGCGGCCAGGCGGGAAGCCTGAGAAAGCATCCTCAATGGCCGGGCGTCCCGGCCCGTCGCCGATCAGGGTCAGCGTCCAGGGCAGATCGGTGATGCGGGCCAGCGTACGGGCGAGGAAGAGATAACAGGCGGCCTTGTTGCCCTGACGCATCATCGCGACCGCGATTAGGCGGACAGGTTTGTCGTTCGCATGCGGCGCGGCAGAGCGCTCGGGAACCTCCCCGACGCTGAGCAGAAAGGGCGGCAGGTCGACCAGGCGGTGCGGCTCCGGGACGAGCCGGCTCAAGCCGTCGCGGTCGCGCTGGGTCATGCACAGATGCAGGTCGGCGCGGAGGATCGCGGCGCGAGCGAGCCTTGCCGCTTCGGCCCACAGACCGTCGAAGCGCTTTTGCGCGTCGCTGGCCTCGGCGACGAGATAGGGCAGATCGAAGCGCTCGGCGAGGGCAGGGCCGATCAGGTCGGGCGCCCGATAATGGCAGTGATAGGTGAAGATGAGGTCGGGCCGGGCCTGCGGCGCCTGCCAGCGTTCCGTGAGCGAGGCGATCACGCTTTGTGCGGCGTCCTTGTGAGCCGCAAGCAGCGCCGGATCGGGCTCGCGCATGAAGCTGCGCTCGGCCGGGACTATCTCGACGCTGTGGCCGAGCTCCTCCAGCAGCGTCACCAACTGGCGCGCCATCAGCCGGTCGCCGGAGGGGGCGCCGTCGCCATAGCGGTTCAACGGCGTATGGAAGGCGATCTTCACGAGCGTCTTGGATGGCGAGCGGGCGTCAGCGATAGGGATCGGCCGCGTCGCGCAGGCCATCGCCGAGGAAGTTGAAGGCGAGGATGATCACGATCACCGGGATGCAGGGGTAGAGCAGCCAGGGATAGAGCGCGACGACGTTGATGTTCTGCGCCTCGTTCAGCATCACGCCCCAGCTGGTGATAGGGGGTCTGAGGCCGAGGCCGAGGAAGGAGAGCGCCGTCTCGCCCAGGATGGTCTTCGGAATGGTGATCGTCGCGGCGGCGATGAGATGGCTCATGAAGCCGGGCACGAGATGCAGGCCGATGATGCGGGCGGGCTTGGCCCCCATCAACTGGGCTGCGACGACGTAGTCCTCCTCGCGCAGCGCGAGCAGCTTCGAGCGGACGGCGCGGGCGAGCCCGGTCCAATCCATCAGCCCCAGAATCACGGTGATGCCGAAATAGACCAGCAGCGGGCTCCAGGACGGCGGCATGATCGCGCCGAGCGCCAGCCAGAGCGGGATATGCGGCAGCGATTGCACGATCTCGATCACGCGCTGGACGATGAGGTCGACCCTGCCGCCGTAATAGCCGGCGATCCCACCGATGATGATGCCGAGCACGAAGGAGACGCTGACGCCGAGCAGGCCGATGGTCAGCGAGATCCGCCCGCCATAGAGGATGCGCGAAAACATATCGCGCCCGAGCCGGTCGGTGCCGAGGAGATAGAGCGTGCCGCCCTCGGGCGGACAGAACAGATGGAGATTGCCGGGGACGAGGCCCCAGAACTCATAACCGTCGCCGCGGCAGAAGAAGCGGATGCGCTGCGGTGTCGCGGTGTCGACGTCGTATTCGCGCTTCAGGTTCTCCATGTTGAGGCGCTGGGTAATGGGATAGACGAAGGGCCCGATGAAGCGGCCCTCATGGAAAAGGTGCACGGGCTGGCGCGGTGCGCGGATGAAGTCGGTATTGCGCGTGGTGTAGTGATAGGGCGCGAGAAACTCGGCGAAGGCGACCGCCAGATACATCAGCAGGATGACGACGCCGGAGATGACCGCGAGCTTGTGCTTGCGGAACTTCCACCACATCAGCTTCCACTGCGGGGCGAGATAGACGCGCTCCTGCTCGGGCGACATCTTCTCGACCGCATAGGGCTCGAACGGCGCGGTCGACCAGCGATGCGGCAGCGGCTCGGATGGCTGGGGGGCGGAAGGCATCGTCACTTGGTCGCCGTCCCCTGCAGCCGGATGCGTGGGTCGAGAAGAGCGAGCGCGATGTCGGAAATCAGCACGCCGATCACGGTCAGGAAGGACAGGAACATCAGGAAGGAACCGGCGAGATACATGTCCTGGCTCTGCAGTGCCCGGATCAGCAGCGGACCAGTGGTCTGCAGCGAGAGCACGATCGCGACGATCTCGGCGCCGGAGACGATCGAGGGCAGGATGTCGCCGATATCCGAGATGAAGAAGTTGAGCGCCATGCGTAAGGGATATTTGCGCAGCGCCTTGCCCGGTGGCAGGCCCTTGGCGCGGGCGGTGACGTAGTATTGCTTTTGCAGCTCGTCGAGCAGATTGGCGCGCAGCTTGCGGATCATGCCGGCGGTGCCGCCGGCGCCGATGATGATCACGGGAATCCAGAGGTGCTCAAGCACCGATCTGAACTTGGCCCAGCTCATCGGCTGGTTGAGGTATTGCGGGTCGACCAGGCCGCCGATCGAGGTGCCGAACCAGATATTGGCGAAGTAGAGGAAGATCAGCGCCAGCAGGAAATGCGGTACCGCGAGGCCGAGCAGCCCGATGAAGGTGAGGCCGTAATCACCCCAGCTGTACTGGTGCGTCGCCGAATAGATCCCGATCGGGAAGGCGACGATCCAGGTGAAGATGATCGTGAAGAACGAAACGATCATCGTCAGCAGCAGGCGGTCGCCGACGACGTCGCGCACCGGCAGCTGATACTCGAAGGAGTAGCCCATGTCGCCGCGCAGCAGGCCGGTGACCCACCAGAAATAGCGTTCGAGCGGAGGCTTGTCGAAGCCGTACTCCTTCTTCAGGAACTCGACGCGGCTCATGTCCGCCTTCTCGCCCTGGGCCTGCATCTCGGCGACCATCGTCTCGAAATAGTCGCCCTCGGGCAGGTTGATCACGGTGAAGATCAGGACGCTGGTGACGAACAGCGTCGGGATCATCACCAGGATGCGCTTGAAGATGTACTTCAGCAGCACGCTACTTCCCCTCGAACCAGAAGGTGTCGGGCATGTAGCGGCCGAAGAAGGCGCCAGGCTCGAAACTGTAAAGACCTTTGTCGGGCACGTTCTTCAACCGGGTGGAAACGACGACGGGCTGCAGGGTGGCGTTGACAACCCCGATGGTGAAGAGCTGCTCGGCGTTGATCTTCAACATGGTCTGCCAGATCTGGCGCCGCTCCTGATGCGTCGTCGAATGCCGCCAGCCGCGATAGAGCTCGACTAGTTCCTTCGCCTCGGCGATGTCGGGCGCTTCACCCTCGCGGCCGCCGCTATCGAAATACTGGCCCCAGCGCGGCCAGTTGAACTGGGCGGGCGAGGTCGGCGCCAATGCGTCGGGCTCCATCTCGGCGGCGACCAGAGCATTGTCCATGCCGGTCCAGCCGGACATGATCGTCTGCCCGGCGAGGATGCGGCGGCGGAAGACATCGAGCTGGCTCGAGCGCGGGTGGATCTTGACGCCGATCGCGATGAAGTCCTGCTTGATCAGGTCGAGGATATCGGTCTCCTCGGTCGAGGCGCCGGCGGTCTCCACCGTGAATTCAAGGCGGCGCCCATCCGGGAAATGGCGGATGCCTTCGCCGTCGCGCTTGGAAAGGCCGATCTCGTCGAGCAGGCGGTTGGCCTCGGCGAGGTCCGGCGTCATGTAGAGCTGCGCTATCTTCTCGTCGTAGAGCGGGCTCTCGGGCAAGGCGGTGTTGCCGCTTTCCTTGGCGAGGCCGAAGAAGATGACGCGGTTGATGTCGCGGCGATTGATCGCAAGCGAAAGCGCGCGGCGATAGCGCAGATCGCGGTTGAGGTCGCGCCAGACCGGGTCGATCGCGTTCAGGTTGGGCATCAGCGCGAACGAGGCACCCTCGGCCCGCTTCCATAAGCGGACCTCGAAGTTCATCCGCTTCGCGGCACTCTTGAGGAAGGTATAGTCCTCGAAGCGCAGATAACGGGCCTGCAGGTCGGTGTCGCCGGCGGCGGTCTTGGCCGGGATCAGGGCGGAGCTGCCGATCGTCAGCGTGACCTCGTCGACATAAGGCAGCTGCCTGCCGTTCTCGTCGATGCGGTGAAAATAGGGATTGCGGACGAAGGTGAACCGCTCGGCCGGAATCGCCGTGGTGTTGCGCCAGGGGTCGAGCGTCGGCAGATCGGGGTTCTCCGGCCGGTACTGGCGCGAGAAGCGCTCGTGCAGCGAGCCCCAGTCCTTGACGCGCGTGGTCTTGACCTTCTGCTCCAGCTCCTCCTTGCCGGCATAGCGCTGGTGGAACTGCTTCAGATAATGCGCTGGCATGGCGATGTAGAGTGGCTGCGCGCCGGCCAGCGCCGGCAGGAAGACCGGGTTGGGCTCGGCCCAGCTGTAGCGCAGGGTGAATTCGTCGAGGACCTCGAAGCGGCAGGGCTGGCCGGAGATCAGCATCGCCTGCGGCGGTCCGCCCGGCGAGAGCCGCTTGTTGTTGGCAACATCCTCCCACCAGTAGCGGAAGTCCTCGGCGGTGAGGGGATGGCCGTCCGACCAGCGATGGCCGGCGCGCAGACGCAAGGTGAAGATGCGGCCCTGCTCGACCTCGAAACTCTCCAACACGTCCGGCGCCAGTTCGAGCTTGTCGTCATAGACCACCAGCCGGGTGTAGCCGTAGATTGTCATCATGCGGATGTCGCGCTGGTCGCCCATCAGCATGCGCATGGTACCGCCATGCCGGCCGGGCGCGCGGCTCATCGCCGCCACATTGATCACGCGCGGCGATGTCGGCAGGCGCTTGGCGAGAGCAGGCAATTCGCCCGCGGTGACCTTGGCGGCGAGCGACGGGCTGTCGATGAACGCCTCGACGCCGGCGAAGCCGAGCCGCGGCGCCACCAGGGCGGCACCGGTTCCAAAGAGGAAGCTCCTGCGTGCGATCGGCATCAGGCGAGCTCCCTGACATCGGCACCGGGCTTGGCGAGGACGAGATGGCCGGCGCCGAGATCAAGATGGGTGAGCGCCTCGCCCTCGGGATCGGGCTTGAAGCCGGCCGGCCAATGGCGGGTGTCGGAGGCGCCGCCGGGGGCGGCCAGCTTGAAGTCGAGCTTGCGGTCGAGATCGGCGAACGGCACCGATTTCAGCAGCGCCTTGGTGTAGGGATGGACGGGCGCGGTGAAGAGGGTGTGGCGCGGCGCGAGCTCGACGATGCGGCCGTTCGCCATCACCGCGATCCGGTCGGCCATGTAGTTCACCACTGCGAGATTGTGCGAGATGAACAGGAAGGTCAGGCCGCGCTCGGCCTGCAGGTCCTTCAGCAGGTTGAGAATCTGCGCCTGGACGGAGACGTCGAGCGCCGAGACCGGCTCGTCGCAGATGATCAGCTCGGGATCGAGGGCGAGCGCACGGGCGATGCCGATGCGCTGGCGCTGGCCACCGGAGAAGGAGTGCGGGTAGCGCGAGAGGAAGCGCTGATCGAGCCCGACATCGTCCATCAGGGCCTTGACGCGGGCCTTCTGCTCGGCGCCCTCGCCACGCTCGTGGATGACGAGCGGCTCGCGCAGGATGTTCATCACGGTCATGCGCGGCGACAGCGACGAGACCGGATCCTGGAAGATCATCTGCAGCTTCGGGCGGAAACGGCGCAGATCCTCGCCCTGCAGCGAGAGAATGTCGGTGCAGTCCTTGCCATCGTCGAAGCGAATCTCGCCGGAATCGGGCGTCACCGCCCGCATGATCACCTTGCTGAGCGTGGTCTTGCCGCAGCCGCTCTCGCCGACCAGGCCGAGGCACTCGCCGCGCTCGATGTCGAAGCTGACATCGTTGACGGCGGTGACGGTGGAGGTCGTGCCCTTGCCGAAGAAGCGGCTCGAATGGGTCGTATAGGTCTTGGTGACATGCCGAACCGAGAGCAGCGGCGCTCGCTGAGCGCTGTTCTGCGACGCCGGAGCCGGGGCCGGTTTCGGCGCCGCCGGCGTCCGCGGGCGGGCCTCGCGCAGGGCAACCAGCCGTTCGCCCTTCTGCATGTCGAAATGCGGCGAGGCCTGGAGCAGCGCCTTGAGATAGGGGTGCTGCGGGCGGCGGAAGATGTCCTCGGCCGGGCCGCTCTCCATGATCTCGCCATGGTAGATCACCACGACCTCGTCGGCCATGTTGGCGACGACGCCGAGATCATGGGTGATCAGCAGGATCGCCATGCCCATCTCGGCCTGGAGATCGCGCATCAGGTCGAGCACCTGGGCCTGGATGGTGACGTCGAGCGCCGTGGTCGGCTCGTCGGCGATCAGCAGGGCCGGCTGGCAGATCAGCGCCATGGCGAGCATGGCGCGCTGGCGCAGGCCGCCGGAGAGCTCGAAGGAGTAGAAATCGTAGGCGCGGGCCGGGTCCTTGAAGCCGACGCGCTTCAGCATCGCCTCGATCAGTTCGCGCGCCTGCGGCTTCGGCATCGGCCGGTGCAGTTGCAGCGCTTCCTCGATCTGGTTGCCGATCGTGTGGACCGGCGAGAGCGAGGACATCGGCTCCTGGAAGATCATGCCGATCCGGCCGCCGCGCAGGTCGCGGATCTCCTTGCCCTCGGCCGGCAAGGTCGCGATGTCGATCACCGCTTCGGGCGTCTGAGGATCGCGGAACAGGATGCTGCCGCCGGTGATGGCGCCGGCTCGCGGCAACAGGCCCATGATCGCCTGCGAGATCACCGACTTGCCCGAGCCGGATTCGCCGACGAGCGCCACGGTCTTGCCGGCTGGAATCCGGAAGTCGACGCCTTTCACGACATCGCGAGCGAAGCCGTGAATGGTGAAGCCGATCCGCAGGTCGTTGATCTCGAGAATATTCATCTGCGGCTGCCGCCGTCGTCCCCTGATGTTCGCGTTGCCGAACCAACGATCGATGCCGCCATTCGGATCCATTTGCCGCCGAAGCGTCGCTTTTCGCTGCTGCGCAGCGCTTTCGTCGTCCCGTCCCGCCGTCCTTGTCCCGTCTCGATGACGATCTTGCAACAAGGCGGGCGCTCCCGACGCGCCGCCTCACCCGACCGAACTTGAAATCGCCGGACTTGTCGAGTCCTGCGAGTGTGTTGCGTGACGTCGTGAACTGCCCACATATGGGGGCGAACCGGCGCAGTGTCCGCCCCGTCGGATTCGGGATGGGAAAGCCCCTTGGAGAGAAGTCTCTTCCGTTACGTCTGGCAGAAGAGCCGCCGGGAGCAGATCATCGTTCTGCTGGTGATCCTCGTCTCGATCCCGTTCAACTGGCTGTCCTTCGACGTCCCCAGGCGCATCGTCAACGACGCGATCCAGGGCGGCGCCTTCAGGGATGGCAAGACGACGGCGACGGTGTTCGACTGGACGCTGCACTGGCCGGAGTTTCTCGGCGGCGGCAGCCTCCAGCTCTTCGAGGGCTTCAAGGTCAATCAGCTCGGCCTGCTGCTGACGCTGAGCTTCTATTTCCTCGCCCTCGTCCTGATCAATGGCGGCTTCAAATACCTGGTCAATCTGCAGAAGGGCGTGCTCGGCGAGCGCATGCTCCGGCGCATGCGCTACGACCTATTCGGCCAGCTGATGCGCTTCCGGCCGGAGGATATCCGCTCGGTCAAGCCGGCCGAGGTCGCCAGCATGATCAAGGACGAGGTCGAGCCGATCGGCAGCTTCGTCGGCGACGCCTTCATCCAGCCGGCCTTCCTGCTCAGTCAGGCGCTGACCGCGCTCGCCTTCATCATGATGCAGAGCGTCTGGCTGGGTTCGATCGCGCTGGTCATCGTGCTGATGCAGGCGGTGATCATCCCGATCCTGCGCAAGGAACAGCTCCGGCTCGGCCGTGAACGCCAGATCGCTTCGCGCCAGCTCGCCGGCCGGATCGGCGAGATCGTCGATGCCGGGCCGACCATTCAGGGCAATGGCGCGACCTCCTATATCCAGTCCGACATCGCCGGGCGGCTGGGGGCGCTGTTCGACATCCGCTACGCGCTCTACAAGCGCAAATTCGCCGTCAAGTTCCTGAACAACCTGATGGCGCAGGTCACACCGTTCTTCTTCTACGCGATCGGCGGCTTCTTCGCCCTGCAGGGAAGGCTCGACATCGGCCAGCTCGTCGCCGTGATCGCGGCCTATCGCGACCTGCCGCCGCCGATCAAAGAACTGATCGACTGGGAGCAGCAGCGCAACGACGTCACCATCAAATACGAGCAGGTGATCGCCCAGTTCAGCCCGAGCGAGGTGGTGACGCTTGAGGAGAAGGGCGAGATCGCGCCGTTGCCGCCGCGTGGCGAGATCAGGCTCGACAAGGTCGAGATGATCGACAATCGCGGCCAGCCGCTGCTGACGCCACTGATGCTGACGGTCCAGCGACCTGGCCAGATCGCGCTGATCGGGCCGGCCGGCGGAGGGCGCGACACGCTCGGCCGGATCCTCGGCCGGCAGACGATGAGCTATGGCGGGCGCGTCCTGATCGACGGCGAGCCGCTGTCCGCGATCAGCGTCGAGCGCGCCAGCCATGTCATCGGCTATGCCGGCCCCGAGATCGAGATCATCAATGGCTCGCTGCGCGACAACATCCTGCTGCCGCTGAAGCGCCGGCGGCCGGTGGTGAAGCCGGACCGAAGCGTCGACCAGGACGAGCATCGCCGCTTCATCGAGGCGCTGCGGGCCGGAAACACGCCGCTGCCCTTCACGGCCGACTGGACCGACTACGAGGGCGTCGGCCTCGATGGCGAAGAGGGATTGGAGCAGCGGCTGCTCGCCGTGCTCGACACGCTCGGCTGCGCCGACGAGGTCTATGAGCTCGGCCTCGACGCCAAGGTGATCGCGCCCCTGCCGGAAGGGGCGGCCGAGCGCATCATCGAAGCGCGCCAGGTGGTGGCGGCCGAGCTGACCAAGACCAAGCTCGGCGGGCTGATCGAGACCTTTGACCTTGATCGCTACAACGCCAATGCGACGATCGCCGAGAACCTCGTCTTCGGCGCCATGCGCAATGGCCGCCAGCCGGCCGATTTCCTGCTCGACGACGCTTATGCGCGCTCGGTGCTGCAGGCCGAGGCGCTGGAGGAGCCGCTGGCCGAGATCGGCGGACGGATTGCCTCGACACTGGTCGAGATCTTCGCTGGCCTGCCGCAGGGCCATGTCCTGTTCGAGCGCTACGCCTTCGGCGGCGAGGTCGATCTGGAGAAGCTCGGCGAGCTCGCCGAGGCGCTGCGGCGGCACGATCGGCGCAGCCCGCTCGACCCGACCGTGCAGCGTGAGCTCGTCGCGCTCGCGCTCGGCTATGTCGAGCCCAAGCACCGGCTCAACCTGCTCGACATCGCCTTGCGCCGCCGGGTGCTGCGGGCGAGGCACAGCTTCAAGACCTATCTGCCCGGCGAGAAGGCCGACGAGATCGAATTCTACGATCCGGCCGACGTGATCCATGGCGCGAGCGTGCGCGACAACCTGCTGTTCGGCCGCATCGGCTTCGGCGTTCCCGATGCCGGGCGCAAGGTGGCGGAGATCGCGAGGGCAGCGCTGTCGCGCGCTGGCCTCGACTCCTCCGCCTACAGGCTGGGGCTCAACACCGATGTCGGCCTGCGCGGCCGCTATCTGCCGCTGCGGCTGCGCTTGATGGTGCCGCTGGCGCAGGCGCTGATCAAGCGGCCGGACATCCTGGTGCTCGATCTCGACGCCTTCGCAGCTACCTGTCCTGATTCTGGTGGCCTGATCCGGCGGATCGGCGAGTATTGCGAGGACAGAACGGTGTTCCTGCTCTTGACCGACCAGGGGCTGGCTGCCGATATCCCTGAGAAGATCGTATTCAACGGAGCCGTGGCCCGGGTGAGCAGCAGGAGCGGATCCGTCGACGAGGCGGATGAGCTGCAGGACGAGCTGCCGACCTCCAATGGCGCGGTTCCGATCGAGGCAAGGACATGACGCTCGAGAGCGATATAGGCTGCCTGAAGTCGATCCCCCTGTTCCGCGGTTTGCCGGGACCGCGGTTGAAGCTGCTCGCATTGATGGGGGAGCGGCTCTATTTCCCGGCCGGCACTGTCATCACCGAAGAGGGTGACAAGCCGGAGGAGGTCTATTGTGTGCTGGAGGGCGAGGTCGAGCTCTCGCACGAGTTCTCCGACGGCCGGCTGAAATCCTTCCGGCTCGCGACCGGCAGCATCATCGGCGACGTGCCGTTGCTCTGCAACCAGACCAATGCGGCGCGCTCGACGGCCAAGACCGATGTGGTGGCGCTGCGCCTGCCGCGGAGCCTGTTCTTCGAGCTGCTCGACAACATCCCGGAGTTCTCCGTAGCCTTGTCGCGCGATCTCGCCGGGCGGCTGTACCGGCTGGCGGACTCCGTTCTGCATGGCGAGAAGACACATTGAAGCGCAGGGTGCGCCGATGACAGCGGTTCCGAGCACGCCAGCAGGAGGCAGGCCTGTGAGCTCCGGCTTCGACCAGATGTCGTCCTGGAGCCGCGACGTTCGCTTCGTCTCCGGCTGCATCCTGATGGTCTTCGCGACCACGCATTTCCTGAACCATGCGCTCGGCATCTTCGGCGTGGCCACGATGGAGGCGGCGCAGGACTGGCGGTACTGGTTCTGGCATAGCTGGGTCGGCACGGTCGCGCTCTATGGCTCGCTGATCGTCCATCCCGTTTTCGCGCTGCTTCGCGTGGCGCAACGGCGTACCTTCCGCATGCCGATGCGCGAAGTGATCCAGATCATCCTCGGTGTCGCGATCCCGCTCCTGCTAATCGACCATATCGTCGGCACGAGGGTGCAGGGTTCCTTGTTCGGGCAGGACGAGAGCTACCACGCGGTGTTGCGCCGGCTCTGGCCGGGGCTCGCCCTGTCGCAGAGTTTCCTTCTGCTGCTGGTCTGGACCCATGGCGTGATCGGCCTGCACTTCACCTTCCGGGCGCGCGAGACCTATCTGCGCTGGCGCGATCCCTTCCTTCTGACCGCGATATTGATCCCGCTGCTCGCCATCATCGGCTTCTCAGTGGCGGGCCGGGAGGCGCAGATGATGGCGCTGCCGCCCGAGCTCTACACCGCCCAACAGGTCGACATGTTCAACCTGAACGTGACCTGGGCCAAGCGCGCCTTCTTCGGTCTGATCGGCGGCTTTGCTGGCTTCGTCGTGCTGCGCGAGCTTCGGGCGCGGGCGCTCGGCGCGATCGCGGTGCGGTTCGTCGGCCATGGCGTGCGTCGCGTCGTCCCGGGTCCGACACTGCTCGAGATATTCCGCCGCTTCGGCATTCCCCATGCGGCGCTCTGCGGCGGGCGGGCGCGCTGCGCGACCTGCCGCGTTCTGGTGCTCGACGGCGCCGACGATCTGCCGCCGCCCGGCCCGAACGAGGCAAGGCTGCTGCGCCGGATCTCCGCCGGCGATCATGTCCGGCTCGCCTGCCAGATCAGGCCGAAGCGCGATCTCCAGGTCCAGATCCTGCTCGCCGCCAAGCAGCGCGGAGCCGGCCCGTCGGGGACCATCGACCCCGACGACCGGATCGGCAAAAAGGGCCTCACCGTGATGGTCGCGGATCTCCGGGCCTTCACTGCGCTCTCCGAGCGGCAATTGCCGCATGAGCTGATGAACCTGCTCAACCGCTTCTATGACGAGATGTCCCAGGCGATCGCGGCCCATGGCGGCCGGATCGAGGCGATCTATGGCGATGGGCTGATGGCGGTGTTCGGCCTGGAGACGACGCCGGCCCGCGCAGGCGCTGCGGCGATCGCGGCGGCTGGCGACATGGTGCGCGCCGTCGAGGCGCTCAACCGCGAATATGCTGCGTCGTTGCCATTGCCACTGCGCATCGGCATCGGCATCCATGGCGGCCAGGCGATCGTCGGAGCGGTCGAGAACGAGAGCATGGGGCGGCGCGAGATCACGGTGGGCGAGACGGTGATGATCGCGAGCCAGCTCGAAGCGGCGACGCGGCGACTCCTGGCCGACATCGTCGTCTCGGCCGAGACGGTGAGCGCGACCGGCCGCAGCTACCGCGACACCGCCCCGCACAAGATCTCGGTCAAAGGGCGCGACAAGCCGATGCAGGTCTATGGCTTCGGCAGCACGCCGGCCGGCGATCCGCGGGCCGACGAGGCGCGTGACGATAGTAGCGGGGCGCAGACGGCGGTGATCGATGAAAAGCCGGTCTGAGCGTCAGAACGCACCGAAGGCGAGGAAACGCCGGCGCTGATAGCCAGCCTGCGCCAGCGCAGCATCTTTGATGGTGAGGTCTAGATCGATCGCCGGCTGATCCTGGCGCCCCGCCAGCAGTGCCGGCACCTGGTCGCGCGCTCGCTCGAGGCCGTCGGCATGTTCCAGGATCAGGACGTCTGCGGCACGGGCGAGCGCCAGCAGCCTTGCATCGACCGCCTCGCCGTCGCTGAACCGTTTGAGCGACAGGCCGAGCAGCACCAGGCCGAACGACGATTGCGGTGCCTCGAGATCGAGCTGCTGCAGCTTGGCCGGGATATGGCGCACTTTGCAGGGCGCGCCGTTCAAGCTCTCGCTGGCGAAGGGGGCAATCTTCGGATCGACGACGATGACGGAAGCAGGCCGATGCGTGATGTAATCGGTGATCGGCAGCCCGGCGCCGCCGATCTCGATGACGTGATCGCAGTGCCGCAGGAGATGGGCGGCCATGACCTGGCGCAGCGCCGCAGCCGGCGAGCCCAGATGCGGCAGCGGAGCGTCGGGTTCGGCTGCACTGGCCTTTGCCGATGACAGTGCATATGGTCCGCCGCGTTCCGCCTGATCCCGGGTCTTCATCGTTCAGCCTTTATCCGCATGTCCAGCGCGCTGCCCGCCGACGCTCTCTACGATATCCTGCGCGGCGTCGCAGCCTTGACCGGCGATGCGATCGTCGCTGACCTCGCTCGGCTCATCGGCAAAGGGGCGCCGGCTGATCTGTCGATCGCCTTCAACCACAAGCAGATCGCTTCGAAGCGTTGGCTGATCGAGACTGTCGCCGAGGTGCTGCCGAAGCCCGGCGGGCCGGTCTGGGTGCTCGGCGCCTGGCACGGCGTGCTCGGCGCCATGCTGCTCGCTGATGAGCGACTGGCTATCGCGCGCGTGGTGAGCCTCGACATCGATCCCGGCTGCGCGCCGATCGCCGAGATCCTCAACTATCGGCATGTCGCCACTGGCCGCTTCCGGGCGCTGACGGCCGACATGATGAGCCTCGATTTCGATAGGGTCGAAGGTGGGCGGCCCGGGCTGGTGATCAACACCAGCTGCGAGCACCTCGACGACGTGCCAGGCTGGATCGCAAGCTTGCCTGCCGGGCTGCCGCTGCTGCTGCAGTCCAATGATTATTTCCGTGAGCCGGACCATCGCAGCTGCGTGCCCTCGCTGGAGGCCTTCAAGGCGCAGGCGGGGCTGTCGGAAGTGTGGTTCGCCGGGGCGCTGCCGAGCAAGAACTATACCCGCTTCATGCTGATCGGCCGCAGATGAGCACGGGTAAGTCCGGGGGGCCGGCGATCGCGATCGCGATGAAGGGCTATCCGCGCCTGTCGGAGACCTTCATCGCCCAGGAACTGCTCGGCCTGCAGCGGCTCGGCCTTCCCTTCGCGATCTGGTCGCTGCGCCATCCGACCGATGGCGCACGGCACCTGATGCACCAGGAGATCACCGCGCCGCTGCACTATCTGCCGGAATATCTGCACGATGACTGGACGCGGGTGCTGCGCGGGATCATCAGGGCCGTCGCGCGGCCGAGCATCGTCAAGCTGCTTGGCGTCTTCCTGCGCGACCTCGTCCGCGACCCAACGCGTAACCGCCTGCGCCGCTTCGGCCAGGCCTGCGTCATGGCGCGCGAGCTGCCGGCCGGGACCCGCCATCTGCATGTGCATTACCTGCATACGCCGGCCTCGGTGATCCGCTATGCGGCGCTGAGCCGGGGCCTCTCCTGGTCGTTCTCGGCCCATGCCAAGGACATCTGGACGACGCCGGACTGGGAGAAGCGCGAGAAGATCACCAGCGCGTGCTGGGGCGTGACCTGCACCCGTGACGGCCATGCCGAGCTCGAGCGCCTCGCCGACTGGGTGGGGAAGGTCGCGCTGCTCTATCACGGGCTCGACCTCGCGCGCTTTCCGGCACCGCCTGAGGCGCGCACGGCCCGCGACGGTTCCGATCGGGCCGACCCGGTGCGCTTCATAAGCATCGGACGGGCGGTGGCGAAGAAGGGCTTTGACGACCTGCTCGCGGCGCTGGCGATCCTGCCGGCGGAGCTGAACTGGCGGCTCGTCCATATCGGTGGCGGCGAGATGCTGGTGGCCTTGAAGGCGCAGGCCGAGAAACTGGGCCTTGCCGCTCGGATCGAGTGGCGCGGCGCGCGGGCGCAGGATGCGGTGATCGCGGCTTTGCGCGAGGCCGATCTCTTCGTGCTGCCCTCGAAGCAGGCGGAGAATGGCGATCGCGACGGCCTGCCGAATGTGGTGATGGAGGCGGCGAGCCAGGCCCTGCCGATCGTCGCGACCGATTTCGCTGGCATTCCGGAATTCGTGCAGCATGGGCGCGAAGGGCTGCTGCTGCGGCCCGGAGATGTCACCGCGCTGGCCAAGGCGCTGGACGGGCTTACGCGCGATCCGCAATGGCGGGCGAAGCTGGGCGCAGCCGCCTTCGACAGGTTGAGGATGGAGTTCTCGGCGCAGGCCGGGCTGGAGCGGGTCCACCGGGCCCTGCTGGCCGCGATCGCCGGCAAGGATAGCAGCGCGCCATGAGCGCACGCATCCTGATCGCGGTTACGCATCTGCTCGGGATCGGCCATCTCGTGCGGGCACGACAGCTGGCGCGGGCGCTGGCTGGAGCGGGCCATGAGGTCACGCTCGCCAGCGGCGGCATGCCGGACGGCAAGGGCGCGGCAAATTATCGCTTCGTGCAAGTGCCGCCGGTGCGGACGCAAGGCACGGATTTCCGCAGCCTGCTCGATGAGGACGGCGTTGCGGCGACGCCCGAGCGGCTTGCGGCGCGGCGTGAGCAACTGGTTGCGCTGGCGGAGGAGCTGTCTCCCGATATCGTGATTACCGAGCACTTTCCGTTCGGACGGCGCCAGCTCGCAGTGGAGTTCCTGGCGCTGATTGCGGCGGCGCGCGCGGCCAACTCGCGCGCGCTCGTGCTTGCCTCGATCCGTGACGTGCTGGTCGCGCCGCAGCGGCCGGAGCGACTGGCTGAGACGGCCGAGCAGGTCGTGACGCTGTTCGACGCGGTGTTGGTCCATGGCGACCCGCGTGTGCTGCCGCTCGAAGCCTCCTGGCCGGTAACACCGGAGATCGCGGGCAAGTTGGTCTATACCGGGTATCTGGCAGCTTCAGCCCAAAGCCCTCATCCTGAGGAGCCGCGCAGCGGCGTCTCGAAGGATGGTCCAACTGGCGCTGGAGCCTCCTGGAGCACCCTTCGAGACGCCATCTCTGGCGAGATGGCTCCTCAGGATGAGGGCTTGAGGGCGGGAGATGGTGCAATCCTCGTCTCCGGCGGTGGTTCCGCTGCGGCGCTGCCATTGTTCGAGACCACGCTCTCCGCGGCGCGGCTCTTGCCGAGGCGAGCCTTCCGTCTCCTGATCGGGCGCGGGGTCGCCGAGGCCGATTTTAACAAGCTGCGACAATCGGCGCCGGACAATGCTCGCATTGAGCGGGCGCGGCCGGATTTCCCGGCCCTGCTCGCCGCCTGCAAACTGTCGATCAGCCAGGCCGGCTATAACACCGTGCTCGACCTGCTGCAGGCCGGGCGGCCGGCGCTGCTCGTCCCCTTTGATGCCGGCAACGAGACCGAGCAGGGTTTGCGCGCTTCGGCGCTGGAACGGGTCGGACTGGCGCAGGTTGTAAAACTTGACGAAGGGCCGCGGGCATTGGCTGCGGCGATCGAAGCCGCGTTGGCGCGAGGTGTCCCGCCAGCCGCAACGGTCGATCTGAATGGCGCGGAGGGCACCATCGCAGCCATCGCAAAGCTGCTCGCGAACCGCGGCTGAGCCGTGCGTGAATGCATGCCGACGAAGGGACGGCATGCCTCTTGCGAATTGCCGGCCCAAAGCTTTCGATCTAAGGAGGTTCTACACGCCTCCCTTTCGGTCGGCTCACAAGGACAACCGGCTCTTACCGGCCCCTGTCCTGCGCCCGGAGAAGAATGATGACAACGACGACTGCCTCCGCCCCCGGCATGCCGGACATGAAATTGTCCGTCCGTCAGGTCTTCGGCATCGAGTCCGACATGGAGGTGCCGGCCTATTCGAAGGCCGAGGCGCATGTGCCCGACTTCGATGCCGATTATCGCTTCGACCGCGACACCACGATCGCGATCCTCGCCGGCTTCGCCCATAATCGTCGCGTGATGATCTCGGGCTATCACGGCACCGGCAAGTCGACCCATATCGAGCAGGTCGCGGCCCGGCTGAACTGGCCCTGCGTCCGCGTCAACCTCGACAGCCATGTCTCGCGCCTCGACCTCGTCGGCAAGGACGCGATCGTGCTGAAGGAAGGCAAGCAGATCACCGAGTTCCAGGACGGTATCCTGCCCTGGGCGCTGCAGAACAACATCGCGCTGGTCTTCGACGAGTACGATGCCGGCCGCCCGGACGTGATGTTCGTGATCCAGCGCGTGCTCGAGCAGTCGGGCAAGCTGACGCTGCTCGACCAGAAGCGCGTCATTCGTCCGCACGCCGCCTTCCGCCTGTTCGCCACCGCCAACACGGTCGGCCTCGGCGATACCTCGGGCCTCTATCACGGCACGCAGCAGATCAACCAGGGCCAGATGGACCGCTGGTCGATCGTCACCACGCTGAACTACCTGCCTCACGACAACGAGGTCGCGATCGTGCTCGCCAAGTCGAAGCACTATCAGGCCTCGCCGGAGGGCAAGGACATCGTCAACAAGATGGTCCGCGTCGCCGATCTCACCCGCAACGCCTTCATGAACGGCGACCTCTCGACCGTGATGAGCCCGCGCACGGTCATCACCTGGGCCGAGAATGCGGCGATCTTCGGCGGCGATATCGGTTTCGCCTTCCGCGTCACCTTCCTCAACAAGTGCGACGAGATGGAGCGCACGCTGGTGGCGGAGTTCTTCCAGCGTTCCTTCGGCAAGGAGCTGCCGGAGAGCGCGGTCAACGTCGTCCTGAGCTGATAACGGGAGGGCAGCCATGGCCCGGTACGAAGGAAGCTGTCATTGCGGGCGGGTCGCCTATGAGGTCGAGGCCGACCTCGCCCAGACGATCACCTGCAATTGTTCCTACTGCCAGCGCCGCGGCTCCGTTCTGGCCTTCAGCCCGGCGACCAGCTTCGCTCTGACCAAGGGCGAGGATGCGCTGACCGAGTACCGCTTCAACACGCAGAAGATTCAGCACCTGTTCTGCGAGGATTGCGGGATCGAGTCCTTCGCGCGTGGTTCGATGCCGGACGGCACGCCTATGGTCGCGATCAACGCGCGCTGCCTCGCCGGCGTCGAGCCGACCGAGCTGAGCCCGACGATGTATGATGGGCGGGCGCGCTGAAGGAGCACGCCGGTGAGCATCGCCGCCGACAGCAAACGGGCCACGATCCAGCGCGAAGCGGACTTCGCCGCGACGCGCGAGGCCGTTGTGCGTGGGCTTTCCGCCCATAACGAGGCCAGGGTCGGGCCGCGCAATGCGGAGCCCCTCGCGCTCAGCCTGCGCGACGAGAACGGCGTCATGGTCGGCGGTCTCGTCGGCGAGCTGAAATGGGAATGGCTCTATGTCGATCTGTTCTGGATCGATGAAGCCCATCGCGGCGCCGGCCATGGCGAGGCGCTGCTGGCGATGGCCGAGCAGGCGGCGCGCGACCATGGTGCGCGCGGCGTCTATCTGGGCACGATGAGCATCCAGGCGCCGGGCTTCTATCCCCGCATGGGCTATCGCGAATGCGGCCGCATGGAGGGCTATCCGGTTGCCGGCCAGACCTTCCATCACTTCATGAAGGCGCTATGAGCATCTCCAACCGCAAGCCTGGAACCCCGAAGGAAGCGCCGGCCGAGCCGCTGAAGCGGGCAGTCTCGGGCGCGATGAAGGCGATCGCGCGCAAGCCCGAGATGGAGATCGTCTTCGCCGCCGACAAACCCTCGCTGGTCGGCGAGCGCGCTCGTTTGCCTGAGCCGCCGCGCAAACTCACTGCAGGTGATGTCGCGATCCTGCGCGGCCATGCCGATTCGATGGCATTGCGCCTCGCCTGCCACGACAACGCGATCCATCGGCGCGCCGCGCCCGAGGGCGATGCGGCACGCGCCGTCTTTGACGCGGTCGAGCAGGCGCGGGTCGAGAGCGTCGGCTCGCGCCGGATGAGCGGCGTTTCCAGCAATATCTCGGCGATGCTGGAGGATCGCTATCATCGCGGCGGCCGCTATGAGGAGATCACCGACCGGGCCGATGCGCCGCTGGAGGATGCGCTCGCTCTGATGGTGCGCGAGCGCCTGACGGGCTTAAAGCCGCCCAAGGCTGCCGAGAAGCTGGTCGATCTCTGGCGCGAGCAGATCGAAGCCAAGGCCGGCGACGATCTCGACCGGCTGGCGAAATCGATCGAGGACCAGCGCGCTTTCGCCCGCACCGTCCGCGACCTCCTCGTCTCGCTCGACATGGCCGAGCAGTCGAGCCAGGGCGACGATTCCGAGGAGGACGAGGACGATCAAGACCAGTCCTCCGACGAGCAGCAGCAGGAAGAGGGCGAGGCCGAGCAGCAGAGTCAGGGCGAGCGCTCGGAGACCGAGACTAGCGAGGACGCTGCCGAGGAATTGCAGGAGGGCGCCTCCGAGGCCGCCGACGCGCCGGCTGGCGACTGGGACGAAGAAGACGAGAGCTCCGAGGCCGAGGAGGCCGGCGAAGCGCCGCGCCCGCGCGACAGCCGCGCCAACGACCGCCCACAGACCGACTACAAGGCCTATACCCAGAAGTTCGACGAAATCGTCACCGCCGAGGAGCTCTGCGACGCCGAGGAGTTGACGCGCCTGCGCGCCTATCTCGACAAGCAATTGGCGCATCTGCAGGGCGTCGTCGCGCGCCTGGCGAATCGCTTGCAGCGGCGCCTGATGGCCCAGCAGAACCGCTCCTGGCAGTTCGACCTGGAGGAGGGGGCGCTCGATCCCTCGCGCCTGCCACGCATCATCATCGATCCGTTCCAGCCGCTTTCCTTCCGGCAGGAATCGGACACGAATTTCCGCGACACGGTGGTGACGCTGCTGATCGACAATTCCGGCTCGATGCGCGGCCGGCCGATCACAGTCGCCGCGACGTGTGCCGACATCCTGGCGCGCACGCTGGAGCGCTGCGGCGTCAAGGTCGAGCTGCTCGGTTTCACCACCCGCGCCTGGAAGGGCGGGCTGTCGCGCGAGAGCTGGCTGCAATCGGGCAAGCCGGCCAATCCCGGCCGCCTCAACGATCTCCGGCACATCATCTACAAGGCGGCGGATGCACCTTGGCGTCGGGCCCGCAAGAATCTCGGGCTGATGATGCGCGAGGGGCTGCTCAAGGAGAACATCGACGGCGAGGCGCTCGACTGGGCGCATAAGCGCCTGCTCGGCCGCTCCGAGCAGCGCAAGATCCTGATGGTGATCTCGGACGGCGCGCCGGTCGACGATTCCACCCTCTCGGTCAATGCCGGCAGCTATCTCGAGCGGCATCTGCGCCATGTCATCGCCGAGATCGAGACGCGCTCGCCGGTCGAATTGATCGCGATCGGCATCGGCCACGACGTCACCCGCTATTACCGCCGCGCCGTCACCATCGTCGACGCCGAGGAGCTCGGCGGCGTGATGACCGAGAAGCTGGCGGAATTGTTCGAGGAAGATGCCGGCGGGGGAAGCTCGCGGGGCTCGCGCCGCCTGCAATGAGCCTGAGCCGCCGCAGCGTCCTCGCCGGCCTCGGCGCGGCGGCTCTGAGCCTGCCTGCGCGGGCGCAGAGCCTGGAGCCAGGGCGTATCCCGGTCAGTGTCTCGGCCCGGCCGATCGCCAGCTTCGAGCCGGGTAGTCCGACGAAGACCCGCTTCGGCCAATTGATCTTCCGCGGCGGGCTGCAGCTCTCGGGCAGTCATCCCCGCTTCGGCGGCTTCTCCGGGCTGTGGCGCTCGCCCGATGGGGCGCGGATCATCGCGATCACCGACAACGGCTTCTGGCTGACGGCGAAGCTTGTGCGGAGCAATCAGGGCAAGCTCGCCGGACTCGAGGAGGCCGAGCTCGCCCCGATCCTCGGCGCCTCCGGCAAGCCGCTGCATCGCTCGCGCTATTACGACACCGAATCGCTGGCCATGCAGGGCGGCATTGCCTTCATCGGCGTCGAGCGCGCCCATGACATCCTGCGCTTCGACTTCGCCCGCCACGGCGTCGAGGCACGGGCGCAATTGGTGCCGACGCCACCCGCTTTGAAGCGCCTGCCGAGCAATCGCGGGCTGGAGGCGCTCGGCGTGCTGCCGGCCGGCCACCCGCTCGCTGGCGCGCTGATCGCGATCTCCGAGCGCTCGGGCCGCGAGGATGAGCCGACCGTCGGCTTCATCGTCGGCGGGCGCCAGCCCGGCACGCTGCAGGTGATCCGCCGCGACGGCTACGACATCACCGACCTCGCCTTCCTGCCGAGCGGCGACATGCTGCTGCTGGAGCGCTGGTACAAGCCGCTGCGCGGCGTCGGCATGCGCATCCGCCGCATCGCCGGGGCTGCCATCCGCCCCGGTGCGAAACTGGACGGGCCCATCCTGATCGAGGCCGATCTCGGCCAGGAGATCGACAATATGGAGGGGATGGCCGTCCATCAGGAGAACGGGCGGACCATCGTCACCCTGATCTCGGACGACAATTTTTCGACCTTCCTGCAGCGGACTGTGCTGCTGGAGTTCGAGCTGGCGCAATAGCAGTGCGCGTCATGCTCGGGCTTGCCCCGAGCATCTCAGGCCGGATGAGGCTCAGCCGTCATGCTCGCCCTTGTGGCGAGCATCCACGTCTTGAACACCGGATGCGTCGAAGGAAGACGTGGATGGTCGGGACAAGCCCGACCATGACGGAAGGGCAAACGAAAAAAGCGGCCTTTGCGGCCGCTTCATTCAATTCCGAGGGAAACCCGCGCTCAGTTGGCGGCGAGCTTCTTCTCGATGTCGCGCTTCAGGGTGAGCGCGCCGGTCGAGAGGTCGCCGGCCGGAGCCTTGATCAGGAAGGCGTCGAGGCCACCGCGATGATCGACGGTGCGCAGCGCATTCGCTGAGACGCGCAGGCGAACCGAACGGCCGAGCGCGTCCGACTGCAGCGTGACGTTGACCAGGTTCGGCCGGAAGACCGTCTTGGTCTTGCGGTTCGAGTGGCTGACGAGGTGGCCGGTCTGGGTGGCTTTCCCGGTCAGTTCGCAACGGCGGGCCATGATCGTGTTCCCAAAATCTCCGAATGCTCAACGCAAAGTGCCGACACGCGACGTGCCGGCAGGCGAGCACCGGAAGTCAAATTGAAGTGGCGGGTCTATACCGAGCCGTTGGCGGGTCGTCAAGGCGAGAGCGCAGGATCGCCCCCGGAAACATCTCGGTAACCATTATCCCGCCAAGCTGACGCAAAGCCAGTCACGATTCGGACCGAATCTCAGTGCATGCGACGATCTCGCTCGCGCCCGGAGCCTCCAGATGAAGCTCGCTCTGCCCTTCGCCAGCAGCGCCTTGATCGCGGCGCTGATGCTCGCCCTGCCGGTGCCGGCCGCGCAGGCGGCCTCGCTCGACGCGACCTATGACGTCTCGCTGCTCGGCCTGTCGCTCGGCAAGGCCAATCTGACTGGTGGCATCGACGGCGGCAGCTACAAGCTCGACGCCAATGCCAAGCTGACCGGGCTCGTCGGCAGCTTCACCGGTGGGCGCGGCTCGGGCGCAGCGACTGGCAATCTCAACGGCAGCAGGCTCTCGCCGGCGACCTTCGCGGTGTCCTCGGCCAATTCCAGCGAAAGTCGGACGGTGCGCATGGCGCTCGGCGGCAACGCCGTGCAGGCGCTGGCGATCGAGCCGCCAATCGACGCCAAGCCCGATCGCGTCCCGCTCAAGGACGAGCATCAGCGCAACATCATGGACCCGCTCAGCGCCTTCCTGATGCCGGTCGAGGCGTCCGGCCGCAATGCGGGCACGGCTGCCTGCAACCGTACGCTGGCGATCTTCGACGGCGCGGCGCGCTACGACATCAAGCTGAGCTATTCCGGCACGCGCGAGATCAAGATCGACGGCTATAGCGGCCCGGTTTCGGTCTGCCAGGCGCGTTATGTGCCGATCGCCGGCCACCGCTCCCTGCGCCCCTCGACCAAGTTCATGGCCGAGAACAAGGAGATCTCGACCTGGCTCGCCCCCGTGGCCGGGACGAACATGATGCTGCCAGTGCGCATTTCGGTGAAGACGATGATCGGCACCGCGGTGATCGAGGCCTCGAGCTTCAAGGTCGATCCCGGCGTGACGGCGACCGCGACGCGGAATTGAGCTCAGGCGCCCGCGGCGAGTTCGAGCGGGAAGGGCGTGGGTTCGTAGATCGATTCCAGGCCGAGCTTCTTGATCAGGTCGCGCTCCCATTCGTGCAGGAGCGCGATCAGCGCCGGCATGTCGCCCGCTTCGAGCAAGGGGCCGGCGCGGTCGGTGGTCTGCCGCCAGATGCGTCCCCAATAAGAGTCCGGTGCGCGAGCGCAACGCTCCTGCAGCGCACGGCATTTCGTCCGGGCCGTATCGAGATCGCCATTGGCAATATCGATACGGATGTCGGTATCGACGTGCTCGACCAGGCGCCTCAACGCAAACTCTGGCTCTGAGATGTGCTGCACGAAGCCATTTATTGTCTGCGCGGCCTGCATCCGCGGCAATATCTCGTCACTGACGCAGCCAATGAAGGTTTCGTGGACACTGGGTGTCGACCAAAACCAGAGCTGATGATCATTGGGGTAGAACATCACGTCCCACTCCGTCGTGAAGCTCTCGACGAATGCCGGGCAGCAATGCCAGATCACCCGAAAATGGTCTGCTCCTGAGGTTCGCCAGATGACGAGGCGATTGATGACGTGATGTAGAGGCTGCAGAGTGAGCGCCTCGGCTGTATGTGCCAAGGCGCTGGTTGGTGTGATCAGAGGCGCGACCAGCTTGTTGATCTGGCGGATTGTCGTCATCGCCTTGGCCTGACTTCGGTTACGATGATGCGGCGAATGCCAGTGAAGCGGCTGTAGACCGTCTTCGCAATCTCGGCGGCGCGATCCGGAGTTAGTCCAGCTTTGCCGGTTTTGATATCGTAGACACAGACGAGCCCATCGGGACGTCTTTCGTAGACGTCGATGCGGAGTGAATTAGGTGACCCGTAAGGAATTTCTTCGCGTGACCCTTCGTAGTAGCTTTTGAGATAAGAACGCTCTGCGCGGAAATCCGGATCTTTAAGAGCCTCGATTTGGTACTTTAGATTTGTGTGCACGGCGGTGCCGAATTCCGCGGCTGTACGGAAATTGCTGCGACCGAGTGCTTCTATCGCCTCGACTGCCTCGTCAGTGCGGTTGCGAACTTCTACCAAACGCGGGCAGGCATATTGGACTTCGCCTTCTCGCAACTGACCGACGAAGTCGAGATTGATCTCATCGGGGCTGGGCACATAATCCCTGCCATTGAAGCTGAGAACTGCCTGCAGGCCGTCGAGCTTGTTACGAGCTGAGAGCCAGCCATACAGGCTCAAAGCTGAGCTGATCGTGGTTTCGGCAAGGGGCGGCCCGCCGGGGCGCGATGGGTTCCGCGCCTCCTGCACCGTCGCCTCGCGCTCCGGGCCGCGCTCGGTCCAGGTCGAGCGCGAGACGATTTCACCATCCGGACCGCCGTCGCGGATCGTCTGGGTGCGGTCCGCGGTTTCGAAGGTGGTCTTGCCGCCTTCGGGCAGGGTGACGGTGTGGCGCTCGTCCCAGTCGCTTTTGCGGTCGGGCTCGGCGAATTCGGACTGGATGGTGGAGCCGTCGCGGTTGACGATGGCGCGCTCGGCGAGCGAGCCGTCGGGGCGCGTGGCATCCTGATAGAAGGCCCAGCTCTCCTCGCCGCTGGTGTCAGCGACGACATCGCCAAAGCTCAGCGCGCTCGACAGGGCAGTGCCGAGGTCGCCGATCCAGTCGGTTCCGGTCAGCGTCGGATCGCCGCCTCCGCCTCCGCCGCTGGTCCATTGCCCGCCATCGGCATTGCCGGCCGGCACACGCGGCTGGTCGGGATTGTATTTACGGGCGAGCTCATGGCGGAGCAGTCTCGCCTGCGCCTTCAGCGAGACGAGCCGGCGGCGCAGAAGGACGATTTCGCGCCAGCGTGCGCTGTCATGGGGTGAATGATACGGCAGGTCTGGCATGGCGCGCTCCCTGTTGTGGAGCGCGTCATTCTGAGGCCGCTGGAAGCACCGGGGATAAGATTCCCGCTATTCCCTGCCCAGCACTCCATCCCCCTTCGCCTCACAGCGCATGGAGCCTTTGCCGTTCGGCGGATTGCGGGTGGTTCGTAAGAGGGGCTAGCCTCACGGGCGATTCGCTTCCGGAGCTGCCATGTCCAGCGATTTCGCCTTGCCGCCCGGCCTCAGGCATCGCCAGGTCGTCGTGCGTGACACGGTCCTTCATGTTGCCGAGGTCGGCGACGGGCCGGCGGTTCTGCTGCTGCATGGCTGGCCGGAATTCTGGATGAGCTGGCTGCCGGTGATGAACCGGCTGCATGGCGAGTTCCGATTGATCGCCCCCGACCTGCGTGGCTTCGGCGACAGCGGCAAGTCAGCGACGCCGCGCAGCGATGTCGGCGCCAACGCCCATGCCGACGACATGGCGGCGCTGCTCGAAGCGCTCGGCACCGGCCCCGTCGGCGTCGTCGGCCACGATGTCGGCGCCTATGTCGCGCAGGGGCTGGCGCGGCGCCATCCGCAGCGGGTCGAGAAGCTGTTGTTCTTCAACTGCCCGACGCCGAGCGTTGGCTCGGCCTGGGTCCGCGATGGCCATGTCAACGAGATCTGGTACCAGTCCTTCCAGCAATTGCCGCTGGCGGAGCAGCTGATCGGTTCGAGCCGTGAGGCCTGCGCGCTCTATCTCGGGCATTTCCTGACGCATTGGTGCTATCGCAAGGATGCCTTCGCGCCGGTCTTCGACCTTTGGGTCGAGAATTTCATGAAGCCCGGCAATCTGCGCGGGGGATTCGACTGGTATCGCAGCCAGAATGCGGCGCGGATCGCCGCGATCGACGGTCACCCGGCGCCGTCCGTGCCGATCCATCAGCGCACGCGGGTGCATTGGGGCCGGCACGACCCGATCCTGAAGTCGGACTGGTCGGCCTTCCTGTCGCATTATTTCGACGACGTCGAAGTGAGCTTCTGCGAGAGCGCCGGCCACTTCGTCCATGTCGAGGCGCCCGACGAGGCCGCGCAGGTCCTCGCCGAGGTTTTTGCGGACTGATCAGAAGGCTGCTGCCTGCTGCGTCGACGCATCCGGCGCTTTTGCGACGCCAATCTCGATAAGCCAATCGTGGACAACGTCGCCGATGGCTTCGGGGTGATCTTCCTGTAGATAATGCGCGCCCGGCCCGAGCTCGACGAGGCGGCAATTGGTCAGGCCGGCAGCGAAGTCCCGCGCCTGTTCCGGCGAGATCAGTGCACCGGGGTCGCCCGAGAACAGCAGCTTCGGATAGGTCGAGGCGCGTAAAGCGGCGTGGTCGGCAGTGCTGATGGCAAACACGTCCGCCGGCTCACCGGCGATCGGCAATTCGCGCGGCAGGCTCAGGATCGGCCGACGCGAGGCCGGGTTCGGGAACGGCCGGCGGTAGCTGTCGAGCTCTTCCGGCGCCATCTGACGCAGCACCGAGCCAGGCAGGACGCGCTCGATGAAGACATTGTCGTCGAGGATCAGTTTCTCGCCCTGGCCGGGCGTGCGGAAGACCTTGAACAATTCGCGCGCCTGCGGCCGCTGGTGGAAGCTCTCCCAGTCGGCGAAGGGCCGGATGAACTCCATGAAGGCGAGGCCGAGCATGCTCTGCGGCCGACGAGAGGCATGGTGGAAGGCGAGCGCCGTGCCCCAGTCCTGCGCGACGATGACGAGCCGATCGAGCCCGAGCGCCGCGATGAAGGCGTCGAGATGGCGGACCTGGTCAGCGAAGCGATAGGCGATGTCGGGCTTGCCGGATTGGCCGTAGCCGATCAGGTCGGGCGCAATGCAGCGCGCGACCGGCGCGATCCGCGGGATGATGTTCCGCCAGATATAGGACGAGGTCGGGTTGCCGTGCAGCAGCAGCACGGTCGGCCCCCGCGTGCCCGCCTCGACATAGGACATCGTCGAATCCAGGACTGGGATTTCGTGGCGAGTCGCGGGCGGCGCTGGAGAATCGTTCGTCATCACGAGGCCTTTCCGAACAGGAGGGGGAAAATGATGGTCTTGAAGCGGTCGAGGGGAGCCGGGTCGCGCTCGACCTTCATGCGCAGCATCGCGCCCTGCCAGGAGGCGAGCAGGACGTCGGCAAGGTCCTCGGCGCTGAAGGCGCTGCTGATCTCGCCGCTGGCCTGGCCCTGCGCGATGCAGGCGGCGAAGGGCTGGCGCCAGCGCGTGAAGATGTCGGCGAGCTTTTCACGTAGCGGCTCGCTGGTCGGCGCCGTCTCCAGGCTGAAATTGCCGACCATGCAGCCGCGGGCCCAGTCGGCCTCCTCGAGCTTGCTGGTGATGATATCGAGATAGCGCCGCAGGCGGGCGGCCGGGGGCAGGCCGTCCTCGGCGAGCGCCTCATCCACCAACCCGCAGACATAGGCGAAGTATCGCTCCAGCACCTCGCCGGCGAATTCCTCCTTCGAGGCGAAATGGTTGGTGAAGGAGCCGGGGCTGGCGCCGGCCGCGGCGACGATCTCGCGGACGCCGGTGGCAGCGTAGCCGTTCTGCCAGAACAGGTCGTGGCCGGCGGCGATGAGGTTCGGGCGAAGGGATGGCTTGCTCATGGCGAACATTAATACGTACGTACGTATTAATGTCAAGTTGTACTCGCTGAGACGCTGTCGGCTCTCATCTTGCGGGCAGCCTCTCGTTCTGGCGCCAGAACGACCTACATGAGCGAAAGCGGCCCTCGCGCGCGCAAGTCGGCGAAGGATGGAGAATGAGGCGATTCAAAATCTTGTGGTTTTTGAATCGCTTGCCGCGATATCTCGCCGTGAACGAAACCTGATTCTGCGGGAGTCAGCGATTCGGCCTCGCTTCGTTCCGGACTCGTTCTGTTCACGGATCGGGTTGCCTTCGGGTGGCCTGAACCGGTAGGGCTTGCCCCGCCCGGACTGCAGGAAAGCTCCAGCGTCTTGATCCAGCCCCGTTCCCTTCCGCCTTCGCTCCGCGCCCGCGGTGTCACGGCGGTGCTCGGACCGACCAACACCGGCAAGACCCATCTCGCCATCGAGCGGATGGTCGCGCATCCGACCGGCATGATCGGCCTGCCGCTGCGCCTCTTGGCGCGCGAGGTCTATCAACGCGTCGTGGACAAGGTCGGGCCGCACGCGGTCGCGCTCATCACCGGCGAGGAGAAGATCAAGCCGGAGCGGCCGAGCTTCTGGGTCTGCACCGTCGAGGCGATGCCGCGGGACCTTCCCGTCGATTTCGTCGCGATCGACGAAATTCAGCTCGCCGCCGATCTCGACCGCGGCCATGTCTTCGCCGACCGGCTGCTCAACCATCGCGGCCGCGAGGAGACCATGCTGATCGGCGCCGGCACGATGCGCCCGCTGGTCGAGCAGCTCATTCCCGGCGTCAACGTCGTCTCGCGCCCGCGTTTGTCGAAGCTCTCCTTCGCCGGCGACCGCAAGATCACCCGGCTGCCGCGGCGCTCGGCGATCGTCGCCTTCTCAGCCGAGGAGGTCTACGCCATCGCCGAGCTGATCCGCCGGCAGAAGGGCGGGGCGGCGGTGGTTCTGGGCGCGCTCAGCCCGCGCACGCGTAATGCCCAGGTTGAGATCTACCAGTCGGGCGATGTCGATTATCTCGTCGCCACCGATGCGATCGGCATGGGGCTCAACCTCGATGTCGACCACATCGCCTTCGCCGGCGACAGCAAGTTCGACGGCCATCACTATCGCAAGCTGCATCCGGCCGAATTCGGCCAGATCGCCGGCCGTGCCGGCCGGCATCTGCGCGACGGCACCTTCGGCACGACCGGCCGCGCCCCGCCCTTCGAGCAGGAATTGGTCGAGGCGATCGAGGATCATCGCTTCGAATCGATCCGCCAGGTGCAGTGGCGCAACTCCGATCTCGACCTGCGCTCGATCCCTGGGCTGCTCGACAGCCTCAACATCCAGCCGCAGGAACAGGGGCTGACCCGCGCCTTGATCGCCGAGGATATGACGACGCTGGAAATCCTGGCGCGCGATCATGATGTGGCGCGACTGGCGCAGGGCAAGCCGGCTGTGTCGCGGCTCTGGGAGGTCTGCGGCCTGCCGGATTATCGCAAGATCGCGCCGATGCAGCATGCCGAGCTGGCGACGACCTTGTATCTGCGCCTGATGCGCCATGGCCGGCTCGACCCGGACTGGTATGCGGGCCAATTGGCGGCGCTCGACCGCGTCGATGGCGAGATCGACACCCTCTCGGCGCGCATCGCCCAGGTCAGGACCTGGACCTATGTCGCCAATCGTCCGGACTGGTTGCCTGATCCTGAGCATTGGCAGGGGGTGGCTCGTCTTGTAGAGGACAGGCTGTCGGACGCTTTGCACGAACGGCTCGCCAGCCGTTTCGTCGATCGGCGTACGAGCGTGTTGATGCGTCGCCTGCGGGAGAATGCGATGTTGGAGGCCGAAGTCACCGCGACCGGCGATGTCCTGGTCGAGGGTCAGCATGTCGGATTGCTGCAAGGCTTCCGTTTTACGGCTGACCCGAAAGCGGGTGGTCCGGAAGCGAAAGCTTTGAACGCTGCGGCGCTGAAGGCGCTGGGTGGCGAGCTGGAGGCGCGCGCCTCGCGCGTCGTGCTTGCCGGCGATGACGCCTTCGTGCTCTCGCATGACGGGCTGATCCGCTGGATCGGCGAGCCGGTCGCGCGCCTGACTGCCGGCGACAAGGTGCTGGAACCGCGCTTGCGCCTGATGGTCGACGATCATCTGCCGGCCCAGGCCCGCGAACAGATCGAGACGCGGCTGGCCGCCTGGCTGAAGCATCACGTCACCAAGCTGCTCGGCCCGCTGCAGATCCTGGAGAACGCCGAGAGCGTCACCGGTATCGCCCGCGGCATCGCCTATCAGGCGGCCGAGGCGCTCGGTGTGCTCGAGCGCAGCAAGGTCGCCGAGGAGATGAAGACGCTCGACCAGGAGGGGCGAGCGGGCCTGCGCCAGCTCGGCATTCGCTTCGGCGCCTTCCATCTCTATGTCCCGGCGCTGCTGAAGCCGGCGCCGCGTGCGCTCGCCGCTCAGCTCTGGGCGCTGAAGCACGGCAATCCCGAGGCGGCCGGGCTCGACGACATCTCGCATCTCGCCTCCTCCGGCCGAACCTCGTTCCCGGCCAACAAGGACGTGCCCAAGGGGCTCTATCGCGCCGCCGGCTATCGCGTCTGCGGCGAGCGGGCGGTGCGCGTCGACATCCTCGAGCGCCTTGCCGACCTGATCCGTCCGGCGATCGCCTACCGTCCGGGTGTCACGCTTGGCCAGCCGCCAGTGGGCGCCGCCGATCAGGATGGCTTCGTCGCCACCGGCGCGATGACCTCGCTCGTCGGCTGCGCCGGCGAGGATTTCGCCTCGATCCTGCGTTCGCTCGGCTATGTCTCGGTGAAGCGTCCGGGCCCGGCGATCACCGTCGCGCTCGCTGTCGCTCCCGAGCCGGCCGCGACGACGCCGGCTGTTCCGGTGGAAGCCGTGGCCGAGGCGGCCGACGCGCTGAACGAAGCGCCTTCTGCCGAGGCTGCTGTTGAAAGCACAGACAGCGCTCTGCCGGCGGCCGAAACCCCGGATGCCCCGATCCTGACCGATGCGGAGATCGCTGCCGCTCCGGCTGAGGACGAGGTTGCCAGCTTGGCCGAGCCGGTGCCCGCCGATGCGATGTCGACACTGGCTCTGCCGCGCGACGAGCCGGCGACGGACGCTGCGCCCGAAGCCGAGGCCGCGACGGCTGAGCCTGCTGCGTCCGCCGAGGCGGCTGCGCCGGCCGAACCGGAGCTGATCGAGGTCTGGCGCCCGCATCGCCATCAGGGTGGGCGGCGTCCCGAGCAGGGGCAGCGTGGCCGCCGGCCCGACCGACGGCCCGGTGCGGCCGATGCCGCTCCCGCGGTGGAAGGCGGCGAGGGCAAGCCCGGCGGGCAGCGTCCTCCGAACCGCAATCGCTGGCGCGAGGGCGGCTGGAACGGCCCGCGCCCGGCTGGCGGCGAAGGTGGGAGGCCGGCGGCGCAGGAAGGCGCTGGCCGCAATGCCCAGGGGCGCGACGGGCGCCCCGAGCGCGGTCCGCGGCCGGAGTTCAAGCGCGATGGCGGCCGCCCTGGTGGTGGTCCGCGTCGCGATGAGCGCGGCGGCAAGGAGCAGCGTTTCCAGCAGCCGGCGCGGCCGCGTCCGGCGGAGCGCCAGCCCGATCCGGATTCACCCTTCGCCAAGCTGCTCGCCCTGAAGGCGCAGCTCGAAGGTAATGACGGGCGCAAGGGTTGATATCGTAAGGACGGAGGCTGCTTGCGCGACGATCGGCAACGCCTCGACAAATGGCTCTGGTTCGCGCGTTTCGCGCGGACCCGCCCCGCCGCTGTGCGATTGGTGGAGGAGGGGCATGTTCGGGTTGCAAGCAAGCGCGTCGAGAATCCGGCGCTGGGCGTGAAGTTCGGCGACGTGCTGACACTGGCCCTGCCGCATGCGACTCTGGTCGTGCGCGTAAATGCCTTCGCCGAGCGCCGCGGTTCCTACGAGCAAGCGCAGACGCTGTATGAGGTTTTGAGCGGAGGGGAACGCGGCGATGCGCCGCTTGCGCCGGACGCGTCCGAGGGCTAGAGCGCGTATCGATGTGGGGAGCGCTGGCCCGCCCGCGAAAAATCATCTCGAAACGTATGTTTCGATGGAAGTTTGATCTCGTTTCCGGTCGTGACAGGGCCTTGAAACATTCTCTCGACCGGCTCTAAAGAAGCGCCGGCCGATTGGAAGGACAGCGCCATGACCTATGTGGTCACCGAGAACTG
>JAESGM010000400.1_pt1 | contig 40498 bp, 49 predicted proteins | sample 9269721 | NCBI WGS metagenome assembly JAESGM01 (sample SAMN15720920, study PRJNA650825) | algae metagenome | isolation source: Komarekiella atlantica HA4396-MV6 and co-occurring heterotrophs from... | place: USA: Theobald House, Kauai, HI | collected 2009-07-29
CCGCTTCGACCGCAATGCGGCCGTGCTGATCAACAACCAGAAGGAGCCTGTCGGCACCCGCATCTTCGGACCGGTTCCGCGCGAGCTGCGCGCCAAGAACCACATGAAGATCATCTCGCTTGCGCCTGAGGTGCTGTGATGGCTGCGAAGATCAAGAAGGGCGACAAGGTCGTCGTGCTGGCTGGCCGCGACAAGGGCAAGGCCGGCGAAGTTCTCAAGGTGCTGCCCAAGGACAACCGCGCCGTCGTGCGCGGCGTGAACCAGGTCAAGCGCCACACCAAGGCCTCCGCGCAGTCGGAAGGCGGCATCATCACCAAGGAAGCCACGATCGACCTGTCGAACATCGCCATCGCCGATCCGAAGGACGGCAAGGCGACCCGTGTCGGCTTCAAGGTGCTCGACGATGGCCGCAAGGTCCGTTTCGCCAAGCGTTCGGGGGATCTGATCGATGGCTGATAATCAGCAGGCGGCGCTGACGCCGCGCATGAAGAAGCATTACGAGGACGTCGTTCGTCCGGCGATGATCGCCGAGTTCGGCTACAAGAATGCGATGGAAGTCCCGACGATCGAGAAGGTCGTCATCAACATGGGCGTGGGCGAGGCGACGGCCGACCGCAAGAAGGTCGACAACGCCGCCGGCGATCTCGCGCTCATCGCCGGCCAGAAGCCGGTGATCACCAAGTCCCGTCTCGCCATCGCCGGCTTCAAGCTGCGCGAGAACATGGCGGTGGGCTGCAAGGTCACGCTGCGCAAGACCAAGATGTTCGAGTTCGTCGACCGGCTCGTCACCGTTGCCTTGCCGCGCGTGCGCGACTTCCGCGGGCTCAACCCGAAGTCGTTCGACGGGCGCGGCAATTTCGCGCTCGGGATCAAGGAGCACATCGTGTTCCCCGAGATCAACTACGACAAGGTCGACCAGGTCTGGGGCATGGACGTGATCGTCTGCACGACTGCGAAGTCGGACGACGAGGCGCGCGCCTTGCTCAAGCACTTCAACTTCCCGTTCCGGCAGTGAGCCTTACCGCTCATACGCGGAAACCAGGAGAGATCGATGGCTAAGAAAAGCTCCGTCGAGAAGAACAACCACCGCAAGAAGCTCGTGAAGAAATTCCTGGGCAAGCGGACCCGTCTTCTCGCGATCGCCAATGACGAAAGCCAGTCCATGGACGAGCGTTTCCTCGCTCGCCTCAAGCTGGCCGAACTGCCGCGCAACTCGGCCGCTAACCGCGTGCGCAACCGCTGCGAAGTGACCGGCCGTCCGCGCGCCGTGTATCGCAAGCTGAAGATGTCGCGCGTTGCTCTGCGCGAGCTCGGCAACAAGGGGCTGGTTCCCGGCCTCGTCAAGTCGAGCTGGTGAGGAGGACGCATCATGGCGATCATTGATCCGCTTGGAGATATGCTGACCCGCATCCGCAATGCGCAGATGCGGCGCAAGTCGCGCGTCACCACGCCGGGCTCGAAGCTGCGCGCCCGCGTGCTCGACGTGCTGCAGGCCGAGGGTTACATCCGCGGCTATTCCACGACCGAGTTCGGCAATGGCCGGACCGAGTTCGACATCGAGCTGAAATACCATGAGGGACAGCCGGTCATCCGGACGATCTCTCGGGTGTCGAAGCCCGGCCGCCGCGTCTACTCTTCGGTGGACACGATGCCGCGCGTGGCCGACGGCCTCGGCGTGACCATCGTCTCCACGCCGAAGGGCGTGATGCCCGATCATCTTGCCCGCGAGCAGAACGTGGGCGGCGAAGTGCTCTGCAAGGTCTTCTGACCTTCGCGCCGCTCGTTCAGGAGAAATCCAATGTCTCGTATCGGAAAGAAGCCTGTCCCCGTGCCGTCCGGCGTCACCGCCGCGGTCGAGGGCCAGCTCGTCAAGATCAAGGGCTCGAAGGGGGAACTCTCCTTCGAGGTGCCCGAGGACGTCTCGGTCGCGCTCGAGAACGGCGCCATTGCCGTTCAGCCGCGCTTCCAGACCAAGCGCGCCCGCGCGCTCTGGGGTACGTCCCGCGCGCGCATCGCCAATCTCGTCACCGGCACCACGGCCGGCTTCGAGAAGAAGCTCGAGATCAACGGCGTCGGTTACAAGGCCGCCGTCGCCGGCAAGGTGCTGAAACTGTCGCTCGGCTACAGCCACGACATCGATTACGCGATCCCGGCCGGGGTCGCGATCGTCACGCCGAAGCCGACCGAAATCGTCATCACCGGCATCGACAAGCAGGTGGTCGGCCAGACCGCCGCCGAGATCCGCGACTATCGCGGTCCCGAGCCCTACAAGGGCAAGGGCGTCAAATATGCCGGCGAGTTCATCTTCCGCAAGGAAGGCAAGAAGAAGTAAGGACGCGAGCCATGAGCAAGCAGACAGTTGCGACTGCGCGCCGCAAGGCCCGCGTCCGTCGCGCCATCAAGGCGGTCGCCAATGGCCGCGCCCGCCTGTCGGTGCACCGCACCGGCAAGCAGATCTATGCCCAGGTCATCGACGACGCGAAGGGGCTGACCCTCGCTTCGGCTTCGACGCTGGACAAGGACATCCGCGCCGACATCAAGTCGGGCGCGAATGTCGCGGCCGCGGCCACGATCGGCAAGCTGATCGCCGAGCGCGCCGTCAAGGCCGGCATCAAGGACGTGGTCTTCGACCGCGGCTCCTACATGTATCACGGTCGGGTCAAGGCCCTGGCCGAGGCGGCTCGCGAAGGCGGGCTGAATTTCTGAAGACGTCGCTCCATCCGGAGCGCTCGAGCGAGCGGCGCTGCAGCAGGCAACGTCCGCGCAAGTAAGAGGATGACATGGCGAGAGAACCTCGTGACCGTCAGGATCGCGAAGAGCGCGATTCCGAATTCGTGGACCGGCTGGTCCATATCAACCGCGTCGCCAAGGTGGTGAAGGGCGGACGTCGCTTCGGCTTCGCCGCGCTCGTCGTCGTCGGCGACCAGAAGGGCCGCGTCGGCTTCGGCCATGGCAAGGCCCGCGAAGTGCCGGAAGCGATCCGCAAGGCGACCGAGGCCGCCAAGCGCGGGCTCGTCCGCATTCCGCTGCGCGAAGGCCGCACGCTCCATCACGACGTCCAGGGCCGTCACGGCGCCGGCAAGGTCGTGCTGCGCGCGGCTCCGGCCGGTACCGGCATCATCGCCGGCGGCCCGATGCGCGCCGTCTTCGAGGCGGTCGGCATGCAGGACGTGGTGTCGAAGTCGCTCGGCTCCTCGAACCCGTACAACCTCGTGCGCGCCACCTTCTCGGCGCTCAAGAACGAGGACAGCCCGCGCAGCGTCGCCGCGCGCCGTTCGCTCAAGGTCTCGGCCCTGCAGACGCGTCGTCGCGATGCCGGCACCGACGCCGCGGCCGAAGCGTGAGGGCTGAACCATGGCAAAAGCTGAAAAGACCGTGGTCGTCGAGCAGATCGGTAGCCCGATCCGCCGTGACGCCTCGCAGCGCCAGACCCTGATCGGTCTCGGCCTGAACAAGATCCGCCGCCAATCGACCCTGCAGGACACCGCTTCCGTCCGTGGCATGATCGAGAAGGTCAAACACCTCGTGCGCGTCGTCGACGCGAAGTGAGGGGGATTGTCCGATGAAACTCACAGACATCCGTGACAATGAAGGCGCCCACAAGTCGCGCATCCGCGTCGGCCGTGGCATCGGCTCCGGCAAGGGCAAGACCGGCGGGCGCGGCGTCAAGGGCCAGAAGGCTCGCGCCGGCGTGGCGGTCAAGGGCTTCGAAGGCGGCCAGATGCCGCTTTATCGTCGCCTGCCGAAGCGCGGTTTCCACAACCTCTTCGCCAAGGACCTGAACGAGGTCAATCTCGGTCGGATCCAGCAGGCGGTCGAGGCCGGCAAGCTCGACGGCAAGGGCGTGGTCACCATCGAGGCGCTCGTCGCCGCGGGCGTGATCACCCGCGCCGCGCGCGATGGCGTCAAGATCCTCGGCGTCGGCGAGCTGAAGACGAAGCTCGCCTTCGAGGTCTACGGCGCGTCGAAGTCGGCGGTCGAGGCCATCGAAAAGGCCGGCGGTTCGGTCAAGATTCTGGCGGCCGCTTCACAGGCGTGACAGCGACGCCTACATGAGCGATAGCGAACGGCGGCCAGGCCAGAAGCCTTGGCCGCCGTTCGACTGTTTGACGTTTATTCCGATCAAGGACCGGACGCATGGCATCGGCGGCTGAACAGCTTGCGGCAAATCTGAATTTCGGCGCGCTCGCCAAGGCGGATGAGCTCAAGAAGCGCATCTGGTTCACCCTGGGTGCGCTGATCATCTACCGGATCGGCACCTATATCCCGCTGCCGGGGATGAACCCGGACGCGGTCGCCGACCTGTTCCGGCAGTCGCAGTCGGGCGTGCTCGGCCTGTTCAACATGTTCTCCGGCGGCGCCGTCGGACGCCTCGCGATCTTCGCGCTGGCGATCATGCCCTACATTTCGGCCTCGATCATCATCCAGCTCCTGTCGAGCGTGGTGCCGACCTTCGAGGCGCTGAAGAAGGAAGGCGAGCAGGGCCGCAAGGTCCTGAACCAGTACACCCGCTACCTGACGCTCGTGCTCGCCGTGTTCCAGGCCTATGGTATCGGCGTCGGCCTGCAGGGCTCGGGCAATCTCGTGCTCGAACCCGGCCCGTTCTTCCTGCTCTCGACCACCGTCACGCTCGTCGGCGGCACGATGTTCCTGCTCTGGCTCGGCGAGCAGATCACCAGCCGCGGCATCGGCAACGGTACGTCGATGATCATCTTCGCCGGCATCATCGCCGAATTCCCGGCCCAGCTCGCCCAGACGCTCGAGCTCGGCCGCCAGGGCGCCATCTCGACCGGCCTCTTGCTGCTGATCCTGGTGATGGCGATCTGCGTCATCGCCTTCTGCGTGTTCATGGAGCGCGCCCAGCGGCGGCTGCTGATCAACTATCCCAAGCGCCAGGTCGGCAACCGGATGTATGAGGGGCAGACCTCGTTCCTGCCGCTCAAGCTCAACACCTCGGGCGTGATCCCGCCGATCTTCGCCTCGTCGCTGCTGCTGCTGCCGACGACGATCGCCAGCTTCTCGCAGGCTTCGGGCGGGACGGGCCTGCTCTCGACCATCGCGACCTATCTGGCGCATGGCCGGCCGCTGTTCATGATCCTCTATGCGGCGCTGATCATCTTCTTCTGCTTCTTCTACACCGCGATCGTGTTCAATCCGGTCGAGACCGCGGACAACCTGAAGAAGCACGGCGGTTTCATGCCGGGCATCCGGCCGGGCGAGCGCACCGCCGAGCATATCGACCGCGTGCTGACCCGGATCACCGTTCTGGGTGCGGGCTATCTGACGATCGTCTGCCTTATCCCGGAATTCATGATCACCTATGCTCAGATCCCGATCATCCTCCTGGGCGGCACCTCGCTGCTCATCGTGGTGACGACGACGATGGATACCATGGCGCAGGTCCATGGACATTTGCTGGCCCACCAGTATGAGGGCCTGGTCAAGAAGGCGAAGCTGCGAGGGGCGAGGCGCTGATGCGATTGATTTTCCTGGGGCCGCCGGGGGCGGGCAAAGGCACTCAGGCGGCGCGCATCGTCGCGAAGCATGGCATTCCTCAACTCTCGACCGGCGACATGCTGCGCGCCGCGGTCGCGGCCGAAACGCCGGTCGGCGTCAAGGCCAAGGCAGTGATGGATTCGGGTGGCCTGGTCTCGGACGAGATCGTGATCGGCATCGTCGCCGACCGTATCGAGGAGCCGGACGCGAAGAAGGGCTTCATCCTCGACGGCTTCCCGCGCACGCTCGCGCAGGCCGAGGCGCTCGACGCCATGCTCGCATCGAAGGGGCTGCCGCTGGACGGCGTGCTGGAGCTCAAGGTCGACCAGAGCAAGCTCGTCGACCGGATCGTGCGCCGCGCCGAGGAGGCGAGGGCGGCCGGCCAGCCGGTGCGCAAGGACGACGACCCGGAGGTCTTCAAGACCCGGCTCGAGGCCTATAACCGCGATACCGCGGTGGTCGCTCCCTATTACGAGAAGCGCGGCCAGCTCACCGCCATCGACGGCATGAAGCCGATCGACGAGGTCAGCGCCGCGATCGACCAGGCCTTGTCTCGCTGAGGATCGCGCCCGGCCGGGTTGACGGCTGGGCTCGAACCGATTAAGGAGCGGCCATCCGGTTTCATGTGGCGATGCCGTTGCCTTCGCGAGAAGGGACGACGTCGCGTTCTTGCGTGGACTGGATTCAACGCCCGCATGGGCCGGCCTCCACCGGACGCGGGTTTGCTTTCACCGCCGGGCAGCCAACGGGCGCCTCGGCCGACATGGAGAAGAGGCTATGGCTCGTATCGCGGGCGTCAACATTCCGACCGGCAAGCGCGTCGTCATCGGCTTGCAGTATATTCACGGCATCGGCGCGCAGAAGGCCAAGGAAATCTGCGCCAAGGTCAACATCGCCGACGACCGGCGCGTGAACCAGCTGACCGACGCCGAGGTGCTCCAGATCCGCGAGACCATCGACCGCGACTACCTGGTCGAGGGCGACCTGCGCCGCGAAGTCTCGATGAACATCAAGCGCCTGATGGATCTCGGCTGCTATCGCGGCCTGCGCCATCGCCGCTCGCTGCCGGTCCGTGGCCAGCGCACGCATACCAATGCGCGCACCCGCAAGGGCAAGTCGAAGCCGATCGCCGGCAAGAAGAAGTGAGGATTGCCTAAGGCAATCCTCGTCCTCGGGTCAGCCCCGAGGATCTCGTCGTTAACGGGCGTTTCAAGCGCCTCGTCTTGAAAGAGATGCCCGGGTCGAGCCCGGGCATGACGCTACCTCTCCCCAGCGCCTGGCATGACGGGCGCGCCTGAAGGATGAAAGAAAGACCATGGCCAAGGAAGCCCAGCGCGTCCGTCGTCGCGAACGCAAGAACATCGTCTCCGGCGTCGCGCATGTGAACGCCTCGTTCAACAACACCATGATCACCATCACCGACGCGCAGGGCAACACGATCTCGTGGTCGTCCGCCGGCACGATGGGGTTCAAGGGCTCGCGCAAGTCGACCCCCTATGCCGCCCAGGTCGCGGCCGAGGATGCCGCCCGCAAGGCCGCCGAGCATGGCATGCGCACCCTCGAGGTCGAGGTGACCGGTCCGGGTTCGGGTCGTGAGTCCGCGCTGCGCGCTCTGCAGGCCGCCGGCTTCACCGTCACCTCGATCCGCGACGTGACGCCGATCCCGCATAACGGCTGCCGGCCGCGCAAGCGCCGTCGCGTCTGACGCCGGATTGGATTTGCGGCGCTCGCAATGGCGGGCGCCGGTACGGGGCGGCCCGTCGCCGCCGATGAGATGAAGCACCAGGAGTGCGGTCGTGATCAGCAAGAACTGGCAGGATTTGTCCAAGCCGAACAAGCTCGAAATCAAGGTCGGAGACGACCCCAAGCGCCATGCCACCGTCATCGCCCGTCCGCTCGAGCGCGGCTTCGGCATGACGCTCGGCAACGCGCTGCGGCGCGTGCTGCTCTCCTCGCTCCAGGGCGCGGCCGTCACCGCCGTCCAGATCGACGGCGTGCTGCATGAGTTCTCCTCGATCCCCGGCGTGCGCGAGGACGTCACCGACATCGTCCTCAACATCAAGGCGATCGCGGTCAAGATGCAGGGCGAAGGCCCCAAGCGCATGACCCTGCGCAAGTCGGGTCCGGGCACCGTCACCGCCGGTGACATCAACACCATCGGCGACGTCTCGATCCTCAATCCCGAGCTCGTGCTCTGCACGCTCGACGAGGGCGCCGAGATCCGCATGGAGTTCACGGTCAATACCGGCAAGGGCTATGTGCCCTCCGAGCAGAACCGCCCGGAAGACGCGCCGATCGGCCTGATCCCGGTCGACAGCCTGTATTCGCCGGTCAAGAAGGTCTCCTATCGCGTCGAGAACACCCGCGAGGGCCAGAATCTCGACCGCGACATGTTGACCCTGCAGATCGAGACCAACGGCTCGGTTTCGCCTGAGGACGCGCTGGCGCTCGCCGCCCGCATCCTGCAGGACCAGCTCGCCGTCTTCATCACCTTCGAGGAGCCGCGTAAGGAAGAGGCCGTCTCGACCGCGCCGCAGCTGCCCTTCAACCCGGCGCTGCTCAAGAAGGTCGACGAGCTCGAGCTTTCGGTGCGTTCGGCGAACTGCCTGAAGAACGACAACATCGTCTATATCGGCGACCTGATCCAGAAGTCGGAAGGCGAGATGCTGCGCACTCCGAATTTCGGCCGCAAGTCGCTGAACGAGATCAAGGAGGTGCTCGCCACCATGGGCCTGCATCTCGGCATGGACGTCACCGGCTGGCCGCCGGAGAACATCGAAGAGCTCGCGAAGCGCTTCGAGGAGCATTACTGATCCCGCCGGCGCGGATGTCCCTCCGCGCCAGCATCCCGCACGGCGCATGAGCGCCGGAGCATAACGAACGGCCGTACCGTGGCACGGCGGCCGTAATCAACGAAGGAGCCAAACAATGCGTCACGGTTTCCGCGGTCGCCGTTTCAACCGCTCGGCCGAGCATCGCAAGGCGATGTTCGCCAACATGTCCCAGGCCCTGATCAAGCACGAGCAGATCACCACCACGCTGCCGAAGGCCAAGGACCTGCGTCCGGTCGTCGAGAAGCTGGTGACGCTCGCCAAGCGCGGCGACCTGCATGCCCGCCGCCAGGCGATCGCGCAGATCAAGGACGTCGCCCTGGTCGGCAAGCTCTTTTCGGTGCTCGGCCCGCGCTACAAGGAGCGCAATGGCGGCTATCTGCGCATCATGAAGGCCGGCTTCCGCTTCGGCGACAACGCCCCGCTCGCGGTGATCGAGTTCGTCGATCGCGATGTCGACGCCAAGGGCCAGGATTCGGGTCCGGTCTTCACGGCCGAGGACGAAGCCGCCTGAGGGCGCCTCATTCTGCAATTTGGAAGGGCGGCCCTCCGGGGCCGCCTTTTTCTTTGTGTGCGTCAGGCCGTCCGGCCAGCGAGTTCGCCGGCCAGATCGAGCAGAGTATCGGCAGGCTGAACGGGGAGGTCGGTTTCCGGCGTGACGCCGTAGAGGCCGAAGATGAAATTCGTGGTCTCGTCGCTCTCGGCCAGGCCCATCGACCAATGCGGAAAGCGGCGGTCCGCAATCGGCTCCTCCACGAGCAGGCGGATCTCGCCATGGCGCGGGTCGATCACGATGCGGCCATAGGTTTCGGCGACATTATGCTGCTCGCCTTCGAGCACCTGGGCAAAGGCCGCCGGCGTGACCATGAGAAACCCCGTGACGCCATTCTGCGCATTCAGCCGCTGGGCGCTGGCCAGAATCCGGTCGAGTTCCTGACGACGATTGACCTCGACGAGGCGACTCCGGCTGGCATAAACAAGGCGTATGAGACTCACGATCGGCTCCCTCGCAGGGCTTTCGTCTAGAATTTGCGTTTCACGTTCCGGTGGCGGCGTAGCGGCAGTATGGTTTCAGGAAAAACCCCGTCCGGCGCGTAATGGCGAGACTAGAACGCCGCTTTCGGGATTTTGTTTCATGGTGGAGACAAGTATGAAGCGTGATGGCGGGCTTGGCCGTTTCAAATCGACTGCCGTCGCGGTGACCTTGACGCTCGCAGCCGGCATCATTCCTCTGCCGTTGCTCGCGCAGTCCCGGCAGGTTCCCGAAACGCGTCGCGAGATCTCCTTGTCCTTCGCGCCCGTCGTGAAGTCGAGCGCCGCGTCGGTGGTCAATGTCTATGGCGCGCGCGTCGAGCGGCGGCAGCAGAACCCCTTCATGGACGACCCGTTCTTTCGCCGCTTCTTCGGCGATAACGGTTTCGGCGTGCCGCGCGAGCGGGTGCAGCGCTCGCTCGGCTCTGGCGTCGTCGTCGATGCCGAGGGGCTGATCGTCACCAACCATCACGTCATCGAGGGGATGAGCGAGGTCAAGGTCGCCTTCGCCGACAAGCGCGAGGTCGAGGCGACGATCCTGCTGCGCGATCCGCGCACCGATCTCGCCGTGCTCAAGATCAAGCCGCCCAAGGATCTCAGCGCGCTCGAACTGGCCGATTCCGACAAGGTCGAGATCGGCGACCTCGTGCTCGCGATCGGCAACCCCTTCGGCGTCGGCCAGACGGTGACGCAGGGCATCGTCTCGGCGCTGGCGCGCACCCAGATCGGCGTCGGCGACGCGCAATCCTTCATCCAGACGGATGCGGCGATCAACCCGGGCAATTCCGGCGGCGCGCTGGTTGACATGCAGGGCAGGGTCGTCGGCATCAACACCGCGATCTTCTCGCGCTCGGGCGGCAGCGTCGGCATCGGCTTCGCCATCCCGTCCTCGATGGTGCGCGTCGTGCTCGAAAGCGCCAAGGCGGGTGCGACGCGGGTGCGCCGGCCCTGGTTCGGGGCGCGGCTGCAGGCGCTCACCGCCGAGGTTGCCGACGGGCTCGGGCTCGACCGGCCTGCCGGCTCGGTCGTCGCCAGCGTCGTCGAGGGCGGCCCGGCGGCGGAGGCGGGGCTGCGCCGCTCCGACGTGATCCTCGCCGTCGACGGCTTCGCGGTCGACGATCCCGAGGCCTTCGGCTACCGCTTCGCCACTCGGCCGCTAAACGGCACGACGGCACTGACCGTGCTGCGCGGCGGCAAGCGCCTGACGCTGCAGGTGAAGCTGATCCCGGCGCCCGAGAGTCGCCCGCGCGACAAGGTGACCCTGTCGGGCCGCACGCCGCTCGCCGGCCTGACCGTTATGAACCTGTCGCCGGCCGTCTCGGAGGAGCTCTCGCTCGACGTCGGCAATGACGGGGTGGTGGTGGCGGAGATCGAGGAAGGCAGCACCGCCGCGCGCGTCGGCTTCCGCAAGGGCGACATCATCCAGGCACTGAACGGCGAGCGGATGGCGACCTCGCGCGACGTCGAGGCGGCGCTGCGCGAGCGCAAGCGCGCCTGGGAGGTGACGATCTCGCGCGGCGGACAGACCGTGACCTCGGTCTTCCCGGGGTGAGCGACCTCTTCGCCGCATCCGGCCTCGACAAGGCGGGGCCGCGTCCGCTCGCCGACCGCCTGCGGCCGACGACGCTGGCCGAGGTCACCGGCCAGGAGCACCTGACCGGGCCGGACGGCGCGCTGACGCGGCTGCTCGCCTCCGGCTCGCTCGGCAGCCTGATCTTCTGGGGCCCGCCCGGCACCGGCAAGACCACGGTGGCGCGCCTGCTGGCGGGCGCGGTCGATCTCGGTTTCGAGCAGATCAGCGCGATCTTCTCCGGCATCGCCGATCTGAAGCGTGTGTTCGAGCAGGCGCGGGGGCACAGGTTAGGGGGCAAGGGTACCTTGCTCTTCGTCGACGAGATCCACCGCTTCAACCGCACGCAGCTCGACGCCTTCCTGCCGGTGATGGAGGACGGCACGATCACGCTGGTCGGCGCCACCACCGAGAACCCGTCCTTCGCGCTCAACGCGGCGCTGCTCTCGCGGGCCCGCGTGCTGACCTTCAAGGCGCTCGACGAGAATGCGCTGCTCTTCCTGCTCGGGCGGGCGGAGGTGCTGGAGAACCGCGAGCTGCCGCTGACGCCGGAGGCGCGTCTGGCGCTGGCGCGCTTCGCCGATGGCGACGGACGGGCTGTGCTGACCCTCGCCGAGGAGCTCTGGCGCGCCGCCAAGCCCGACGAGATATTCGACGAGGCCGGCCTCGCCGAGGTGATCCAGCGCCGCGCGCCGATCTACGACAAGGCGCAGGACGGCCACTACAATCTGATCTCGGCCCTGCACAAGACGATCCGCGGTTCCGACCCGGATGCGGCGCTCTACTATTTCGCGCGCATGCTCGATGCCGGTGAGGATCCGCGCTTCCTGGCGCGCCGGCTGGTCAGGATGGCTGTCGAGGATATCGGGCTCGCCGACCCGCAGGCTCTGGTCCATGCCCGCGCCGCGGCCGAGACCTATGAGCAGCTCGGCTCGCCCGAGGGCGAGCTCGCGCTCGCCAACACGGTGATCTATCTCGCGACCGCGCCGAAATCGAACGCCGCCTACAAGGCCTTCAGCGCCGCGAAGCGCGCGGCGCAGCAGGGCGGCTCGCTGATGCCGCCCAAGACCATCCTGAACGCGCCGACCAAGCTGATGAAGAGCGAAGGCTACGGCGCCGACTATGCCTATGACCATGACGCGCCCGACGCCTTCTCGGGCCAGAACTACTGGCCCGACGCGCTCGGCCGGCAGCGCTTCTACGATCCGCCCGAGCGTGGTTTCGAGCGCGAGATCAGGAAGCGGCTGGAATATTGGGAGAAGCTGCGGACGGAACGGGGCGAGTAGGACGGCTAGTGGGATTTGGCGTCATGCTCGGGCTTGCCCCGAGCATCTCAGGCAGACGAAGCTGTCGCTGGAGCCTCTTGTCCTGAGATTCTCGGGTCTGCGCCGCGCGCCGCCCGAGAATGACGGCGAGCATTCGACCAATGAGCTCGGCTTTAAAAACTCCGTTCAATAAAGACTTGCGTCGAGATCTGCCGGCCCGCGAGCCCCGCCGGCACCGGGCGCCCGGTCAGCACGATCCGCGCATGGGCAATGGAGGTCTCGAGCCCGGCCGTGAGCCCCTTCACGGGCGTCCAGACCAGATTGGCGGCGCCGCGGTCGATCGTGACCTTTCCCTTGAGCTGGCCGGCCAGCGGCACCGAGAGGTGATAGCGGCTGAGATAGAGGTTGGTGGCGAGCTGGTCGGTCCATTCCCGGCGCATGGAGATCACGCCGGAAAAGCCGCGGGTCGGATCGGTGCCGAGCAGGATGCGGCGGACCACGCGGGCATCGAGCTGGGAGCCGATATAGGGCGCTCCATCGACGGCGCCGGCGATCTGGGCCGTGACGCTGCCGGGGCGGCCAAGCATATCGGCCTCATAGGTGACGCCGAGGATGCCGGCTCTGCCAAGGCGTATCGGCGGCCCGGGGATGCCCCGCAGAGCGAGGGCGCTGTGAAGCGTCCAGGGGCCTGACGTATAGACCAGGCGCGCGATCCCGTCCGGGACGCGACGTCCGGCCTGGTTCGGCAGGCTCGCGGTCGAGCCGACCGCCGCGTCCTCGACGGCAAAGGTCGCTACCCAGGTCGTGGTCAATGGCAGTTCGAGCGCGATCAGCCCGACCGTCCGGGACGGCACGCGTGTCGAGAAGATGAACTCGTCGCCGGTCCAGAAGCTGAAGCGCGAGGAATCGAGGCCGAAGGTCCAGGGGCCGACCTGGATCGTCGCCTCATCGATCGATGTCGCGTCGCCATCCTCGGCCGGCGTTCTCATCGTGAACTCGAAGGCGCTGGCAATGCGCAGGCCCGAGGCCAGGTCATGCGAGGTAGCGATCCGCAGGCTCGCGCTCGACTGGAAGGATATGGCATTCGGCGGCGGTGGCGGGCCTGATTGCGGCACGCGATAGGCGTCATATTGCAGGCCGGCGCTGACCGTGCCCGACAGCGCCAGGCAGGTGGCGGAGCCCGGCAGGATCACGCCGGCCGTCTTGTCGTCCTCGTCCTCGTCGGCATCCGCGTCATCGGTATCGTCGTTGGAGCCGGCGGGTTCCGCTTTGCTCTCGAACAGAGGCTTCGTTTCAGGCGTCGCGACGGTGCAGCTGCGCGCGAAACTCGGCGCGTGAGCGGTGCCGTCGCCTTTGCGCGACGGGCGGGCGGTGGCGGTATCGACGAGAAGGAAAGCGCCCGCCAGGGCGATCGCGAGCGCCGCAGCCGCTCTGCCCGCTTGCGGCGGACAGGGGAGATGGGCGGCAAGATCCGTCGCGGATGTCATCGGTCGCTGGCGCCCCCGAGCTTCGCTTGCATCTGTCGTTCGGCGCGGCGGCGAGTCAATCAGGACCGCGATCGGCCGGGTCGGCGCCCGATTTCGTTTGTGCGGGCAGGGTGCGCTGGCTATTGCAGGAGGCATGACATCCGCTCTTCTCGTCTTCCTCGGCGCCGGCATCGGCGGGGCGCTGCGCCACGGCGTCAATATCGCCTCCGTGAAATGGCTGGGCATGGCCTTTCCCTATGGCACCATGGCGATCAACATCGTCGGCTCCGGCCTGATGGGGTTGGTCGCCGGCTGGTTCGCGTTCCGGGCGGGCGAGGGCGCTTCGCAGGAGCTGCGGCTGTTCCTGGCCACGGGCGTTCTCGGCGGCTTCACCACCTTCTCGGCCTTCTCTCTGGATGCGGTGCTGCTTTGGGAGCGCGGTGAGGTCGGCCAGGCGGTGGTCTACGTGCTGGGTTCGGTGGTGCTGTCGCTCGCGGCGCTGGTGGGCGGGCTCGCGACTGTGCGGGGGCTGTCATGAGGCAGGGCGGCAAGGGCAGCGGGCCGACGCGCGGCGGCAGGCCGCCTGCACCCGGCGGCGCCAAGAAGCGGCCGAGTCACGATGCGCGCCGGCGGGCACAGGCGGCGCGTCCGCGACCCGACGGCGAGGGGCCGGCGCGCGCGCCGGCAGGGCGCAAGCCGGCTCCGAAGCCGGCGCGAGCGGCTGCGCCGACCCGAGCCGAGGTCAAGGCCACGACCTCGGACGTGCTCGCCACCGGCGTGCAGCAGCTCGTGGTGACGCCGGACGAGAACGAGATGCGGATCGACCGCTTCCTCGAGGCCCGCTTCCCGCAGCTTTCGTTCAGCCATATCCAGCGCATCGTCCGCAAGGGCGAGCTGCGCGTCGACGGCAAGCGCGCCGACAGCAAGGACCGGTTAGAGGCCGGGCAGACTGTGCGCATCCCGCCGCTCAGGCTGGAGCAACAGGCCGAGCGGCCGCGTTCGGCCAAGGCGGATGCCGACACGCTCGGCTTCCTGCGTTCGATCACGCTCTACGAGGACGACGACGTCATCGTGCTGAACAAGCCGGCGGGCCTGGCGGTGCAGGGCGGCTCGGGCACGGTGCGCCATGTCGATGGCATGCTCGACGCGATGACGGGCAAGGACGGGCAGAAACCGCGCCTCGTCCACCGGCTCGACAAGGACACCTCCGGCTGCCTCGTGATTGCGAAATCGCGCTTCGCCGCCGCGACGCTGGCAAAAACCTTCCGCTCGCGCTCGGCGCGAAAGGTCTACTGGGCGCTGGTCGCCGGCGTGCCGCGCGTGCGCCAGGGCCGGATCTCGACCTATCTCGCCCGCGAGGAAGCCTATGACGGCGACCAGCGCATGGCCGTCGCCAAACATGGCGAGGACGGCGCCATGCATGCGGTGACCTATTACGCGGTGGTGGAGACCGCGGCGCAGAAACTCGGCTGGCTCTCGCTCAAGCCCGTGACCGGGCGCACCCACCAGTTGCGCGCGCATGCCGCCCATATCGGCCACCCGATCATCGGCGATCCGAAATATTTCAACATCCAGAACTGGGAGCTGCCCGGCGGCATCCAGAACAAGCTGCATTTGCTGGCGCGGCGCATCGTTCTGCCGCATCCGCGCGGCAAGGGCACGATCGATGTCAGCGCGCCGCTGCCGCCGCATATGCGCCAGTCCTGGAACCTGCTCGGCTTCGAGGATGCGCATTACGATCCGATCGTCGACGCGCCGGATGAATAGCGCAGACCTTGGGGCATCATTCTAACGCTGCGTAAGAGAACGCTTGCAGAACAAAATTGAGTATGTTCTAATTTTGTTCCCATCGCTCTCTCGCAGGTGCTCCGATGATGCGTTTCGCCTTCATTCTCGCTGGCCTGACCCTGTCCTTCGCCATGCCCGCCGCCGCGCAGGCGCCCGCCGCGCCCAGGCAGGCGGCTGCCCCTGCGGCCAATGCCGACGAGCCGGTGCCGCGGGCCGAGCGGGCCAAGGCGCGCCAGGATTGCCTGGCGGAGCATGTCGCGCTCAGCGGCGACGACCTGCGGCAGGCGATGCGAGACTGCATCCAGGCAAAATTCCCGGGCGTCCAGCTTTATGCCCGCAACGGCCTGACCCGGGACGGCAAGCCGACGGCCGCGACAGCGCGCGCCGCCTGCAAGACGGAGGCCGACGAGCGCAGCCTGACGGGCGCGCCGCGGCGCGCGGCCCTAGCGGATTGCTTCAAGGCGAAGCGGCCGGATCTGGCGCTGCGGGCCGAATGCCGCAAGGATGGCCGCGCCAAGGGGCTGGACGGCGAGCCCTTGCGCAAGGCGGTCGAGCAATGCGCCCGCGAGACCCGCTCATGACGGGCGCGCGCCCGGCGCAGTGGATCGCGCCTGCGATCCGGGTTACAGCGCCGGCATGAATCTCGTCATCTTCGACCTCGACGGCACGCTGATCGATTCAGAGGCCATCATCCTCGGCGCCCAATACGAGACATTCGCGCGCTGCGGCCTGGTTCACCCGGGCCGCGAGGCGGGGCTCGGCGTCGTCGGGCTGACGCTCGACATCGCGCTGATGCAGGTCGCGGGTCTCGCGGCGCCGGACGACAGGCTGACCGAGACCTATCGAGAGGTCTTCAACGCGATGCGCCTGCAGGCGGAAACCGACCCGGCGCTGGCCGAGCCGCTATTCCCCGGCGTCGCGGAGACGCTGGAGATTCTGGCGGCGCGGCCCGACACCGTGCTCGGCATCGCCACCGGCAAGTCGCGCCGTGGCGCCGAGTACATCGTCGAGCGGCATGGCTGGTCCAAGCTGTTCGCGACGATCCAGACCGCCGATGACGCGCCGTCCAAGCCGCATCCCGGCATGATCCTGCGGGCGATGAACGAAACCGGCGCGCGGCCCGAGCGGACGGTGATGGTGGGCGACAGCTCCTTCGACATTGAGATGGCGGTGGCGGCGGGCGTCACGCCGATCGCCGTCTCCTGGGGATTCCAGCCCGTCGCGGCGCTGCAGGCGCTCGGTGCGCGGCACGTCCTGAATGACTGCACAGAATTGCCGGCACTGCTCGACCAAGTGCTCTCGACGGAGCCGGCGTAGGGCTGGGCCGCGCCGTCATTGCGAGGAGCGTAGCGACGACGCAATCCAGGAGGGCTCGCGCAATTCCCTGGATTGCTTCGCTGCGCTCGCAATGACACAGGTGGCCGCCGCCAGTAACACTCCTGCAACCACGTGCGCTCAGCGCCGTTTAACCTGAACAAGCGTTCAGGTTTGGCTGTTAACCACCTGCTGGCTGGTCGCGATACATGCTGTTCCTACAACAGGAGCGCACCGGCATAAAATAAAGCCGGGCAGGAGTCGAACGATGATTGGTCATGAGCTTCGTGAATTCGTCGATCGCGTGATGGATAAGCACGCGATCGACGATCAGGATGTCAAGTTGCTTCAGCGCGAAATCTTGGTCGAGGGCGTGATGACGCGGGATGTCATCGATGTCCTGGTGGCGCTCGATCGCGCCGTCGAGACGAAGGCGGCATCCTTCGCCAACCTGCTGGTGGCGCTCGTCGTCGATTTCGCGGTGTGGGAAAGCCGCCCGACCGGCGTGATCGATCGCGACAAGGCGCATTGGCTGGTCGCCAGCCTCGCGGCCGGCGAGGGGCCGACGCCGACGGCGCGCCGCATCGCCTTCGAGATCGTGCGCGAGGCCGATCGCTGCGACGAGGCGCTGCTGGCTTTCGTGCTGCGCAGCGGCATCGCCAGGCCGAACGCAACCGGCGCGGAGCGCGTGCTGCTCGCGAGCTGAGCGGCCCTGCACAGCCCGATGCCGATCCGCGAACTTTCGGATCAGTGGACGCGGGCGGTCGCCTCCAATAAACCCCGACTGTCACAGTGTTTTCAGACAGTCGGGAGACGCCACGCATGTTCACGAAGATCCTGATCGCGAACCGTGGCGAGATCGCCTGCCGTGTCATCAAGACGGCGCGGCGGATGGGCATCAGGACGGTCGCCGTCTATTCCGACGCCGATCGCGACGCGCTCCATGTCGAGATGGCGGACGAGGCCGTGCATGTCGGCGCGGCGCCCGCCGCCGAATCCTATCTTCAGATCGAGCGCATCATCGCCGCCTGCAAGCAGACCGGGGCGGAAGCGGTGCATCCCGGCTATGGCTTCCTCTCCGAGCGCGAGGCCTTCGCCAAGGCGCTGAAGGAGGCGGGCATCGTCTTCATCGGCCCCAATCCGGGCGCGATCGCCGCGATGGGCGACAAGATCGAATCGAAGAAGGCGGCGGCGGCGGCCAAAGTCTCGACCGTGCCGGGCTTCCTCGGCGTGATCGAGAGCCCCGAGCACGCGGTGAAGATCGCTGACGAGATCGGCTATCCGGTGATGATCAAGGCTTCGGCCGGCGGCGGCGGCAAGGGCATGCGCATCGCCCATTCGGCCAGCGAGGTGGCCGAGGGCTTCGCCCGGGCGAAGTCCGAAGCGGCGTCCTCCTTCGGCGACGACCGCGTCTTCGTCGAGAAGTTCATCGTCGACCCGCGCCATATCGAGATCCAGGTGCTCGGCGACAAGCACGGCAACGTCATCCATCTCGGCGAGCGCGAATGCTCGATCCAGCGCCGCAACCAGAAGGTCGTGGAGGAGGCGCCGTCGCCGCTGCTCGACGCGGCGACGCGCAAGAAGATGGGCGAGCAGGCGGTCGCGCTCGCCAGGGCTGTGAACTACGATTCGGCCGGCACGGTCGAGTTCGTCGCGGGCCAGGACAAGTCCTTCTATTTCCTGGAGATGAACACGCGGCTGCAGGTCGAGCATCCGGTGACGGAGATGGTCACCGGCATCGACCTCGTCGAGCAGATGATCCGCGTCGCCTATGGCGACAAGCTCGCGATCAAGCAGGAGGACGTGACGCTGACCGGCTGGGCGGTCGAGTCCCGCGTCTATGCCGAGGATCCGACACGCAACTTCCTGCCCTCGACCGGCCGGCTCGTCACCTATCGCCCGCCGAGCGAGGGGCCCGACGGCGAGGCGACCGTCCGCAACGATACCGGCGTGTTCGAGGGCGGCGAGATCTCGATCTATTACGACCCGATGATCGCCAAGCTCGTCACCCATGCGCCGACGCGCGAGGCGGCGATCAAGGCGCAAGGGCGCGCGCTCGACGCCTTCGCCATCGACGGCATCCGCCACAACATCCCCTTCGTCTCGGCCCTGATGCAGCATCCGCGCTGGATCGCAGGGGACCTATCGACCGGCTTCATCGCGGAGGAGTTTCCCGAGGGTTTTGCGCTGCCGCAGCCGCAGGCTGAGACCGCCTTGCGCATGGCGGCGATCGCGATCGCCTGCGATCACCGGCTCAACCAGCGCAAGCGCCATGTCAGCGCCCAGATGGAGGGCTGGCGCAAGGTCGAGTTCGAGCGCACCCGCATCGTCACGCTCGGCGGCGAGCGGTTCGAGGGCGCGGTGACGGAGCAGGGCGATGCCGTGGTCGTCGATCTCGGGGTGCGCAGCCTCACGGTCGCGAGCGCGTGGGCGCCGGGCGAGCCGGTCTGGCGCGGCACGCTCGACGGTGTCGCGGTCGCGGCCCAGGTGAGGGCGATCCTCAACGGCGTCGCGCTCGGCCATGCCGGCGCCTATGCCAACGCCCATGTCTACACGCCGCGCGAGGCCGAGCTCGCCGCGCTGATGCCGGAGAAGCTCGCCGCCGATACCGGAAAATTCCTGCTCTGCCCGATGCCCGGCCTGGTCAAAGCGCTCTCGGTCGCGGTCGGCCAGGAGGTCAAGGCCGGCGAGGCGCTCTGCATGGTCGAGGCGATGAAGATGGAGAACGTCCTGCGGGCCGAGAAGGACGTCACCATCGCCAAGATCCTCGCCAAGGAGGGCGATTCACTCGCGGTCGATGCCGTGATCATGGAATTCGCCTGAGAGCGGGGTGGCTGTCGCCGCTCGCGGGGAATGATTTGCTTTCCTCCGCGTCACGCAGGAAAGTCTCGCCCGCTGAAGGACGGCGAAGGACGAATTTCATGCTGACGATCTGGGGGCGGATCAGCTCCATCAATGTGCAGAAGGCCGTCTGGGCGGCCGGCGAGGTCGGCCAGAGCTTCGAGCGGATCGACCTTGGCGGTAGTTTCGGCGGCAACCGCGAGCCCGCCTATCTCGCCAAGAACCCCAACGGCAAGATCCCGGTTCTGGAAGACGGCGAAGTCTGCATCTGGGAGTCGAACAGCATCGTGCGCTATCTCGCGGCGCGCTATGGCTCGGGCTGGATCTGGGAGGAGGATCCGGCCCTGCGGGCCGAGGCCGATCGCTGGATGGACTGGATGATCGCCGAATTGCAGCCGGCCCTGACCCCGGCCTTCTGGGGCTTGCTGCGAACCCCGCCCGAGAAGCGTGACAGCGCTGCAATCGAGGCCTCGATCGCCAAGACCGAGACGATGATGGGTATTCTCGACGCGCATCTGGCCTCCCACGAACATCTCGCCGGGGGGCGCTTCGGCATGGCCGACATCACGGTCGCGCCGGGTGCGCATCGCTGGCTCAACATGCCCGTCAGGCAGGGCGCTTGGCCGAATGTCAGGCGCTGGTACGAGGCCGCCGCGGCGAGGCCGGCGGCCAAACCGGCGCTGCCGTTGCCAATCACGTGAGATGACGTTCGGTCGCCTTGATCTGGCCGCGACCGTCGGCATGATGGCGCGCATGATCCCGATCAGGATGCTGGCGCTCGCCGCCGCCATATTCGCAGCCGGGCAGGCGCAAGCGCAGGCGCCGCGCCCGAATCCGGTGCTCGCCGCCGACCGCATGCAAATGGCGACATGCCTGCGCCAGAGTGCCTCGGCGACCGGCTCCTGCATCGGCCTGATCGCCGTCACCTGCGTGCGGGCCGCCACGGGTGACAGGCGCGACGCCGAGATCGGCTGCGCCAGGCGGGAGGAGGCGGTCTGGCGCGAGCGCCTCGGTATCGTCGGGCAGGCGCTGATGCGGGCTATCGACAGCGGCACGCGCGGGCAGTTCGCTTCGCTCCAGATCGCCTGGGAAGGCTATGTCGCGCAGAAATGCGCCTTCTATGGCAGCGCGCAGCCGCCGGCCCGCGTCGCCGGGATGCAGGCCGGCTGCGAATTGCGCGAGGTCGCCAACCGTTCGCTCGAGCTGGAGCGGATGGTGGGCCAGCAGCGTGGCGCGGCGCGGCGCCCGTCGAGCCCGCCGCAAATCATCCGCTGAGCCGCGTTAGCAGGTCCTCAGCTTTCATCGGCTAGACCTTTTCGGTATTCCGGAGGTCCGCCGATGTTCTTCACCTTGTCCAAGATCGTCTGGTTCCTGCTCTCGCCGGTCAACCTGATGATCCTGCTGGCGGCGCTGGCGGCCATGCTGGCCTTCACCCGCTTCGCCCGCCCGGCGCGCTGGCTCGGCGCGCTGGCGATGCTCGGCCTGCTGCTGCTCGCCTTCAGCCCGCTGCCGCGCATCGTCGTGCGGCCGCTGGAGAATCGCTTTCCCCAGCAGGACGCGGCCAAGGGGCCGGTCACCGGTATCGTCGTGCTCGGCGGCGCGATCGGGGTGGCGCGCGGCGATGTCGTGATGAACTACGCCGCCGCGCGAATGACCAAGGCGGTCGAGCTCGCGCGACTCCATCCCGACGCCAAGGTCGTCTTCACCGGCGGCGGCGCCAATCTGCTCTCGCCGGTGATCAAGACCGAGGCGGACGGCGCCAAGCTGCTCTTCGAGGGATTGGGCCTGCCGCCGGAGCGGCTGCTGCTCGAGGACAAATCGCGCAATACGCGTGAGAACGCGATCTTCACGCGCGAGCTGGTGACGCCTAAGCCGGGCGAGCGCTGGCTGCTGGTGACCTCGGCCTCGCATATGCCGCGCGCCATGGGCGTCTTCCGCAAGGCCGGCTTCCCGGTCGAGGCCTTTCCGGTCGATTACCTCTCGGCCGACGAGCCGGCCGATTTCATCCGGCCCTATCGCAAGGCTTCGCGCGGGCTCGACATTTCCGACGACGCCTTCAAGGAATGGGTCGGCCTCGTCGCCTATTATGCGGCCGGCTATTCGGATTCGCTGTTCCCGGGGCCGTGAGCTACGCCGGCGGGCAGCGAAAGCCGGTAGACGCCGCGAAAATCGTCGGGATCGACCGGTCGTCCCTTGCGGGTGATGACGATCCGCCCTTCCTTCATCAGCCGCACGGCGGTGCGCCGGATCGGCTGCATCAGCGGGCCCCAGCCGTCGGGATGGTCGCCGCCGACCCGGCGCGCCGCGTCCATGGCGCTGATCGTGCGGCCCGGCCCCGCCGCGGCAAGGAGGTCGAGGATGGCGGCTTCGAGCGGTTCGGATTCGGTGGTCATGCGTTCATCAGGGGAGGGCGGCCGGATTCGTCAAGCTCACCGGCGGCCATGCGGGCAGGAGGCATGAAGAATGAGCCATGAGCATGTCGGCACCTATCTGCCGCTCAACACGCTGAAGCCGGTCGCGGAGAACGTCTGGATCGTCGACGGGCCGATCATCCGCTTCGGCATGCCCTGGCCGAAGATGCCGTTCCCGACCCGGATGACGGTGATCAGGCTCGCCGGGGGCGACCTGTTCATCCACTCACCGACGCCGCTCGTGCCGGAGCTGCAGGCGCAGGTCGAGGCGCTCGGCGCGCCGCGCTGGATCATCGGCCCCAACCGCATCCATTATTGGTGGATCCCGGAATGGCGGGCGGCCTTCCCCGGCGCCGCGGTCCATCTCGCGCCGCGGATCAGGGAGCAGGCAAAGGGCCGCATCGACTTCCCCTGCGAGGAGCTGCAGGAGGCGGGCGGCCACCCCTGGGACGACGAGATCGCCACCCTGCCGATCGTCGGCGGCTTCATGACCGAGGTCGAGTTCTTCCATCACCGCAGCCGCACCCTGGTGCTGACCGACCTGATCGAGAATTTCGAATCCGCCAAGCTCGATGGCCAGCTGATGCGCCTGCTGACCTGGTTCGGCGGCGTGCAGGACCCCGACGGCGGGATGCCGCGCGACATGCGCATGACATTCTGGCTCCGAAAATCCGAGCTGAAAGCCGCGGTTGAGACCATGATCGCCTGGAATCCGGAGCGTATCGTCCTGGCTCATGGACGCTGGTACGAACGGAACGGTGCGGCGGAGCTGAAGCGGGCTTTTCGCTGGCTGCTCGACTGACGCCGCCCCGGGACACTAGCGGGGCTTTGCGAACACCCGCACCGAATCGGAAGCGAACTGCCGGCGCCACATCACCGTGAGAACCGCGGCGGTGGCGATGAGGAACATCCAAGGGTCGATGAACCAGCCGAGATAGGCCAGCGCGAAGAAGAAGGCGCGCTGGCCGCGGTTGAAGTGCCGGCCGGCGGCGATGTTCATCGCGATCGTCTCGCGAACCGCTTCCTTCGTCTCTGGTTCGTCCTGCAGTTTTGCCGAGGGGATCGCGCCGAGCAGGATGGCGCAATAGTTGAACAGCCGGTAGCTCCAGGCGAACTTGAAGAAGGCATAGGCGAAGATCACCGCGAGTCCGATCACCTTGAGTTCCCAGGCCGCGCGTGTCGTCTGGGTCGCGAAGGGCAGGTCGGCGAAGATCGCGACGACGCGGTCGGTCGATTGCAGCAGGGCGAGCGAGCCGCCGATGGCGATCAGCGAGGTCGAGGCGAAGAAGGCCGTGCCGTTCTGCAGGCCGTTCATCACCTGTGTGTCGATGATGCGGTTGTCGCGCTGCACCGATTCCTCGATCCAGCGGGCGCGGCGAATGTTCATGCGGGCATTCAGGCTGCGGGAGGCATGCGGCCCGATTTCCACGGCAGCGCGATAGCCGAGCCAGGCAGCGACGAAGAAGATGAAGGCGATCGCATCGATCGTCGTGAAACCGGCCATGAATCGCCTCCCATACCCAGAGTGCGGCGCGCATGAGCGCTCGGCAAGCCCGCGATTGACGCCGCGGCGACGAGCGGTCACGGTGCCGCCGCGAGAGGGAGGCCGACCATGCCGCAGACGATCACCAAGGGCTACAAGGCGCTGCTGGCCGAGGCCGAGGCGAAGATCGAGACGCTGTCCGTCGAGCAGGCCAGGGAACTCGCTGGCCGCGGCGACGTCGTCTTCGTCGATCTGCGCGACCCGCGCGAGCTGGAGCGGGAAGGGCGGATGCCCGGCGCCTTCCATTGCCCGCGCGGCATGCTGGAATTCTGGATCGACCCGGAAAGCCCCTATGCCAAGCCGGTCTTCCAGGAGGACAAGCGCTTCGTGTTCTTCTGCGCCGGCGGCTGGCGCTCGGCGCTCGCCGCGCAGACGGCGCATGAGATGGGCCTGAAGCCGGTTGCGCATGTCGCCGGAGGGTTTGGCGCCTGGAAGAAGGCGGGAGCGCCCTTCGATGCGCCTGAACCGAAGGATGGCGGCGGGAAGGGCTGAGCACCCGCCTTGTCCCATGTCCTGATCGTCGCGCTCGTTGTCGCGTTCCTGTTCCGCAAGCCGCTCGGGCGCATGCTGGCAAAGCGATTCCCGGACCGGCAGAAGCGCCAGCAGGTGCTCGGCATCGTCATCGCCGGTTTTCTGCTCGTAATCGCCGTGCGGTTGCTGGCGCTGTTCTGGTAAGCCGGGCCTGCCGCCGTTGCAGCGCAGCCACAGCGTCGATCGCAAACACCCCATGCGCGAGAGACGGCTTGCACAATCCTTATGCATGCGGCATCTTGCCCGTCTTGGCTCCAACTCAAGAAAGGGAGGGCTGAATGGAATTCATCACCGTCGTCGCTCCCGCACGAATGTCCCGCCGCTAGGTCGGACATTGTCGTGGCCCGCCTGAGGCGGGCACGAGCCATCTTTCTCCATCGCTACCCTTCATCCGGAGACGGACGCTTTCGCGCCTTCTCCGCCTGATCTGGAGTCGGCTGCCGCGCGGCGCCGAATGACCGCTATGTCTCTTCAATCCTCAAACGGGCGGCAGGAGCCGTTCCGGGCCGTTCTCGGCTTCACGTTCCGCCACTGGGCCCGCCAGCCCGCCCCCGTGCTCGGCGTTGCCGGTTCGATGATGGCGGCGACGCTCGCCGACCTGTTCATGCCGCTCTATGCAGGCCGCCTCGTCGATGCGGTCGCGGGCGAGGGCGCGAGCGCGCTCGATGCGGCGCTGTGGGCGCTCGGCGCGATGCTCGCGCTCGGCGCCGTCAGCGTGCTGTTCAGGCATCTCGGCTTCATCGGCATCACCGGCATGACCTTGCGCACCATGAGCGACACGGCGCAGGAGGCGTTCGCGCGCCTGCAGCGCTTCTCGACCGACTGGCACGCCAACAACTTTGCCGGCTCGACGGTGCGCAAGATCACGCGCGGCATGTGGGCGCTCGACCTGCTGACCGACACCGTGCTGATCGCGCTCCTGCCGTCGCTGGTCGTGCTGGTCGGCACGACGGCGCTGCTGGCCTGGCACTGGCCGGCGATGGGGCTCGTCGTCTTCCTCGGCTCGCTCGCCTATGTCGGCGTCACGGTGGCGCTGTCGCTGGGCTATGTCGCGCCGGCGGCGCGGCTTGCCAATAGCTGGGACACCCGCGTCGGCGGCGCGCTCGCGGACGCGATCTCGTGCAACCCGGTGGTCAAGGCCTATGGCGCGGAGCTGCGCGAGGACGGAAGGCTGGCCGAGGTCCTGGCGAAATGGTCGCTTCGCACGCGGCGGACCTGGGTGCGCGGCACCATCTCGGGCACGGCGCAGCAATTCGTGCTGCTGGCGCTGCGCGCGGCGGTGGTCGGCCTCGTCATCTGGCTCTGGGCGAATGGACGCGCGACGCCGGGCGACGTCGCCTTCGTGCTGACGAGCTATGCCGTCGTGCATGGCTATCTGCGCGATGTCGGCCAGCACGTGCACAACCTGCAGCGCTCGGTGAACGACATGGAGGAGCTCGTTGCGATGCACGCCCATCCCTATGGCGTGCCCGACCGCAAGGGCGCGACCGACATGGCGGTGAGCGCCGGCGAGATCGCCTTCGAGAACGTGACCTTCCACTATGGCGGTCACGCCGAGCCGCTTTATCGCGACTTCTCGCTGACGATCCGGGCCGGCGAGAAGGTCGGTCTCGTCGGGCGCTCCGGCTCCGGCAAGACGACCTTCGTCAAGCTGGTGCAGCGGCTCTACGACGTGACGACCGGGCGCATCGCCATCGACGGGCGCGACATCGCCGATGCGACGCAGGCCTCCCTGCGCGCGCAGATCGCGATCGTGCAGCAGGAGCCGGTGCTGTTCCACCGCTCGCTGGCGGAGAACATCGCCTATGCCCGGCCCGGCGCCTCGATGGCCCGGATCGTCCAGGCGGCGAAGCTCGCGAATGCGCATGACTTCATCATGCGCCTGCCCAAGGGCTATGCCACGCTCGTCGGCGAGCGCGGCGTCAAGCTCTCGGGCGGCGAGCGCCAGCGTGTCGCGCTGGCCCGTGCCTTCCTGGCCGATGCGCCGATCCTGATCCTGGACGAGGCGACCTCGAGCCTCGATTCGGAATCGGAGGCGCTGATCCAGGAGGCGATGGAGCGGCTGATGCAGGGCCGCACCACCATCGTCATCGCGCACCGGCTCTCGACCGTGCGCGCGATGGACCGCATCCTGGTCTTCGACCGCGGCGACGTCGTGGAAGAGGGTAGCCACGAGACGCTGCTCACGCGCGAAAACGGCGCCTATCGGGCGCTGTTCGAGAAGCAGGTCAGCGAGCTGGCCAAGGGGTTGGCGGCGTGACCGCCGAATCTGCTCAACAAAAACGGAAAGGGCCGCGCGAGCGGCCCTTTTTCATGGGCGATCGTGAGGTTGGAGCGTTGCCCGGCCGGGGCAGCATCGTCACTGCACCGATTTCAGATAAGCCGTGGCGCTGCTGCAGGCTTCGTCCTTGCTCTTGAAGCGCCGCACCTGCTGCCGCACCGCAGCCCGGAAGCGCTCGACATCCGCGGCGTCTGCGACGCGCAGGGCGCTGCGCGAGGTCATCAGCAGCATGCCCTCGAGCTCGGCAACATGGCGCCTGTCGCATTCGCGGGTGACCCATTCGGTCATGGCCGCGATCCGCAGGATACGCGCGACATCCTCTTTCGTCATCGCCTGCGCGGTTGCGGGCGAGGGTAGGAGCGAGGCCAGCAGGGCGAGCGCCGAGGGTGCCGCCAGCCGCTTCATCCGCCGGCCTTTCGCGCGCCGGCGGGCGCCAGACTTGAGCTCGGCGCCGCGGCGCGCGGGCGAACGCCTTCGACCGGTCCTGGCGGCAGATCGCCGCTCACATCCTGAATCAACGGCTTCGCATCGAGAATCGGCCTGGTCACAAAGCGATTCATCGCCCCGATGTAAGCCTCTGGCAGTCCTTGGTCTTTCGCACTGGCGATGACCGCTTCGATATAGCCTGGCTTGGGCCTGCCGAGCGTGCCGCTGCGTCCGACATAGACCAGTGCGCGCTTGGCTCCGCTCGCGACGATGACGGGCTGGTTGATCTTCACATAAAGGCCGCTGGCGATGTCCTCGAACTTGTCGAGGGCGCGGATATCGGCGAGCGAGCAATCCCAGAGCACGCCATGAACCTCCTCGCGCGGATCGCGGATCACCGAGGCATAGCCGTCGCTCGTGACGATGAAGCGGTGGCGCGGCAGACGCGCGAGGCCGAGCGGTTTCGAGCGCGGGCAGCGCTTGGCCATGCCGGCAACGTCCATGTTCAGGCCGTAGGCGAAGTAGAGGGGCATTGTCCTGTTCGCTCGTCATAGAGCGCGGGGGAATCCCTCTCCCGGATGGGAGAGGGGCAGGGGTGAGGGACCGCCGCTGCAAGTGGAGATACAACGGTGCCGCTGCGACCTCATCGGCGAGGGCAGGCCCTCATCCGGCGCTCCGCGCCACCTTCTCCCATCCGGGAGAAGGAAGAAAGCGTCGCGCTCACTTCGTCTTCTGGAACAGCTCCCGGCCGATCAGCATGCGGCGGATCTCGCTGGTGCCGGCGCCGATCTCGTAGAGCTTGGCGTCGCGCAGCAGGCGGCCGGTCGGGTAGTCATTGATATAGCCGTTGCCGCCAAGCAGCTGGATGGCGTCGAGCGCCATCTGTGTCGCCTTCTCGGCGGCGATCAGGATCGCGCCGGCGGCATCCTCGCGGGTGGTCTCGCCACGGTCGCAGGCCTTGGCGACGGCATAGACATAGGCCTTGCAGGAGTTCATCGCGACATACATGTCGGCGACCTTGCCCTGGACGAGCTGGAACTCGCCGATCGACTGGCCGAACTGCTTGCGCTCGTGGATATAGGGCATGACCACATCCATCGCCGCCTGCATGATGCCGAGCGGGCCGGCCGAGAGCACGACGCGCTCATAGTCGAGGCCGCTCATCAGGACGTTGACGCCGCGGCCGACCTGGCCGAGCACGTTCTCCTCCGGGACCTCGCAGTCCTGGAAGACCAGCTCGCAGGTGTCGGAGCCGCGCATGCCGAGCTTGTCGAGCTTCTGGTGGGTGGAGAAGCCCTTCATGCCCTTCTCGATCAGGAAGGCGGTGATGCCCTTCGGCCCCGCGGCGGGGTCGGTCTTGGCGTAGACCACCAGAGTCTCGGCGATGGGGCCGTTGGTGATCCACATCTTGTTGCCGGTGATGACGTAGCGGTCGCCCTTCTTCTCGGCCCGCGTCCTCATCGAGACGACGTCGGAGCCGGCGCCGGGCTCCGACATGGCGAGCGAGCCGACATGTTCGCCGGAGATCAGCTTGGGCAGGTATTTCGCCTTCTGCTCGGCGGTGCCGTTGCGGGCGATCTGGTTGACGCAGAGATTGGAATGGGCGCCGTAGCTCAAGCCCACCGAGGCCGAGGCGCGCGAAACCTCCTCGATCGCGACGACATGCTCGAGATAGCCGAGGCCGGCGCCGCCATCCTCTTCCTTGACCGTGATGCCGTGCAGGCCGAGCGCGCCCATCTCAGGCCAGAGGTCGCGCGGGAACTGGTTGGTGCGGTCGATCTCCTCGGCGCGCGGAGCGATCTTCTCCTGCGCGAAGGACTGGACCGTGTCGCGGATCGCGTCTGCGGTCTCGCCGAGGTCGAAATTGAACGGGCGCGGGGCGTTGGCGAGCATGATGGCCTCCCAGGGTTGCGGCGCGCGATGGAGCTGCGTTTGAGAGGGTTATAGCGCGGTTTGCGCCGCTGTCAGGCCGTCCGAAAGGCTGTGTTCGGATTGGCGGGGACGCACGGGAGCGCTTCCTTCTCCCGCAGGGGAGAAGGGAAGGAGTCCTGGCTTGCATATCCTACCCCGGAGGATAGGATGGAGCCATGAGTCATGCCCTCGATCCCGATATCGTCAAGCGGCTGCGCCGGGCGCAGGGCCATCTCGACACCGTCGTGAAGATGGTGGGCGCGGGGCGCGAGGTTCCCGAGGTGGTGCAGCAGCTCCAGGCGGTCGAGAAGGCGCTGGAGAAGGTCAAGATGCTGCTGATCTTCGACCATATCGAGCATCACCTGTTCGAGACGACGGGCGCGCAGACGCCGGACACCCGCCGTTCGATCGAGAGCCTGAAGGCCCTGACCAAATATCTCTGAGCGCGGAGTTCGCTGCATGCCCGGCACGGTTCATCTTTCGCCCCGGCACGATCATGTCTTCCTCGGCGCGGCGCATGCGGATAACGAGCGCCGCACCTGGATCGTCATCGCCCTGACCGCGACGATGATGGTGGCCGAGATCGTCGCGGGGACGATCTTCGGCTCGATGGCGCTGGTCGCCGATGGCTGGCACATGTCGACCCATGCGGCGGCGCTGGCGATCGCGGCCTTCGCCTATCGCTTCGCGCGGCGCCACGCCCGCGATCCGCGCTTCAGCTTCGGCACCGGCAAGCTCGGCGACCTCGCAGCCTTCGCGAGCGCGCTGGTCCTGGCGCTGGTCGCGCTGTTCATCGGCTGGGAGTCGGTGATGCGCCTCGTCCGGCCGGTGCCGATCATCTTCGGCCAGGCGATCGCGGTCGCGGTGCTGGGTCTTGCCGTCAATCTCGCCAGCGCCTGGCTGCTCAGGGACGGGCACGATCATGCCCATGGTCATGCGCCTCACGCCCAAGGCCACCACCATCATCACGACGATAACTGCCATAAGCACCACCATCATGCGGAGGCCGGACGGGACAACAATCTTCGCGCGGCCTATCTGCACGTGCTCGCCGACGCCTTCACCTCGGTTCTGGCGATTGTCGCGCTCGTCGGCGGCAGCCTCTATGGCTGGATCTGGCTCGATCCGGTGATGGGCATCGTCGGCGCGCTCGTCATCGCGCATTGGTCGTTCGGGTTGCTGCGCGCGTCGGGCGCGGTGCTGCTCGACACGGTGCCGGACAGGGCTCTCGCCGAGGGCATCGCGGAAAGGCTCGCGGCTGACGGGGTGGAGGTCGCCGACCTGCATCTCTGGCAGGTCGGGCCGGGACATTGCTCGGCCATCGTCTCGGTGGTCGCGGCCAACCCGAAGCCGCCGGCGGCCTATAAGGCGCTGCTGTCGGGCCTGCCGATGCTGTCGCATGTCACGGTCGAGGTGAACCCGCCCGTGGCGGCGTGACGAGCAGCCTCAGGTCCGGGCCGCGGCGCGCTCAGTTATGCGCCAGCGAGCCGGTCGTTTTCGGATCGCGCCTGGAGGCGCGCTCGGGAATGCGGGCCGGCGGCAGCATCATCAGCCGCGTGCCGCCGGCCGCTTTCGGCGCCTGCGAGCCAGCCGGAGAGGTCGGCGGCTTGTTGTCGGCGACCTTGGGCTCGCCGCCGCGCCATTTGCGAGCGCCGATGTCGAAGCGGCCCTCGTGCCAGGCGGCGAATTCGCGCTCGGAGCCGAAAAAGGCGTTGCGGTCGACATCGCCGGTGATGCCGGGCACGCGGCCGGTGGTCGTGAACTGCCAGAACTCCCACCGGTCGCGGGCATAGCGCTTGCGCAGCGGGGCTGCGGTGGAGCGCAGCCAGTAGGGATAGCTGTTGAACTCGCCCTCCAGCACGTCCTCATGGAAGGTGATGTCGGTATAGATGATCGGCTTCTTGCCGGTGTGCTCCTCGAGGCCCTTCAGCATCTCGCGAATCTTGGCCAGCGCCCTGGCGCGCGGGATCTTCTTGCCGCAGCTCGCCGAATGGCCGTTCCACTCGACGTCGAGCACCGGCGGCAACGCATCCTTGTCGCGCGGGATATGGCGCTTGAACCAGCGCACCTGGTCCTTGGCGGAGCGGCACCACCAGACGAAGTGATAGGCCCCGCGCGGGACGCCGGCTCTTTTGGCGCCTTCCCAGTTCTTGCGGAAACTCGGGTCGAGATGGTCGCCGCCCTCGGTCGCCTTGATGAAGGCGAAGCGGGTGCCGGCATCCTTGACCTTGTCCCAGTCGATCTCGCCCTGCCAGCGCGAGACGTCGATGCCCTGGATCGCCTGGCGCCTGGCGTCGCGGACGCCGTGATGGGGGGAGGCGTCGCCCTTCTTGGGATAGAGCGCGAAGGCAGGAGCGGCACAGGCGACCGTCAGTCCCAGCACGGCGAATATCCGCCGCAAGCTCTTCGTCCTCGTCGCTCCAGAAACCGGCATCCGCACCTCCTTGTCCACGAGCAGTGGTGCGGGCGGGCTGGTTAAGGCGCGGTAAGTTCCCCTCCAATTGGAGCGGCTTGTTTCAGGGTTGGTTAACCGGGCCGGCCTGTGCGTGCTTTAGGGCGGCCGAGATGGAGCGAGGAGGGCACCGGCTCGAGCGCGCCGGGGATGATCGCCACCGGCGGCTCCTCGGCGCGCGGGGCCTCGAATTCCGGCTCGTTGACGATGCTCGGGCTCGGCTGGGCCGGCGACTGGCGGCGCTTCGTCCATTGCCTGGTGCCGATGTCGAACTCGCCGTTGATCCAGCCGTTGAACTGCTCCTCGTTGCCGTAGAAGGCGTTGCGGTCGACATCGCCCTTGATCCCGGGGATGCGGCCGGTCGTGGTGAATTGCCAGAAGGCCCAGGGCCGGTTTTCGTAGCGTGTTTCCGGCTTCGCAGCAGTCGAGCGGATCCAGTAGGGATAGTCGTTGAACTGGCCCTCCAGCACCTCCTTGTGGAAGGTGATGTCGGTATAGATGACCGGCTTCTTGCCGGTGAGCTGCTCGAGCTCGGTCAGCATCAGCTGGATCTTCTCCAGCGCCAGCGAGCGGTCGATCTTCTGCGGGCAGGTCCTGGAATGGCCGTTCCACTCGACGTCGAGGACGGGCGGCAGGGCGTCGGGATCGTTGGGGATGTGGCGCTTGAACCAGACGGCCTGCTCATGGGCCGGGCGGCACCAATAGACGAAATGATAGGCGCCGCGCCGCACGCCGGCCCGGCGCGCGCCTTCCCAGTTGCGCAGGAAGGCCGGGTCGATATGGTCGCCGCCCTCGGTCGCCTTGATATAGGCGAAGCGGGTGCCGGCGCCCTTGACCGCGGCCCAGTCGATCTCGCCCTGCCAGCGCGAGATGTCGATGCCGTGAATTGGATAGCGATGCGCGCTGGCGACGCCGGGATGCGGTTTCGCGTCGCCCTTCGCCGGATAGTTGCCTTCCATCGCCACGCAGCCGCCAAGGACCGCGAAAGCGGCGGCGAGCAGAAAAGGGAGGGCGCGGAGGCGAGGCATGCGGCGGGCGGTCATCTCGTGGAAGATTGAGGAGAAAGCTTGACGTCCGGTTTACGTTACCAAGGTTTTCAAGGTCGAGTCAGCCTGTCTCATCATCACAGCCGGAGCAGAAGGGTGGCGATGCCGAGAAAGGCGAAGAAACCGACGACGTCGGTCACGGTGGTGACGAAGGTGCCCGACGCGATCGCCGGGTCGATGTCGAGCTTGTCCAGCGCCAACGGAATCAGCACGCCGGCGATGGCGGCCGCGAGCAGGGTGACCACCATCGCGATGCCGATGACGATGCCGAGCCCGGGGCTCGCGAACCAGATCGCCGCGACCGCGCCGGTGATCAGGGCGAAGCCGACGCCGTTGACGAGGCCGACGATGAGCTCGCGGGTGAAGAAACGGCGCAGGTTCCAGGCGCCGAGCTCCTGGGTGGCGAGCGCGCGGACCGCGACGGTCATCGTCTGCGTCGCTGCGTTGCCGCCCTGGCTCGCGACGATCGGCGCCAGGATCGCCAGAGCCACGACCTTGGAGAGCTGCTCCTCGAACAGGCTCATCACCGCGGCCGCCAGGAAGGAGGTCAGAAGGTTGATGAAGAGCCAGCTGAACCGGCTCCTGGCGATCTTGGGGACCGGGTCCGACAGCTCCTCGTCGGCATTGACGCCGCCGAGCTGCTTCACGTCCTCGTCCGCCGCTTCCTCGATGACGTCGACGATGTCGTCGATGGTCAGCACGCCGACGAGCCGGCCGGCCGCGTCGATGACGGGTGCGGCGACGAGATTGTAGCGCTGGAACAGGCGGGCCACGTCCTCGAGCTCCTCGCTCGCCTCGACGACGCGGCGGTCCTCCTCGAGCAGGTCGGTGACGACGACCGGGCGGCGTGTGCGCAGCAGCCGATCGAGACGCACCGTGCCGACGAAATGATGCGCCGGGTCGGCGACGAAGATCTCGAAGAAGCGCTCCGGCAGATCCTCCGCGTCGCGCAGGAAGTCGATGGTCTGGCCGACCGTCCAGAACGGCGGCACGGCGATGACCTCGGTCTGCATGCGCCGGCCGGCGCTGTCCTCGGGATAGTCGAGGCCCTGCTGCAGCGCGACGCGCTCGGCCGGCGGGAGCTTGTCGAGGACCTCCTGCTTGTCGGCTTCGTCGAGGTCTTCGAGGATGTAGACCGCGTCGTCGGTGTCGAGATCGCGAACGCCTTCGGCGACCGTCTCGGCGGAAAGTTCCTCGAGAATCTGGTCGCGGACCGTGTCGTCGACCTCGGTCAGCGCCGTGAAGTCGAAATCGGCGCCGAGCAGCGAGATCAGGCGGGGGCGCTCCTCGGGATCGAGCGCCTCCAGCAGCGCGCCGAGATCGGCCTCGTGCATGTCGGAGACGATGCCGCGCAGCGTCGTCAGGTCGGAGAGCAGGACGGCCTGCGAGACCTGCTCGACCAGGCCGGCGTCGATCGCCCCGTCCTCGTCGCGAATCGTGCGCGCGACCGTGTCGTCGGCAGCGTTCTCGGCTTCGACCATCGCTCCGGCTCCGCGATGAGAGGGCAAGGATTCGGGCAGGCGGCGCCCTTTTGGCAGCCGCGTCCCGCTCTGGCAACGCGCCACGCGCAGCTTCGGTTCGGGAAACGAAAACGGCGACCCTTGCGAGGTCGCCGTTCTGAGGGCTCAGCCCGAATATGGTGCGGTCAAGAGGACTCGAACCTCCACGGGTCTCCCCGCTACCACCTCAAGGTAGTGCGTCTACCAATTCCGCCATGACCGCGGCGACCGGGCGATGCTGCGCGAACGCGGCGAACTCCGGAGCGGCGCGGGTCTAGCAAATCGAATCCGCCGCCACAAGAGCCATGCGGAAGGAAAAGCGGGATCAGGCCGCTTCCGCGATCGCCTCGACGGAATAGACCGTCGGTCGTTTCAGCAGCTCGGTGATCTCGACGGAGATGCGCGAGCCGCTGACGACGACGTTTCCGCGCGCGAAGGGGTGGTTGTTGGCCAGGATCTGGACTTCGTCGTTCTCGGTGGCGTTGAGCTCGATGATGGCGCCGCGTCCCATGCGCAGCAATTTGTAGATCGGCATCTGGGTCGAGCCCAGAACCACCGTGAGTTCGACCGAGACATGGTCCAGATCAGCCTTCAAGTCCTGCCTCCGAAAGCTTACTTGCGAATTCCACCAACGAAACTTGCCTGATGGCCGGCTTGGGCGCATGAGCCTGCCGGCGCCAGGCGACGCCCGGCTAGCGATGGTTGAACAAACAGAGTTAATGCACCGTGAAGACACGCGAGGCGCTTTCGGTTTCCTTCCTCTCCACTGCCGGTTCGGAACCGGTTGAATGGGCGATCGCCGACCGGCCCGTCGGCTATGACGAGGCCGTCGCCGAGATGGATGCGCGCGCCGCCATGATCGCCGACGGCACGGCGCGCGAGCGCGTCTGGCTGGTCGAGCACCCCCCGCTCTACACCGCCGGCACCTCGGCGCGCGCTGACGACCTGATCCAGCCGGAGCGCTTTCCCGTGCATCAGAGCGGCCGGGGAGGGCAGTTCACCTATCACGGCCCCGGCCAGCGCGTGGCCTATGTCATGCTCGACCTGAAGCGCCGCGACCCCGATCTCCGGCGCTTCGTCGCCGCGCTCGAAGCCTGGCTGATCGGTACGCTGGACGGCTTCAACATCCGTGGCGAGCGGCGCGAGGACCGCGTCGGCGTCTGGGTGCGCCGGCCGGAGAAGGGCGAGGGGTGCGAGGACAAGATCGCCGCGATCGGCATCCGCGTCCGGCGCTGGGTCTCGTTTCACGGCATCTCGCTCAATGTCGAGCCCGAGCTCTCGCATTTCGAGGGTATCGTCCCATGCGGCGTCAGCGATCAGGGCGTGACCTCGCTGGTCGATCTCGGCCTGCCCGTGACGCTGCCTGAGGTCGATTCGATGCTGCGGGCCGAGTTCGAGCGGATCTTCGGTCCGACGGTTGCGGCGTAAACCGTTCACCTTCTGTTGACCAAACCGACCCATGCTTGGGCTCGATTTGAGCAAAGCAAGGGGACGATGATGCGCAATCTCATCTTCGTGGGCTGCGTCGCGGCCATTTTGGGTGCCTGCACCACCAATGACAAGCTGATCGCCGGCGCGGCTGCCGGTGCGGGCACGGGCGCGCTGATCGGTGGGCCGATCGGCGCCGTCGCCGGTGGCGCGATCGGCGCTGTGGCGGCCCCGGCTGTGACGGGCTCGATCAACAAGATCAACGAATAGCCGTTCATAGCGACAGGCGGATTCGCGAAGCCCGCTTTGCGTATCCGCGCCGGTTGGCCTTTTGCGCGCGGCGCGCCATAACCCGGCGAGACATCATCGCTTGAGGAGCGGGCGCCGTGGCGATCATCGAGAGCAAGGTCGATCTGAACTCGGCCGAAACGCGCGCCAATGCCGAAGCCTGGGACGGGCTGCGGGCCGAGCTGGCCGGACGGCGCGCCACCGCCGCGTTCGGCGGCAATGCCAAATCGCGCGAGCGCCACACCGCGCGCGGCAAGCTTCTTCCCCGGGAGCGGGTGCTGCGCCTGCTCGATCCCGGCTCGCCCTTTCTCGAGATCGGCGCGCTCGCAGCCTTCGCGATGTACGACAAGGAAATCCACGGCGCCGGCATGATCGCCGGGATCGGCCGCGTCGCCGGCCGCGAGGTCATGGTCGTCTGCAACGATGCCACCATCAAGGGCGGCACCTATTATCCGATGACGGTGAAGAAGCATTTGCGCGCGCAGGAGATCGCGCGCGAGAACCGGCTGCCTTGCGTCTATCTCGTCGATTCCGGCGGCGCCAACCTGCCGCACCAGACCGAGGTCTTTCCCGATCGCGAGCATTTCGGCCGGATCTTCTACAACCAGGCGACGCTTTCGGCCGAAGGCATCCCGCAGATCGCCGTGGTGATGGGCTCCTGCACCGCCGGCGGCGCCTATGTCCCGGCGATGTCGGACGAGACGGTGATCGTGCGCAAGCAGGGCACGATCTTCCTGGGCGGCCCGCCGCTGGTGAAGGCCGCGACCGGCGAGGTCGTCTCGGCCGAGGATCTCGGCGGCGCCGATGTCCATGCCCGCCTCTCGGGCGTCGCCGACCATTATGCCGGCGACGACACCCATGCCCTCGCCATCGCGCGGCGTATCGCCGCCAATCTCAACAGCGTCAAGCGGCCCGATATCGACATCGCCGAGCCGAATGAGCCGCTTTACGACCCGGCCGAACTCGAAGCCGTCGTCCCGACCGACCTCAAGAAGCAATACGACATCCGAGAGGTCATCGCCCGGCTCGTCGACGGCTCGGAATTCGACGAGTTCAAGCGGCTCTACGGCACGACGCTGGTGACGGGCTTCGCCCGCATCCACGGCATGCCGGTCGGCATCATCGCCAATAACGGCATCCTGTTCTCCGAGAGCGCGCTGAAGGGCGCGCATTTCATCGAGCTCTGCTGCCAGCGCCGCATTCCGCTGCTCTTCCTGCAGAACATCACCGGCTTCATGGTCGGCCGCGATGTCGAGACGCGCGGCATCGCCAAGGACGGCGCCAAGCTGGTGACCGCCGTGGCCTCGGCGCGCGTGCCAAAAATCACCGTGCTGGTCGGCGGCTCGTTCGGCGCCGGCAATTACGGCATGTGCGGCCGGGCCTATTCGCCGCGCTTCCTGTTCACCTGGCCGAATTCGCGCATCTCGGTGATGGGCGGCGAGCAGGCGGCGAGCGTGCTCGCCACCGTGCGCCGCGACAATATCGAGGCCGAGGGCAAGAGCTGGAGCGCCGAGGAGGAGGAGGCCTTCAAGGCGCCGATCCGCGATAAATACGAGGAGGAAGGCTCGCCCTACCACGCGACTGCCCGGCTCTGGGACGACGGCATCATCCTGCCCAGCGAGACCCGCCGGGTGCTGGCGCTCGCCTTCTCCGCCTGCCTCAATGCCGAGGTGCCGCAGACGCGCTTCGGCGTGTTCAGGATGTGAGGGCGGCAATCCTCTCCGTCTATGCCCAGAAAAAGGGCAGGAGCGGTTCGCCGCTCGATTGACCGGCTATTGGCCGCTCGATAGCGTCGCTGCCAATCAACAGGGGATTGGCGAGCATGATCAGCGGCGTAGCGCGGGTGTTGTCGAGGTTCGCGCGGAGGCGCGGCAAGGGCCTTTCGGTTTTGCTCGCCGCGGCGGTCGCGCTGGTGTCGCCAGCCGCGGCCCTGGCGCAGACGCCGGTCAAGTTCACGCTGGACTGGGTGTTCCAGGGTCCGACCTCGCCCTTCCTGGTCGCGCTCGAGAAGGGCTATTACAAGGCCGAGGGCCTGGACGTGACCATGGATCCCGGCCAGGGCTCGGCCGGCGCCGTGCAGCGCGTCGCCACCGGCGCCTACGACATCGGCTTCGCCGACGTGAACTCGCTGATCGAGTACAACGCCAAGAATGTCGGCAAGGAGATCCTCTGCGTCTTCATGGCCTATGACTTTCCGCCCTTCGGCGTCCACACGCTGAAGAAGACGGGGATCAGCAAGCCGGCCGACCTCGCCGGCAAGAAGCTCGGCGCGCCGGTGTTCGACGCGTCCTTCCGGCTCTTCCCCGCCTTCGCCAAGAAGGTCGGCATCGACGCCGCCAGCGTCAGCCATGTCAACCTGACGCCGCAGCTGCGCGAGCAGTCGATGGTGCAGGGCACGGTCGACTTCATCAGCGGTCACTACTTCTCCTCGACCCTCGATCTGAAGGCGCGCGGCGTGAAGCAGGAGGACATCGTTTCCTTCAACTACAGCGACTTCAAGATGGACGTGTACGGCAACGGCATCATCGTCTCGCCGGCCTTCGCGGCAAAGCCGGAGGTCGTCACCGGCTTCCTGCGCGCCACGGCCAAGGCCTGGAAGGAGGTCGCGGCCAATCCGGCGATCGGCATCGCCGCCGCCAAGAAGCGCGACCCGCTGATCGACGAAAAGCTGGAAGCTGAGCGCCTCGACATGTCGCTGAAGATGAACGTGCTGACCCCGTTCGTGAAGGAGAACGGCATCGGCGACGTCGATCCGGCGCGCTTCGCCCGCTCGGTCACCGACGTTGCGGACGCCTTCGGCCTGCCGGCCGCGCCGGCGCCGGACAAGGTGTTCTCGAACAAGTACCTGCCGCCGAAAGCGGAGCGCATGGTCGCGCCGTGAATCAGTTCCTAAGTGCCGTGAAGGGCGCGGGGAACCCTTCTCCCGTGTGGGAGAAGGGCAGGGATGAGGGCCTGCCCTTTCCGCAGAAGGCTCAGCGGCGCCGTTGCGTTCCAATAATATGCGGCACTCCCTCACCCCTGCCCCTCTCCCATCCGGGAGAGGGGTTCCCCGCGCCTCACTTATGATGACGCCCTTCATGCCGACGTCCTCCGACACGCCACTCGTCGAGCTGCGCAATGTCAGCCTGTCCTATGGCAGCGGCCGCGAGCGCATCCCGGCGCTCGATGACGTCACGCTCTCGATCGGGAAGGGCGAGTTCGTCGCCGTGGTCGGCCCCTCCGGCTGCGGCAAGTCGACCCTGATGAAGCTGGTCACCGGGCTGATGCCGCCGACCGCTGGCGAGGTCCGCGTTCATGGCCAGACGGTCAAGGGCCCGATCCGCGGCGTCGGCATGGCCTTCCAGGCGCCGACGCTGATGCCCTGGCGCACCACGCGCGACAACATCCTGCTGCCGCTGGAAGTGGTCGAGCCGCATAAGCGCCGTTTCCGCAGCCATAAGGCCGAATATGTCGAGCGGGTCGAAAAGCTGCTCGCCTCGGTCGGCCTTGGCGGCTTCGGCGACAAATATCCCTGGCAGCTCTCCGGCGGCATGCAGCAGCGCTCCAGCCTCTGTCGCGCGCTGGTCCACGAGCCCGAGATCCTGATGCTCGACGAGCCCTTCGGCGCGCTCGACGCCTTCACCCGCGAGGAGCTCTGGGGCGTGATGCAGGCGCTCTGGCTTGAGCGCCGCTTCACCGCCGTGCTCGTCACCCATGACCTGCGCGAGGCGGTCTATCTCGCCGACACCGTCTATGTGATGAGCCGGCGGCCGGGGCGGATCGTCAAGCTGCGCAATGTCGACCTGCCGCGCCCGCGCAGGCTGGAGACGACTTTCGAGCCCCGCTTCGTCGAGATCGTCCACGAGCTGCGCGAGCGCATCCATCTGGAGCATGCGTGATGCGGCCCCCGGCAGGACGAGAGCCATGAGCGACACGCAGCGCCGCTGGCTCCTGATCGCCATGCCCTGGCTCGCCATGGCGGGCCTGCTCATAGCCTGGGAGCTCGCCTGCATCGTCTTCGAGGTACCGGAGATACTGGCGCCGCGACCGAGCCGGATCTTCGAGGTGATGGTCCTGCGCTGGGAGATCCTGCTGAAATTCTGCCTGGAGACCTTGTGGACGACGGCGATCGGCTTCCTGCTGGCGATCGGTTTCGGTCTGCTGCTGGGTCTCGCCATCGGCGCCTCGCCCTTCGTCTATTCTGGTCTCTACCCGCTGCTGATCGCCTTCAACGCCGTGCCCAAGGTCGCGCTGGTGCCAATCCTGATGATCTGGCTGGGTGTCGGCGCCTTGCCGGCGGTGATCACCGCCTTCGTCATCTCGTTCTTCCCGATCGTCGTGAACGTCGCCACGGGGCTCGCCACGATCGAGCCCGAGATGCGCGACGTGATGCGTTCGCTCGGCGCCAGCCAGTGGGAGACCCTGACCAAGGTCGGCATCCCGCGCGCCATGCCCTATCTCTTCGCCAGCCTGAAGGTGGCGGTGACGCTCGCCTTCATCGGCTCGGTGATCTCCGAGACGGTCGGGGGCAATCGCGGCATCGGCTTCCTGATGCTCTCGGCCGGCGCCCGGAACGACTCGGCGACGACCTTCGCCGGGCTCTTCGCCATCGCGATCATGGGCGTCGCGATGTATGCCGCCTGCGCGCTGGTCGAGCGCCGGATGACGCGCTGGGCCTTCCGCGGCGAGATCGTGGGGTAGAGGGCCTTTTTTCCAAGGGAGAAGGAAGAGCGCGGGGAACCCTCTCCGACTGATCTCGGGCTTGCCCGAGATCAGCACTCTTCGTGTCGAAGTCGGCAACAGCCGACTTCGTTGGGGAGAGGGCAGGGTGAGGGGATGGCCGTTGGACCCGTTGCGCGAGCGCTCACCGCGCACCCGGGTTCAAGCCAACGATGTCTCTCCCGAACACCTCACCCCTGCCCCTCTCCTTCCAGGAGAGGGGTTTTCGCCGCGCCTCCTGCGCGCAAGCATCGTCCCCGCCCGCGTGCCTGCACGCGGGCGTTATCGAGTGAGGGGCAGCGGAGCGCCGCGAGGCGCGTGGGTATCGGTCCGCATCCATTGAGCCAGGATGCGGCGCGGATGGATTGAGCCACCATCCGC